>Ga0247727_10001775_pt1 | contig 50265 bp, 40 predicted proteins | sample WisWelCaveWW1625_FD_202498 | JGI IMG/M metagenome (GOLD analysis project Ga0247727, IMG submission 202498) | Biofilm microbial communities from Wishing Well Cave, Virginia, United States - WW16-25 | ecosystem: Environmental > Aquatic > Deep subsurface > Groundwater > Cave microbial mat | place...
TGGCGTTGTAGGAGGAGAGCAGCGTGTCGTCCGGGGTCTGCGTGAGGCGGAACAGCTTGATGTCCTGCTTGCCCCAGGTGAAGTAGAACCAGAGCTTGTCCTTGAGGATCGGGCCGCCGACGTCGAAACCGTAGTCCCGGATCGAGTTGATGTGATCGGCCTTGTCGTTGCCCAGGAGGCGCGGGTCGCTCGCCATCTCGGCGGGCACGTTGCCGAACGACAGGTCCTTGTCCGTGATCAGGTAACGGCCGCCGCCGTGGAACCGGTTGGTGCCGCGCTTGGTCACGAAGTTGACGCCGATGCCGGCGCCCGGCTGCGTCACGTCGTGGCCGCCGCTCGAGACCGTGATCTCCTGGAAGGCGTCGAAGTCGTAGTACGTCGGCGACGCGCCGGTCGCGGACATGTCGGTGATGTTGATGCCGTCCATGTTCCAGGTCTTGTCCGAGCTGTCGCTGCCCTTGCCGGCGACGGAGGCCTGCTGGCCGTTCTCGTTCCCGGCGATGTTGACGCGGTCGACGAGGACGCCCGGGATGCGTGCGAGGACGCCCCACGGGTCGCGGGCGCTGGGGATCATGTTCAGCTCGTCGGAGGTCATCGTGGTGGACGTTCCGCGCTTCTTGGCGTCGACGAGCGGGGTCTCGGCCATGACTTCGACGGTCTCGGCGACGCCCGAAACCTTCATGCCGAAGCTGACGTCGACGTTCTCTCCCGCCGTCATGTTCAGGTTGCGGAGGGCCTTGGCGAAGCCGGGCATGCTCAGGGTTAGGGCGTGCTTGCCCGAGGGCAGGTTTAGGAACCGGAAGGTCCCACTGGGGCCGGTCACCGACGACCGGGTCCCGGCCTCGCCCACGATCGTGACGCTCACGCCGGGGAGGACGGCGCCGGACTCGTCGGTGACGGTTCCGTAGACGTTACCGCCCGCGCTCTGCGCGAAAGCGGTGGGAGCCAGGGCCAGCAGGGTTGCCAGCAACAGGCTTAGACGCTTGCTCATATGCACTTGACCTCCAAATGTTCACAAATAGCTCCGGATCCTGAAGCCACTATCCGAGTTGGGAGCAGAGGACTGCACCCTTGACTGGCAATGCCGATGCCAGAGAGGACCGCCGACATCCGTCGGCGCAAGTCGTTTCTTATCCGCGCATTGCGATTTCACGGATTCCGCCGAAGGCTCTGCTCGATTCAGCCGCATGGATTTGCTTCAGGAGATTGGATCAGGGCGACGCTCGTCCAAGGTTTGGCTTTACAGCCGGTTCGCCCGCGTGCTCTGATGCAGGTCAGCATCCCGGCGGTCGCCAAGAATCGGGTCGTTGCGAGGTTCGAAGATGTCGTGGATCCGCGCTGTCTTCCTTCTGCTCCTGTCGGCCTTGTTCGTAAGGCCGCCTCTCACGCTGCGCGCCGACGATCGCCCCGAAGCGCCCGTGTTCGGGACCGAGGTTTCCCTGGTCCTGCTGCCGGTCTTCGTCGTCGACCGGGGCGGCAAGGCGGTGCGGGGCCTGGCACCCGGCGACTTCGAGGTGTTCGAGGACGGACAGCGAGCCGAGGTCGTGTCCTTTCGCTACGTCGACACGACCGACACCGACGAGCAGGACGAGCTGCGGCAGGCCTCGGCCGCCAGACGCCGCTTCCTGTTGCTGTTCGACAAGTCGTTCACCGATCTCGCCGGCCTCGGCCGCGCGCGGCGGGCGGCCGGGGAGTTCGTGCGCACCCGGCTCGCGGACTCCGACCTCGCGGCCGTCGCGACCTTCGACGTGAACCAGGGCGTGCGGGTGGTCGCCAACTTCACCGAGGACCGCGCGCTCCTCGCGCACGCGATCGACACGCTCGGCGTGGCGCAGATCAGCCGCATCAGCGATCCGCTCGGCCTCGCCGCGAACCTGCTCGGCACCGACCTCACCGCGCGCCCGGGCGTGGGAGACGAGCCGCAGGCTCTGCTCGACAACGTCGCGGCGGTGATCGTCCGGCAGATGCGCGCCGCCGAGGCGGAGCAGTACCGCAACCAGGTGCAGACGCTGCTCGCCGGCTTCGAGGACCTGGCGCGCGGCCTGCGCAACGTCGAGGGGCGCAAGCAGGTCGTGTACTTCTCCGCCGGCTTCGACTCCCGCTTCCTGGTGGGCGAGCAGGGCTACGAGCAGGAGACGACCAACCTGTCGCTCGAGCAGGGGCGGCTGTGGGAGGTGGACGGCCAGGCCCGCTTCGGCGACGCGCGGATCCGGGAGGGGATCACGCAGGCTACGGAGTCGCTGTCGCGCGCGGACGCAGTCGTGCACACGGTGGACGTGACCGGCTTCGGCTCCGACGACTCGCTCTCGCGCCTGACGCCGCTCCAGGACGGCACGCGCGACACGCGCGGCCGTGAGGGCCTGAACCTGCTCGCCGCGGAGACGGGCGGGCGCTTCTTCAGGGACACGAACAACCTGGCGCCCGTTCTCGCCGAGATGCTCGAGATGACGAGCCGCTACTACGTGCTCGGGATCCAGCCGCGCGCGGCCAAGGGCCCGGGGGCGTTCCACAAGATCAAGGTCAAGGTCGCTCGGAAGCAGGTCAGGCTCTCTCATCGACCCGGCTATTTCGAGCGTGTCGCGGTCGCTTCGAAGACGCCGCTGCAACGCCAGTTCGAGGCCGCGCAGCTCGTGATGACCGGCGTGGGCGACGCCGACCTGCGGTTTTCGAGTCTGTGCCTGCCTTTCCCCGAGCCCGGCGAGCTCCAGACGCTCGGCGTCGTGATCCAGGTGCCGCGCGAGTCGCTGCGCTGGAAGCCCGGCCAGCCGCTCTCGCTCGAGGTCTACGGCTACGCGGTCGCCGAGGACGGCACGGCACGCGACCACGTGGCCCAGCTCGCGCGGCTCGACCCGGCGCTTTTGGACCGCGCGGGGGACGCACGCGGCGTGTCCTTCTTTGGCACGCTCAGCGTGCCGGCCGGCAAGTACACGCTGCGCCTAATGCTGCACGAGCGCGAGAGCGGCGCCTCCGGCATCCAGTTCATCGACCTGGTGGTCCCACCCTACAACCCGCGTGTCGGCTTCCTGCTTCCGCCGGTCGTGAGGGAAGACGGCCGCTGGCTCACGATGGAGATGAAGGGGCGCGAGGGCCGGCGGCCGTATCCGTTCCAGGTGGACGGGAAGCCGTTCCTGCCGCGGGCCGACTTCGCGGTGGACGGAGAGGCGGCCGAGACGCTCGTGCTCCTGGCCTGGGAGCCGCGGCAGCGTGGCGACCCGGCGGCCGACGTCCAGCTCTGGTCCTCGCTGACGAACGGTGACGGCGTCCGCGTCCCGGCGGGTCCGCTCGAGATCGCCTCGGTGCGGAGCGACGACGAGAGCGGCCTGCGCACGTACGTGCTGGGCTACACGCCGGGGCGGCTGCCGAAGGGCGACTACACGCTGCGGATCGGCGTGGGCGAAGCCGGAACGCTGCTCCAGTCGTATTCGCTGCTCCGCGTTCGCCCGCGTTCCTGATTCCCGAAGCGTCGCGCTCCGCGCGCGCCGCCGTTCTCGCCAGGGCTTCTCGGCATCTGTTCAAGCCGCTGAACGGCGCGAACGGACGATGTGAACAAATGTCACGTCGGGATCCAACCCTCGAGTCGCGGCGTCATAATCAGCGTCATGGCAGAGCTGCAACCGGATCGCGGCCTCGTCGGCCGCACGTTGGGCGCGTACCAGATCCTCGAGGCGCTCGGCCGAGGCGGCATGGGCCAGGTCTACCTGGCGCTCGATCCGCGCCTCGACCGGCGCGTGGCGCTCAAGGTCCTGCCGCCGGAGATGGCGTCCCACCCGGAGAAGATCAAACGCTTCGAGCGCGAGGCGCAGACGGTGGCCTCGCTCAGCCACCCCGGCATCGTGATGCTGCACTCGATCGAGGAAGCGGACGGTCTGCGCTTCCTGACCATGGAGCTCGTCGAGGGCGAGACGCTCAGCAAGCAGATCCCCTCGCGCGGCTTCGCGACCGAGCGTCTGCTGTCGCTGGCGATCGCGCTCACCGACGCCGTCGCCGCGGCCCACCGCCAGGGGATCCTGCACCGCGACCTCAAGCCCGAGAACGTCATGCTGACCCCGGATGGGCGGCTGAAGGTGCTCGACTTCGGCCTCGCCAAGCTCCGCTACGACGCGGACGAGAGCGACCGCACGACGAAGGAGACGCAGTCCGTCACCCAGGACGGTCGCATCGTGGGGACGGTGGCCTACATGTCGCCCGAGCAGGCGCAGGGCCTGCCGCTCGATCACCGCTCCGACATCTTCACGCTCGGGATCCTGCTCTACGAGATGGCGACGGGCGAAAGGCCGTTCCGCGGCAGCACCAACCTGTCGGTGCTGTCCTCGATCCTGAAGGACTCGCCGCGCGCGGCGAGCGAGCTGCGCGACGACATCCCCAAGCCGCTCGCGCGCATGATCCAGCGCGCGCTCGAGAAGCGGCCCGAGGACCGCTACCAGTCGACGACCGACCTGCGCCGCGACCTCGAGGACCTGAAGCGCGACGTCGACACGGGCGAGGTCATGCTCGGGACGACGACCGGCCGCAGGCGGCTCGTGGCCGCGGTCTCAGGGCGCCGCTGGGCGCTTCCCGTCGCGACCCTGGCGTCGCTCGTGGTGGTCGCGGCGATTCTGGCGCTGTTCTGGGGCGGCCGCGCGCGCGCCACCGCCGAGGACGGCCGCCGCTCGCTCGCCGTGCTCTACTTCGACAACGTCACCGGCGACCCGGCGGTCGAATGGCTGCGCACCGGCCTCACGGACATGCTGGTGACCAACCTGTCGCAGACCGAGGGCCTGCGCGTGGTCAGCACGCAGCGGCTCTACCAGATCCTCGACGACACGGGGCACCGCGACGACCGCTCGCTCTCGGGCGAGGTGGTCGCGACGGTCGCGCGGCAGGCCCAGGCCACGACAGCGCTCGTCGGCAGCTACGTGCGCGCGGGATCGCGGATCCGGATCCAGGCGAGTCTGCAGGACCCGCGCACGGGCGAGGTGATCGCCTCCGAGCGCGTCGAAGGGGATCCCGAGCACGGGCTCTTCGGGCTGGTCGACGACCTCACCACGCGGCTGCGCCGGAGGCTCGAAGCGCCGTCGCTCGCGAGGTTCGTCGAGCGCAAGGGGAAGAAGCTCGAAGAGGTCACCACCGCGTCGGTCGAGGCCTACCGGGCGTACGCCGAGGGCAGCCGGCTCCACGAGCGGCTGCAGGAGCGTGAGGCGCAGGCCTACTTCGAGAAGGCGGTCGAGGCCGATCCCGGCTTCGCGATGGCGCTCGCGAAGCTCTCGGTGGTCTCCGCTAACCTCGGCAACTACGAGAAGGCGCGCGCGTACTCGGCGAAGGCGATCGCGAAGTCGGAAAAGCTGCCGGCCGCCGAGCGCTTCTACATCGAGGGCCGGCACTACTCGCTCGACCCGGCCTCGACCGAGAAAGCGGTCGCGGCCTACCAGAAGGCGGTCGACAGCGCACCCGACCACACGGCCGCGCGCAACAACCTGGCCCAGAAGCTGATCGAGCTGCAGCGCTATCCGGAGGCGCTCGTCCACCTCGAGGAGCTGCGCCGGCGCGGCATGTCGTTCCCCGGCAGCTACATGAGCCTCGCCGAGGCCTACCTCGCCAGCGGCCAGCCCGAACAGGCCCGCGAGGCGCTGACCTCGTACGTGAGCCTGCACCCCGACAGCAGCGTCGGGCTCGAGAACCTGGGATTCTTCGAGCTCCTGGAAGGCGAGACCGAAGCCGCGCTCGCCACCTTCGACAAGGCCGCCTCGCTCGCCCCGAAGGAGATGATGAAGATCGAGATCGGCCGCGGCCTGGCCCACGCGCTGCGCGACGACTGGCCGCAAGCCGCGACTTCCGCCCGGCGGCTCGCGCACTCGGACGAGCCGCGCGAGCGCTTCGAGGGCGGGGCGATGCTCGCCGTCGCCAGCCTCTACCGGGGCGACGTGGGCGAGGCGCGCCGCCTCGCGGCCGAGGGCGCGAAGCCGGGCGCGACCGCGGACGAGCGGATCGGGGCGCGGCTGTTCCGTGCGCGTCTCGAGGCCGATCTCGGCCGCCACCGCCACGCGCTCGCCGAAGCCGAGGGCGTGCTCAAGGAGGAGGGCGCCGAGCCGAAGCGGCTGGCCGAGGGGCACGGCATGAAGGCGCTCTGCCTGACGCGGCTCGGCCGCGGGAAGGAAGCGAAGAAGAGCCTGGCCGAGGTCGATGCGTTCCTCGCGACGATCCCGCCCGTCAAGGCCGAGCCCGCCCGGCTGCAGCTCGCCGGGGAGCTGGCGCTCGCGCGCGGCGATCACGAGGAGGCGCGCGAGGCGCTCGAGAAGGCTGCGGCGCTCCTGCCAGCGAAGGCCGTCTCGATGGAGTTGGCCCCCGGCCTGGTCGAGCTCCAGTTCACGCTCGCGCGCACGGCGCTCGCCGCGGGCGACGAGGACGAGGCCGGCCGCGCGCTCGTGAAGGTGATCGAAGCCGGGCCTCGGCGCATCCTCACGCCGATCCCGTACGTGCGCAGCCTCGCGCTCTTGGCGGCGCTCGAGGAGAAGAAGGGACGCACGGTCGAGGCGCGCAAGCTCTACGAACGCTACCTCCGCTACTGGAAGCACGGCCAGATCGATCGCGCCGAAGTCGCCCGGGCCGGCCAGCGCCTCGCGGCCCTGCGCGCGCGGCCCGCGGCCTGAAGCGCGGCCGCCAGCGAGAAGAACGCGCCGAGGGCGCCCCGGGGGCTAGCAGCCCCCCCAAGGGCGCAGCGTCTAGGAGCTCCGGCCCAGGATCTGGCGCAAACGAATCGCCGCTTCGGGAGCGCCCTTCAGCTCGAGGAGCGGCTCGAGCTCCCGAAAGATCAGAGCCTCGTCGAGCTGGCCCGCCTGGCGCACGGCAACTCCCCGCACGTCCAGCCAGTCGAGGTCGCGCCCTGCGAAGGCCTTGAGCACGACGAGATCCTCCGCGGAGCAAGTCCGCAGCCGGATACCCAGGGCGACGTCGAATTCCGAGGATCGCTCGATCAGGCGCTCCTCGAAGGGCAGCCCTCCGAGCGAGACGTCCAGCGGCACCGTATTGGCCGCCTCGAGCAGCACGACTCGTCGCTCGAGCGCCAACCGGCGCGCATCGGTGGTGCGTCCACGAAACGAGGCCAGCAATGCGTCGACGAACGCTTCCTCGCCACCGAAGCCGGTGAGCAGCGTCAGGTCGGCGTCGGCCGTCGTGCGAGGCTCGCCCCAGCGCGGAACGACGATGCCGCCGATGAAGCAGAACCGCCACGCCCGGGCCTGGCAGAACGCCTGGACCTGGAGCGCCGCCTCGAGGATCGGACTCAACGTGGGCGCAGGCCTCGGAACAGGTCCTGCATCTCCAGAAGGCCGGAGTGGGCCCGCCGCCGTGCGAGCACCTCCTCGGGCCACGGCATCCTGAAGAGGGCATCGGCGAGGAACATCGCCCGCTCCGATGTCAGCTCGCGGAGCTCCCTGCCGCGCCGCTCCTCGAGCAGCGGTCCAGTGACCATCCAGTTTTCTACCCAGCGCCGTTCGTCAGACATTCACCCATCTCCATTCTACCCGGGCCGGCCATCTCCGGCCCCGCGGCCGCCTTGCCATGATCGCCGGAAAGCGGCCGTGGCCACCGGCGGTAGACTCCGGAGCGCCATGACTGCTGTGTCGCCTTCGGGCCCCTCGAAGCGCCGCATGCTGCCGTGGATCGCGCTCGCCGTGGTGTGGGTCGTCTGGGGCTCAACCTATCTCGCCATCCGCGTCGTGGTGCGCGAGATGCCGCCGCTCTTCGCCGCGTCGTTCCGTTTCCTGTGCGCGGGCACGCTGATGGGCGCCGTGGCGCTCGTGCTGGACAGGCGGAGCGGCTGGCCCAGCCCGCGGCAAGGGCTCGACTATTCGCTGATCGGCGTCCTGCTGCTCTCGGTCGGCAACGGCTTCGTGATGTGGGCCGAGAAGACCGTGCCGAGCGGAACCGCCGCGCTGATCGTCGCGACGGTGCCGGTCTGGATCCTGCTGCTCGACGGCCTGCGTCCGGGGGGCCAGCCCTGGACCTCGCGGGTCTGGATCGGGACGGTCGTGGGCCTCGTGGGGGTTGCTCTGGTGGCGCGACCCGAGGCGGGGATGAGCGCGGGCCGCTGGCCCGCGATCCTGGGGCTCCAGGTGGCCTGCCTCGCCTGGACCATCGGCTCGCTGTACGCGCAATCGGTCCCGCGGCGGCTGCCGCTCGCCTCCGCGGCGGCGATCGAGATGCTCGCCGGCTCGCTGATGCTCGCCGCGCTGGCATGGCTCTTCGCCGAAGACCCGGCACGGATAACCACGGCCTCGCCGCGCGCCTGGGGCGCCGTCGCGTACCTGATCGTGTTCGGCTCGCTCGTCGCCTTCACGGCCTTCGCCTACTGCCTGAACGAGCTGCCGGCCACGACCGTCGGCACCTACGCCTACGTCAACCCGGTGGTGGCTGTCTTCCTCGGCTGGCTGATCCTGGGCGAGGCGCTCACGCCGGGCCTCCTCGCCGGCGGCGCGCTGATCGTGCTGTCGGTCGCGCTGACGACCCTGCGCAAGCGCTAGCTTCTTTGTTTCGACGAGAGACTCTACCAACTGGAAAGAAACTCGTTTCATCCCTACGGGTCACCGCCGACAGGCGGTCGTGGAGCGCTCGTTCCAGGCCGAGTTTTCACAGCTTTTCCACAGCTCAGGGCACTGCCGTTACCAATCGGGAGCAGACTCCATTCTGGTTGAACCGGAATGGAGTGCTCTCCCGGAAACACGAGGTCCAGCCAGGGTCCGTTACAGCTTGCGGAGTCGTACTTCCTCGACCGCGTGGTCCTGGCCCTTACGCAGCACCAGGTCGGCGCGGTCGCGGGTGGGCAGGATGTTCTGCACCAGGTTCGGTTCGTTGATCTCGTCCCAGATGCGGCCCGCGGTCAGGGCGGCCTCGTCGTCGCTCAGGGAGGCGTAGCGGTGGAAATAGGACGAGGGATCGGCGAACGAAGTGTGGCGGAGCGCCAGGAAGCGCTCGACGTACCAGCTGCGCACGGCCTCGGTCTCCGCGTCGACGTAGACCGTAAAATCGAAGAAGTCCGAGACGAACAGCCGCGGCTGGCCCGGCAGCGCTGGCCCCGTCTGCAGCACGTTCAGCCCTTCCACGATCACGATGTCCGGCTGCTCGATCACGATCTCGGCGCCCGGCACGATGTCGTAGACGAGGTGCGAATAAACCGGGCTCGTGACGCGGTCCTCCCCGGCCTTGAGATCGCGCACGAAAGAGACGAGCGCGCGCACGTCGTAGCTCTCGGGAAAGCCCTTGCGCTGCATCAGCCCGCGGGCCTCGAGCACCCGGGTCGGGAGCAGGAAGCCGTCGGTGGTGACGATGTCGACGCGCGGGTGGTTCGGCCAGCGCGCGAGCAGCTCGCGCAGCACGCGGGCGCTGGTGCTCTTGCCCACCGCGACGCTGCCGCCGAGCCCGATCAGGAACGGGACCTTCTGCTCGTCGTGGCCGAGGAAGGTACTGGTGGCCCGATACAGGCCCTGGACGGCGGCCACGTATAGGTTCAGCAGGCGCGAGAGCGGGAGGTACACCTCCTCGACCTCGCGCAGCGATATGCGCTCGACGAGCCCGCGGATGCGGTCGAGATCGCTGTCCGTCAGCGTCAGCGGCGTGTCGGCGCGCAGCGCCGCCCAGTCGTCGCGCGAGAAACGCAGGTAAGGGGAAAGGCTCAAGGGGTGGCCGCGTTTCAGTAGAGTAGGTACTTCCGCCGCCGCTTGCGAAAAGCCGCCGCGTCCTTCCGGAAACCGCCTGCGAGCCGCTTCGGCGACCGGCCGTGCTCGATCGCCTCGCGTACCCGATCGGTGCCGCACAGGATGTCGATCGGGCGCTTGACGTACTCGTACTCGTACGGCGGGTCGCGCCAGGCGAAGCGCACGGGATCCTGGCGCCGCGCGTGGTGGATCAGCAGCAGGTACGTCAGGAATGCGGTGAAGCGTCCGCGGTCGGTCACGTGCAGCTGCACGCCCTGGCACGGCAGACCCGCGTGCTTCTGGAAGGTGGGGGTGAAGGCGACGGGACGGAAGCGGACGCCGGGGAGCCGCTCCCGCTCGAGCGCGCGCGCGAGCGCCACGCCGTCGAGCCAGGGAGCGCCCACGAGCTCGAACGGCCTGGTCGTGCCGCGGCCCTCGGAGAGGTTGGTTCCCTCGATCAGGCACCCGCCCGGGTAGACGAACGCGGTGTCGACGGTCGGCATGTTGGGGGAGGGGAGCACCCACGGCAGCCCGGTGTCCTCGAAGTGCATGCGGCGGCGCCAGCCCTTCATCGGCACCACGTGCAGGTCCAGCTCGAGCGCCAGCTCTTCCCGGAACAGGAGCGCGAGCTCGCCGGTCGTCATGCCGTGGCGCACGACCAGCGTGTGCATGCCGACGAACGAGCGGTACTCCGGATCGAGCCGGTTGCCCTCTACCTCGTCACCGCCGAGCGGGTTCGGCCGGTCGAGCACCACGACGCGCTTGCGCTCGCGGGCGCACGCCTGCATCACGTGCAGCATGGTGTAGACGAAGGTGTAGTAGCGCGAGCCCACGTCCTGCACGTCGAACACCATCGCGTCGACGTCGCCGAGCATCGTCCTTGTCGGAACGCGGGTCTCGCCGTACAGGCTGTGGACCGGCAGGCCCGTCGCGCGATCGCGCGAGTGGCCCACCTCGACGAGGTCCTGCGCGTCGGCCGCGATGCCGTGCTCCGGACCGAACAGCGCCACGAGCCTGACGCCGCGCCGATCGCCGAGCGCGAGCGAGGCGTGCACGAAGCCGCCCGTGATCGACGCTGGGTTCACGACCAGGCCCACGCGCAAGCCGCGAACGGGCTCCGGGCGCTCGAGCAGACGTTCGAGCCCGGTGACGACCCGCGCCACGCCGCTACTCCACGAACTGGAGCGTGAACGGGACCGAAGACCGGCCGGACCGCTCGATCTGGCCGACCACGGTGTTGTTCTCGAGCGTGCCGTGGAAGCGGTAGGCGGTGCCCTGCAGATCGGCAGTGAAGCTCAGCTGGCCGCGCTCGAAGCCGATCTCGCGCAGCGGCGACTTGAGCTCGAGCGAGCCGCGCCAGGTGGTGAGCGTGCCCGCGAGCTTGCCAAGGGCGTTTCGCAGCTGGACCTGAAACGCGCGCTTGCCGAAATCGGGGTCGTCCATCGTTCCGTCCCAGCGGCCCTCGACCGCCACCGCCGCGCGCGAGGCCTCGCCCGACACCACGAGCGCCGCCTGCCGCAGGGCGGTCGCCATGCTGGCCGCGGTGGGCAGCACGATGCCCGTCGGCACGTTCGGCCCGCCCGGAGAGCGGCGGTTGGCCTCGCCGTAGATATCGGTGAAGACCTTGCCCCGCGGCGAGCTCGCGGCGAGCCTGAGCGGCCGCTGGCGATGGAGGAACAGGCCGAAGTAGTCCTGCAGCAGCTCGGCCCAGTGCCGGGCCACCGCGGCTTCCGCCACGCGCCGGCCCGCGCCGCGCCCGCTCTCCCAGTTCTTCGAGTACGCCTCGGCGTCCTCGGGCGTGGGCAGCAGGAACGTACGCACGTCGCCCACCACGCCGACCCCCGGCCGCGGCCGCTCGCGCAGCTCGAACGCGGGCGGCCTGGCCGCGGCATTCTCGACGAGCGCGTTCAAGGTCGCCGCGAGCGCGACCGCGCGATCGGCGGTGGCCTTGGCCTCGCCCGGACCGCCGAGCAGCAGCAGCGGGCCGAGCTCGGACGACACGAACGCGTAGCCCGCTCCCGGGAACTCCGTCACCGGAGCCGCGAAGAATCGCGGCACGAAGCCTGCGCCCGAGCTGCGCATCATGCCGTAGGCGGCGCCGCCCGTGGAGGCCCTTCCGCCGGCGGTCACCACGACCGGCAGCTCGGGCTGGATCTCGTCGGCCGGCGGCGGCGGAGCGATCACGGTGAGCGACGTCGGGCTCGCCTGCAGCACGAGCGCCGGCTGGCCGGCGAAGCTAACGCTGTTGGCGAGCGGGTCGGGCATGAAGCCGCGTCCCGTCAGCACAACGCTCTCGCCGAAGCGCCCGCGCTTCGGCTCCACGCCGATCACCAGCGGCAGGCGCCCAAGGTAGATGTCGAACGTCCTCGGCGTCCCGCCGCCCGCGCTCAGGACCAGCTGGGTGATCGATCCCTCCGGAAGCGGCACGGCCGGAATCGTGACCTTCGCGCCCTCCGCGCTGGCTTCGACGGAGGGCGATTCGATCCCCGCGACGTGCGCGCGAAGCGCCTGGCCCATGAGCCCTTCGCCGCGCACCAGCACGACCTGGCCGGGCATCGCCACGTCGGGCGTGACCGCCGTCGCAGTGGCCTCGACGCGGACCGTCACGTTCGCGGCGCCCGAACGCCCGTCCTTCGTCGCGACCACGACCAGGACCGGGCCCGTGGGCCCGGCGGGCACGACGGCCTTGAGCACTGTCACGCCGGCCTCGGTGACCTGGGCTCGCAGCGGCCCGAACATCACGGTGTTGGCCGCGGGGTCCGACTTGAAGTTCCGGCCCGTGAGGGTGACGGCTTCTCCAACGCCGACGGTCGTGGGCGTCACGGAAGCGAGCTCCGGCGGCGTCTTGCGCAGCACGAAGAACCAGACGAGCGCCCCGATCACCGCGAGCCCCGCGAGGCCGCCCACGATCGGCACGACGGGGATCTCGGGCACCCTGAAACCACGGCGGCGCGCCCTCGGCTTCCCCTTGGCCTTTCCCGCCGGCTTGCCCAAAGGCCGCGCGGCCGGACGCAGGGGCGGGAACTCCCTCGCCTCGGGTTCCCGCTCCACGGGGATCGACGGCAGGTCTGCGTGGTAGTCCGGCTTCGCGGGCTCGTGTGCCGGGTGCGCGGCGCGCGGCGCGGGAGGAGGCGGGGGAGGGTGTGCTGCGGCCGCCGCGGGCGGAGCCAAAGGCCGCGCGGGCTCGGGCGGCGGCGTGGGTGCGCGGTGCACCGGCTCGGGCGGGGCCTGCGGCGGAAGCGGCCTCGCGAAGAGCGGCTCCTCTTCGGTCAACGGTTCGGCGGCGTAGCCGGCCTGGGGCTCGCCGAGGTTGAACTGAGGTGACGATTCATGCTCGTCGCCGAACGAGAGCGAAGGCGCTTCGCCAGCGAACGAGGGAGCCGGGGGCGCGCCCTGCAGCGAGGGCGCCGCGGCCTGCGTGGTCAAAGCCGGCGACACCCCGGACGTGGGCAGCAGCACGAGCAGCTTCGCGCTGCCCTTGGCACCCGGCGGGCCGAGGCAGATGCGGTCACCCGCCTGCAGGGGCTGCTCGCCCTCGACCTTCTCGCCGTTCACGAAGGTGCCCGTGGCGCTTCCGGCGTCGGAGATCGCCAGACCCGAGCCGCTGAACAGCAGCTTGGCGTGGAAGGGCTCGACGTTGCCGAGCATGATCTGGACGCCGGCGTTGATGCTCGAGCCCATGATGACCTCGGGGCTCGTCATGGGCAGCGGGTACGCCGTCCCGTCGAGCGGGCCGCCGGTCATGACCAGCGTGGGAACCTTGACCGACTCAGCCGGCAATGGGCCAACCTCCCAAGCGGCAGAAAGACAAGGAGATGTCTCCCTCCGGCCGCGATTCAAACACAGCGTTGGGAACTGTGTCAACGCGCGTTGACACCCCAGCAGTCAGGGTGCTAGCGTGCCTGGAGCTCATGAGCCCGGCCCCGTCTTCCGCCCGGGACCCCACGCCGCCGGAAGGCGTGCTGCAGCAGCTGCGGATCCCCTTCGTCAGGCGTGCCACGCTCGGCTTCGCGGCGCGCACCGAAGAGGTCTTCCTGATCGACATCGGCCTCGCGGGCGCCTTCATCGAACGTGCCGAACCGCTTCCGCTCGATCAGACGATCGAGATCAGCATCCCGTGGCCGGGCTCCGAGATCGCGTTCCGGGCGAATTGCCGCGTCGCCTGGTGGCATACCGAAGGCGCGCCGCTCGCCTCCAAGTCGCTGCCGCCGGGCGCCGGCCTGCAGTTCGTCCTGATGTCCGACGCCGACCGCGATCGGCTGCGCGCGCTGCTCGTCGACTACTGCCGCCAGAACCCGCGCGTGAGGCGCTTCCTGCGCCACTGGCCCGACGCCGAGCGCACCGGCGACGACCCGACCGCGGGCTGAGGCGCGTGGCGCGCGTCCGCGTCGTGCTGGTGCGGCCCGAGACCTCCGCCAACGTGGGGGCGTGTGCTCGCGTGGTGCGGAACACCGGCGCCTTTGGCCTCGACCTCGTCGACCCGGGCGATTTCCGTACCGTCGAGTGCTGGCGGACCGCCTGGGGGGCGCACGAGGTGCTGGAGCAGGCCCGCGTCTTCGACCACCTGGGCGCGGCGCTCGTGGGAGCCTCGCTCGCGGTGGCGCTCACCGGACGGCGACCCGCAGGCGGGCCGATCGAGGACGTCCGCGACGCGGCCGCCGCGATCTCCGGGATCGAGAAGGACGCGGTGGCGGCGCTCGTGTTCGGTCCCGAGACGAACGGCCTCACGAACGACGAGCTCGCGCTGTGCGGCCGTGCCGCCTCGATCCCGGCTGACCCTGCCCAGCCGTCTTACAACCTCTCGCACGCGGTCGCGATCGCCGCCTACGAGGTGCGGCGCGCGACACGGCGCGGCTCCGCCGAGCCCTGCCAGCTCGCCACCCACGACGAGAAGCAGTGCCTGCTGGCCCTGCTCGAGGAGGGCCTGCTCGCCGTCTCGGCCCTGCCCGCGGTCAACACGGCCTCCGCCTTCGCCGAGTGGCGCGCGCTCGTCCAGCGCACCCCGCTCACCCCGAAGGAGCTGAAGCTCATCGAGCACCTCGCGCGCAAGCTAAAACAGGAGCGGCGCTGATGGCGGAGCCGCAGGACCCGTTCGCCGACGTCGTGAAGGTCGCGGGCGGATTCTCGATCCCGGAGCTCAAATGGCGAGAGCTCGTCTTCGTCCGCGCGCTCGTGCCCGAGGGCGACGGCTTTGTGCGCGACCCCGCCCGCCCGCTGCCGCCCTTCCGCCAGCCGGACCTCTTTCCCGAAGGAGTCCGGTTCCGGGTGGAGCGCGTCTTTGGCCGGGTCGTGGTGCGGCCGGCCCCGTCCGACCCTCGCCACGTATAATCGCCGGGTGGAGGCTTCTCCCGGCAACGTCGCCCCGCGCATCCTGTCGCGGCCCGAGCACAACGTCTCGCGCAAGAACATCGACCCCGACGCGCTCAAAGTCCTCTACCGGCTGAAGAACAACGGCTTCGTCGCGTACCTGGTCGGGGGCGGGGTGAGGGACCTGCTGCTCGAGCGCGCGCCGAAGGACTTCGACATCGGCACGAGCGCCCATCCCCAGCAGGTGCGCAAGCTGTTCAAGAACTGCTTCATCGTGGGGCGCCGCTTCCGGCTGGCGCACGTGCGCTTCGGCCGCAAGGTGGTCGAGGTGTCCACCTTCCGCCGCGCGGCGGAGCCGGAGACAGGCGACACTCTGATCCGCCGCGACAACACCTTCGGCAGCCCGGAGGAGGATGCGTTCCGCCGCGACTTCACGGTGAACGCGCTGTTCTACGACATCGCCACCTTCTCCGTGATCGACTGGGTCGGCGGCCTCGAGGACCTGACCGCGCGCGTGATCCGCACGATCGGCGACGCGGCGCAGCGCTTCCGCGAGGACCCGGTGCGCATGCTGCGCGCGGTGGCGCTCGCGGCGAGGCTCGACTTCACGATCGATCCCGACACGAGGGAGGCGATCCGTTTCCTGCGCGGCGAGATCGTGCGCAGCAGCCCCGCGCGCATCCTCGAAGAGCTCTACAAGATCCTGCGCCAGGGCCGTTCGCTGCGTACCTTCGAGATGCTTCACGAGCACGGACTGCTCGCCTACCTGCTGCCGGAGGCGGACCTCGCGATCGCAGCGGGAGGACAGGCGCTCAAGGGCTCGCTCGAGCGCCTCGACGCTCACCGCCTGGCGGGTCTCGCGACGCCGGACCAGCTCACGAACCCGCTGCTGATGGGCTCGCTGCTGGTGCCGCTCGGCGTCCCGCTGCGGCGGGTCGCTCTGGCGCCGCCGCGGGACACCTCGCCCGAGGCCGCGGCGCCTTCACCGCCACAGGAGCTGGCGGCGGAGATCGCGGAGCTTGGTGGCGAGGAGGACGCGGACAGCAGCCCCGATGCACCCCCGCTGCCGCTCGCGCTGCCCTTCGCGCGGCGCGACCTCGAGCGGCTGCGACTGATTCTCCTCGCGCAGCGGCGGCTGCGCGAGGTACACGGCCCAGGCTCGGCGCGGCGAATGATCTCGGCGAAGAGCTATTTCGAGGATGCCGTTCGCTGGCTCGAGATCCACGGCGGTGGCGACGGGCGCGAGTTCGCTGCGCAGTGGCGCGACCTCGCCTCTGGCGTGATCGAATGGCCCGACGAGGCCGCCCCGGCCGCGGAGCCGGGGGCGATTGCAGCTCCCGCTGTGGCCGCCGGCGACCCGGCCCGGCGTCGTCGCCGCCGGCGTCGTCGCCGCCGCGTGCAAGCCGAGCCCGCACCCGAGGCATGAGCCAGCGTCCGCGCCGCGATCGGAGGACTCCATGACTCCTCTCACCGAGAGCGAGATCGAAACGCAGCTTCGCCGGCTCGCGGGCTGGCAGCGCCGCGGGCGCGAGATCACGCGCAGCTTCGCGTTCGCCGATTTCAAGGGCTCGATCGCCTTCGTCAACCGCGTCGCCGGCCTCGCCGACGCGATGGATCACCACCCCGACATCGACATCCGCTACTCGAAGGTGACGCTCACGCTCACCACCCACGATGCCGGGGGACTCACCGCCCGGGACTTCGCGCTCGCCGAGCAGATCGGCGTGTGAAGGCGCTCGTCGCCGGGTCGCGGGGGCAGCTCGGCCGCGAGCTCGTCTCCCGCCTCGGCGACGAGCTCGTCTGGGCAGGCGGCCGCCCCGAGCTCGACGTCACGGACGCGGCGGCCGTCGGGGCGCTCGTCGCGCGGATCCGGCCCGACGTGGTCTTCAACGCGACCGCGTACAACCGCGTCGACGCGGCCGAGGCGGAGCCCGAGCGCGCCTTCGCGGTGAATGCGCAGGCCCCGCGCGCCCTCGCCCTCGCCGCCCGCGACGCAGGCGCGCTGCTGGTGCACGTCTCGACCGACTACGTGTTCGACGGCGCTTCCTCGCGGCCCTATCGCGAGGACGACCCCGCGCACCCGCTTTCGGTCTACGGTGCCTCGAAGCTCGCCGGTGAAAGCCACGTGCTCGCGTCGGGAGCGGAGCATCTGGTGGTGCGCACGAGCGGCGTCCTGGGGCGCGGCGGCTCCGCGCAGAAGGGCGGTTCGTTCGTGGACCGGATCCTCGAGCAGGCCCGCGCTGGCCGGCCGCTACGCGTGGTGGCGGACCAGGTCTTCGCCCCCACCTTCGCCGACGAGCTGGCGGGCGCGCTCATCGAGCTTGTGCGGCGAGGCGCGCGCGGGCTTTATCACGTGACGAACGAGGGCTCGTGCTCGTGGCATGCGCTCGCCGTCGCGACGCTCGCCGCGTCCGGCCTCGCCCGGCCGGTCGAGCCGATCCTGGCTGCGGAGCTGAAGCTCTCCGCGCGGCGCCCGGCCTACTCCATCCTCGACACGTCGCGCTATCGCGCGCTCGGCCTGCCGCGGCTGCGTCAGTGGCGCGACGCGCTCGCGGTGGAGCTGGCGGGCCCGTAGACCGACCCGGCTGGATGCGGGCCTCGATCTGGCTGGCGATCGCTGACGACCGGGAAAGCGACGGGTTCACCTGGCTTTCGGTCGTTTGACCCGCAGCCGACGCCTCAGGTAGAGTCACCTCTTGTCCGCTTGGGCGGTTAGCTCAGCGGTAGAGCACTGGTCTTACACGCCGGGTGTCACAGGTTCGAATCCTGTACCGCCCACCAGGATCGCATCCGAGGCCCGGCGCCACCCGAGCGGGGTGGTAGTTCAGCTGGTTAGAACGCCGGCCTGTCACGTCGGAGGTCGCGGGTTCGAGTCCCGTCCACCCCGCCATTCTCGAACAACTTAGCGTCGTCCTGCTCCTCCTCGGGGGCGGGTGTGTCAGTAGGCGTGTCACCGAGGAGCACCTGGGCGATCAGGTCGACCGTCTGCGCCCGGAACAGCGGCGAGAGGTAGCTGGTAGCGCTCCAGCTCGCGTGAACGGTGCCCCGTGATCTTCCGGACGATGTCCCCGGGAATGCCCTGCATCAGGAGAACGGACGGCCCGGTATGCCGGAGGTCGTGGAGGCGGACATCCTCGATTCCTAGCGACCGGACGAGGGCCCGGAACGGCTTGCCCATATCCCATCGGTAGGGCTTCTTCGGGTCCGGCCATTTCGCCGTCGGCCTGGAAGGAAACACGTAGTCGTCCACGCCGTAGCTCGGCAGGCCCTTCAGCGCCTCGACGGCGACCCGCGGCAGCGGCGTCTTCTTCGGCACGCCGGTCTTCGTATGTGGCACCGCGACGAACGGCGCCGGCCCATCGAGGTGGACTTCGCTCCACCGCCGGTTCAGCAGCTCGCGAAGCCGCAGCGTCGTCATGCAGAGCACAAGGATGACGGTCCGCAGCTCCGGGTCCTTGCACTTGTCGAGCAGCAGGCGGAACTCCTCGACGCTCAGGAACCGATCGCGCCCGGGCGGCTCGCGGAACTGGTGGATCGCCCGCACGGGGTTCGCGTCGTACCGCCCATGCCGCACGGCCTCGTTGAAGATCGAGTTCAGGATCGTGCGGTAGTGGTTCACCGAGGAAGCCGAGAGGCCATCCTCGTCCTTCAGGCGATCAAGGAACTCCTGGACCTTCTCCGTCGTCATCTCGCGAGCCTTCGATCCGCCGAACGCGTCGCGGACACGCGGCAGCAGATAGCTGAAGCTCGGCGTCTTCTTCAGGTGCGCCGGCTCCCACGCCTCGCGGAGCTGGTCGAAGGTGACCTGCTCGAACTTCCGCGAGGGGAAGTGGCTGAGCATCGCCACCTCGGACCGACGCTTCGCGAGGATCGACTCGGCGACCTTCACGTCACGCTGCCCGGTACTCTCGCGAGTCAGCTTGCCATCCGCGGCCTTGAAGCGGATCCAGAGCACGTCACCGCGGCGGTAGACACCCCGAGCGAAACGCCGCACCCTCATACCCCCTGGTCTTCGTTCCGATTGGGCTTCACCACGTGCTGCCTCAACCACTCCAGGATATCCGCCCGGCGGAACCGGATGGGTGCCCAAGCGCCTTGCCGGGGGTACTCCACATATGGTATTCGCCGACGCACGCGCCAGCGCTCCAGCGTCCGCTCCGACACCTTCAGTAGCTTCGCTGCCTCCTCGGTCGTCAGGATATCGTCCAGCTCGGACAAGGCCGGTCCACCTAGCTCCTGAGCCCATGCGGGCTCACATCGGCCACGTTGCAAGTGTCGGACCGTGGCCTGGTGGGACAGGAATGCCGATAAGTCCAGTCCGGTCAACGATGCGCGCACCCGTTGCTTCTCGCGGCTGAGAGGGCGGCGCTTTGGACTGCGGGCGTGAGAATCCCGACCCGAAGCACCGCCCACAGGCTCGTGACAGGCGCAGCGTGGGTTCGCTCCCTCAGACCTCGTTCGCCGAAACGACGACCTTGAACGGCACGCCAATGGCTTCGAAGTGCCTCTGCCCGCACCGCACCTTGTCGGCCTCGCTGGTCCTGAGCTTCAGGAAGTCCTTCGTCCCCTTGGTTTCCCGCACCAGGTACACCGTCTCGTCGTGATGCCGCACGATGGCCCAGTCCGGAACGTACTTGCCTACGGGCGTGTCCACCTCGAACCAGCGCGGCAGCTTGACGAAGAGCTTGATGTCGTCTCGCGAGTCGAGCTGGCGCGCGAACTCGCGTTCGACCTCGGAATCGTAGAGGACGTACTCGTAGACCGACTTCTTGACCTGCAGCGCGTCGAGGTAGTTGATCAGCTCCTCGCTCTCGAAGAGCCGCATTTCCCACTCGGCTTCTGGTCCCGCGCCCGGGAGCCGTTCGTACTTGATGCCGTCGACGAGCAGCCGATGCAGCTCGTGCTTCAGGATCGCGGCGACAGCGTCAAGGAACCGCTGGGGATCGACGAAGATCTCCCCCAGCCGGCCTGACTCCTTCAGGATCCGGACGAGCGTCTTGCGCGTCAGCTCCGTCTCGTTCTGCAGGTACGCCAGGATGTCGGGCAGGGCGCTGAACGCGAAGGCGGGACTCTCCTCCGACACCGCCATCGCCTGCGTCGTGATCCCCGCCTTGGTGACGCCGATGGCACCCGTGCGCAGGAGGATCTTGGGCGGCTCGATCTTCTGCATGCCCTTGATCGCGTAGACGGCACGGGCAACGAGATCGTCGGTGCTGAACTCCACCCGATACGTCGTCCGCGGCTTGATCCTGTCCCACAGCGCCTGGAACTCAGGGCTGAGCTGCACCTCCTTCTTGAGGCGGTTGACACCTTCGTCCCGGTCGCGGCGCACGAGACGCTCGATCTGGTACGACGCCAGTAGGTCGATGAGCGACGGCGCCAGGTCCTTGTACGCATCGGGCAGTTCCAGACGGAAGTCCTTTGCCGTGGGTTGGAAGGCCGGCTGCAGCTTGCCGTCGGCATCGATCATCTTCTGCGCGACGAGTGCAGCGCGAATCGTTTCCGCAGCATCCCGGCCAACGGGCTGCTCGACTCCGTCGACGACTCGTGTCACCTTCGACAGGGCGGTCAGCGACACCTTCCCGAACGTGACGCCGCAGTCCTCCTCGTACTCCGTCTGGAGGGCGCGGGCGAAGTCCTCGTAACTCTCGTTTGCCATCACGTGCAGCTTGTTGACCGATTCGTCGAACACGCGCGCGCCGTTCTGGTCGACCGGCAGCCGCAGCCCGCGGCCGATCTCCTGGCGCTTCTTCAGCGCGCTCCGCGTCTCGTTGAGCGTGCAAATCTGAAACACGTTCGGGTTGTCCCAGCCCTCGCGCAGTGCCGAATGGCTGAAGATGAAGCGCAGCGGCTCGTCGAGCGACAGCAGCTGCTCCTTGTCTTTCATGATCAGGTTGTAGACCTCGTCGTCGGCCTGCGTGTCGCCGCGCGTGTCCTTGAGCACCTCGACGGTCTTGCCTCCGACCTTCCGCTTGTCCGCCGCGAAGTACCCGTTGTGAAGCCGCTCAGCAGGCTCCTTCAACCAACCGAGGGTCCGGTACTTTTCCTCCTGGGCCAGTTCGGCCAGGCTGCTTTCGAAGATCTCCGCGAACTTGCCCTTGACCGGCTTTCCGGCTGCGTCGTAGTCCCGGTAGTTGGCGACACGGTCGATGAAGAACAGGGACAGCACCTTCACCCCCTTGTCGCGAAACTGGAGTTCCTTGTCGAGGTGCTTACGCACCGTCTGCCTGAGCTGCGCGCGCCAGACGTCGTCGCGGAGGCCGCCGATCTCGCCACCGAGTGGCAGCACGCGCCCGCTGTTGAAGCGAACGAACTCGTTCCCCGGCTCGGCATTGATCTCGGCGACTTGAAATCCCTCTTGGTATGCGGCGCGGCCGTCAGACAGAGTGGACAAGTCCGCTCCCTGCTTGATCGTGAAAGACCTCTCCTTAGGACCGTCAGACGTCTGGACGTGGATCCGAAGCTTGGCCTTGATTCCCTTCTTGTAGTCGATCTGCTCCACGCGCACGAACGCGTCGTTCGCCCCACCCTCGGCGCTCGTGCCGGAGACGACGATCTGCTTGACGAGCCTGAGTCCGAACGCGCGGACCGGGTCCAGGCGATAGACGAGGTTGTACGGGTTGCGATGGGTCGCCGAGTATCGAAGAGTCAGCAGCGGGTTGAGGGCCTTGATCGCCTCCTGCGCTTTATCCGTGGCGTCGACGCTCTGCGGCTCGTCGATGACCACGATGGGCCGTGCCGCCTGGACGAACTCGATCGGCTGCCGCCCGGACAACCGGTCGCTCTCCTTGTAGATGACGTTGCTCTTCTGCTCGGCCTCGGTACCCGTGAAGTTCTTCCGGAACGCATCGATGTTGATGACGAGAATCTGAAGCGTGTTCGCCAGTGCGAACTGGCGAAGCCGGCTGATGCGCCGCGCGTCGTACACGAAATGCTCGTACGGCATGTTGTCGTAAAGCGTCCGGAAGTGCTCCGCGGTGATCTCCAGGTTCTTGAGGACACCCTCCCGGATCGCCACGCTCGGCACCACGATGATGAACTTCTGGAAGCCGTAGCGCCGAGACAGCTCGAGGATCGTGCGGAGATAGACGTAGGTCTTGCCCGTCCCGGTCTCCATCTCGACCGAAAAGTGCGGGCAGGTCCGCGACGCATTCTCCGGTGGGTCGAACAGGTTCCACCCCTCCAACGGCAGTTCCGGATCGACTTCGATGTCGTTCCGGTTCTGGACCAGCCGCACGTTCGCTCGAAGCTTCCCTTCGGAGAGCAGGAGGCGGTTGCCAATCCCTTGCTCGGTTCGCTCTTGACCGGCGAAGAGCGCGCCCATGTCCTGCAACTGGATGACGGAGTACTCGGGGGCGCCGAGTGGTTGACCTTCGAACAGGTCGGTCACCGAGGCGATGGCGTCGAGCTGGAAGGGTTGGTTCGGCTCAAACTGGAGTCTCAACCCTCTTCTCCTACACCGTCTTGAAGTTCTTCACGTCCTTGGAGCGGAAGATCTGGACCGCATTGGCCTTGAGCTCATCCCTGCCAGCGAAGCCAGCGTCCAGGCAAACGACCCGCTCAGGCTTTCGATCCGCCAACGCTCGGACGAGCTCAATCGTCAGTTCGGGCTCTAGGCACACAAGCAGCGCGCCTCGCGCGACACTGAAGACGGTCTTACCTTCAAGAGTGATCGGCTCGACCGTCGTCGTCAGCGGGAAGCCGTCCTTGAGGAGGATCTCGTACAGGATGTCCTGAGAAGTGCGGTTGGTGTGGATGTGATCCACGTGCAGATCGAGTTGCTTTTCGAGCGCGCCCGCGTCCGGAGCAACCTCTGCGGACCAGGGCCTCAAGTTGGACTCGGCGAGCTTGAAGAATCGAAACCCACGATCATCTGTCGCCTTGTTGAGCGGCATCTGCTCGTCTCGCCCTGGCCTCTGCGTGACAGCCCGCTGGCGCTCCAGAGCAATGTCAATCAATGTCCGCAACTTGCCTTCTGGCTTTGGGAGTGGCTCTGGAAGCTGCACGATGATGAAACGACGATCGCCACCGTCCGCCTGATTCTGGTCCGTGGTCGCGTGCGCGGTTGTACCACTACCACCGAAGAAGTCGAGCACAGTGTCTCTGTCGTTCACTTTGGTGCTGAGCTGCAGCATGCGCCGTATGAGACGGGTTGGCTTGACGCTGTCGAGCACGTTCTCGGTGTGCTGAAAGCGCACGTTGTCGAGCAGTTCCTTCTTGGCTTCCTGCGTGTGTCCAACCTCCTCATGCAGCCATAGCGTTCTCGGCACGATTCCCTGCCTGACGTCCGTCAAGAATCGCTTGATACGGGGGACGTTGTCGCCGTCGGCGCCCCACCAGATGCGGTTATCCGCATCGAATTGCTGGAACTTGTCTTCAGATATGCGCCAGTACGTACCCTTCGGTGGCCAGTGCTTGCGGCCACTTGGGGAAACCACTTCGTACGTCCCTCGGCTGTAGTAGTTTCGAGCTTGGAGCGGCGCGGATGTCCAGTCGCCCCTAGGGTCAGCATCCGGGTTGGTGTACCGCGCATCAGCGTCGTCGGTGCGAGGCAACAGAGCGCCGTCCCACGATGCGGCATTGCGACCATATAGCAGGATGTAGTCGTGGTCTGTGCTGAGGTGGCGAGCGGTGCTCTTCGGGGAGAAGTACTTCTGCCAGATGATGGTCGCGATGAAGTTCTCATCGCCAAACACCTCGTTGCAGATCCGCTTCAGGCTATCAAGTTCGTTGTCGTCGATGCTGATGAAGATCACGCCGTCGTCACGAAGGAGATTCCTAGCCAAGTAGAGTCTGGGATACATCATGTTCAGCCACTTCGAATGGAAACGACCGTCGGCTTCGGTGTTCGTGCTGAACTTCTTGCCCTGCGAGTCGACCTGGCCCGTGTATTCGAGGTACGTCTGCAGTGACTCCGTGTAGTTGTCCGGGTAGATGAAGTCGTTCCCCGTGTTGTAGGGCGGGTCAATGTAGATCATCTTGACCTTGCCCAGGTAGGACTTCTGGAGCAGCTTCAGGACCTCCAGGTTGTCGCCTTCGATGATCAGGTTCTCCGTCGTGTCGAAGTTGACGCTCTCCTCCGGGCACGGTCGGAGCGTCCCCATGCTCGGGGTCTGGATCGCCTTGAAGCAGTCGGCCTTGCCCGGCCACGTGAGGCCATAACGCTCGCGGCCCACGTCGATCGACTCGCCCAAGGAGAGCTTCAACCGGTCGAAGTCCACCTTTCCACCGTCAGTCCGGACCTCCGGAAAGAGCCGCAGAAGCTCCTGCCGTCTCTCGTCCGCGATGTCGTGCGATCGCAGATCCAGCCGTTCGGGGCCGATTGGGGTCGTGTCCGCTTTCTCCTCGCTCATACCAGTCGCCATCTCAGCGTGAACAGAGGCTCCACCCGCACCTTCGACTCCATGCGCGTGCCGACTTCGTCCAGCAACTCGTCCTTCTTCTCCTCGATCTCTCGGCAGCCGTGGTCGTAGGCACGCCGGGCTTCGTCTCGGCGCGCTTCCAGGGAGCGCGCCTCGCGCTGCCGCTGGAGCTTCTCCGGCAGGTTGGGGGCCAGGCGCGCCGATCGCTTTGCTGCCTTGAGGCCTTCCTCCAGCTCGTCAATGTTGGCCCGCAACGAGCCGCGACGATCCTCAGCCCAGCGATCCAGCTTGTCCATTTCCACGTCGAACCAGCGGCCGTTGCGGCTCGTCATCGCGTCCATCAGCATTTGCTTCTGCCGTGCGTGCTCTCCGGCCAGCGCATCAGTCACCGTGGCCGAGGGCTCGCAGGGGGCGCCCGTCGTTCCCGGCACGTCGAAGAGCCGCCTGCACTGGCCTTCGTCCAGGCTGACGCCCGAATCGTCGAAGCCGGCGAGCAACACATGATCCTCCGGCTCGGCGCCCTCGATCGCCAGAGCCGCAGCGGCGAGCCAGCCGGAGCGGCCGACGAGAGGCTGGAGGACCGCGACGTTCCTGCCGCTTCGGCTGTAGTCGAAGACCACCTCCATACCCCGAGTCGCGAGCTTCCGTCCGAGGCCCAGCGCGCGCTGCGCAAGAGGATGCCCCACGCGGTACGTGTTTGCATCTTCGACCCCTTTGGCCAGCCGGTAGGGGCCCGGGTGGATCGTCTCTCCCGGAAAGGGATTCGAGTGGAGCATGAAGCTGTAGGCCGCCTCCTCGAAGGTCGCGTGATCGCGAAGGACGTGCCGCGTCAACCGCCAGAGCTGCTCGTTGAACCGATCGAGAGCCGCGTGGCTGGCGATCCGAACCTTCTCGACCACCTCCTGGTCGAAGTTGTCGAGGAGCTTCTCTCGTGCGTCTCGCTGGCCTTCCGCGATCTCCGTCTCGAGGTCCCGTTGGAGGGCGTCGAACTCGAATTGGATTTGCTCCGGCGTACGGCATTTCTGGTAGATGCTCGCGATGCGCTTCTCGAAGTCCACGCCGGACTCGATGGCGCCCAGGACCTCGTCGCTCGCGCCGAACACCCCGTCGAAGAGGCGAAACTTCTGGTCCAGCAACTGGTACACGCGCTGGTCGGCGGCGTTCTTCTTGTTGAGGAAGTTCACCACGACCACGTCGAACTGCTGGCCATAGCGGTGACAGCGGCCAATCCGCTGCTCGACGCGCTGCGGGTTCCACGGCAGGTCATAGTTCACCACCAGGTTGCAGAACTGAAGGTTGATTCCCTCGGCCGCCGCTTCCGTGGCGATCAGGATGGCCGCGTCGTCCCGGAAGTGGTCCACGAGCGCGGCCCGCATGTCGGCGCTCGGCGAGCCGCTGACGCGGTCCGTGCCGGCATATCGTGTGAGCCACTTCTCGTAGATCGCCTTCGAGCCGGCGTCGTTGTTCGTGCCGTTGAAGAGCATCACCTTGCCGGCGAACTCCGCAGCGCTCAGGACCTGGAACAGGTACTCCTGGGTTCGGCGGGACTCGGTGAAGACGACGGCCTTCTGCTGGAGCGGCGCGGACTCGTGCGCGCGGCGGGCTTTCTCCGCCGCAGCGAATCCTCGGCGGAGCGCAGTCAACAGCACCTCGCCCTTCGAGTTCTTCAAGATCGACTTCGCCAGCCGGTGGAACTCCTTGAGGTCCGCCATCTCGTTGCGTAGCTGTGACAGCTCCTCGGGCGACAGATGACCCTTGGCGCCGGCGCCGTCGTCGTCGGGCGCCTTGTCCGAATCCCATTCGTCGGCCAACTCGTCGGCCTGCTCCCAGTTCTCCGGCAAGTCCTCGGGTGGCGCTTCGACTGCTTGCGCTCTCGCCTCCGCGGCCTCGAGCCGCGCGACCAGCCCGCCCAGGGTCGCCGCGATGGCGTGGGTGGACGAGGCGAGCAGCTTGCGAAGGATCAGCGTCACGAGTTGGCGCTGGCTCGCCGGGAGCGCGTAGAGCCTGTCGCGCTGCAAGTACCCCGAAACCATCTCGTAAAGCCGCTGCTCGTCGCTCGACGGCACGAACTCCTGCACCAGGGCGTGCCGGTTGGTGTACTTGACGTACTCCAGCACCTGCCTTCTGAGCGTGCGCTTGCAGATCAGCGCGAGCCGCTCCTTCAGGCTCGCGAACTCCCCGTCGTCGCCGAGCCGGGCAAAGCGTGCGCGAAAGCTCTGGAGATCCCCGAAGGTGAAGTCGTCGATCACGCTCACGAGCCCATACAGCTCCAGCAGCGAGTTCTGGAGCGGCGTCGCCGTGAGCAGCACCTTCGGATAGGGCATGACGGCGTTCTTGATGGCGAGCGCAATCTTGCTGGACGTCTTGTAGACGTTCCGAAGCCGGTGGGCTTCGTCGATGACCACCAGGTCCCACGGAGTCTGTTGCACGTATGCGTCCTTGGAGCGGGCGAACTGGTACGAGCAGAGGATGATCGCCGGCTGGTCGAAGGGGTTCAGGCGACCGCTCCGGACAGCCTCGTTGAAGGTCCGGTTCTCCAGGATCACGGAAGGCAAATGGAACTTGTCCGCCAGTTCCTGCGCCCACTGCTTGCGCAGGTTCGCCGGCACGACACCAGCAGGTGGCGCTTCCTCTCGGCCCACTTCTGAGAGAGCAGCAAGCCCGCTTCGATCGTCTTCCCGAGGCCGACCTCGTCGGCGAGGATGGCACCCTTGGAAAAGGGGCTCCGGAACGCGAAGAGAGCTGCCTCCACCTGGTGCGGGTTCAGGTCGACCTGGGCGTCTGCGAGGGCCGCCGTGAGCTTTTCCACGCTGTCCGAGGCACAGCGCTTGGTCAGCTCGTGCGCCAGGTACTTCGCGTGGAAGTCGGTGATCGTCATGCCGTCGCCTGCGCGGCTGCTCTTTCGAGGAACAGACACAGGGCGTTCACGAGCCGCATCTGCTCCGGCGTTCGACAGTTGACCTCGAGCAGCTGCGGGTTGCAGACGAGCACCGCCAGCGCCCGTGCTCTCGAGATCGCGACGTTCAGCCGGTTTCGCGAATAGAGGAACTCCATGTTGCGAGGCGCGTCCTCGGCGGACGAAGTCGCCATGGAGAACACGACAACCGCGCCTTCCTGGCCCTGGAACTTGTCTACGGTTCCCACACGCGGCCGTCGGCCGATGCGCTGCTCGACGCGCCGCATGATCTCGCCCACCTGGGCGTTGTAGGGCGCGACGATCAGGATGTCGTCGATCGCCATCGACTTGGTTTCGCCCTTCTGGTTGGTCCACGGCCGTTGGAGCAGGGGCTCGACCAGCCGCGAGACCTCCTCCGCTTCCTCCGAGGAACGAGCGGCGTTTCCATCGTGCGCCACTCCGCGGAAGCGAACCCCTGTTCCGTAGACCTCGGGACCCGAAGCGACCGTCTGTTGGCGGGTGGTCGGGTGAGGCAGCAAGCGGCCATCGTAGAAGGCGTCCGAGATGTAACCGCAGACGTCGGGATGCAGACGACGGCTCTCGGCCAGGAACAGCCCACGGCCCGGCCCGATCGTGGCATCGCTCCCGAGCACGTGTTCGAGCGCTGACCTTCTCGCGCCGTTAGGATGGCTTCCCTTGGTCACCTGCGCAAGCTGATTGGGGTCTCCCAGCAGGACGATGGAACGGGCGCTACCGCTCATCGCGACGACGTTCGCCAAGGACATCTGTCCCGCCTCGTCCACGAACAGGACATCGAGCAAGGTCTCCATGTCCGTGCGCGCGAACAGCCATGCGGTACCGGCCACGACTTTGCAGCCCGCGATGAGCGCGTCGAGCACTTCGTCGCTCCCGCCGGCCTGGCTGACGTTGGTGTTCTGCGAACCTCCTGCCCCGTCGCTCTTCTGAACGATCCAGACCTTGGCGCCTGCTTCCTTCCCCGCCTCGCACACCGCGTCCACCAGGTTCGTGATCGCCTTGTGCGCGTTGGCCGCGATTCCCACTCGCCGGCCCGCCCCGACGAGGTCGAGGATCATGCGGGCGGCGGCGTACGTCTTTCCCGAGCCGGGCGGACCCTGGATCGGCAAGTAGGAGTGGTCCAAAACAGGGACGATCCGGCGCGCCGCTTCCAGCGTGTCTTCGCGTGGCTTCGTCAAGGGCTGCCCCGCAGTCTCGCCCGAGATGCGCGGCGGGCGGCGCATGAGGAGGTCGCGGGCGGCTCGATGCGGTCCCGCGCCGTCCATGCCGCTTTCGAGGGCCGCGTCGGCGACTCTTCCGATCGCTTGTCGCAGCACGGTCACCGGGATCGGCTTTGCAGGAATCAGGGTGCGCGGGTGCGGAGCCTTCGACGACTTTCCACGGACGAGATCGATCGTTCCCTTGGCGGGGTCCACGGCATAGACCGTGCCCGCCTTCTTGCCCGTAGCCAGGTCGATGGGCTCGTCCCCCTCGTGGAACTTGTGCTCCTGCGCGGGGTCGTACCGATACCGGTGGACAAGGGACTTCGAAACCTGCTGGACCACGCCCTCGTAGGTCAGGTCGGCGAGCGCCTCGGAGCGGCCGACCAGTTGCTCGATCGGGAGCTCCTTCAGGTCGAAATGGAGCCACCACTCGGGCTTCTGCTCGCGCCGATGCCAGTCCAAGAGGTCGGCGAGCAACTGGCGCGCGCGTTCGTCGTCGGAGCGCTGAGTCGGATCCGGTGGCAGATTGGCCGTCAGCCCCTCGTAACGCTTGCGGTTCTCCTCGGCGATGGCGATCGCGTTCTCGCCCGACTCCGTTGGCTTTGGAATCGGCCGTCCGAGGGTGACGGCGAACAGCTTCTCAGCCTCCGGACGACGCGCTTCGAGCCAGGCGCGGAGCTTCCAGGCGGAGACGCAGTCGTCGCAGTTGTAGGCTTCGATGCCCTTCAGGATGGCGGGGTCGTTCTCTCGCAGCCACTTCTCGTACTCCACCACCGCGAAGCCCGGCTGGGTGGACGGGCCCTGCCTCTCCGGCATGTACAGCTTCTCGACCTTCTTGAGCGAGTACGACTCCTGGGACACGCGCACGCCCTGGCGGACGACTTCGAACAGGTCGACGAGGACCTCGCCCCGGAGAAGTCCGTCGACTTCGTCCTCGCGGGTGGCGTAGCGGCCCATGAGACGTCGAATCGCGGCCCGCTCGTAGGCGCCGTAGTGGTACACGTGCATCGCCGGATCGACTCTCCGGCGCTCCCCGATGGAGTCGATCAGGGCCTCGAACGCCTGCTTCTCGCCTGCCCTGTCGTGAGCCCAGCGGGCGAGATAGTTGGGGGCGTCGCTGGCCTCGACGACGGTTCCCATCAGGTACTCGAGCCCCTCGCTCGTGGCCCACGGATGCGATTCAAAATCCAGGAAGACGTCCATCGCGGTCGGGGGCGGCAAGCGGGCAAGCCCGCGGCCGGGCTCGTCAGAGTCCGGGCGGATGAGCTCATACCGCACTTGGCCGTCGGCGTACTGCTGCAGCTGTAACCTCGATTGGGCGCGAAGTCGATCGAACGTCCTCGGAGCGAGATCCGGGACGACCACGTCGGGGCTCGCCGCCAGCGCCTTGAGCGTCTTGACTCCGTGGGATTCGAGCGCCTTCGAAAAGACTCGACTCATGCCTGCCACGAGGCTCAGGTGATCGTCCGCGCGGCGGCGGTCGGCGCAGACGCCGTACCAGCGGCAGACACGACAGTGGTCGACCGGCTCCGGGTACGTGACCGGCTCCTTCTCGGCGCCGAGGCGTGCCTCGAACCGCCGGCGCACCTCGCGGAAGTAGGCCATGTAGTCGGCCAGGCGGTGGGTGATCGTCGCCCCGTCCCCCGTCACGACGTGAACTCCCGCGGGCTGCCGGCCCTGCACCGACGCCAGAAGGTGGGAGTAGACACAGCACTGAACGAGTGCCGCGGCTTTGACGTGACGAGCCAGCTTTGCATCGGCGACTTCATAGCCCCAGCTACCCAGCTCGCTCGGTACTTCGACTCGCAGAAGGAAGTCGGGGCGGCCCAGCCAGCGCCCATCGAAGAGCGTGCCCTGGTAGATGACATCCGCCCCGTTGCGCATCAGCGCAGCCGTCGCTGCGTTTGCTTGGTGAAGGTCTGCAATCGTTCGGGTGGGCCGGTCGACCGGACTGGCCACCTCCCTGCCGGATGCTTCCAGGCCCCGCAGGAACGCCTGTTCGTGCTCAAGCCCGCGTTGCTCGATCAGCTCGAGCTCCGGATCACGTCGCACGGGCCTCTGGCGCTTTCCGGCAGCGGCATCGATCTCCAAGGACGTGAGATGTCCGCAGGCGAGGTGCCCGACGAGGTCGGTAGGCGTGAGAACAAGGCTGCCATCCTGAATGCGCAAGTCCTTAGCTCGGCCGCCGTCGGTTGCTCACCAACCGTCACCCAATCCGCGCGCCCACCGCAGGAGCCGCAAGGTCTGCGAGCTTCCCGACTGCAGGTTGGCTTGGGAGGCCCGCGATGAAACGAATGTCTGCGGCCCATGATACCCGCTGATTCGCCGGCCATCTCGGGCCAACAGGCCAATCCAACCTAACGATGAACAACATTGCCGACTGCAAGTTAAAGGGCGTGACACACGCCCCTGCGTTCCGTGTCCACTCCACGGAGCTCGAACGAGTTGGGACCGACGCCAACGTGTCATGGCTTTCACGGCTGAATCGCGTTTCAGAGGGCTCATGGAGAAGGACCAAGTGTCTCGATTCCCCACCGGCCGGGCGCCTGAAGGCAACCAGTTTGAGGCCCCGACGGCCCGCCGCCAGGGCAAGAACTGCCCCAAGCAACTGGGCAATCCTGAGCAGCACGCGCGGGACGTCTCAAGCCTGAGAGACCTGTCGCCCTTCGATCTCAAGGCGTGCCGGCCTATCTCCAGGCGGGTCATCAAGAGCCGCAGCGGGGCCGGGTGGACTGCTGGCGGCACACCCCTTGCCTCTGCAAAGCAAGGCGGCGTTGGCCCGCCGACGAGGAGGTCCAATGGACCATCAAAGTGCACAACCGAACCAAGTGAATGCCCGAAGCAGGCGAGGTTCCTTGCTCGCGGTTCAGCCCGAATCGGGCAGGCTCGCGGACTCCCTTCAGTGGGTCACGGCGCGAGTTCCGCCAGCGCTTGTCCGCGAGATCGAGGCTCAGGCGAAGCGCATGGGGACGACCCGATCCGAAGCGATTCGAGAGTGCCTGGGCGTCGGCATGGAAACGATCCGAGGGCGAGACGGCATCTCCCGCGGGCGTGTGGACGAGCTCCTGTCCGCCATCGAGAGCGTGCGTCTGGTAGTCGAACTGCTGGGGCCGTACGACGCTGGGGACGCAGCGGCTCCTGGCGCACTGGGCTACCCGCGACGGAGCCGTGAAGGTCAGCGAAGACGAGCTGTTGGCCGAGGTCCGATCCGTCGGCGCCGACGAGTGGGAGCAGGCCGTCGCCGAGGCAGAACGAGATCTGCAGGACGCTGGCCACCTCGAGTCCCAGGACGGAAGGAGCTGACGTGTTCTTCGTCGAAGCGCGCTACCACAGAAGCCCGGAGCGTGCGGCCGGCCAGGTCCGCTACATCGCGCACCGCGAGGAGGGGTTGACCGACGGCCGTCGGCGCGAGCTCTATGGGATCGGCGAGCACTATCGCGCCTTCCGCGGTGACGAGCGGGCCATCCGGCGGGCTCTCCGTGAGGACGGTCGAGGTCTCAGAAACCCGGTTTACCTTCGCTTCATCCTGACCGTTGACAACCCGGCGGCCGAGCGATTCAAGCGGCTTGATGGGCACCTCTCCGCGCGCGTCCTGCGCGACGCCATCGACAAGACCTTCCGCGGGGCTCTGCGGGAGGCGCAGGGGGTCTTCGCGATCCACGAGCATGGTGGGACGGATCGACCGGCACACCCGCATGTGCACGCGCTGCTGAGTCCGCGGTTCCAAAATCGGATGCCGGTCCACATCTCGCCCGCGCGGATCCAGCGCATCAAGGAGCGCTGGGAGCGGGAGGTTCTGGCCGGCCTGCAGCGCCAGGAATGCCGGCTGCATCGTCTGCGCCAGCTCGTCAGGCCCCTCCCTGCCCGTCCTCGCGATCGGGACGACAGGCTGCCGTTTCCGCTTCTGCCGCCTCGGCCAGGCACTCGCCGGACCAGCCAGCTCGAGCTCCTCACCCGTGCCGAGAGGGCCGTGCGCCTGGTACGCGCGAGCGCCTGGGCCGCCCGAGGGTTGCGGCTCGCGCGGCGGGGGAGCCTGTGGGCTCGGGATCCCGAGAAGGCCGCGCGCCGGGCCACGTTCCGGCTAGCGTCGAGGGTCATGCCTGCGTCCATCCGCGAGGTCCTTCGGCTGCTGCGTGGCGCTAGGACGGTTGGCCTTCGACATCGATGAGCGGGCCTCCTTCGGGCACTTGACTTTGCGGGGTTGTGTATTTACCATGGCCATGTTAATTCACTTGGCCACGGTAATTACCACGGCCACGGTAGAGGGCGACCATGGAGAGGCAGGAAATCCGCGCCAAGTCGGACGGATCCGAACGGGGAAGGCTCGCCGAATCCCGCCTCGCCGCCCTTTTCGAAGGATCCGGCTGGCATGTACGGCGCCATCCGAACGACCCTGGTCCCGACCTCGTGGTCCGGCGAAAAGGAATCGAGTACGCCGTGGAGATCAAGTCAGCCCCAGAGGGTCGGAGTGATCGGCTCGTACCCCTTTTCGCGCAAGCGGTGCTCCAGGCGGCGCACGCCGCCCGTCAGAAGGCGATGCCCCTCGCCGTCGTCGCGGCCCCCAGCATTTCTCCGCGCGCTGCTGAGCAGGTGATGGCATTCGCTCAGCATTACGCTCCGGAAGCAGCCGCCGGTGTTATCGATTTCGAGGGCTTCGCGCTGTTCCGCGGGCCTCACCTCGAGGAGATGAACGCGCCGGGTAGGGAGCTCCCGGCGACGATGCGCAAGTCCGCCCCCGATTCGGGCCATTTCTTCTCCGATCTCAACCAGTGGATGCTGAAAGTGCTGCTGGCCCCTGAGCTGCCGGATGAGTTGCTCGCCTCGCCCCGAGGGCAATACCGCAACGCCTCGCATTTGGCGCGTGCGGCGAACGTGTCGGTCATGAGTGCGTTCCGATTCGTCCAGCAGCTCGAGCGCGAAGGCTACCTGCACGAGTCAGCCTCCTCCTTCCGCCTCGTGCGGCGCGAGGACCTGTTCAGCCGTTGGCAGGCCCTTTCGGCGCGCTCACCGAGGGAAGTGCCGATGCGTTTCCTTCTGCCGGGCGACCGGCAGGCCCAGCTCCACAGGATGCTTGGCAGCGGCCGAGCCTGCCTCGCCCTGTTCGCTGCTGCCGACGCGCTGCGGCTCGGATTTGTCAGCGGCGTGCCGCCGTACGTCTACGTCCACCGCATCCAGCCTGCGAACCTGGCCGCGTGGAAGAACCTCCGAGCCTGCGCTCCCGGCGAGCCGCCGGAGCTCATCGTCCGGCAAGCGCCAGCGCCGCAGTCCGTGTTCCGGGGCATGGTCCGGCCGGAAGGCATGGCCGCATGCGATGTGCTGCAGGTCTGGGTCGACGTGGCGTCGCACCCGTCGCGCGGACGCGAACAAGCAGACCTGATCCGCAAACGTGTCCTGCACCGCCTCATCGAGGGAGGGCGCTGAGTGGAGGACATGGAGGCCTTCGCCCGCCTCGTCACGGCGCTCCGGCCGTGGCTCGGGCAGTTGGTGGTTGTCGGTGGCTGGGCGCACCGGCTGCATCGCTTCCATCGCCTGGCCAAACCGCCTGACCACCTACCGCTGCGTACGCGGGACACTGACCTGGCCTTCTCGCCGGATGAGGCGCTCGCCGGCAACCTCCACACGGCGTTGACGGACGCCGGCTTCGCCGAGGAACTCTTCGGATATGACGCGCCGCCAGCAACTCACTATCGGCTCGGAGAGGATGACGCTGGCTTCTACGCGGAGTTCCTGACACCCCTCCACGGCAGCGGATTGAAGCGCGACGGGAAGCCGGACGCCACTGTGTCGAAGGCCGGCATCACGGCGCAGAAGATGCGGCACCTGGAGCTGCTGCTCGTTTCGCCATGGAGCGTGCGGATCCGACCGGAGAAGGAAATCCCAATCGCGGAGGACGTGGAGCTCTTCGTGCCGAACGCAACGAGCCTCATCGTCCAGAAGCTGCTCATTCACGCCGATCGCCCGCCCCACAAGAAGGCGCAGGACGTGCTCTACATCCATGACTCCCTGGAACTATTTGGAGGCTCGCTGGGTGAGCTACGCCGCCTGTGGGTCGACGACGTTCGACCCAGCATGGCGGCGAAGACCGCCCGGAAAGCCGAGACGATGGCCCAGGAGCTGTTCGCCGGGGTGACTGACACGATTCGCGAAGCCGCGCGGATTCCGCAGGACAGGCGGCTCGCTCCAGAGAACGTCCAACGCGCATGCGCGTACGGACTCGGCGAAATCCTCAGGGGCATGCCCACCCAATGATCTGCCAGCCAGTTAGGTTACCCTCTTCGCAAGCATGCCGGGAAAGCGCGCCATGAGACGCTACTCGCCCGTCTTCGTCGATCTCGTCCATCACTCATTGCTGAGTTCGTTCTGGCGCATCAACGCACTGAAACGTTTCCTGCGGCAGATGGGTGTCGGCGACGCGATGCTCGCCTCGTTCCAGAAGGACGAGACGAAGCGCCAGTTCCTCGATCGCCTTTTCGAACAGTTGGAGGACAGCCCGACAGGAGATGAACTCATAGGCCGCATAGCGGCCGCGCTCGCGGAGCAGGCCTCCTTCCCGGACCTCGTTGGTTGGGAGGACTCCAAGCAGAAGATCGACCGGGCGCGCGAATCGGTCGCGTCGCTCAAAGATGCAGTGGAGAAGCTCCAGGCAAAGGCGGAACAAGAGGCCGCAGCGAAGGAGGCTCGCGACCGCGCAGAAGCGGACCGGGCCAAGAAGCGACGAAGCGAGACTGACCTGGCCAAGCTCGCTGATCGCCTGAACGAGCTGGCAAAGCGCATTGGTGAGCAGAAGGCAGGCTACGAGTTCCAGGATTGGTTCCACGACCTTAAGGACTACTTCGAAATCGTCAACCGCCGCCCCTATACGTCGGGCGGCCGCCAGATCGACGGAACGATCACCGTGAGTGGAACGACGTACCTCGTCGAGACCAAGTTCACAGCCCCCCAATCAAGTGCGACGGACTATCGATAGCATCATCGCCAAGGTCAACAAGATCGCGGACAACACGATGGGCATCATGATCTCGATGTCCGGCTTCTCAGCGACAGCGATCTCCCAGGCCTCCGGTCCGAAGACCCCGCCAATTTCGCCCTTCGGGGACATCCCGGCCGTGTTCATCCCGCTGCCGGCCTCACACTCTCTTGCGGGTGAGTCCAGCCTCTTGCGGGTTCGTTCCGCGCGCGACTTGACGGCCGGCGACGCGCCCCGGGCGCTCCCCCGCGACGGCCCGGAACAAGCCCATCGCGGCCCAGTCGCGGAACAGGCGGAACGCCGCGTCGGCGCCGGCGAGCCGGGCCGGTCCCCGGCGAGCGAGCGCGCGAGCGACCGCGCGGCCCACCGTCAGCCCGCCCACCAGGTCCCGCAGGAGGGCGAACGCGGCCGGCGTCTGCTCGCGGCGCAGCACCCCGTAGTTGCGGCGGGAGACGACGAGCAGGGTGCGGCGGCGGCGCACGGGCGGGTGCGCGTGTGCGTCGCCGCGCAGGCTGTCGAGATACTCGCCGGCGTCGTGATCGAGCTCGACGAGCCGCAGCGCGGCCACGGGAACGAGCCTCGCCCGCTCCCAGTCGCGGGTCACGACCGACGCGAAATCCGGCGGCGCCAGCGGGCGCGTCTCCGGGGAGTCGAAGACCTCGCTCACCGCCCGCTCGAGCCGGGCCAGATCGTGGCAAAACGCCGGGCGCCGCACGCGCGCCCGTCGCACGAACTCCGGCAGCCGGCGGCCCAGCTCGTCGAGCGTGTAGCTCCGCGATGGGTGATCGGTGACGTAGCCGCGCACGAGACGCTCCCACGCCGCCCCGCCGAGGAAGTGCGCGAGCCCGGGGTAGTCGGCTTCGAGCGCCTCGTACATGCGGGGCAGGTACATCCCCTGGTAGACGCCCACTCGCTCGGCGGCGCTCTGCCGGGCGGAGGGCAGCACGACCTCGTGGGTCTTGCCGGGACTGACGAGCCGCGCGGCTTCGCGCGACGCGAGCGCCCGCCCGACGGACCCCGGAGACTCGACGACAGCCTGCAGCCACCGCTGCAGGCCGCCGAGCGCCAGCTCAGGCGTCATCGGTCCCGGTGGCGGCCACGGCCGTCAGGAACGGACGCGCCTTCGCCGCCTCCCTGACGACCGCCGCGAGCTTGGGGATCGACGCGTCCCACTCGTAGAGCGTCGACACCGGGCCCGTGCGCGCGCAGAGCCTCGCGAAGAGCTTCCACACTTCGGAGATGGCCGGGCCGTCGTGGGTGTCGAGGATGTGCGTCCCGTGGTGGGTGTGCCCGGCCAGGTGGACCTGCACCACTCGGTCGGCCGGGATCCCGTCGATGTACTGACGCGGGTCGAAGCCGTGGTTGAAGGAGCTCACGTAGACGTTGTTCACGTCGAGGAGCAGCGCGCACCCGGTCGCGTCGCAGAGCGCCGTCAGGAACTCCCACTCCGTCATCGTCGATCGCGCGTACGCGAGGTAGGTCGACGGGTTCTCGAGCACGAGCGGACGCTCGAGCACGTCCTGGACCTGCTTCACGCGGCGCGTGACGTGGCGCAGTGTCGCCCTGTCGTACGGCAGCGGCAGCAGGTCGTGGGTGTTGCGGCCGAGGACGCCTGTCCAGCACAGATGATCGGAGACCCAGCGGGCGCGCGTCCGCTTCGCAAGCGCCTTCAGTTTCTGGAGGTACGCGCGGTCGAGAGCATCCGTGCTCCCGATCGACAGCGACACGCCGTGGAGGGCCACCGGGAAGCGCTCGACCACGCGGTCGAGGACGTGCAGGGGCCGCCCCCCGGTGTCCAGGAAGTTCTCGGACAGCACCTCGAACCAGTCGAGCGCGGGCTTCCCCGCGAGGATCTCGCCGAAGTGGACCGTGCGCAGCCCGATCCCGATCCCGAGGTCGGGCAAGCCGAATCGGTTCATGCGCGCCTGCGAAGGGACCGCGGAGCCCTGCGGTGGTCCGCGGCCCCTTCAGATCGAACGTGGGCTCTAGTGCTTCGGGGGGACGGCGCAGCCGCCCTTGCCCTTGCAGGAGTTCTTGCCGGCGCAGCCGTTGTCGCCGGTCTTACAGCCGCCCATGCCCTTGCAGGCGTTCGCACCCTTGCAGGAATGTTTGGCCTCGGCCGAGGCGCAGCCGCCCTTGCCCTTGCAGGAGTTCTTGCCGGCGCAGCCGTTGTCGCCCGACTTGCAGCCGCCCTTGCCTTTACACGAGTTGTGGCCTTTACAGGTGTTCTTCTCGCTCTTGTCCTTCGGCTTTTCGTCCGCGCGAAGACTGGAGCCGGCCGCCAGGCCAGCCGCCACCGCACCCATCACCTTCGTGAACTCACGACGCTTCATGAGGGATCCTCCTTGAGCGCCCCACCGAAACGGCGACGGCCCCGCGCCCGCGGACGCTTCCGTGACCCTTCCCCGTGGTGAGGCGACTGGGGCCGATTCTTGTCGACGGCATCCCGGAAATGCAATTCATTATCGGAATTCATCGACAGCCGCCCGGGCATTCGCAAGACGCGTAGGTTGCCATTGCGGGCGGCCATTGGCTCTACGCGGCTTGAACGCGTTCCGGATGCCGGCCATTCCCACCGTTTTTCAGCCTCGAACGACCCAGCCCTTGGCCGCGAGCAGTGGCCGCAGGCGCTCGCGCTGGTCGCCCTGGATCTCGACGGCTCCCTCCGTGGTGGTGCCTCCGGTTCCGCAAGCCCGCTTCAGCTCGGCAGCGAGGGCTGTGAGGAATTCCTGGCTTCTCGGCAGGTCGGCGACGACCGTCACGCTCTTGCCACCGCGGTTCTTCTTCTCGAGGCGCAGGACGCACCGGAGCTTCGCCGGCACCGGCTCCTCGGCCGCCTTCGAGCAACGGCAATCAGCGGCCGGCCACCCGCACTTCGGGCACAGCCGCCCCTTCCCGGTCTCGTACACGGAGCGGGTGCCGCGGTCGCTCACACCGTCGAGCATACCCGAGCGGGCGTGCTACGCTCGTCCCTTTGCTATGATCTCGTTCACGCGCGTCAGCAAGCAGTACGGACGCCAGGTGCTCTTCGTCGAGGCCTCGTTCCAGCTCAACCCGGGCGAGCGCGTCGGTCTCGTCGGCCCGAACGGCGCCGGCAAGACGACGCTCTTTCGGATGATCGTGGGCGAGGAGGGCCCCGACGAGGGCGACGTTTCGGTCCCGAAGAAGCTCACGATCGGCTACTTCCGGCAGGACGTCGAGGAGATGAAGGGCCGCTCCGTGCTCGACGAGGCGATCGCGGGCAGCGGTCGCCTGGGCGACCTGCACCACGAGCTCGAGCACCTGCAGCACGCGATGACCGATCCCGCGCGTGCGGACGACATGGACGAGATCCTCGCGCGCTTCGGCGAGGTGCAGGAGGAGTACGACCACAAGGGCGGCTACGCGCTCGAGGCGCAGGCGCGCGAAGTGCTGCACGGCCTGGGCTTCGAAGACGAGAGGATCGAGGGCGACATCGGCGCCCTCTCCGGCGGCTGGAAGATGCGCGTCGCGATGGCGCGCGTGCTGCTCGGCCGGCCCGACGCGCTGCTGATGGACGAGCCCACCAACCACCTCGACATCGAGTCGATCCTGTGGCTCGAGGGCTTCCTGAAAGCCTACCCGGGCGCGCTCTTCATGACCTCGCACGACCGCGAGTTCCTGAACCGGATCGTGACGCGCATCGCCGAGATCGACGACGGCGAGATCGCCGCCTACTCGGGCAACTACGACTTCTACGAGCGCGAGCGGGCGCTCCGCGACCAGAACCGCGAGGCCGCCTACTCGCGCCAGCAGGCCATGCTCGCCAAGGAGCAGCGCTTCATCGAGCGCTTCTCGGCCCACGCGGCCAAGGCCGCGCAGGTGCAGAGCCGGGTGAAGGCGCTCGACAAGATCGAGAAGATCGAGCTGCCGAAGCAGAGGAAGGTCGTGCGCTTCGACTTCCGTCGCCCGCCGCGTTCGGGCGAGGAGGTGGCGACGCTCGAGGAGGTGGGCAAGCGCTACGGGTCCCGCGTCGTCCACGAAGGCCTCAGCATGACGATCAGGCGCGGCGAGCGCTGGTGCGTGATGGGGAAGAACGGGGCAGGCAAGACGACCTTGCTGCGGATGGTGGCGGGGGTGCTCGCGCCCCCGACTCCGGCCAGGTGAAGCTCGGCGCCAGCCTGAAGCTCGGCTACTTCGCGCAACAGGCCCTCGACCTCCTGGACCCGGCGCTCACAGTGTGGGAGCAGATCCAGGCCAACTTCCCGCACGAGGGCGTGGGGGCGCTCCGGAACCTGCTCGGGGCCTTCCAGTTCTCGGGGGACGAGATCGACAAGCGCGTTCGTGCGCTCTCCGGTGGAGAGAAGTCACGGCTGGTGCTGGCACGCATGCTCCACGACCCACCCAACTTCCTGGTGCTCGACGAGCCCACGAACCACCTCGACCTCGCGACCAAGGAGATGCTGGTCGAGGCGCTCGCGGACTTCGACGGCACGATGCTCTTCGTCTCGCACGACCGCACGTTCCTGCGCGGCCTCAGCAACCGCGTGCTCGAGCTGGGCAGCGAGAGCGGAACCGAACCCGAGCCCCACCTCTACCCGGGCACGTACGTCGAGTACGTCGCCAGGACCGGCCACGAGGCCCCCGGCGTCCATACGTAAGGGGGGGTTCGGGGGGCGCTAAGCCCCCCGCAAGCCGGCCCGCCTCGCCGTTCTCGTTCTTCTGTTCTTCGTTCTTTCTGTTCTTCGTTCTTTCTGTTCTTTCCGTTCTTTTTCTCGTTCGTTCTTCTCGGGTCTCTTCTTCCGGTCCTCGCCTGACCACTCTCGCGCGTATGATCCGGGCCGTGAGCCAGCTGGATCTCGACGGCGGGCTGGCGCGGCTGGGGTACGAGAGCTTCCGGCCGGGGCAGCGCGAAGCCATCCTCACGCTGCTCGAGAAGGGCCGGCTGCTGCAGGTGGCCCCCACCGGCGGCGGGAAGAGCCTCACCTACCAGCTCCCGGCCAGCCTGCTCCCCGGCACCAGCCTCGTGATCTCGCCGCTTGTGTCGCTGATGCACGACCAGGTACAGGCGCTCGAGGCGCGCGGCGTCCCGGCCACGTTCCTGGCCGCGACGCTCTCGGCCGTCGAGATGCGCGAGCGGTTGGCACGGCTTCGGGCAGGGGCCTTCAAGCTCGCCTACGTAGCGCCGGAGCGCCTGGCCTACCCGGGCTTCCGGGCCCTCGTGCTCGATCTGGGCGCGCCGCTCGTCGCGATCGACGAGGCCCACTGCATCAGCGAATGGGGCCACGACTTCCGGCCCGACTACCTCGCGATTGGAGGGCTCATCGCCGAGTTGCGTCCGTCGCTCGTCCTGGCCTGCACCGCCACCGCCACCCCGGTCGTGCGCGACGAAATCCTGGTCCGCCTGGGCCTTGGCATGGACACGCCGCAGCTGCTCCAGGGATTCGCGCGCCCGAACCTGGCGCTTCGCGCGCGCCACGTGGCTAGCGAGCGCGAGCGCGACCGCCATGTGGACGCGCAGCTCGAAGAGGCACTCGGCGCGCCCGGCGCCGCGCGCGGGACCGCCATCGTCTACGCGCCCACGCGCCGGTCGACGGAAGAGGAGGCGGCCCGGCTCGCGGCCCGCGGCTGGCGCGCCGACGGCTACCACGCGGGGATGACCGGCGAGACGCGCACGCGCGTTCAGCGGGCCTTCGCTGACGGCAGGCTCGAGGTGGTCGTGGCCACGAACGCCTTCGGCATGGGCATCGACCGCGCCGACGTCCGCGCCGTCGTCCACCTCGCCCCGCCCGGGTCGGTCGAGGCTTACTACCAGGAGGTGGGGAGGGCCGGACGCGACGGGCAGGAGGCCTTCGGGCTGCTGCTCCACTCTCCCAGCGACCTGCCGCTGCGCCGCCGGCTGCTCGAAGGGGGCGGCGGCCACGAGGCGCCGCGGCCCGAGGTGGTCGAGCACAAGTGGAGCCTGTTCCTCGATCTCATGCGCTGGGCCGAGGGCGGCAGCTGCCGGCACGACGCGATCCTGCGCTACTTCGGCGACGAGGCCGAGACGCTCTCCGGCTGCGGCCGTTGCGACGTCTGCCGCCAGATGGACGGCGACCCGGCGAGCGAGGAAGAGACGAGCCTGATGGTGAGGAAGGCGCTCTCCGCCGTCGCGCGCGTCGACCGGCGCTACGGCCTGACGGCCGCGGTGAAGCTCCTCGCCGGAGTGCCCGATCCGCGGCTGCAGCGCGCGGGCCTCGACCGCACCCCGACCTACGGCACCCTGCGCGAGCACTCCGAGCCATGGCTGACGCAGCTGCTCCGCCGTTGCGTCACGGCAGGCTGGGTCGACTTCACCCCGGGGGACAAGCCGGTCGTGCTGCTCACGGGCTCGGGCCGCGCGGTGATGAAGGGCGAGCGCCCCGCCCGCCTCGTCCTCCCGCGCGAGCACGGGGACGACGCACCCGCGCGTCCGTCTCGCGGGACCCTGGGGCCGCGCGCCTCGCGCGGCGGGTCGGGCGCCCCCGCCTCACGCGCCCCCGAGGAGCCCGACATCCTGCCCGCCGAGGCCGCGTCGCTCTTCGAAGCGCTGCGCCTGCTGCGCTCCGAGCTGGCCCGCGCCGACAGCGTCCCGGCTTACGTCGTGGCCAGCGACCGCACCCTGCGCGACATCGCCCTCCTGCGCCCGAGCGGGCTCGAGTCGCTCAAGCTCGCCCACGGCATCGGCCCCGCCAAGGCCGAGCGCTACGGCGCGCGGATCCTCGCGGTCGTCGCCCAGGCGGCGCCGTCAGCTTGATGCGTGAGCTCCGATCACGAGCGCCCCGCTCAGTCCCACCCGCCCGCCCAGCGGATTCGAGTGAGCGGCATCGCGACCGAGAGGGAAGGTCGTAGCGAAACTCGAGCGTTACCTTCGTTACTCGTTCCGAAACGAGCGATCCACCACCGCCTGTCGGCGGTGACCAGCAGGGATGAAACGATCAAGAATGGGTCGGCACCGGTATGGAGGTCGGCGCAACAGTGGTGCGTTGTTGTAGCCTCTCAGCGGGCGCGCGATCCTGAAGGCGCTGATCGCGGGGGAGACCGACCCGGAGAAGCTGGCCAAGCTGGCTCATCATCGCGTGCGAGTCAGCCGCGAGCGACTCGCGGAGTCGCTGCACGGCCGACTGACCGATCAGCAGCGGGGGCTCCTGGCAATGCACATGAATCTGATCGAGACCCTCGAGGCTTCCATGGAGCAGCTCGATCGAGACATCGCGAAGGCGGTGTCTCCCTTTCGACAAGACGTCGAGCGACTGAAAGAAGTCCCGGGCCTGAGTGACATCAGCGTACCTGCCATGCTGGGCGAGATCGGGGTCGACATGACCCGCTTCCGCACCCACCGGCACCTGGGCTCGACTCTGCCCAAGCCTTCCTCGCGAGCAGGATGAGAACCATCGCCCAATCTCAGCGAGGACTTGGCCGCGCCTTCGCCGTGAAGGGGACCTGGCTCGTCGGTTCTGACCAGCCCTGGAATACGGCGCCCTCGGCCGCTCCGCCTTCAAGCCGAGGCCGCCGGCTGCAGGATACCCACCAGGCTCTGGAACATCCGGAACGTGAGCCCCCAGATCACCAGGCCTTCGAGGCGCAGGCAGGGCAGCTCCAGGACAGCCCCCTCGTGCTGGTAGGAGAGCGTCGAGCGCGTCTCGTCGGCAAGGAGCCGTTCGAGCGACAGCCAGTGCAGGCTCTCCACCTCGTGGCTCGGGGCGCCGTCGAGGCGGCTTCGCAGCCGGAACACGCGCGGCGCGATCACGAGGTCCACCGGCCGCCCGCGCGCCATCGCCTGTACGTCGTCGAGCGCTCCGAGCCGCTCGCCGTCGCGCGCCAGGTCGAGCCCGGTCTCCTCGAGCGTCTCGCGCACGGCGGTGGCCTCTGGTGATTCGTCTCCCGCCTCGGCGCGGCCTCCCGGAAAACCGATGTGTCCCGACCACGGGTCGCGCTCTTGCTCGGCGCGGCGGATGAACAGCAGCTCGAGTCCCCCTCCTTCCGGCCCGTCACGCAGGACGAGCGCCACGGCCGCGCGCGTGGCGCTGCCCACGACGGGACGGGCCGTGTGGCCGGAGAGCGCCGCGATCAGCTCGGGCCAGGAGCTCACGACGTCCTGGCGGCGAGCTCGAGCAGGGCGCGCGCGTGCGTCAGCCACAGGAACGCCATGTTGGGCGCGAGCGCGCCGGACACGAGCAGCGCGTCCACCTCGGCGGGCGCCGCGTAGCGCAGGCCCGCGATCTCGCTCGCGGGCGGGTCGAAGTCGTCGATCGCAAGGTCCGTCCGCCCGAGGTAGCTCGCCACGTGGTAGACCACGTTGCGCACTCCGGCGTCGGGGACGAGACGCACGTCGCGCAGGTTGAGCTGCAGCGCCTCGCGGCGGAACACGACCTCGTGTCCGAGATCAGCCGCCCGCGCGAGCCGCTCGAGCTCCGCCGCGTCACGCGCCAAACGGACTCGCGACGAGGCGCCGTCGGAGAAAAGCTCCTCGCCCGCTTCGCGCACGGCGGCCTGGTCGAAGCTCTCGCCCGCGTCCACGTGCCCGCCCACCGACTTGTCCCAGCGGCCGCCGTTCTCCTTGTCCAGCGGCCGCCGCTGCAACAGCAGCTCGCCGCGCGCGTTCACCAGCAGGACGTTCACCGCTCCGAGCGCCAGGCCCGAGCGCTTGGCCTGCTCGCGCGGCAAAGCACCCGCCGGGCGGCCCGAGGCGTCGAAGACCGCGACGCTCTCGTCGTGCGGCTCGGCCATGGGGCCGCCTCAGGACTTGAGGATTCGCAGCTGGCGCTCGGCGCCGGCGGCGATGAGCGCGTAGCCCAGGATGAACGTGGCATGTACGAACGGGTCGAGGTGCTCCTCGCCGAGCGACTGGAGGTAGGCGAAGCAGATGTCGCCGGCGCACAGGAACACGAACCCGGAGAGCAGCAGCAGCCAGACCTCGCCCGCCCTGTCACCGCGCAGCCGCAGCGCCATGCGCAGCAGCAGCACGAGCGGGACGAGCAGCACCAGGTCGAGCGCGGGATACGCGATCGTCAGGATCCGGTCCAGCAGCGGACCCGGGGTCGCCGCTACGGGCCGCAGGATCACGACCGCGAGCACTCCCACGCCGGCCACGAGCAGCCCGCGCTCGAGGAGCGAGCCCAGCGGCAGGCCGGCCTCGCGGTAGGCGTTCAGGAAGACGAGCAGCGCCGCGATCAGGAACGGGCAGGCGAGCACGTAGAAGATGTCGGCCACGCTCGGGAACGGCGTCTTGCCGAAGACGATCTGGAACGGCGCGAGGCAGAGCTGGCCGGCGAAGGTCGACAGCAGGCCGAGCGACAGCAGGAACCACGCGGGGCGCGCCGGGTTGCCGGGCTCGAGGTGATCGCGGCACGCGAAGGCGCAGGCCGCGCCGGCCAGCAGGTAGGCAAGCTTCAGGACGGCTGCGATCGCGAGCAGCCGGTGCCCGTTCAGCCACTGGGTGTAAAGCGCGCTCTCGGGTGCTATCGCCCAGCCGACGAAGAGCGCGCCCGCGAGCCCGGCCACGGCCCAGGGCAGCCGACCTGTGGCGCTCATCGCTTTCCCTCCAGCGCCGTCAAGGCCTGGCGCACCTCGCCGATCACCGATGCGGACTTGTCACGGCCGAGGAAGATGTTGAGACCCCCGCCGAGCTTGCCGAGCAGGGCATCGAGCTGGTCGGGGCGGGGCGGGCTCGACGCGGCCATTCCCAGCTTCTGGCAATGCGCCTCGGTCGCCGAGCGAGCCATCGTGTCGCCGATGTGGGGCGCCAGCAGCTTCACGACGGCGTCGACTGTTTCGGTCGTCGTCATGCCGAGGCGAAAGGTACGGAGCCGCGGTCCGCTTGTCAAACGAAGCGAGCTCGACCACCGCGGCAGCGTGCGTCACGGTGACTTTGACGAGGCTGTCGTGTCGTGTCCTCTCGGGCCGGCCTCCTGAAAAGGGGTCACGTCGCTTGGTCTAGCAGGCTAGCAGGCGGTCCGATCATCTGCTCCTACACACGCCATGCGGGCGCTTGACGCGAGCGCGCCCGGCCACGTAGCGTACGGGCTTCCTCACGAGGCGTGGATGCGGGAAGAGCGGGCGCAGGGACTGCCTTCGATCGACGACGAGTATCAGGGCCCCTCGTGGTGGCATCTCTCGCGGCTGGCGGACGTGCCGCGGAGCCGCGGCATGCGCCGGATCGCGCTGCTGGGCTTGTTGGCGCTCGCGGTCGCCACCGTCACCGGCATCCTGAACGTGACGCGCGACTGGAACGGCTTGCCGCTGCGGATCGGCCCCTTCGAGCTGCCGGTCACCATCTATCCGCCGTTCGTGGTGAGTCTGCTGGCGGCGATCTGGTTCGGACCCACGTGGGGCCTGGTGCCCGCCTACACGGCGAACCTGGCCGGCGCGCTCGTGAGCGGGCTGCCGCCCTGGACGGCGCTGCTCTTCGCGCTGGCGGGGGCGCTCGAGGTGCTGATCTTCTGGGGCTCGATGGTCACGCTCAACATCAACCCCGACCTGCGGCGCTTTCGGGATTTCGGCCGCTTCTTCCTGGTGTGCCTGATCGCCCCGATCACCGCGTCGCTCGCGATCCTGCTCTGGAACACCGCGCGCGGCCTCGACACGACGGACGGGCTGCGGGTGTGGCGCGGCTGGGTGATCGGCGACTTCCTGCAGGCCCTCCTCGTCGTCGCGCCGCTGCTCTACCTCGTCGGGCCGCGCGCGCGGAACTGGATCGACCGCCAGTTCGCGGCCCCGCCTCATTACGAGGTGACCTACACGCGGGCGGCGATGCTGGCCGCCATCACCTTCGGCCTGATCGCGGTGCTCGTCTTCATCGGCATCGCGATGCTGCACGAATCGCTCGAGCTCGACCACGCCGCGCGCACCCGCGGCGGCCAGCTGTTGGTCGAGCGGCTGCGTGAGATGCAGCTCTACCTGGGCGTGCTGGTGGCCTCGCTCACGATCGCCGCCGGCGTGTTCTCGAACGTGCTGGCGCGCATGGGAGAGCGGCAGCGCAGCCTGTCCCGCCGCGAGAGCTTGACCGGCTGCTTCAACCGCAGGGCGTTCTACGAGCTCGTGCCACGCGAGGTCGAGCGAGCGCGCCGGCTCGGCCAGGGCGTCGCGATCGTCTTCGTCGACATCGATCACTTCAAGGCGATCAACGACCGCTACGGCCACGAAACCGGCGACCGCGTGCTGCAGCAGCTGTCCGCGAGGCTGCTCGGCATCATCCGCGAGACGGACCTGCTGTTCCGCTGGGGTGGGGAGGAGTTCGTGGTGCTGCTGCCGCACAGCGAGCCGGGGGAAGCGCCGGTGCTGGGCGAGCGTATCCGGGCGGCAGTCGCCGAGCGGCCTTTTGCCGCGAGCGAGACGCATCCGGAGGTGGCGGTCACCGTCAGCATCGGTGTCGCGGGAAGCTCGAGCTGGCCGGTCGATCCGGACGCGCTTCTCGCGAGCGCCGACGCGGCCTGTTACCAGGCGAAAGCGCGGGGCCGCAACCAGGTCAGCAGCGACGATCGCTAGCGGCACGGGGGGGCTCTCAGCCCCCGAAAGCTAGTCCAGCAAGTCCTGCCGTTCTCTGGTTTGCTTGTTTCGTTTCCTGCTGTCCTGTCCTCGTTCGCTCGTTCGCTCGTTCGTGCTTCTTCCTGATCCGTCCGTTACGGCACCGGGACGCGCCGGACGACGCGGTGGGGGGCGTCGAGCGCCACGTACTCGAGCAGGTCGCTCTTCCTCGCGGCCGCGCGTGTCGAGCGCATATGATGGCCGGCGAGTGAAGGGTACCCCTAGCCTGATCGGAGCCGCCGTGTGCCTCGCCGGCGTGGCGGGCTGTCGGGCGCGAAGCGACCCGCCGCCTCCCGCCCGCGGCGTCGTGCTCGTGCTCGCGGCGGGCCTTGGGGGCGGGGGAGCGGCCGCGCGCACACCCGCCCTGGCGCGTCTCGGGGCGGCCGGCCGCGCATTCGAGGCGGCATTCGCGCCGGACCCGGAGCCGCGCCGCGCGCGCGCGGCGCTGCTCGGGGCGGGCGACGCATCGGTGGCGGCGCTGCTCCGCTCCCGCGGGGTCGCGCTCGCGGGTCTCGAGGGCGCTGCCGCGCTGCCGCTCGAGCCGGGTGCGCTCGACCTGTCGCTGCCGGGGTCCGCTGCCGACGCGGCCGTCGCCGCGCGGCTCGAGGCGTGGCTGCCCGCGCGGCAGCGGCCCTTCGTCCTGGTGGCGGCGCTGGGCGGCGAGCCGGGAGCGGCGGCGGGCCTGCCCCGGCCCGCGGCCTTGGCGGGCGCCTTCGCGCCGCCGCTACCCCGGATCGCAGTGGGCGATCAGGGCTTCTCGGAGCGGCCCGGGGGCGAGCTGCGGCCGGCCGCGTGGTCTCTGCCCGCGCGGCAGCGCGCCGAGGCCGCTCATCTCGCGCGTGCGCTCGCGGCCGATCGCGAGCTGGGCCTGCTGCTGGCGCTCGTCGAGAGCGCGGCGCCGGGGGTCGCGGTGGTGGTGGTCGGCGACCCGCCACCCGACCGGGGCGCGCACGGTCTTCTCGAGCACGAGGCGGCGCTCTTCGACGAGACGCTGCGCTCGGCGCTGGTCATCGCCACGCCGGGCCTGGCTCGGCCCGGGCGCGCCTCGACGCGGCTGGTATCGACGCTCCAGGTGTTGCCGACGCTCCTCGACCTGCTCGGCCTGCCGCCCGAGCCCGCTCTAGAAGCGCTGAGCCTGATGCCGCTGCTCGCGGACCCGAACGGCGCGGGGCGCGCCGAGGCTTTGTCTTCGGTCCCGCGAAGAGCCGCCCGCTTGGGCCGCAGCACGCGCACGCCGCGCTTTCGCTACACCGAATGGCCCGACGGCAGCCGTGAGCTGTACGACCACGACGACGATCCGGGCGAGGCGACGAACCTGGCCGGACGTCCTGATCACGCGCCCCTGCTTCGGAAGCTGGACCAGGACCTTCGCGACCGCCTCGAGGCGAAGAAGACCGCCGACGCCATGCAACCGGACCACGCGGACCCGCGTCCGCCGTCGCGTCTCGCCCCGCCTCGCCTCGTCCCCCGCCCCGCCCCGCCCCGGCACAACGTGGTGCTGATCGTGATCGACGACCTCAACACGCGCGTCGGCGCGTGGGGCGCGCCCGTGAGCACGCCGTCGATCGACCGGCTCGCCGCGCGCGGCGTGCGCTTCGACCGCGCCTACGCGGCCGTCGCGATGTGCAGCCCCTCCCGCGTGTCGATGCTCACCGGCTGGCGGCCCGAGCGCACGGGGGTGTGGCAGAACGAGGATCCGCCGCGGCCCGCAGGCGCCGTGCCGCTGCAGGAGCTGTTCGCCGCGCACGGAGCGCTCACCGCATCGGTCGGCAAGATCTACCACTCGCCGGCCGACTTCCGCTGGGACGTGCGGGAGGAGAGCCCTGAAGGCGTGGAGGAGCGCGAAGCGAGCTCGGCCGGCGCGGGCGGCGGCGGGTTGTGGGTAGCGGCGCCGGGAACGGACCTCGACCAGCCCGACGGCCGGCGCGCGCGGCGCGCCGCGGCGCTCGTCTCGCTGCGGCGGGCGCGCCCCTTCTTCCTCGCGCTCGGGCTCGTCCGGCCGCACCTGCGCTGGATCGTCCCGGCCCGCTACTTCGACCTCTACCCGCCGCAGCAGGTCGCGCTCTTGCAATTCCCGGAGCGGGATCTCGCCGACGTGCCGGCGATCGCGGTCAAGACGCAGCCGCAGCCGCTCCCGGGCCTGCCGCTACTCGGCCGCGAGCCGCCCGGCCTCGTTCCGGATCCCGAGTACCGGCGGCAGGCGATCGCCGCGTACCAGGCCGCGGTCTCGTTCGCCGACGCGCAAGTGGGTGTCGTGCTCGACGCGCTCGACCGCGGGGACCGCTGGAAGGACACCGTCGTCATCCTCGCCGGCGACAACGGCTTCCACCTCGGCGAGCACGGCGGGCTGCTGCGGAAGGACACGCTCTTCGAGGAAGCGCTGCGCGTCCCGCTCGTGGTCGCGGCGCCGGACTTGCCGCGGCCGGGGGCGGTGGTGCGTGCGCCCGTCGAGCTGCTCGACGTCTACCCGACGATCGTCGAGCTGGCCGGTCTTGCGCTGCCCGCCGGGCTCGACGGCCAAAGCCTGGTGCCGCTCCTCCAGAACCCCGAGGCCAGCGGGCGGGGGTTCGCCCGATCGTGGAGGCGGGTGCAGCCGCCCGAGCGGGGCTTCTCGCTGCGGACGGAGCGCGGCCGTTACACGCTCTGGCCAGACGGCAGCGAAGAGCTCTACGACCTGCGCGCCCGCCCGGTCGAGTCGGAGAACCTCGCGACTCGCGCGGAGTGGTCCAAGGAGAAGGCGCGACTGCGGGCACGGCTCGAGGCGCTCGTCGCCCACGGCGCCCAGGCGCCTTGAGGAGCGGGCGGAATGCGCCTTTGTCCCGAGCGCGGCGTCGCCCACGAGCCGCCGAATTCTGCAAGACTCTGGGGGATGACCGACACGCCGAGCCGGTTCGAGTCCTACGAGTCGATCTACTGGGTGTTCACCCAGCTCTGCAACGACAGCTGCGCCCATTGTTACAACGAGTCCTCGCCACGCGGGAAGCGAATCAGTACCGAGGACTGCCTGGCCATCGTCCTGAATCTGCCCGAGGCCCTCGGCCGGCTGATCCTCTCGGGAGGCGAGCCGCTCACCGAGGAGGCGAAGCTCTACGCCATCCTCGACGCCGTGAGGCGCAAGTACGCTGGACGCACCCAGGTCATGCTCCAGACGAACGGGGATCTGCTGACCGAGGCCCGGCTCGATGCCCTGCTCGAGAGGGGCGTGACCCGGATCGACGTCGCCAGCATCGACCGCTTCCACAAGCACAAGGGCGAGCGCAAGGATCAGCTACGGGAGCTGTTCGAGAGCCGGGGCATGAGCGGCGACGACCCCGACCCGCTGATC
>Ga0247727_10001776_pt1 | contig 50250 bp, 42 predicted proteins | sample WisWelCaveWW1625_FD_202498 | JGI IMG/M metagenome (GOLD analysis project Ga0247727, IMG submission 202498) | Biofilm microbial communities from Wishing Well Cave, Virginia, United States - WW16-25 | ecosystem: Environmental > Aquatic > Deep subsurface > Groundwater > Cave microbial mat | place...
TACGAGCGCCGCCAATGATTTTGCCCCTAATCATTTTGTCATTATTGGTTTTTATCCGTTGGTCGTTTTTCTATCCGGTGGGGAATTTTTTTAAACCTGTTTGGTTGCGGCTTTGTCCGCGTTATGTCTTTGTAGAAGTGACTGGTCAGTTGACCTGATTGTGGCGCGAACATTTTGCTTGCAGTTTCAGCAATTTTTGCTAAATTGAAAGTGGGTACAGAATGAGCAGATTGTAACGCCTGGCCTGAAAGTATACTTGCAATAAAAAGCCTATGTCAATTAAAAAAGACAGACCTTTGGTGAGCTTCGATTGGGCCGCCAAAAAAATTTTGCGCGACAAGGCCAACTTCGACATTTTGGAAGGCTTCCTCACCACCTTGCTCAAGCAAGAGATTAAAATCATCTCTATTTTGGAAAGCGAGAGCACCCCGGAGCACGCGACCGACAAATTCAACCGCGTGGATTTGCTCGTGGAAAATCAGCGTGGCGAGCTGATCATCATTGAAATCCAAAACAATCGCGAAGTACATTATCTGGAGCGCTTATTGTACGGCAGTTCCAAGTTGATCGTCGATCACCTGAAATTAGGCGAAAGTTACGAGAAACTCAAGAAAGTGGTTTCCATCAGCATCTTGTATTTTTTATTGGGAGAAGGCGAGACCGATTACGTTTATCATGGCAGCACGGCTTTTTACGGTGTGCACGATGGGAGCAAATTGGTGTTGCGACGTTACAAGCCGGAAGCCCTTTTGGACGGCCATATCGATGTGGCAAAAACAATTTTTCCTGAGTATTATTTGATCGAAGTGGAGCGCTTTCAAGACATCATCAAAAGCGATCTGGATGAATGGATATATTTTTTCAAAAATTCTGAGATCAAGGAAGACTTCAAAGCAAGGAATATCCAGCGGGTACGCGAGAAGTTGGATTTGCTCAAGATGCCTGAGAACGAACGCAAGGCGTACGAACGCTATTTGATGAATAAAGCGAGTGAAAAAGACGTGATTGAGACGGCGAAAATGGATGGAAAAATCGAAGGCAAGATCGAAATCGCCAAAGAGATGCTTGCCGAGGGGATGCAGGTTCCTCTTATATCTAAAGTCACCGGACTTTCCGAAGCAGAAATTTTGAAATTAAAATCCAAGCCTTGAACAAGCGTTGCGATTGAGTATGTCGGTCAACTTCCTCCTCGGGCGGGCCTAATTGGGAGTTTAATTCATGGCTCGCACAAGAATATCAATCACCCTCGCCGAGGCCCCGCAACGCGCCAGCACAAATTCGCGGTGGCGCGCGCCTTTTTCCTGACGCAGCGCCGAATTTTGCAAAAGCTCGAGCAGCTTTTGCTCACATTCATCCGCATTGCCAACTGGAGCTAATAAATTGTTCGCTGCCAATTCAATAGCCTCCGGCGAATTGCGAAAACGCGGTCCAATCAAAACCGGCACGCCATGCACCGCTGCTTCGAGCACGCTATGCACACCCGGGCCGAAACTTCCTCCGACGAACGCCACTTGCCCGGCGCTATAAAGAATCGCGAGAATGCCGATACGGTCGACAAGCAAGACAGAAGGGGAGAGCGGGGGAGAGGTCCCGGGTGAGGGGGAGATTTGCGATAGCCGCACCCCCATGAGTTCATATTTTGCCAACAGTTTCTCCAACTGCGCCAGATGCTCCGGCGTTGGCTCGTGCGGCACGAGAATCATGCGCAATGGCGGTAGATGATTTCGCACGGCGACAAATGCCGGCAACAAAACTTCCTCGTCCGATGACCACGTGCTGCCTGCCACAAACAGCATCGAGCCATCCCGCCATTGCTCCGGCAACACCGTTTCGATTTTTTTCGACTGCGTGCGAAACAGCACTTGATCGTACCGAGTGTCGCCGGTGACAATGAGACGCTCGGGATAACGCAGCAAAGCTTGCAGACTTTGTGAGGCTTCGGCGGAAACGGCGCCGATTGCATCAAAAGTTTCAAGCACGGCGCGATTGAAATGGCGCACGAGCGGCTTGTGCCGCCAAGAGCGCGCGTTGGCGCTGACACTGGCATCGGCGAGCACGAGCGTCACGCCGCGGCGTTTGGCTTCCCAAAGATGATTCGGCCAAAAATCGTGGCGAATGACGATTGCCGCCTTGGGATTCACCAGGCGCAAAAAGCGCCGGGCGCTGGACAAGCTATCGAACGGGAGGTAGCTCACGACTTCGGCGGGAATATTCGCGCGGTTGATATTGGCGTAAGCACTGGGAGAGAAAAACGTCAACACTCGCACGGCAGTGGGAAAGCGCTGCCCGATTTCCTGCAACAACGGCCTCGCCTGCTCGTACTCGCCCATCGACGCGGCGTGAATCCAAACTCGCGGCCCGGCGCTTTTCACCTTTTGCAGTTGCGCTGCCAAATCCGCAAAGAGCATTTTGCGACCCTCCACGCCGGAGCGAACTTTGTCAAAGCGGCGAAAGCCGATACGAGAAAGTAGAGCGGCAAAATGAAAACCCAAAAACAATATAGGGATGGCGACGAGGTTGTACATCAATCGCCAAAAAAGAGGGGTTGGGCGAGATGACATAAAACAAACCCCGATTCTATTTTCGTTTTTAGAAAATCGGGGTTATTTGTTGGGGGCGAGTTGAACGGATTTATAATCCTGGCCGATAATCACGCTCACTGCGACCATGCGTTCCGGGCTGGCGAGATAAGAGACATAATCGTCGGATAGTCCCAAAGCCCGGGCAACTTTTTGGCCGTTGACGGAAGCATTTGAGGTGCGGTCGATGACCATTGTGCGGGGAATATCGTCGCGCTCGAAGTTGGAGACGTTGACCGGATCGAAACCCTGCCCTTTCAGGAAATCGGCAAATTTGCGCGCCAAGCCGTCGGCGCCGCAACCGTTCAAAATTTCGATTTTGATCGCGGCATTCGGCTCAGCGATGACGGCAGTATCCGAGCTGATCGCATGCTCGTTGCCGGTCGCAAAATGGTTGCGAACGGAAGAAGCAATGAGCAAAACATTGACGATGCCCAATCCCCACAGCGCCAGACTAAAAATGCTGCGGCGCAGATCGAACGGCGCTTTTGCCGCGGCAGCTTTGCCGGCTTTTGCCATCCGATTGGGCTGAGTTGGGCGATTGCTCGCTTTGGCGCGAGACGGCGTAGCCATTTGACGGCGTTTCACGGACCTCTCTCCTTCCTGAGTTGCGATTTTAAAAAACGATTAGCGATCTTCCTTGTCTTCGCTCGGCGTCAGCGGCTGGAGGGTGGGATCATAGAGATAGCTGCGATATGGCGAGTACAACCGCCCTCCCGGGATATTGTTGTATTGCAAGCCGATGGAAAGATTGCGGCTCGGCTTGTATTCCACGCTCGCCCCGGAGAGGAAAAGGCCGTTCTGATAAAGGCTGGGAACGCCGAAACTGCCGAAGGGTTGATTCATAACGCCCCACTGCAATGAAACCTGCAGCGGCTCGGAAAAACGATACGACATGGTGTTGAGATAAAGCCCTTGGCTGAAGCCCTGTCCGCCCGCCGATAAATAAGAAACCGAATAGCTGTGCTGCATGGAGAACCGGCTCAGGTCGAGGCCGAGCAGGCCAACAAGTCCCTGCGGCCGGGTCAAAAGCTGCGAGAAGGATTGCGGCTTCAGTTGCTCTTTCAATTGGCCAAAAGCGAGAACCGGCACTAAAACGACAACGGCGGCAAGCAAAGCAAACATTCTTTGGCGCATGGTCAACCTCGGGTCGATGATGTTGGTTTCGTAAACAAACTCACATTAAACAGGCCTTGAACTCCGGCGCGACCATTCGGGCTATATGCCTGAATTTCTATACTTTACTAAATCTTTGCGGCAAAGTCAAGTGGTTTTTCAAAACGCCGGTGTTTTTGATCCCGATGAGATTTGGTTCTACTGCAAAGCCACGCCAAACAAATGTCAAGCTGAAAAATCCCCTTGACAAAGTCTTTTCTTTTTGTTACTATCACCCACACAACTAAAGACAAACAATCATGCGAAACTCAGTGCAATGGCTGCTGATCATTTTTGCGATTGCCGTCGGCGGCGTCTTGCTCGGCGCCGGTGGCTTGGCTTTGGCCGGCATCGCAACCGGGATGATGCTTTCCTCGAGCAAGCGCGGTTTTCTGGTTGGCGGCACAACTGCTGCGCTGTTCTGGCTCGCCGTCGCCGTGGTTAAAATTGCAAACGGCCAAAGCCGGCAACTTCTAGCGCTCGCGGAATCGCTGGCCCAGCTTTCCGGCGCTAAAGCCTGGCTGTTGGTCATGATCTCAACGGTGATCGCATTTCTTGCCGGCGGGTTGGGAGGTTGGTTAGGTGGTGGTTTGCGGCAAATCATCAGTAAGCCGCCTTCGCAACAACCGATTTAGCACCCAAACAAAAAAATATTGCCCCCCGAAAGAAGAACCCGACGGCTGAAAAGTTTTATCAATACGGGCAGTTCGATCATGTGGCTGTTCCGTTGCACCAGAGGCTTTTGACGCGAATGCTTTCCATATACAATAGCGACGACTGGCGCAAGCTGGGCAACTCTTTTCAATTTAGCCGCCACAAAATTTTTTATATCGATGCTGGCTCAAAGGACGCGCCAACGATTCTTTTTCTACACGGCTTTCCAACCTCGTCCTACGACTTCCACCGAATTGTGCCGGCGCTGCTTCCAGGCTTTCGCATCAAATCTTTATCCAGCAATTCAGCAGCGTCTTCGCGCCGGATAAAATCCCTGCGACGGCAGAATTGAATGCGCTTTGGAAGCTCATCAACTACAACCGCGGCAAACGCAACTATGCCAAGCTGATTCGTTATATTAAAGAAAGAAAAGTGCACGAGCACGAATGGCTCGAGGCTTTGAAAGCTTCGACCGTGCCGCTCAAGCTGATTTGGGGACAACAGGATCCGGTTGCCGTGCCGGTCATTGGCCGCGCGCTTCTCGAATACCGCCCTGATGCAATATTATGCGAAATTCACGAGTCGGGTCATTATCCGCAATTGGAAGTGCCTGAAATCGTTTTGCGAGAGATTCAGGATTTTTATCAAGTCGGCGTAGCGCAAAACGCAAAAAACGGCGGCCAACGGCGAGATTGAAGCCAACTGATGTTTTTATCCGCCGGCCTTGATTTATCCGTCGATCATTTTAAATGTCAAACTCTGTTAGTCGTGACTGGAGTATTCAATCATGAAATCGTGGATGAGTAGAAACTCGGTATTGCTTGCCATGCTTCTGCTCGTTAGCAGTTCGTCGGCGCAAAACGGCGAGGCCACGACCGATGATGGCGAGTGGTTCGTCCTGACAAAAGATGATCTTGCTGCGGGCGCGCATCATACCCGTCACGCCGAAATTTTCGGTAAATACGTCAAGGGCTACAATTATTACGTGCTGCAAGGCATCGACAAAGTGCAAGCCACCGCGATGGACGGCGGCGGTTATTTTATCGGCATCAAGGCCGTGCCGCCGGAATCGCCGGTTGGCTATAAACTGAAGTTGTTTGATCGCCCGCTATTGGAGCCGCCGCGATCGACGAGTTACTGTAGCGGCTCTTCTTATGCTGCGTTCATCGAGCAACTCAATCTTATTTTTCCCGAATCGGGCAAACGCCTCGGCCATGGTCGCTACGAAGCCATTCGCATGCAAGAAGAAGACGGCGGCCGCCGCGAAGATACGATCAAGTTTTGGGGCAAATGGAATGACGACGGCTTCGGCAGCCACTATGCGCTCGTGCAGTACGCGAAGATGGGGAAAGAAATCAAACCGCGCAACGCCCGCCCCGGCGATTATATGAACATTTCTTGGAAAACGGGCAACGGCCATTCGGTGGTTTTTCTTGGATGGTATCAGGATGAAAATGCAAAAAAGCATATCGTTTATTGGGCGAGCCAAACTCGCACCAACGGCTTCGGTGACGAAGCCATCCTGCTCGAGCGCATCAAAGAAGTTAAAGCCGTTCGTCTCGTGCATCCGGAAAATCTTTTTGCGTTTGATGTGACGACAACCGTACAGCGCGATATACCCGGCGACAAGATTGATTGGTGAGTGAGAAAATTCTTGTCATCGCGAGTCCCGCGCTTTACAGCGGGACGAAGCGATCTTTTTGGGGAAAGGACTGCTTCGCCTGCGGCCGTAGGCTGAAAAACGCTCGCAGTGACAGTTTTCTAAAATATTGAGGAGAGTCGTTGTGAAATTCATTCTCGCCTTGGATCAAGGCACCACCAGCAGCCGCAGCATCGTGTTCGATCACGACGGCCGCATTCATGCCATCGCGCAGCAAGAGTTCAAGCAACATTATCCGCAACCCGGATGGGTGGAGCACGATCCCGAGGAAATTTGGGCAACGCAATTCGCCACGGCAAAAACGGCACTGCAAAAAGCAAAACTCAAGGCTGGTGACATTGCCGCCATCGGCATCACGAACCAGCGCGAGACGGCGGTGTTGTGGGAGCGCAAAACCGGCAAGCCTATTCATAACGCCATCGTTTGGCAAGACCGGCGCACCGCGCCAATTTGCGAGGAATTACGAAAAAATTTTGGCGCGGATAAGATTTCGCAACGCACCGGCTTGGTGCCCGATCCCTATTTCTCCGGCACCAAAATCAAATGGCTGCTCGACAATGTGCCCGATTTGCGCCAACGCGCGCAGCAAGGCGATATTGTTTTCGGCACGGTTGACAGTTGGCTGCTGTGGAAATTGACGGGAGGAAAAGTTCACGCAACGGATTGCTCCAACGCTTCGCGCACGTTGCTCTACAATATTCACAAGTTGGAATGGGATCGCGACCTGCTTTCTGTTCTTGATATTCCGGCTTCGCTGCTGCCGCAAGTGCGGGCGAGTAGCGGCATTTTCGGCGTGACTTCGCCGGAGTGGTTCGGCGTAGAAATTCCCCTCACCGGCATTGCCGGAGATCAACAAGCGGCGCTGTTCGGCCAAGCTTGTTTCAAACCCGGCACATTAAAAAACACCTATGGCACCGGTTGTTTCATGCTCATGCAGACCGGCGAGAAAATTTTTCATTCCAAGAACGGCCTGCTCACGACGATTGCCTGGCAAGTTGGAAATAGCAAAGTGCAATATGCGCTCGAAGGCGCGGTGTTTATCGCCGGCGCGGTGGTGCAATGGCTGCGCGACGAGTTGGGAATCATTCGCTCTTCGGCTGAGATAGAAAATCTGGCGACTAAAGTGAGCGACAATGGCGGCGTCTATCTCGTTCCTGCTTTTGTCGGGCTCGGATCACCCTACTGGGATGCCGAAGCGCGAGGGACGATTGTTGGCCTCACGCGCGGCGCCAATCGTAGCCACCTTGCTCGTGCGGCGTTGGAATCCATTGCTTTTCAATCGCGCGACCTCGCTGAAGCGATGCGAGAAGATTCTTCCACTGCCGTCACCGAGTTGCGTGTGGACGGTGGCGCGGTTGTCAACAATCTACTCATGCAATTTCAGGCCGATATTCTCAACACGTCAGTCATTCGTCCGGCGGTGACTGAGACCACCGCATTGGGCGCGGCTTATCTCGCCGGACTCGCTGTCGACTATTGGTCGAATTTGGAAGATATTGCCGACCACTGGCAAATTGAAATGCGCTTTGCTCCGCAAATGGAATCGGCGGAGCGAGAACGTCTTTATAAAAACTGGAAGAAAGCGGTGACACGCTCGCGAGGTTGGGAAGGCTGATTTCATGCTTGTGAGAGCACCTCTTCGCCCCAAAGCACTAGGTCTGGTGAATTTGCGGCATAGTCCACGAGCGCCTTCGAAAAACCTTTTTTCGAGATTAGAACATACCGGTCGACCTGTACTTTTTTTCTCAGCTTGTTCAGCTCGTTCATGCCAATTAGCTTGTTTTTCCATTTGAGCTCGAAAACCCATGATTCCGTGTTTCTAGCAAAGAGGTCGATTTCATCACCGTTTGGTAGCACATAGTTTTTAATTAGCGTTTTAAATGCCGGCAGCATGACGTTGCCGACTCGTTTGCCTTGCATTTTCGACACGAAATAATACAACTCAAATTCTTTGGCGCGGCCTAATTCCATCGTGGCTTGCAAATACTTCTCGCGAAAATCATCCGAGAGCTCTTGAACGATTTGATCTCGCAGGGAAAAAACGCCTTCGGGATGATAGAATTTGAAATAAATCCACCAACGCAATAACGGATCATTGATTGAATAGAAATTTTCTTTTCTGATGACGAGATCGACTTTCATTAATTCCGTTAAACTTAACTGAATAAGACCCGTCTTGCGAGACAAACGATTGGCAATTTCGGTCAAGGTGAGCGAGCCGTCTTTTGCGAGCGCCCGCAAAATGCCGCGCAAAATCGTGCTGCCGCGCGCGCGCCCCAGAGCGTCCTCGTAGATATAAGTCAAATGGAAATTCAATGGCGATTTCTCACTGACTAAATGCAACAACAAAACTTTTTGCACATCATCCTCGACAAGCTCCACCGCCTCGGTGCGCTGGGCTTCGTGTAGCGCTTCAACAAGAAGCTCCAAATAAAATGGCTGCCCGGCCGTGAGTTCGATGGCTTTTTTTTCAACTGCCGGCGAAAGGCGAAGCTGAAACTGTGATGAAACTTTCTTGAGAAAGTGCAGAGAATTTTCCTTGTCAAAATTATTCAAGTAATACGGCTTGATCTGGCCGAAAAATGGCGAATCCGGACTGCCAATGATATTCTGCATCAGACCGACGTAAGAGCCGGCAAAGATATACAGGACATCGTTATGGGTTTGCAACACGGCCCGCATGAAGCCTAAAATTTCAGGCAATTGCTTGAAATTTCTCAGCAGGATGATTTCCTGAAATTCATCGAGCATCAAAACCATGGGTTTGTTCATCTTTTTTGACAAAATCTTGGGAAAATTTAACGCCAGCTCAACCGCCGGCTTCAATTGGATTTCACGGCTTTGGATGATTTTGAGAAACTGTTCGAGATATTCTACGATCTGAGGATGGCGTTTTTGCAATTGCAGCATGCAAAATTGCGGATCGTCATACCGCGTAAAATTATCGGCGGTGTCTTTTATCGTCCATTTGGTTAATAAACCGATATAGGATTTGGCGAATGCCAACGGCTCCAGGATCAGCTTTTGTAAATTGACATAAGCCAAGAGCAATCGGCGATTGACTGCATTCCGCTTGATGAATTCTTGGAGAATAATTGATTTGCCGATTCTGCGTGCGCCGATGAAAGCGATTTTATTGGCTTCGCCGCGGAGAAGCCGCTCTTTATAGGATTCGATGGTTTCCAACTCGGTTGCGCGATTGGTGAACAGCGCTTGCGTTTTGCGAGGGTAAATGAGCTTGTACATAGCTTTTTCTCATCCATTCGAATTATAATACAGTTGAATTATAATGTATTTGTAATATAATTCATTTGAATTAAAATGTCAAGCACGGAGGAAGAGATGAAATCTATTTTGTCGCTGTTGCTGAGCCTGTTTTGCTTTAGCGAAACTTATCCCCAAACCACGCCCTTTCTGTCCGATGCTGAAATCCGCATGCTCGTCAACGAAATCTCCGGCGACCGCGCGTTCGAACATGTTCGCTGGCTGACGCATTGGCATCGCGATTCCGGCATGGAGGGTTATTTCAAAGCGGCAGAGTATGTGATGCAAGCGGCCAAAGAGGCGGGCTTGCAAAACGTGCAGTTCATTGAGCAAAAACTCGATGGGCGGAATTACACCGCGCGCTCTGCGGAATTGTGGATGATCGAACCCGTTGAGGTTAAACTGGCCGATATTGGCGAACACGCGGTTTATCTCGCCGATGGCAGCCACGATGCGGAGGTCACGGCGGAATTGGTTTGGGTCGGCAACGCTTCAAAAGAGGCGCTCAAAAATATTGACGTCGCCGGCAAAATCGTTCTCTCCGACGCCAGCCCCGGCGCTGCCGCAAACAACGCGGTGTGGGAAAAGGACGCAGTTGGCATCGTCTCCTACGTGATTTCCGAAGGCAAGACGTTGATGGATTATCCGGATCAAGTCGCGTGGAGTAGAATTCCGATTAACCCGCCGGAAGGAAAAAAGGGAACGTTCGCGTTTATTCTGCCGCCGCGCAAAGGCGAGACGTTGCGCAAAATTCTCGCGACGCAGGAGATGCAAGATTACTTCGCCACCGGCAAGCGCACCAAAGGCGGGCGTGTTATCCTGAAGGCCAAAGTCGATACCGAGATCGGCGAAACCAAACAAGGCCGCACCGGTTTCGTTGAAGGCTGGATTCGCGGCACAAAGTATCACGATCAGCAAATCGTCATCACCGCGCATTTGCAGGAAGAGAAAGGCTCGGCCAATGACGACGGCAGCGGCAGCGGCAACATTCTCGAGCTTGGCCGCGCCTTCAACAAGCTGATTCGCGAAGGCAAAATGAAACCACCGTTGCGCGATATCCGTTTTTGGTGGACGGATGAAATTTACTCGGAGTATCGTTACTTCCGTGATTTCCCCGATGAGCCGAAAAAGATGCTGGCGAATTTGCACCAGGACATGACCGGCGCGAAGCAGTCGATGGGCAATCGCGTGCAGCATCTCATTTACGCTCCCCATGCGCGCACCTCTTATCTCGACGCGATGTTGGAAAGCGTCGGCACGTTTCTGATTCAAACCAACAACGGCTTTCTCGCCGCCGGACGGCAGGGCGGCTTGCCGCATCCGTACTCGCGGCCGATTTATTCATCTTTCGGCACGCGCGACAATTACAACGCGATGCTGGTGCCGTATTTCGATTCTTCGGATCATCGCTGCTTTTTAGACGGCCCAATTGGATTGCCGGCGGTTGCGTTGATCAATTGGCCGGATGATTTCATTCATTCATCCGACGACGATCTCGACAATATCGACCCGACACAACTGCGCCGCAACAATTTTCTCATTGCGGCGTTGGCCTATTATCTGATGTATGCCGAGGCGGATGACGTGCCTTTGCTAGCCCAGGAAATTTACACGCAAGGCGGCAAGCGTCTTGCCAATGATTTGCAAGTGGCCACGCGAGTTTTGCGCGATTCAACGCATGCACCGGAGGCAAGTTGGAAAGACGCGAGCGCCCTGATTGAACAAGGCATTCAACGAGAAGTGCGGGCGCTGGGCACGCTGCGTGTGTTTGCCGGAGCCGAGGCGCGCGCTAACACGATGCTGCAAAATCTCACGGCGCAAGTGAGCAAAAAAGAAAAAGCCCTGCTGGCCGAACTGCAAACGATTTATCAACAACGGCATGGCAGCCCGCCGCGCGCCATGGTGTTGAACGCCGAAGAGCTTGCTGCCAGCAAAAAGATTCCGGCCAACGCCGCGACGCTTGAAGAGTATTTTGCCAATCGTGCCACGGTCAGATTCGACGGCAATCTGCACGGCCTGATGCGCGAGGAGGTTTACAATTTTGTGGATGGCAAACGCAGCTATTACGATATTTATAAAGCCGTGCGCGCCGAAGCCATGGCCGGCGGCGCCTGGTATTACGGCACGGTGAGTTTGAAAGACGTGATGGGTTTGCTCGAGGCAGCGATGGGGGTGAAAGCGCTGGTGCGGAAGTAGCTTGCGCCATTGCGCAGTAATACTCAAAATTCCACCCGGATTAAAAAACCACGCTGATAGTTTAAAAACGGTCGCGTGGTTTTTTGATCCGGAGCAAGCACCGTTATGGAGGGAAGATTTATCGAGATCACACCGCTTGCGGGCGTAGCTTGCTGCCGATGATCGGAATCTCAAAGCGGTGGAGATAGAGCACGCCGAGGCTGGTTACAAACACCGTTAGCGCCAAGCCGAACAAGAGTCCACGATCGCCTTTCACTTCGATGCCGAGAAAAGCTAAGTGGCTCAAAATCGCGCCGCTCATTGTTGCAAGAGCGATCAACGCGCCAAGGGTCGTGGTGCGCGGCACGAGCAAAAGAATGGCCGCAACCAGCTCGACAAAGCCGGAGCCGAGGCGTCCCCACGGCTCAACGCCCAACGTGCTGAAAATGTATTTCGACTCTTCGGCGCCGGTGAATTTGAAAAACAGCGTCTGCAGCAAGATCCCGGCGGCGATGAGACGCAGCGCCCAACTGATGATCAATTGCGTTTTGGTGAATTCCATAGCAAAGCTCTCCTGAGTTTTATACAAATGTTTTCATGGTTCTTTGCTATTGGTCGCTCAAGACGCAAAATGCTTACACTAATTTTATCGCAAGAAATTGCTTGATAGAATTTTTAATCAGGAAGAAAGTTTCTTCGTTTGGTATCTTGGCCGACTTCTTGAGCGTGGCACGGCAGCAGAAGTCAAACGTATTCCGGTTGAAGTCGTTGGCCAATATTTGAATCGTCTCAACATTCCTCGGCGGGTTCGCCGTTTTGGGGAATGGTATATTAATGAAACGTAGCCACTCTCAATGAATATCTTAACTTTATTCCAAGAAACTCTGTTGAGACAAATTGACGAGCTTAAAAATTTCTTTTTAGAAAAGGCTAAGAGTTTGATGCAGTAGAAATTTTTTTACTGGCTTTCTTTTTCTCCTAACAAAATCTTCGACAATCTTGCTATCGAAACCGGCTTTGCACCTCTCTTGCGATTTTGATTTCCTATCTCAAACGCCATACGCCATTGTTTCATCAAAACACGATAGCCCTCCAACAGGCTGTTCTTGGGATCATAAATATGAGTGGCTTCCGAAGTCACGCCGTTCAGTTCGACAACCTTGAAGCCGGTGCCTTTTTTAATCTCATCAAGTGAGGACGTGCGAATGTCGTAGCGGCCAAAATAAAAGCCGGAAAAGCTTTGGCTGATTTCGTCGATTTTGGCTTCCAGCGCTGGAGTTTTGATGGATTCGCCGTTGAGAAACATCGCGCCACGGCAATGCGTGCCGACTTCGACTAATTTGATTTTCTCTCCTTGCGTTGGAACGTCGTACAGATTCTTTTCGTGCTTCTGCAAATGCAATCGCGCCATGCACACCGCGCGGTCGTCGGCGAGAATCAATTCTTCCAGCGTGCGCTTGCCATCGCCGGCCACGGAAATGAAGCGCTTGTCGGTAATCGAGTAAATAAAGCCCTTGTCGGTGTCGGGGTAGCGCACGTAAAAGATTCCGAATTCGTGCCCGTCCACATATTCCTGCACAATAACATCGAAATTGATGTTCGTCAGACATTCTTCCAATTGATGCTGTGAGTGTGCGATGGTTACACCGGCGCCGCGCTGGCCTTGGTCGGGTTTGATGACGATGGGCAAATTCAAATGATTCGCCGCCATGAACGCGTGGACTCGCTGCAGACGCTCATCTTTCGGCAGGCTGCTTTTGATCACAATATGACGCGCCACGAATCCGTTCGCATTCGACAAGCTTTGCAAGATCGCGGATTTCGATTCGCCGATGAAGCCGCTCTCCGGAATAGCCGGATTGACGGCGGTGAACAGCGTCAGACTTCGATGTTTAAGGCCGAGATAGATGATGTAGATGACGATGGGAATATAGAAAAACCACAGCGGCCAAAACTCCCATCGCGTCAAGCGACGATACGAAGAGAGCAGGAGCCGCCGCCCTTTGTAACTGAACAGGGGAATGACGAACTTGAAAAACGCATAGATCGCCACAATCGTGGCGATGCCGGCAATGACCGCAAAATTTTTATAGGCCGTCATCAAAGCAAAAGCCTTTTCGCCGATAAACATGGAGACGCCGACGAGCAACGGCGTCCAAATTGCCGCGGCGAGCAAAAAGAATAAAGAAAAACTCCAGAAATTCGTGCGCAAAACGCCGGCGGTAAAATACGTTGGCAAACGGCTGCCAGGCACAAAGCGGCTGAGCAGAATGATCTTTTTGCCCTGGCGGTTAAACCATTCGGTGCTGCGCCGGATATCGTCTTCCGAAATAAACCATTTCAAAGGCGCGCGGGCCACCGCCGCTCGCCCGAGCCATCTTCCCGCCCCAAACAGCATTAAATCGCCAAAATAAATCCCCCACAAACAGGCGAGCGTTCCGGATAAAAAATCGATAGTGCCGTGCGCAATCATCAGGCCGGTGCCGATGCAAGCCAAATCTTCGCTCACCAAAGTCGCCGTGGCGATCAGAAGCATGAGCACGATTAAACCGATGCCGCTTGCCATCGGACTGTTCTTTAGATCAAACGGCAGCGTCGAGGCGGCGACTCGTTCGGGATCAGCCGTCATGCGCGTCGTCGCTCTTCCGGCTTCGACTTCGTCTACAAAGCGTGTGATGTCCGGCACGACCCATTGCCAGCGCATGAAGGCAAGGCCGTGTCCCGTCGGATACGTTTTCAATTCGCTTTGCGGTACGATCCGATAGTGCTCGATGGCAACGGCGTAAGGCACAAGCTCGTCGCTTTGGCCGTGCAGAATGAGCATGGGGCCGTCATACTTCAGCAGATCATCCCGCAGCGGGCGTTGATCCGAATCATAAAAATTGCGGCCGTAGCGCGTGTTGAGCATCGAGCGATCCATGTTGCCGAAATGGGGAAATGCTTCTTGCAAAAGCCAGAGCAGACCAAACTGCAAGCCATGAACCGCATGATTTAAATGATAATCGCCGAGCAGCTCCAATTCCTGCACGCCGATGGCGGAGAGCATGATGAGCGAAGCAATCCGTTTTGGCGCGATCGCCGCCATGTTGATGGCAACGCCACCGCCCATGCTATAAGCTACGATATGCGCTTGGTCAACTTCCAAGCTATCCATGAGTTGCAAAATATAGCGGGCGTGGCTGCGAATGGAGTAATCCGGAATATGCGCTGATGAGGCGTTAAATCCGGGCAGATCGGGAACCAGCACGTGAAAAGTTTTGCCGAGCGCCGGTCCGAGATCGTCGAAGGTTTCCGATCCCAGCGGGCTGCCGTGGAGCAAAATCAAAACCGGGAGAGAATCTTTTGTGGCGGGAGCAAATTCGCGATAAGCTAATTTCACGGCTTGGTCGTTTGGCGCATCGCCGTCAACCGCTTTCACGCGAACCAACTTTTTGCCATCGGGCAGCGGCGCTTCGGCAAGCGAATTTCGGCGCACCAAATGGGAAAGCGCCAACAAAATCAGATAAACAGCGAGAAACACGAAACGCCAGTTTTTTACACTAATTTTCGAAGCCATCAATAATATACCCGTTTGCCAAGCTACGATAATTTTCCACCTGCTGCTTTTGCCAGTGCTCATTGTAGCCAAATTCGCGGGCCATTAACTCCGCAACCTTTGGCGCGATCTCGATGCTCGCTTTGGCATCGAGCAGCAGCGCGCGGGTGCGGCGGCTGAGAACGTCTTCAACTGTGCGCGCCATTTCATTTCGCACCGCCCAAATCACTTCAGCGGCGAGGTAGGGGAGATTGGCGTGAAGCCGCAGCGCGAAGGCCAAATTTTCTTGCAAGATTTTTTGCACGCCCGCCCAATCCGCGCCATAAACCGAGAGGGGTTTTTCTGTCTCCGCATTTTTCATCCAACCGTGCAGCCGCAGCGTCTCGGTTATGCAAGGCCGCTCATCCAGGTCGGCTAACACTACGGCCTGATTCACCGTATCTTCGGCCATCTTGCGGTAGGTCGTCCACTTGCCGCCGGTGATGGTGAGCAGGCCGGATTTCGAAATTAAAATCGTGTGGTCGCGCGCCAGCGCCGCCGTGTCTTTTCCCTCGCCGGCTTTCACCAAAGGCCGAATGCCCGCAAAGATGCTTTTGGCGTCGCTTGCGGTAGGATCTTTGGTGAGATAACGGCCGGCGTGCGTCAGCAGAAATTCGATTTCTTCTCGCAAAGGGCGCGGCTCGAGCGGCACCTCATCAATGGGTGTGTCCGTGGTGCCAACGATGGCGCGGTCGTGCCACGGAACGACGAACAGCACGCGGCCATCGTCGGTGTGGGGCACCATGATGGCGCTATCGCCGGGCAAAAAAGATTTATCCAAAACCAGATGCACGCCCTGGCTCGGCGCAATGATCGCGTCGGCAGCAGGATCATCCAGACGGCGAATCGAATCGGTGTAAGCGCCGGTCGCATTGATGACGACACGCGTTTTCAACTCATAAGTTTCTCCGGTTTCCACATCTTGCGCGACGACGCCGGAAATGAGTTCATGGGATTTCAGCAGGGAGGTGACTTGCATGTAGTTGATGGCGGTTCCTCCCAAATCGACGATGGTCTGTGCCAGATTGATCGCGAGGCGGGCGTCGTCGAACTGGCCGTCGTGATAAATGACGCCGCCGCGTAGGCCGTTCGGCTCGAGCGTCGGAATGCGCGCGAGTGTCTCTTCGCGCGAAAGTATTTTGGACGGCCCCAGTCCCAGCTTGCCGGCGAGCACATCGTAAACCTTCATGCCAATTCCGTAAAACGGGCCTTCCCACCAATCGTAACTTGGCACCACAAAAGATTGGTTGTGTACGAGGTGCGGGGCATTGCGAAGCAACAAGCCGCGCTCGCGCAGCGCTTCCAACACCAGCGAGATGTTGCCCTGCGCCAAATATCGCACGCCCCCGTGAATCAGCTTCGTGCTCCGGCTCGAAGTGCCTTTGGCAAAATCGTGCTGCTCGAGCAGCACGGTTTTGTAGCCGCGCGCAGCCGCATCGACCGCCGTACCCAATCCAGTGGCGCCGCCGCCGATGATGATAAAATCCCAATGATGGGGTGACGCTTTGATGGTTTTGATCATGTCAGGGCGATTCATGGCGGTTGCAGTTCGAAATAAGCGAAAACCCAGAAACTTGAAGGTTTAATATCACTAAGGCAATAAAAATTTGGGGAAAAGCCAGATTGGAAAAGGGAAGAGTCGAATAGAATAAAATACTCACGGATAATCCGGCAAATATTTCACAAAAGTCAGTACCGATTTTACGGCATCGAAAAAAATTTTATCTGCTGTCCAAAAGTCACATCCTCGTAACTCGGCAAGTGCTGCATAGGTGGCATCATAAACTTTGCGTTGGTTAAATTGGCGAGCAATTTCACGCGCTTTTTGGCGAAGTCGTGGATGGGTAGTTATTGCAACTGGCGCGGTATCCAAAATAGCCAAGGTTTGATCGGCGACAGCGGGCGTGGTTTTTCCTTCCACGACACGGGTTTGGATAACGCTGTCCGTTTCCATTTCAAACAGAGGTGGGGCAATCAAAGTGATCCCCGCGGCTTGAGATTCGCGCAACAATTTTAGCGCCTTCTGCCGAAAGCTTTCTCCCTTAATAAACCATTTGACGGCGATACTCGTGTCAACACAGCGTTCAGGCATGATTTACTCCTCGTCCCGAATGCGACGCAAGTCTGCCGCGGAATCAAATTCTCCTTCCCATAAATCCGCAACTCTATCACATTCAGCCAACCAAGCATTAAACTTAACTAACCGCTCCTGGTGCATGCGTTTCTCTTCGCTTTCTTTTGGAGGGATGGCGTCGAAGGTGACTGCGCTCAACTTTTCGGATATACGTGTCAGCAATCGAAGTTGCTGCTGCGGAGTTAGCCGCTCTACTTGCCGTTCAAGTTCTTCAAAAGTCAACCCAAGCATAGCTCTCTTCTCCGTTTGTCTGTGGTAAGAAACCCGACAAAAAGATAATACTTTCTCTTCAAAATGTCAATGGCAAAAATCTCCTATTTCCAATCCTTCAAAATCTCCAACGCCGCCAATCTCCCCGGCGCGCCGGTGATGCCGCCGCCGGGATGGAAACCCGCCCCGCATTGGTAATAGTTCCGAATTGGGGTACGATATCGGGCCCAGCCGATGATCAAATTTCAACAAAATTTTGGTAGTTCCGGCTGTCGATGAACTCGACACGGCTTCCTGCATAGGTCTCGAGAAAAATTTTGGGTGCACGTCGCTTGCCGCCTTTCCATTTAAACTCAAAACCCGTGAGCACACCACCGCGCTCTTCTAAGTAATCAATCTCCTGCTGCTGATGTGTCCTCCAAAAATACGTGTTGACAGCCAGGCCATTGTTGAAATTACTTTTTAATCTTTCGCTGAGCATAAAATTTTCCCATAACGGCCCAATATCCTGCCGGAACTGCGGCGGGTTGAGATTATTGATGAGGGCGTTGCGGATGCCGGTGTCATAAAAATAAATCTTGCGCAGCTTCGTCAATTCACTGCGCAGATTCCGGCTGAAAGGCGACAGCCGATAAATCACGAACGCCTTTTCCAAAAGCTGAATGTAGTTGGCAACTGTTTCTTTGTTGACGCCAAGCAGGTTTGCCAACTCAGTGTAGGAAACTTCACTGCCGATTTGTAACGCCAACGCCGTGAGCAATTTTTCCAACAGCTCGGGACGCTTCAAGCTTTGGTACTGCAAGAGGTCTTTGTAAAGGTAACTCGCGGCGACGCTCTTCAGCAGACCTTCAGCCTCGTCGGGCTTCTCCACAATTTCCGGATACATGCCGTAGATAATTCTTTTTTCAAGCAGCCGATTGATCTCGAGCTTGGAATACTTCTGGCTTAATTCGGCAAGCGCAAAGGGGAAGAGCTGAAACTCGTATTTTCTGCCGGTGAGCGGTTCGACGATTTCATTCGATAAATCGAGGGAAGAAGAGCCGGTGGCCACCACTTGCCGATCCGGGAAATTGTCGACGAACAGCTTCAGGGTGATGCCGATATTCTTGACGCGTTGCGCTTCGTCAATAAAGACAATCTTCCTGCGGCCGATTAACTCCTTCAACGCCGTTGAAGTCACCTCCGTCAAGCTTGCCCTCAGATCGGGCTCATCACAGTTGATGTAGAGTGAATCAGTTTCAGAATACTTTTTTTGGATTTCTCGAATCAAAGTTGTCTTGCCGACCTGACGCGCGCCATAAATAATGATCGCCTTGCCTTTAAACAACGATGCTTCAATACGATTTTGAATATTTCGCTTAATCATAGTCCAATATCCTAAATTAGTCAAATCAGGCTGGTATACCGTCCTAATTTATGTTAATTTAGGCTGTTTTGCAAGCTTTTTGTAAAATTCCCCGGGTTGAGCGGCTTGCCAATTACCGAAAACTACTTATGCTCTCGCAAAATCTCCAACGCCGCCAATCTCCCCGGCGCGCCGGTGATGCCGCCGCCGGGATGCGTGCCGGAGCCGCATTGATAATAGTTGTGAATCGGCGTGCGATATTTCGCCCACCCCGCCGCAGGCCGCAAGAAAAATAATTGCGACAATGTCAGCTCGCCTTGAAAGATGTTGCCTTGCGAGAGGCCGACGGTTTGCTCGATGTCCCACGGCGTCATCACTTGCCGATGCAGGATGATGTTTTTGAGATTGGGAATGAACTCGGACAACGTGTTAACAACGGCATCACCAAAGGCTTCTCGTTTTTGCTCCCACGTACCTTCGCGCAATTGATACGGCGCGTATTGCACGAAACAGGACATAACGTGCTTGCCCGGCGGCGCCATGTCGGGATCGATCATCGACGGCAGAATAATGTCGATGTACGGCTTCTGTGAAAAATTGCCGTACTTGGCGTCATCATACGCGCGTTCGAGATAATCAATGCTCGGGCTGATTGAAAACGCGCCGTGCAAGTGTGGGCCGTTTCCCGGCATGCAGGCCCAATTTGGCCACGTGTCCAACGCCAAATTCACTTTCGCCGAGGAGCCACGAATGTTAAAACGGCGAATCGACGTCACCAGCCCGTCCGGCAAGAGGGAAGCATCGATCAATTTGAGAAAAGTCAGTTTTGGATCAAGGCTGGAAACAATCACTTTACCATAAAACTCGTCGCCATTTTCTAGCGCCACGCCAGTGGCGGTTTCATTTTTTACGATCACTTTGGCGACCGCCGCGTTGCAGCGAATCTCGGCGCCAAATTCACGGGCCGCACTCGCAATGGCGTTGGCGATGCCGCCAGTACCGCCTTTGGCAAAACCCCAGGCGCGAAACGAGCCGTCGATTTCGCCCATGTAATGATGAAGCAATACATAAGCCGTTCCGGGTGAACGCGGCCCAAGGAAAGTGCCAATAATGCCGCTCGATGAAAGTGTTGCTTTAAGCACATCTGTTTCAAACCATTCTTCCAAAAAGTCGGCGGAGCTCATCGTCATCAGCTTGGTCAACAGGTAGATATTTTCTTCACCCAAACCAAGAATATGCCTGCCGAGGTTGGCAAGCCCCATCAGGTCTTTGGGATTGAGCCTGGTCGGATCGGGCGGAATGATGCCGAGCATGTATTTGACGGCTTTGGCCATGAAGTACATCGAGCGGCCGTATTCATCATAAGCTTCGGCGTCGCGCTGCGAGTGCCGCGCAATATCGCGCAGCGTGCGGTAATGATCCCAATCGCGATAGAGATAATTGCCGTTCGGCATCGGTGTGAGCGTGCTGGCCAGCGGTAGAATCGTCAGGCCGTGTTTGGGCAAATCGAGATCGCGAATAATCTCGGGCCGGAACAAACTGACGACATAGGAGAAAACGGAAAATTTGAAGCCGGGAAAAATTTCTTCAGTCACGGAAGCGCCGCCGACGAGATGGCGGCGCTCGAGCACTAAAACTTTTTTGCCGGCGCGGGCGAGGTAAGCGGCGTTGACCAACCCGTTGTGGCCCGCGCCGATGATGATGGCGTCGTAAGCTTTCGACATGCGGCTTTCTCTATGATTTTTAGAGTGTGATCTGTGCTTTTTCAGTAAAAATTTTAACCGCTAATGAACGCGAATAGACGCGAATATTTTTTATTCGCGGTGATTAGCGCATATTTGCGGTTACTTTTTGGGGTTACGGCCAACCGCCGTGAGTTTGTGAGCATCGGGTTTTCGCGGTTCCAAACCAGAGATCGAAATTGTTACAATTTAGTTGAACCCTGTTTAAGGCGCAAGCGCAAAATTTATTTTCCGCAGTCGCCGCCTTTTGTGGTAATTGAAGAGTATAAGTAAAGTTGATATACGCAGTATGACCACGCCAGCAGGCTGTGTTTAAAAATCGCTATCTTGGCTTCGAGGGTTGATGGAATGGCTGTCCTCACCACCTCCAAAATCGCCCTGCAAAGCTGCTCACCTCTTAAAATAGCTTTGGGAGAAATCACTATGAAACTTGGCAATCTCTTCTTGCTCCCGCTCGCGGCTCTCACTCTCCTTTTGCCGTTGGCAAGCGCGCGCGCTAACGATGCCGAAGTCAAACATGTCGCGTTCAACAGTGAGGCCGTGGGCAGCCACGTGATGGTCGAGTTCGATTTGCGCTGGGAAAACTCGTGGCGGAATGACCTCGCCGGGCCCGGCTATGCGGCGCCTTTCAATTATGACGCGGCGTGGGTGTTCGTGAAGTTCAGCACCGACGGCGGCGCCAACTGGCAGCATGCCACGCTTTCCGCCGTTGGCGCCGATCACAGTGTTTTGATCGACAACGGCGTTGCAGCAACGATAAAAGCCGTTCCGGACGGCAAGGGCGCATTCATTTTTCGCGCTGCGAATGGCGCCGGCACGAATAATTGGGATGACGTGCAACTGCGCTGGAATTATAGCGCCGACGGCGTGGCGAGCATAACGACGTCGACGATTGTCAATGTCCTCGCCGTCGAAATGGTCTTTATTTCCGCAGGAAATTTTTTTGCCGGCGATCAATCACCCGACCCCATCGAAGGGCAGTTTGAAGATGGCACGAGCGGCAACCCTCTGGCGATTTCGAGCGAAGCTGCGCTCACGCTGGGCGGCGGCAGCGCCGGCAGTCTTGGCAACAACAATGCCGAAGGCATGTCGCATGCCGATGATTTCAACGACGGCGCCAGCCAAACTCTCCCCGCCGCTTTTCCGAAAGGCTTCGCCGCTTTTTATGTGATGAAATACGAAATCAGTCAAAGCCAGTACGCGGATTTTCTCAATTTGTTGACCGCGGCGCAGGCGGCCAAGCGCAATATCACCGGCGAGGCGAATTATACGCAATTTCGCGGCACGGTTGCAGGAAATTATCCACTTTTTTCGGCAGCAGCGGCAGATCGCGCTTGCAATTTTCTTTCCTGGATGGATGGCGCTGCTTATGCAGATTGGGCCGGGTTGCGACCAATAACGGAACTGGAATATGAAAAGGCCGGTCGCGGCAATCAAGCCGTGGTCTCCAGCGAATATGTTTGGGGCAATACTTTTGTCAGCCGGCAAACCGGGCACAGCGGCGTTGATGGCAACGGCGCTGAAACCGCCACTCCTGCGGGCGCCAACGCCAATTTTTTGGCCGGCATCAGCGGCCCGGTGCGCGCGGGCATTTATTCCGCCGCTTCTTTTGGCAGCCGCGCCGATGCCGGCGCGTCGTTTTATGGCGTGATGGAGTTGAGCGGCAATCTTTGGGAACGCACCGTTGCAGTGGGCAAAGCCTCCGGACGGGATTTCACCGGAACGCATGGCGACGGCATGGTGACGACGGCGGCCGGATTTGAAGGCAATGCCACCAACACAGACTGGCCGGGAATCAATGCCGTCATCGCGCGCGGCGTTACCGATGGGCTCGGCGCCGGTTTTCGTGGCGGCGGTTGGACCGATCAGGCTAAGCGCCTGCAGCTCGCCATTCGCGTTTGCGCGCCTTCGCCGGAGAACGGGCGAACGAATCAGTACGGTTTTCGCTGTGTCCGCACAGCGCCGTGATGATCGATCATCAGATTTAAATATGGAAGACGGCTAATGTCGTCCAGTTTTTCATCTTTAACAGCTTCCGTATTTGCGCTGCGCAATTTATTCAGCAGCGAACTATCAGGGAGAAATGTAGAATGAAAGCGAAAATAAAAATCCTGATCCTGCTCGGCGCCATCGCCGCCTCCGCGCCAACGGCTTTAGCGCAATACAGCGGCGGCAGCTTTGACGGATATGTTTCTTCGCGCTCGGATGATATTCTTTATGAAGGCTCGGATCCGGTGACGACCGGCGCCGAGCTTCCGGATATCGTGCATAATTTGACGATCAACAATTCCGGCGGCGTGACGCTGAGCAAGAGCATCACCGTAACCGGCCTGCTCAGCGTCTTGAGCGGCGATTTGAATCTGAATGGCAATATCATCACGTTCGGAGAAAACGCCACGCTGCAAGAAACACCGGGAAATATCATCATCGGCGGCGGTGGCAATATTACGGTGACGCGCACGTTGAATGACCTGAGCAACGGGCAAAATGTCGGCAACTTGGGATTGGAGATCACCACCGCAGTGCCGCTGGGCGAGACGATGATCGCCCGCGGCAACGTGCCGCAGCAATTGACTCCGGATAAAGCAAGCACTCGCCGGTTCTTCGATGTCGCTCCGGCCAATAATACGAATCTCGACGCGACGGTTGAATTTAATTATGATGAATCCGAGCTTGATGGCATACCGGAAGCAGATCTGGCTCTCTTTATCTCCCATGATGCAACTGATTTAGCACTGACCAAGGGTGACAACACTCCGCCCAAAACGCTTGCGACGGCAACCTGGCAGTTTCTTGGCGGAACGGTGAACACGCAGGCTAACACGGTTGGCAAAGGCGGCGTGCCTGATTTTTCGCGTTTGGCCATCAGCCGTGGCTTTGTCTTTCTCGCCAACGAATTTGTAAAGATCGAAGGCAATGAAATTTCCGAGGGGGACATTCACTCGAATGGCAGAATCACCTTTGATAAGGGTGAGCCCGGCGAGCACACCGGTAGCTTGACCGCCGTTGTTGATATTAAAATCGAAAGGAACAATAGGGTTGTTGGCAATGCGATTGCCGGCGGCAATCTGGTGCTGCTCGGCAATGCCACGGTGAGCGGCACGGCTGCAGATCATGCCGGCGTCGCGTCGCTTGGCTTGCCCACCCCATTCTTTACTGCCGGCGGAAAAGACGTGACGGTTCCGCAAAGGGAATCACGAAACTTGGAACCCGGCTCTTACGACGACGTCGAAATCAAAAAGCGGGGAACGTTGTTCCTGACGGCTGGCGATTATTTCATGAACGAACTGGAGACGGACGACGGCGCGGTGATTTCCATCGATGTATCGGCCGGGCCGGTGAATATCAATGTCGTCAAGGAGATCGATTGGGACGAGGACACCGAAATCGTTATTACTCCTGACGGGCAGGCCGCCACCAATCAGGTCACCTTCACGACGCTGCAGCACAAGAAATTGGCGATTGGTGAAGAGTCTTTGATTTTGGGCTGGCTCATTGCCCCGAATGCCGAAGTACATTTCGACGACGATTGCCGCTTTAAAGGCGCAGTGGTGGCGAAATCTATCACCGCCAATGAAGACGTGATCTTTGTTTCGCACGCCTCATCTTTGCATCTGCCCAAGCCCACACTCCCGGCGGAAACGGATGAGGCGGGTAACGCCAGCGCACCGGTGGTGACCGAATACGAATTGGCGCAGAACTATCCGAATCCCTTCAATCCTATCACCACGATCCGGTTCAATTTAAAGAAGACCGGCGCCGTTCGTTTGACCGTCTATAATCTCCGCGGCCAGGAAGTGCGCACGTTGGTTGCGGTCGAGATGAATGCCGGACAGCATGCGATGGTTTGGGATGGCAAGGACAATCTTGGCCAACTCGTGCCGAGCGGCGTGTATCTTTACAAGCTCAGCGTGAATGGATTTGTGCAGACGAAAAAGATGTCACTGGTCAAGTGACGTGACCCAGTCGGCTCGACTGGGCCGTTGAGGCCAGAGGCCCCGAACGGAAGTAATGCCCAGCGTGAAACGTAATTTGTAAAACGGCACACACAAAGCGTGAGGCGTAATCTGCAGCCGATTGCGTTTCACGCTTTATTTTTTTACGTCTTACGTTTTATTTTCATCCTTCGGCAAAACAATGATAAACTCCGTAAACCGGCCTTCTTCCGTTTCCACTTTGATCTCGCCTTTGTGTTTCTGCACGATGATTTCATAGCTGATGGACAATCCGAGGCCGGTGCCTTGGCCGGTGGGTTTGGTGGTAAAAAAAGGATTGAAAATTTTGTTGCGAATCGCCTCCGGAATGCCGGCGCCGTTGTCGCGAATGCGAATTTCGATTTTATCGCCGAAATTTTTGCTGCGCACCGAAAGAGTCGGCGAGAAACTGTCGCCGAGAGTTTTCTTTTTCTGGTTGGCGGCATAACAGGCATTGCTGATGACGTTGAGAAAGACGCGGCTCAATTCCGGCGGGAGCACTTCGACTTTGCCGACGCCGGCGTCGTAATCCTTTTCGATTTTAATATTGAACGACGTGTCTTGCGCGCGCAAGCCGTGGTAGGCCAGATTGACGCTTTCGTCCAACATGGCATTAATGTCCGTTGCTTCGCGCGTTCCGGTGTGGCCGCGTGAATGCATGAGCATGCCGCGAACGATGCTGTCTGCCCGTTTGCCATGATGATTGATCTTTTGCGCATTTTGTTCGAGATCGCGGAGCATTTCGTCAATCGTCGCTGCGGCCGGCGCTTCCATCCGGTCTTTTAGCTTCGCCATTTCCTCCCGCAGCTCTTCCGCCAGCTCGATTGATAGCTCGGCAAAATTGTTGACAAAATTCAACGGATTTTTGATCTCGTGCGCAATGCCGGCAGTCAACCCGCCGAGCGAGGCGAGTTTTTCCTGAATGATGAGCTGTTCTTGGGTTTTAATGATCTCGGCGTTTTTCTCCTGGAGTTCCAGCAGCATTTTCGCCTTGGCAATGGCGGAAATAGCGTGGCTGCGGAACCGGTCCAGCTTGCGGGCATCCGAGTGGTCGAACGCTTCGGGGTCCGAAAGATTGTCGAACACCAAAAAACCTTCGAGTTGTTCTTCCAGTTCCACGGTCATGGCCAGCACGGATTTCGGCAATGAGCCGAGGTTGAGCTTTTCCGCGTCATAGCGCGCTGGCAAATTTCGAATGATGTAAACGCCGGTTCCCACTTTTTCCGAGCCGGTGAGGTAACGGCGGGTCATTTGCTCCGGCGTGAAAGTAATTTCTTGCATGGCGTCCAAATCATATCCAGCCGCGGCGACAAATTTAAAACATTCTTGTTGATGGTCAAAAACGAGAACCGAGGCTTTTTCCGCTTGCGGAAAAAGTTTCAACCCCTGATTGAGCAGCGAGCGCAGCACGTTTCCCAGCGCCACCTCCTGGTTGATCACTTTCACAATTCCATCCAGGGTTTCCAGCTCATCCGCCTGCTGCCTGATTTCCTCGGTCCGCTGCTGCACGGTTTTTTCCAAAGCCCGGCTTCTTTGCTCGAGCTGGCGGGTGCGATATTTGATGAAGCCGTAAACGGAAAGCGCCAACGCGCCAAGATAAAAAAGATAGGCCCACCAGGTGCGATACCACGGCGGCAAAATTTTGAAGGCATAAACCGCCTCGCGGCCCACGTGAGCGTAAATATTTCTGGCACGCACGCGAAATTTGATCTCGCCTTCCGGCAAATTGGTGTAATCCTTTTTGGTTTCCTTCGTCCACACCGACCAGCTTTTGTCGAAACCCTCCAAAAAATATTGAAATTGATTGGCAGAGGGGTCGTCGTAGCTTGTCGCGGAAAATTCAAAGCGCAAGGCATTCGTGGCATAAGCCAATACCGGCGTTGCTCCCCCCCAGTCCATTTCGCCAGCGCCCGCGCCATCCCAAATGGCCGAATCAGGATCGACGATAACGCGGCGAATCAGGGCGGCAAAATCGACAGCATAATCCTTTTGGACACTCGCGTCATATCTCACCAAGCCATCCGGGCCGCCGAACCAAATCGTGCCATCATCCTCCGGGTAGATAGACCAAACACCAAAATCAACACATCGCTTGAAAGGCGTCGTATACCAGCGATAAGCTCCGTCGTGTTGGCGGAGCGCCACGCCGAGTTCCCCGCCAACTTGCATCCACACATTGCTGGCGTGGCCGGCCTTGACCTCGCTGATGATTCGCGAGCTATCAGCATGAACGCTGACAAAGATGGAATCAGGGGAAAAACGATTTTTTTTCAAATCAAACCGAAAGATGCCTTTGTCCGTGACAAACGCCTGCTCTCCTGTGACGGAAAAAACGATCACCCATCCAGGCTCGGCTGGGAAGCCATAGCGTGAATCCATATTTTCAACCTTGGGGCGATTGGAGAAACCTGCCGAGAAATCAACGCGAATAACCCCCTGTGAGCGTGTTCCCAGCCACAGTATGCCTTCCTTCGTTTCAACGATACTGCGCACCTCGGTGTCAATCCCGTTGATTTTGCCCTCGTCTAACCATTTATTCCGGCTGTTAGGGAGAAATCGTAAAGCGTCCAGGCCATTTTCGAGGCCAATATAAATCCGCGCCGTGTCGATGCCTGATCGCAGGAGTACAAGCGATTGCCGATCCGATTCTCTGACCAACGTTGCTCGATCACCTTGAATTTGATAAACACCGGCACCCGTTGCTGCCAACAAAGTTTTGCCCGTTGAGAGCAGAGACCAGCTTTGAGCCGTAATACCTGAGACCGGCATGAATCGGGGCTGCTGCACGAACGCGTTGCCGGCTGACCCCGCCATAAGCGGCTGCAAATAAAACACTCCCAGACGAGTGGTCACATACAATGTGCTTTGATGTTTGAATATTGACTCGATGGCGCCCTTGAGTCCGGTGCGTTCGTCGTAAATGGAGAATGGTGAAGGCGCTTCAGCACGGGTGAGACCATTATCCAGCGCCAGCCACAAACCACTTTGCCGGTCGGGGAACAGGAATTTGACATTATCATCCTGGATTCCGGCGGCTTTGCTCAAAATCTGCTGCAGCTTTCCCGCTTTGTCGATGATCGCCGCGCCGCCGCGCAGTGTTGCCAGGGCAAAATGACCATTGGACAAAACGGCGCCATGATAAATTTGGTTTTCAAGCAGAAAGGCATCGATGCCGGTCAGAAAAGGTTTGGCCGCAGCACCATCGTATAAAAACAATCCCTGCTCGCGCGTGCCAATGAGAATGTTGTCCTCGTCATAAGGCAGCATAAAATAAATGCGCGCTTCCGAAAATTTTTCGCCGTCGGGCGCCAATTGCAATGAATCTTCCACCATTTGCAAAAGCCCGATTCCCGGCTGGCGGATATAGAACCGGTCGCGCACGACGAATGACAAATGAAATGGCGTTGCCGGTTTCCAAACGCGCATTCGGCGGTTTGACCAACGAAAGAAGCGATCCAGCGCTTGAAAATAGACGCCGGCAGCCGTCGCATAAATTTTCGCAATATCGGCAAAGTCGCGATATTCGGCGGGAACGCTGTCGCGCAGCGAGACGTATTGCAATCGCCCGATGAAATCCGGCGACAGGTAGCCGATTTCACCTTGCGTACCAACATAAATTTTGCCGTCCTCTCCGATCGCCAGCGAGCGCACCGCCGAGCGATTGGCCGTCGGAATCAGCCGCCATGAAACGCCGTCATATTCGAGAACGCCCGAATTGTTGCCAAAATACATCACGCCGCGCTGATCTTGCACGATGGCCCAGTTCTGGACATCCGCGCCGTATTCTTTCGGCGTAAAGTTGCGGAGATAGGGAATGCCGATTTCTTGCTGGTTTGCGGCAATCACCCGGGTGGGCGGAGTTTCCTGCTGAGGCGAGGCCGTGATCGACGGATGAAAATGAACAAGCGCAAAAGTGGCCCAAAAAAGTTTTTTCCTCATCAGGGGCATCATCCAAGACGATGACTTGAGTTGGCAGGTGTGCATCTCAAAGAGCAAAAATGGTTTGCTTCAAAGCGTCGAAGTTGATCGGCTTGGTGGTATAGCCGTCAGCTCCACTTGCCATCGCGGCGTGGTAATTGTTGTCGTCCCCATACGCGGTGATCAAAATCACTTTCAATTCGGGGAACTTTTCTTTGATCCGCTGCAAAAGCTCGATTCCGGTCATGCCCGGCATGTTGATGTCGGAGAGAATCAGCACGTGATTGGCGGTGCCGCGATTTTCCAAAAATTCCAGCGCCTGCTCGCCCGAAAAGGCGAATTGAAATTCGATGCGGCCGGCTTTCAGCTCTTGGCGAAAGCGCTGCTGAAAGAGCAGTTGCACATCCTGCTCATCGTCCACAACCAGGAGTTTCATGCTTGTTCCTTCGTTGCAGTATGGTAACTTAAGGAAAAAGTAATGAATCTTGGATTATAGCGCAACAGCCAATTCAACAAACGGGTGATAACAAGATAAAAAATTCTTCCACAAAGTCAAGACGGGGGAGATAATTTCTTTGTAAGATAGCGCATCGCCATCAGCTTTTAGCCAGTTTTTCAAATACATTTTGATACCGATCACCAAATTTAACCCTTCAGAAAATTGTTGGAATTGCTGTATCAACAAGATAAAAAAGTTCTTCATCAAAGTCAACTCGGCGAGAAGTGTCTTAAAGAAAAGCTGACCCGTTCAATCTGTTTAATCCGCTTACAGCTTTTATATAAATTGAGTCTTAATCCGTGATACATTGCTTCTGTCCCTCAAAGTACATGCGCTTTTGTACTCTAATGTACATTTGGTGCGTCCCGCCCGCCGAAGAGACAAAAGACACTCGTTGCATGTCTTTTAAATTCCTTATTTTACCGCAAGGTGTACGCCGCGATGATGTTTGTGGCATACGCCTTGCGTGATAATGAGTCGAGCTTAATGCCGCTTTTTGAATACAGAAGTCATTCTAAAAACGTCCGGGCTGTTGGTGCATAAACACCTCAACATGTAAATATCAGGACTTTTTTGCAAAAACCGGCCCGGACGTGATTTGTGGCGAGCACTTATAAAAAAACTGTCACTGCGAGCGTTTTTCAGCGAAGCAGTCTCTTGCCTGCGAGAAGATCGCTTCGACAAAAAGCGCCTCGCGATGACAAGTGGTTTGTTGGGGAAAAAATGATTGAAAGTCAAATTGCGCTGGCCGGTCACTTATGAGCCGTTAAATTTGAGCGCTTTGAGCCTGTCAGCAACGGGTCAGTTTTCACGCGTTTACAGAATAAATCCCAAAACATAGAACGTCATAATGGCCAGGCAAAATAAAAAAACTCTCCACCTCGATAAAATGCCCCGCCCGAGGATAAATTTCTTCATCTATCTAATTTCACTTTTTCTGCTGGCCGCAAACTTGGCGGTGTCCCCCGTTTTAGCTCAAGGTGATTTGGCTTCTGAGGTAAAACAAGGGTTGCAAGATCTGAATGCAACGCTGGTCAAGATGCGCGCGCTCGTGGCAACGACGACGGCTTGCGCCAGTCGTGAGGTGCAAGAAGTGATGGGGAAGCTGCTCAAGATCGAAGCGTTGCGCAAAGAAGCGGAGCGGAAATATAGCCAGGCTTTGAACTTGAATGATGGCCGCGCAAAGGAACTCTTGCTGAAAGACGCCTTGAAAAATATTCACGACGCCACCCTCCTACTCGGCGAGGTGGAGTTGGCCATCAAGCGAGCAGCGGAGGCTTTACTCAACAGCCTCAGCAGACACCGGGCTAACTTTGAAGAGCTTGTGCGTCGCGCCGAACAAATTGTGATCGGTAGTGGCAACCGGCAAGCCGAGCGCCGGGTGCATCGAGCGCTACAACAGGCCCGGAAGATTCAAATCGACGCCGAAAGAGCGGCGCTGACGGGCAATCCTTGCAATTTGCTAAACGCTGTAAACGCTTATGGCCGCGCGATCAATTTATTAACGGAAGCGCTCAGATTAGTAGAAGGAAGCCGGCCGACACCGGAGGTGACGCCGGAGACCACCATCACGCGCGAAAAAGAACGCTTCGAGAATATTGCGACGCGCGCGCGCGAAGCCGTGGAGACGAACAAAAGTTCCGCGGCGCGTGCGGTTTTCGAGCAGGCGCAAAAGCAGGCTCGCGCGGCGGAAGAAGCTTTTCGCAAAGGCGAGTTGGTGCTGGCGCAGCAGCTTTATCGCGGTGCGGCCCGCCTGCTGTTGCGGGCGATCGATTTGGCCATGGCCGGGCAAAAGCTTCAGGATTACGGCCGCAATGAGGTGGCGTTGTTGCAGGATTTGATTCAGACCGCGGAGCAAGAGACCACCGATGGCATGACGCCGCGCGAAGCACTGCTGCTGGAGCGCGCGCGAGCTTTGGCGGGCGAAGCCGAAGCGGCGATCGACCGCAAACAAGCGCAAGAGGCCAAATGGCGCATTGAGCTGGCGCGCAATCTCGTTGACAAAGTGAGGCGCAAAGCCGGCAGCGGTGCCGGGACGCCAGAAAATATGGAGCAACGTTACGAGGAAGTCTTGCAAGAACTGGCGCGGGATATTGAAGACGTCCGCGCCAAAGCCCGCGAGGCCAACCATTCGGAAGCGCTACAGCTTGTGGAATTGGCGGCAACGGCTTATCGCGCCGCCGAAAATGCCGGCCAACAAAGCCAGCCGGCGAGGCCCCTGCGGAAATTGCGTCTGGCGTTTCAATTGATCCGAACGGCACAGTATTTTCTCCTGCGCGCGGAAACGCTCTTGCGCGAGTCTTCGCCGACGGCCGTTGTCAATGCCCCGACGCGCTCCGCCGTTGAGCAGCAAATTTTGCAATTGGAAAATTCGATTCAGGCGCTGCGCCAAGAGACTCAGCAAGACGATCCGGAATCTTGTCAGGCGGTTGCCGTGCAAGCGCTGGAAATGAGCAAGCGCGCGCGGGCCGCGCTCGAACGCGGCGAAACGCGCGTCGCGTTCGCGATTATCGAGGTCGCCAAAGATTTAATCGAACCATGCGTGAAAGGAAGGTGAAACCGCCGAGAGTGATCTCTAAAAAGTCAAATCTTCACAGAAAAAGCAAAAAAATCAAGCTCACGGAAATGGAACAGCGCACGGCAGTAAAACATTTCAGGTTTTAATTCCGTGAGCCGTTCCAATTCCGTGAGCGAAAAATTTTAATTTTTTAAGGACTTTTAACGATGGAGACAACCCCATGCGAAGTGTTCGTTATTTATTAGCTGCGGTTTTAATGCTCGGCGCCCTTGCCAATGTGGTCGCGCAAAATGATGCCAGATTGATCGTCATGCCGAATGAGGTCAAGCTGGAGCCGGGAAAAGGACAGCGTTTTGAAGCCGTTTTATTCGGCGCCAACGGCCAACCGCTCCGCATCGATAAAGTCACTTGGTCGGCCGTGCCGGAAGAGTTAGGCAAAATCAGCGAAGACGGCTTTTTCATCGCCGGCCAGCGCGATGGTGAAGTCAAAATTTTGGCGAAAGCGCAATCCGGCAATGTGTTTTACGCCGGCGAAGCGCATGTCATCATCGGCAAGCTGCCGGTGGTGCCGGTGAAAATTGTCATTGAGCCGGGTCAAGCTATCGTTCCACCTTTGGGAACGCAGCAATTTCACGCCCTCATCGTGACCCCGAACGCCAACCCCCAGCCGGCGACACACGTGAAATGGCAGCTTCTTCCGGCGAATTTGGGCAAGATCAGCGAGACCGGACTTTTTACCGCTGGACCAAATCCCGGCGCGGGAGGCGTTACGGCCTTTGTCGAATTTAATGGCGCCGTCTTTCGTGGCGATGCGCGCGTCATTGTATCACAAGCAGCGAGCGCGTCCCTTGCCGGAAGCGTCAACAATCAAAAAAGCGGCGAGCCGCTTGCGAACGCGGTGGTTCTCGCCGAGCGTATCGGCGGCTTTCCGTGGTCACAGCGTGCGCTAACCGATGCGACGGGCAATTATATTCTCGAAAAACTCATTCCCGGCCTTTACGTGTTGAGAGCGGAAGCCCGCGGCTATTTGCCGGAGTTTTATAATGAGAGAGATCATTTTGAGCAAGCCACCGTCGTGCGGCTTGTGGAGAATGAAGCGAAGAAGGGAATTAACTTCACGCTCAGTCTTGGCGCCACAATTTCAGGATCGGTCGCGTCGGAAAGCGATAAAACACCCATCGCCGGAGCGCACGTCGTCGCCATCCGGGTTTTGCGGCCGGATTTCAAGCATCACGCCGTCACGGATGAAAACGGCAATTACGCGCTGATGGCGCTGCCGGCGGGCTCTTACGCCATTTTCGCCGAAGCCGCCGGTTACAAAAGTGAATTTTTTGACAACAAGCGCGAGCTTTTGCAGGCCGATTACATTGACGTCAGCGACGAACAGGTTGTCGGTGACATCAACCTTTTTCTCGCTACCGCCAGCGCGATTGCCGGCAAAGTTGTCGACGCCGCCACAAACAATCCGGTGGCAAAGGCCGCCGTGATCATCCATCCGCTGGTTACGGGCAATACGAAACCGCGTGTTTTGCTCACGACGCTGACCAACGAGAACGGCGAGTATGTTGCCAATGTCTCGCCCGGGTTTTACGTGGTGGCGGCGGAAGCCCGCGGCTATCACAAAGAATTTTACAAGGAAGAGCGCGAGTTTGTCAAAGCCACCCCGGTGCAAGTGTTCGCGGACAAACACACCACCGGCATCGATTTTACTTTGGACAAGTTGGCCTCGATTACCGGCCGGGTGACCGACCAGGTGACCGGCGCTCCGATTGCCGGCGCGGGTGTCTCGGCTTTTCCGGAACGCACTGCCGGCACGGATCCGGTGGCCAATGTGAATGATCTGGTCAGGCCGGTCGTTGGCAAGACTGATGAGAACGGCAATTATAAATTGGAAGGACTGCGGCCCGGCAAATATTTCGTGCATGCCGAAGCGCGCGGCTATTTAATCGAATTTTGGAAAGAAGCCGCGAGCCTCGATAAGGCCGAAGCCGTGGAAGTTCCCGCCAGCGGCAATGTGGACGGCATTAATTTTACGCTTGAGAAAGGCGGCTCGATTGCCGGCCTCGTGGTTGCTGCCGAGAATAATACGCCCATCGGCGGCGCGTTGATCCAGGTTTGGCCGAAAGGCAGCAACGCGGTGATTGCCCGCGGCGTGACCGAGCGCGACGGCAAATATCGCATTGGCGGGTTGCGCACCGGCGATTATATCGTCTTCGCCAGCGCACCGGGTTACAGAGGCCTCTTTTATCAGGATGTCGAGTCGCGTGATCAGGCCACAGCGGTGCACGTCGAATCGCCCAATGAAACTTCTGCGATTGATTTTCATTTGAAGAAACCCGAACCGCCGCGCGGTGGCGTGATCGCCGGCACCGTGGTTTCCGAGGCAGACAAAAATCCCATACCGCACGCCTTCGTGTTGGCGATTCCGATGAGCACGCCGATTTCGACGCTGCCACCTTTCACGCTGGCGGATCAGTTTGGCAGCTACAAGCTTCCAGTCGCCGCCGGCAAATATGTGGTCGTATCCTGGGCGCCGCACTATCTCGCCGAATTTTTTGAGAATGCGGAGACTTTCCAGGGCGCGAAAATCATCGGTATCGAGAACGGCGCCGTCGTCGATCACGTCGATTTCTCCTTGAAGCCGGCCCAACGCGGTCTGTATCGAATCACCGGCCGCGTGCGTTATAAAAATCAAAACCGCGGGGCCGAGAATTTTGTCGTGCAAGCGATTGAAGCCGGTGCCGTGGTCGGCACCGCGGTCACTGACAACACCGGCAATTTTATCTTGGAAGAAATGGCGGCCGGAGAGTATCAGCTTGCCGCGACGGGTGTGACGGGCGTTTCGGAAGGCTCGGCCGCAGTGACGGTCGGTTCTGGAAGAAACAGCGGCAGTGTCGATTTGATCGTCCCCGGCACCACCGCGGTCGAAACCTCGGCGGTTGCAGTGCCCGCCACGTATGATTTGGCGCAAAATTTCCCCAACCCGTTCAACCCCGAAACCGGCATCAAGTATCAGGTGCCGGTGCGGACGAATGTGAGCCTGCGGGTTTACAACGCGCTCGGCCAGGAAGTGCGCACGCTGGTCAATAATGTGCAAGAGGCCGGCGTGTATAGCGCGGTTTGGGATGGCAAAGACAACAACGGACGCCAGCTCACCACCGGCATTTACCTCGTGCGGCTGGAAGCGGGCGATTTCGTGATGACGCGAAAAATGGCTATGGTCAAGTAAAATTTCATTAAGTTCACCTTAATGAAAACCGGCGAGAATGCTTGACCGCGAGGCGATCCCGCAGCTCGGAAGCTGCGGGATCGGCCTCAACCACAGCGTTCGTCGTGATGCCTTCAGGCAGTCATCTTTTGAAATTCTAAAAATGCTTCCGCTTAACATTGATTTGAATTTTCATTGAGGGTGAAGAGCATGTTGACCCAGGGTTTGGTTTCAGTGACGCAAAATGGCCATACGCTTTTGAAAGTTGTGTGCGGTTGCAATGGCAACAGCGCCGAAGTTTTGGCTGATATGATTCGCGAGCGCAATCTCGCCTCGGTTGAAGAGGTGTATCACGCCGCCTTAGCGGTTGAATTTGGCTGTCCGATTTGTCTGGCGGTCTTCTCGAAAAACGCCGCGATCAGCGCCGGCCAGGAACTTCCCAAGCGGTATTGGAAAAATTTTGACGAGCCGGATTTCAATCCCCGTTGGGATATTGGCAAATATGAAAACCGGGTTCAGCTTGAACGCGCTGCAACCTGGAATTGCCGGCGCACCTCCTTCCTTTGAAAAACGCAACGACGGCGATTGGGCTATTTCTCCGAATACATTTCCTATTACGGCTTGCCGAGCTGGCGCAACGCAGCGTTGGTTTTTGAGAACGCTGTGCTGCCGAAGGATCCACTATTACGGATGCAAAAACAGCTAACAGATTTTTTATTGCGCATTGGACCTGTCCAACAAATCCTTTATGGGCGGCAAATCCGCATACCATTCCGCATAATTTGGATCAGGATTAGCGAGCGAGACCGGGAGCTTTTCAGTGGGAGGTAACGCCTCATCGGGTTGCACGATGAGCGGGCCAAAACGCACTTCCAACCTCACGTCCATTGTTTGGGAAGGCCGCTTTTCGAGCGACAGCGCGATCACTTTGACAGGATGATCTTCGTCAATGAATTGCTGAATGTGGAAGTTTGGACCGTCTTTCGTCACGTCCAGCAATAGCAGCGGGTCTCCTATGGTGATCAAATCAAAACGACCGGAAGCGATTTTTTCATTGGCCGCGGCGTTCACGCGCTGTTCTCCTTTCAGGCTCGTATTCGGCGCAGGCCGGAACGTTGATCCAGTGGTTCTGATAAAAATAGCCGCCAAACGCCGAAAGCCTGAGTCCCAAGCTCACCGCGGCGCCCAAGCTGTTGGCAAAAGCCGGATCACCGGTGATCACGTGCGGTGTTTGCCAATAGTATATGAAAGACGGCACACTGGTCACCTGATCGTAGGTTTGCTCGCTTTTAATCTTCAGAGGATGTGGCGCTCCCCGGTTGATTTCGATGGTGAGCTTGTCGCGGTCGTCAATGTGTTGCCGGCCGCATTCTTGATAAGCCCAGCCGCCGGCCCACAACGCGGCGCTGCAAGGTTGTGGCGCGTTGAGGAAGCGATCGCGCACGCGCCGCGGCATAGGCGCCGGCGTTATTTGCAGCGAATCAATAAACACGCGCCAGCCGTGCCTTTGCACGATTTGCAGGTTCACGACTTCCTGATCCTCCGGCAATGCACCAATTTCAATCTTCCATTCGCGAATGCTGTTCAGGTCGATCCGGCTGCCGGCAATCTTCTTTAAGTTTTTCTCATCGACACGATAATCCAGATAGGGGCTGGGTTCGCTCTCTGAGCCGTTATGCTCAGCCAGTAATTTGGCCGCAAGAAAAGCCTTGTCGATCCGGTAGGTGAGCTTGATTTTTGCGAGAAACTCATCCGGGCGCATGGGCTGCGCCAGCGAAAAGTGAAAACGGTAATCCTCCACTGCCGCCGGCAAAAAAGAAACGCCGTTTTGGCCGACACGTCCTCGAAACAATTCGGCGCCGCCGATGTCGAGCGCATCCCAAACCGAATCTTTTAACAGCGCCAGGTTGCTGCGACGATCGCCTTCGTTGACGCGCAGATAGTACGGCTGGCCTGGCGCGGTGTGCCCGAGCGGCGGGTAGGGAAGACCCGAGCGCCGGCGGTTTTTTTGGCTATAGCTCAGGATATTGCGATGGCGATCCTCGTCTACCGTGCGCCCGACGCAAATTGAATAGATGCGCCAAATTTTTTGAAAGCGCTGCAGCAACTCATAAAGCTGCCGGTCTTTCGCCTTGATCGCCTGTTGCCGAGGCGCGGCGCCGCGCCTGGGATTGCCAACATCCATTTTGCCGTCGCTGATAAAAAAAATATAGAGGTCGGCAATTCGTTGCCGCCATGGCTTCTTTGCGTTGATCATCGGCCATCCAAATTTTTTTCGGGGTTACAGAGTTTTCGACGGTGTCGGGCGAGAGGCAGTGGCTGAGATTAAGATAATAGACTTTATCGGAAATAGCGAAAAACCTCAGTGAATTCAAGCCGAAATCCTTATTTCCGATAAAGTCTAATACTTTGTGAAGCCTTTAGCAAGAGGAAAAAGCGCCGGCTCGTAATACGCGATACCGGGAGTAGCGCGAGCATCCTGCCGGCAGTCGAGACGACTGCGCTGCAATGGCCTCCAATAATTGAAGCATTACACTGGATCACCCGTCTGGAATCCGACGGACGTAGTCTGCCAATCAATCCCCGGCTTGCCGAATTGGCGCAAAGCGGCGTTGGTTTTCGAGAATGGTCTGCTGCCGAAGAACCCGTTGTTGGCCGAAAGGGGAGAAGGGTGGATGGCTTGAATAATCACATGCCGCTTGTTGTCGATCAGTTTTATTTTCTGCTTGGCGTAATTTCCCCACAACAAAAACACCACCGGACTTTCCTTCGCGTTGACAGCCTGAATAATCGCATCGGTGAAAATCTCCCAACCCTTGTTCCGGTGCGATCCCGGTTCGTGCGCGCGCACCGTTAGCACGGCGTTCAGCATGAGAATGCCCTGTTTCGCCCAATGCGCCAAATAGCCGTTGTTCGGAATGCGAAATCTAACATCGCGCTGCAATTCTTTAAAAATATTCAATAACGAGGGTGGTGGCGGGATGCCGGGCCGAACCGAGAAACACAGCCCGTGCGCTTGGCCGTCATCGTGATAGGGATCCTGGCCCAACAGCAAGACATTGACATTTTTATACGGTGTGAGCTTGAGCGCCGCAAAAATCTCCTTTTCCGGCGGAAAGATCTTGTGCTTTTGGCGGTCTTTGTCTAAAAATTTTTGGAGCTTTTGATAATACGGCTTTTTGATTTCATCGACGAGCGCGCGCCGCCAGCCGGCGGGAATCTGAGGAATCATTGCCTGCTCCTTCATGCGCAAGTCGAACTGCGCTATCCAAAGTGAATCGCTCACCTGAAGTTTTCCACCAGCATAATGTCGCTTTCGCTGCGATCAAATTGATCGAAGACAAGTGTGCGGCCATCCGCAGTAATATCAAATTTGAAACTCGAGCGCGCCGTGTTGAACAAAGGCGAAATCTTGCCGGAGCCGAAATCGAAAAAGCCGAACACGAGATGGCAGCGCTCATCGTAATAGCCGAAATAGATGCCCTGGCTGTTTACTTTCCAATCCTCACAGATCCTGCCAGGCACAGCAAGAGCCAATTCACTTTCCCCATCGGTGACAGGCCGGCGCCAAAATTCGGTCGTATCGTTTTTGATGGACGAATAATACAACCACTGCCCATCGCGCGATTCCATCGCCCGATCGCCTCCCGTTGATATGACCGGAACGATTTGGCGATCAACCATCGCCACTTTGCGAATTTGCCGGCAGCCGTTTTCATTTGAGCCAAAATAAATCCAGCGGCCATCACGAGACCAAGCCGGCGCCTCTTCGTGCGTGGGCGTCGTGGTGATCCGCTCCGGCTCGCCCCGCTGCGGCGGGGCGGCAACAACAAAGAGATCGAACTGCCCTTCCGGATTCGCGGCAAATGCAATGAGCCGTCCATCCGGCGACCAGCTTGGACTGGACACACGACAACCATCAAAATTTGTCAACGGCGTCACGGTTTCTTCTTTCCAATCGCTTTTCCAGATTTGGGGATGGCCGGAGCGATCCGAAACAAAGGCGATCCACTTGCCGTCCGGAGAAATCGCCGGCTGCGCATCCGTGCGGGATGAGCCGATAAGCTGTGAAGGCTGCGCCTCAATTTTACCGTGCGGCACCAGAGAAATTTGGTAGAGGTTTTTGTCCTCGCTCGCCTGCTCGTAAGCCAAGCGCCAGCTTTTTTGCGCCATCGAAATATGATCGATGCTCGCTCCGGCTGCGGCCAATAACTCCTCTTTTCCATCCGCAAGCCGCAATTTCCACAGGCCTTCTGGCGCCGCCAACACCACGGCGCGACTGTCAGGCGTCCAGTCGAAATCGGAGATGCGGTGCTGCCGTTGCGTCAGCCGAACCGCCTCGCCGCCATTCACGGGCATGGAATATATTTCCGTTTTGCCGAATGCAGCGCGGAGAAAAGCAATGCTTTTTCCATCCGGTGAAAAGACGGGTTTGCGATCGTGAGCACCCGCAGGCGGCGCGCCAAGGGATTTGTGTTCGCGCGTTTCCAGTGAAAGCAAATAAAGCGAATCTTGGCCATTGCGCTGCAGCGAATAGGCCAACCAGCGGCCATCCGGAGACCAGGCGGGATCGAAAGGATGAGCATCGCGCGCAATTTCGAGCAGCTTCTGGCCGGGACCGCCCGAGGACGGAATCTTGAAAATAGTACATCCCTCCAAACTGTGCCGCACAAACGCGAGATGGCGGCCATCCGGCGACCAAGCGGGATCGCTGGCATTGTCGATGAGTCGCGTTGACTGATCTGAACCGATGTCCTTGACATAAAGTCCTTCCGTTTGCGCGGTTCCACCATTCCAAACAAAAGCCAGCTTTTGGCCATCGGGTGAAAGCGCGGGCTGTCTCTCCATGCCTTGGTAACTGGTCAACGGAAATGTCCGGATCATGGGCGCGGACGCGGTTTCTTTCAAAAGGTGGAACGGACCCCAAACATTCCAAGCGACGACGAGCAATGCGATCAACCCCATGATGAACAAAACCGCTTGAGAAAAGCGGCGTTTCGATCTTGTCAGGCTCCCCTCGGGATTTTGTAAAGTGGACTGCTCGTCGCGTGCGGAATTTGCAGTGGGAGAGGCATGACCATGCGTAACCGGCGCAATCAAGCGGTAGCCAATCTTGGGAATGGTCTCGATGTATTGCGCCTGCCTGGTATTGTCGTTAAAAATCTTGCGCAGCTCGGAAATGGCCCGCGTCAACGATTCTTCCACAACAATGGTATCCTTCCACACCGTCTCCATCAACTCTTCCCGGCTGATCGGCTCTCCTGGGCGTTCCGCCAGGCAAACCAGCACGTGCATATATTTTGACGGGAGGCGCACGGTTTTGCCGGCGCTGGAAATGCGGTTGAGGCGCGGTTGCACGAGCCAGTCTTTGCCAATTATAAAATCGTCACGCATGGCGCATTTAGGAAAATGTTAGCTCACTTTCAGCTTTCTTTCAGGATTTTTGGCTCAGAGAGCTTTACTTTAGTTATAGCGTTGGCGTTCTTTGGCATAGCCACGATCCTTGCCATCATGAGCTTGGCGTCCTTTGGGAAATAACGAGGCAAAACCGCAGATGTTCCATAGATAGGCAAAACGATTTTGGCTACGCCCGGAGGGGCAAAACTATATATGATCAATTATAAAACAAAGATGGCAACAATGCAAGATGAGTGGCAGTTCGTAGCGCGGCCTCTTGCCGCAACCAAATTTAACCACCAAGACACAAAGGCACTAAGTTTTCTTGGTGTCTTCGTGTCTTAGTGGTTTAAAAAATCTTCGCGGCTATGATAGTTTTTCCGGAGTAATCCTATTAGGGAGAATTTATATGAAACACCATCCAACACTCAAGCTTTATCTTTTCCTGTTAATGTTGCTGTGCGCAAGTTCGGCGTCATCGCAAAGTTTGTCACAAAATAACCAAGTGCAATCTCCGAATGATCTGAACGTGCTTTGGCGGTTTGATACCGGTGGCTGAGTGTTTTCCACGCCCGCGGTCGCGGAAGATTTGCTCTACGTCGGCTCCTGCTCCGGCATTTTTTACGCGCTCGACAAAAACACCGGCAGCGTGAAGTGGAGCTACGACATCACCAGAGATGGGCGCCAAACCAGCTTTCACGGTGATATGCTCATCACCGAAGAACTGGCCATCATCGGCACCGATGGCAGAAGCCTGGAGAGCGGCATCGGCCACCTCTATGCTTTTGAACGAAACACCGGCAAAGTCCGTTGGAAATATTTCGCCGGCCGCGGCGTCACGACCGATGTGCTCCGCCTCGGCGACAGGATTTTTGCCGTCACGCAAAATGACGAGCTGATCTGCCTGAACGTTCAGAACGGCCAGCTTGATTGGGCTTTTGCGAGCACGTTTGCCGGCAACCAGCCCGACCTCGGCCATTCACCCGCTCTCGCCGGCGATCAAATATTTTTTGGCGGACGCGACGGCATCATTTATGCGCTCGCGGCGAATACGGGACAACTCCTTTGGAAGAGAAAATTGGACGGCGCCCTCTCCGCCGCATTAAGAACATTTGAAAATCACGTCTATGCCGGCGTCGCCAGCGGCCGCATTTACGCGCTGAACGCTAAAACCGGCGGCATTGAGAAAAATTTTTCGGTGGAAAACACCCCCGTCGGAAAATTCACCCCAGCGCGAAATGTGCTTTTCATTTTTCTCAATCGCAGCGGCGTCCCTGGCACTGCCGATGATCTGATCGGCTTGGAGCCTTCTACGCAAAAAGTGCGTTGGCGGCAATCAGCGAATCCGGCAAGTCAAGTTATCAAGCCTGCCGTGGCGAATCTCACCGTTGCCTCAGGCAATCAATGCAAGAATCCCGAATTGGCGTGGAGTTCCACGGCGCCTTATGTTTGGCGAGATGATGTTCTTGCCGGCAGCAATCGCGGTGAAGTCTTTGCGTACCGCATAGCCGACGGCAAGCCGGCGTGGTCTCACAAAATTGGCGGGACGATTCGCAGCTTTGGCAGCTCCGACCGCGTAATTTACGTGGGCACGGTTGAAGGCACGATTTACGCTTGCGCGCTTGGCCATAAAACGGCTCAATAATTTTTTTGAAAGCTTTGCAGAAAAAGCAGAGAAATTTTGGCTCACGGAATCGAACTCTCCCTGACCTGCGGCGGGCAGGCACGGAAATAAAAGATTTTCATAATTCATTTCCGTGAGCTGTTCCAATTCCGTGAGCGAGTAATTTTGGGTTGCGGCTTGTCCGCGTTAGTTTCTTTAAAGTTGATTCTTTGCAAAAAAGCAAAGATTTTTCCAACGGATTGAAAAACCCAACTGATAATGCTTTTTCCGTTGGGTTCTTCTATCCGTTGGAAACTTGTTAAAACTGTTTGGTTGTGGCTTATCCGCGTTGGGATGATTCAATGCGAATGATACTAAAACTTTATCTCGGTTTCTTAATTTCCTGGACGGCGGTGTCGGCTGCTCAATCCCCGCAGGCCGGCTCAAACGCTGCGGCTTCCGATCAGCTTCGCTTGCAATGGCAATTCGACACCAAGGGCTGAGTCTTCGCCACACCCACGGTCGCGGGTGATCTTATTTTCATCGGCTCCTGTTCCGGCTTGTTCTATGCGTTGGATAAGGAAAATGGGCAGGTGCGATGGAGTTACGACATCAAACAAGATGGCATTCCGTCTGAGTTTCATGGCGATCCGTTGATTGCCGGCAGCCTGGTGGTTATCGCTTCCGATGGCCGAGGCACCGGCCACGTTTATGCTTTTGTCAGAGAGACGGGCGAGCTGCGTTGGAAGTATCCCGTTGCGCGCGGCATTCCCACCGATCTCACTCGCCATGATCGTCGCATTTACGCGGTTACTTATCACGATTCGCTGCTCTGTCTCGATTTGCAAAACGGGCAATTGCAATGGAGCGTCACCGGCGAAACTTTCAGCCGCAATCGCTTCAGCACGCACGCTCCGGTGACGGCTTCGAAGCGCGCCTTTTTTGCAACTTCGCATCGGAGAATGCAGGCCGTGCATACTGAAACCGGAAAAATTTTATGGACGCGAGATTTCGAGGCCAGAATTTCCAGCGAAATGTTGCTGCACCAGGAGCGCCTGTATGTGGGGACCTCCGACCATCAGATTTATTGTCTTAACCAAACGAGCGGCGAAATCTTGCATCAAACAGCGGCGGAAACCATTCCAGTGGCAACGCCCGTGGTGTCGGGAGAGCGGATCGTCTTCTTTCTCAATCCCGGCGGTTATCGTGGCGGCGCCAAAGTGGCCGTTGGCTATGATCTTGATTTGCAAAAAAATATTTGGCGCGCCGAAGCAGCGACGGAGTGGAGCTCGACTCGTCCTTACGGATGGCATGAAAACGTGCTGGTCGGCAATGACGTTGGCGTAGTGCATGCGTTTCGCGCCAGCGATGGCGCCATCCAGTGGTCGCACGATTTTGGTGGCGTGATTCGAGGGATTGGAACCACAGACGGTGCGATCTATGTTGGCACGCTGAAAGGCATGGTCTACGCGTTCAAGCCGTAATCTACTTACGCCACTACTCCTCCAAAAAGTACGTTTGTCGCATTTTCACATCATTGCCTGTTCAAAATGTAAAAACCTTATTTCTGCTGATTCCGAAAAGCCTGAATTGGAATCCATTTGTAGAATGGATAAATCAGGCGAGCAACGATATTGCGCGGATAGCTTTCCATTCCCGCAAATCCCAAACGTTCCGGCTGGCCTTCTTCCGGCATATAAGCGGTGCCAAACAACCAATCCCACACGCTCAGCGTGATGCCAAAATTCTGGCTGCCTTTGCCGCGCACCACCACGTCGTGATGCCAGAGGTGCATATTGGGCGAATTGAGAAGGTACCGGAACGGGCCCCAACTGATGGCCAGATTCGAGTGATTGAGATGGCCAATGAGCGTGCCGATGATGGCGATGATAAAAATCACCTCGGTGTCGACGCCGATTACAGCCAGCGGAAAATAGGAAATGGATTTGTAGATTACCGCTTCCATCCAGTGGAAACGCATGTTACCGATCCAATCCAGCTCTTCGATGCTGTGATGCAGTTTGTGGAATTCCCAAAGCCAGGGAACTCGGTGCAGCATGCGATGGATATTCCACTCGATGAAATCCTTGACGACAAAGAATACGGCAAATTGCAGCCACAGCGGCATGCCTTGCATCAGAGCAAGGGATTCCGGAACCGGTAATCCAAGTTTGTAGAGAGAAGTATTGAGAAGCTGAATGAGTTTGCCGGAAACAATGGCGATGATCACCCCAACGTAATGGCCGTTGAATATCAACCAGAACATATCCTGCCAGAAGCCATTACGAAAAGCTTTTTGTTCCGGCCGCCAGGGTTTCATGCGTTCCAGAAGAAAGCAGAAAGCTGAAACAGCAGCAAGCCAGAAATAGTATTGCACGTAGATCGGCATTCTGTATTCTCCATTGAATGATTTTGTAATGCGTAAAACGTAATGCGTAATTCGTTACACTTTTTTACGCGTTACGTTTTCCGTTTTCACACCTACCCATGCTCCGAGGATGGCAAAAAGAGTAAAAGTAATACTGCCGATTGAAAGTATGGGAATGCCGGCCAGGCCGTGACCCACAGTGCAGCCTCCGGCCAGCGAGGCGGAAACACCCAAAACAAAACCACCTCCAGCCAGTTTCCAGATTGAGGCGCCGGATATGTTTGACCATGAAAATGCACCGTGTCTCGTCGTCGAGAGGAAGCCGCCGATCGGAATGCCCAGCACAAAAAAGAAATCCCAACTCAATGCGCTCCGGTTGCCAATCGCCATGAGATCAATTATATCTTTGCTCCCTGGAAGAACCGCCATGCCGAAAAATCGGCCGGAAAGAGAGGAAGCCACCCACGCGATCGTGCCTATTGCTCCGACCCATAGGCCGGTTTTTCTCCAATTCCAGCCTTTCTCAGGAGTGGTGGGTGATTTCTTCAACAAGAAAAATAGGAGAACGGCGGCAACAGGCACGCTCATCAACCATAGAGGCAGATTAAACAAACTTGGGATTGTCTTGGTCACGACACCGCCGTCGCTGCCAATGGATTGTATGAACGTGCGCAGGGGTTTCAACGCGCCGCTTTCAGTTGTCGCATATCCAAGAATCAACCCAATGATGGCAACGAAAGCGCCGATGCTGCCGCCACCGAGTTTGTACCACACACCGCCCGCGCAGCCGCCGCCCCAATTCATGGCGAGACCAAAGAAAAATCCGCCAAGCGCTGCGCCGAGAGGATAGAATGCGGGTATGGTGAATTTGACGATGCCCAAAAGTTGCAAGAGTGGCAGCATCAGCATCTGCACGGCAATCGCCAGGAAATAAGCTTTGAATCGAGTGATGTCCCTCCTGACCAGGAGGTTGCGAAAGCCCGAATTCATTCATAAGCTGCCGCGATGGGAAGCGTAGCCAAAGGCGATCCCAACCGGAAGAGCAAGCAGTAAATGGTTGAGCAAATACATAATTGAATAATGGAATAATTTACGAGAAAGTCAAAAAAAAATCTGTAGAAACAAAAAGTGAGATGAGCAAGCTAAGGAATGACGTAAGGAGGCACGACGAGCGCGAGTGTGAGCAGGGCGACAATCCGGAGCATTATACGCGCGATATTTGTTTCAATCATACCGGACTTGCACATGAAAATTTTTTGAATTTGGAGATTTTGGTTGTGCAAGTCCGGCTTTGCCTACTTTTACTTTGTTGCTGATGAGGCCACGACGATGTCTTTCTTCGTGCTCTCCACGATGGCAATCAGCCCGCCTTGCTCCTTGGCTGGGACCTTGAACTTGTCCAAGGTTCCTTTGAAGTCGGCGGCCATCGCCTGCCATTCTTTCTCAGTGATGTTGAGATGCGCGTGCGAATCTTTCATCGTCCGCCCGGTGTATTGTTCCGGTCCGCCGGTTACCTGACAGACCAAAGCCGTGACACGATATTTTAACCCCGCCTTTGGTACCCGATCGCGAGCTTCATTGATCTTCGGGTTGGCATTCAGAATGTCGTTGACCAACAGTCGCTCGATAAAATCATCCACGACCGTCGCAATGGCGTAAACGCCGCCAAGTCTGTCGTAGAGCGATTTTTCTTGAGCAGGCTGCTGCGCGAAGGTGGGAGTTGCATTCCACAGCGCGAGAGCAGTGAGTGCAACGAAAATCCATGCAATGAAAAAGCGTTTTGTCAACATAGCGGTGCTCCTTTCGAAATGGTTGGATGATGTGTAAAAACTCTTGCTCTTACTCCTACTCCTACTCACGCTCTCATCCGCTGTTGATAATACCGAAAAGCGAGTAAGAGTATGAGTACGAGAAAGAGTAAGAGAACGACTTATTCTGCTCCAGCGCACTGATCGCACACCCAAACGCCATCGACGACACGGCCCTGGTTGAACATGGCTTTATGGCCATGCGGATCGAAGAAGTATCCCGATTCATACACCAGTTTTTTCTCGCCGTCTTTCAACAGATGAATTTGCTCCGGCTCGATGGCGTCGTCGTAGGGATGATAAATCCTTCCGGTGACGGACAGCTTCTCGAGAAAGTATTGCGTCATGAAGCTCTGCGGAATGTTCACGACGAAATAGAATTCTTTATTGCCGGTGAAAATGCCGGTGGTAAAATCAGCGGCACGATGCGTGCTCGGGCAGAGCACATCGACGACCGCGCAATCAAATCCCGAGGCTTCACCCTCAACAGTTTTGACGCTGATCTTTTCATTGAGGCTGGTTGGCGCGGCGTGATTGTCTGCTTGGTTTTGCGAGCAACCAAGCAAAATAGTGGCAACCGCAATTAGCAGAACAGGGAAAGAACAGTAGCAGTTCATAGCTTCTCTTTCCAAGACGAGCTAGCCGTTATCGGAAGATCACCGCGTCAGGTCGCGAGTTGCCCTCGAAACCCTGGCGTTTGGAGAGGGCGCCCGCGAGCCGGAGGCCGTTGTAGCTACTCTTGGTGCCGCAGGCGCGTTCGTTCAGGATGAACAACGTTCTCGCCATGGCGATCATCCTTTCTGGTGCGCATCGCGGGCACGCGGCCAGCCGAAGATCGACCGGTAGATCAGCGACGGAATGCAGATATCCGTTGTGCTCACGAGAAGCACCACGAACGTGAGCACGCCGCCGAGCGCGTAGCCGACGACCAGGTGTCCGGCCGAGAACGCCCAAGCCGTGACCAGCAGCAGTACGGCGCCCATTCCGCAACCGACACGGGACGGGACGCCACGCCTGGGCAGCGGACCGCTCCCAGTGAGGTGGCGGATACCGTAGTTGTAGATGAGGTCGAAGGGGTGCATGGGCGACGCCGCCGCAAGCACCGCGATCAGCGCGAGCACGAGGAGAATGGTGGGCGACGGGCGCGAGCTCCTGCACGTCGACGGTGTCAAACCCTTGAATGTCCAAAAGACGGTACGTCCGTGGTGTCAAGATCTGTCTCATATCAACGCTCCTTTTCTCTTCTTGAATGGTCAGGCCGTGTCGTTGCCGGTCGCGGCGACATCCCGAATGAGCGAGGCAGGAAGACATCGACCCACCCCGCTCTTCTGGCGCTGCGTGAAATGTCGAACCGCCGACGCCGGCGGCTCGACATGCGCAAAATCAGGCCGCCTTATAAATCCGGACGTCCGGAGCGGCGTCGAGCAGCGGCTTGAGCGCGCCGACGACGTCGGAGGTGAATAACTCGGTGTTCAGGTAGGCATTCGCCTGCTCCGCCGTGTCGAAGCCGTGAAGCACCTGGACGTCGTCGTCGCGGACGAGCAACTCCTTCGACTTCGCACCGGCGATCTTGTTGAGAAACGGCGCCTTGTAGCGCTGGTAGACACCAGCGGCCGCAGGCCGGTTGGCGGGAGCGACCATAAGGGTGATCTGCAGATAAACCATCGGCGTTCTCCTGCGTTTTGGGCTTTTCTAACCCGGTTAAAAGAACAACTGTTCGCGGACCGACTTCCGTGAAACCTCCTTGAAGCGTCTGTCGGTCGTTACCACTGCTCAAGGATTAGGCAGCGCCACCGATTGGAGCCCTCGGCCATCGGCCGAGTGTAGCTAGGGCTCATGAAGATGAAGTATGTCGTCGATCTCCTCAATCGTCCACGTATTAAGCTGCACGATCTTTGCCTGTGCCCGAAGTGCGGGTGGCACAATGCCGCGGGCCTCATCCTTGCTATCGACCTCCACCACCATCCATGCCTTGTGCATCCCGTCCTTACATCCCCAATCTGCACGACTCAAGAAATGGGACCCGGTCCTGAGGAAAACATCGACGGCCCGAGCACACGCTGTCGGAGTCTTTTCGTGCGGAACCTCAATGAGGAATCTTGTCGTCATATCGATCTCCTGTCTGAACTGAGTGGGTCTTGGAAGGCCTCGCTATAGTCCGAACCAGCGGGCGCGGCGACTGGATCCAAAGTGCTGCTTCTCATCGACCAGGGCGACGGAGGGTTCGATGAAGCTCCCCGTAGGCGAAGGCCCCGAAAGAAAGTCCACATCCACGCGCCCGACGCGGCCTCCCCCAAACTCGACGTAGCAGGTACCCGCCCCAGCATAAGCCGGGGGTTGTTCGCCGCCCTGCACTTCCGCCAGCAACGAGGCGGCAACGACGCTCGCGGCCCCTTCGGAGAACGTGCCGGCCTTGGCCGTTCCCACACTCGTCACGTCCCCGACTGCATACACGCCCGGAAACCGTGTCTTGAGGTTCTTTGGGTTGACGGGAATCCAGCCATTCTCGGCCATACCGCTCGCCGCAACCACGTCCGGGACGCGGTGCTTCGGAATGCCGAGGAACAGATCATAAGGCATCTCACGCTCATCATCCAGAATGGCGACGCGGCGCGCTGGGTCGAGGGCACGCACGCGCCGGTTGGAGAGGAAGGTGATCCCCCGCTCGGCGAAAGCAGCGACCAACGCCTTGGAGGTTGCCGGTGACGGCGGAATCGGAGCGCCGAACGGTATGACCAGGCTAATTTCGCACGCGTCGCGCACGCCGCGTGTGGTGAGATAGTCGTGCAGCAACAAGGCGGCTTCGCTCGGCGCTGGCGGGCACTTGAATGGCGCTGAGGTGACGCCGACAATCGCGCGGCCTTTCGAGAAGGTGGGCAGCACCTCCCGCAAGCGTTCAGCGCCCGCAAAGGAGTAAAACTCGTTGCCCCCTTCGCTGAGGCCCGGCGTGGCAGCTAGATCGTAGTCGGCGCCCAGTGCGACGACCAACACGTCGGCCTCATAGGTCCCGTTGTTAGTCGTGACGCGCCGTGTTTCAGGGTCAATCGCGGTGATTGTTTCCTGACGAAAACGGACACCACGCTTCACGATGTTGCTGTATGAGAGTCGAACGGCGTCGGGTGTCTTATGGCCGAACATGACGTCGAACTTCGAGAAGCCGAAGAAAAAGGAGTCGTTCTTGTCGATCAGGGTGAGGTCGAGATGATCGCCGCGCGCCTCGGACAGTATTGTGCTGAGTTCGAGTCCGCCGAAACCCGCACCGAGGACAACTATTCGTGGATTCATTGTTAACTCCTTTCACTAACAACCCCGATCACCTGACCGGTTGGCCCTACCATTTTGGCTGCGATCAAACTATCAATGCCAGCACCGCAGCCTACATCCACAGTTTTATTTCTTGCGCGGATCATCCGCCGGATTGACATAATTTATTCCCCACGGACCAATGCCATGGAGTTGGACGACTGTCTCGCCTTTTGTATAGGCGAAATGGTGTGTCTGTGCCGGCATGACGACGAAACTCCCGACCGCCAGTTCCTTGCCTTTCGTTAGATCCAACTTGTCTCCCATACCCATGTAGAATGTTCCGGAGATAACTGTCACATGCTCATCTGCAGGATGCCAGTGGGCTGGAATTTTGAAATTGTCAGGAAGCTTGAGGCGCATGGTGAACAGGCCGGGATTCTTCGGGTCCCCCTTCATTGCGGCGAATTTCGCCCCGCCCGGTAGCGACGGTGGACCATCCGCCCACTTGAGATCATCGACGGTAAGCATGACGTGACCAGCGTGATCACCTTGAGCAGGCTTATTCGTTGTCTCTTGGGCGCGTGCAATGAGTGCGCTGAAAAGGCTCATTGCGAGCGTGATGACCAGTGTGATTTTAAGATTTGAGGTTTTCATCTTAACTTCTCCTTTTGTGGCAGATGAATCAGTTAAACTATAGTTTCGAGTTTCAGGCTTTCGTAGGCTTGATCTCCTTTGGTAACTTGATCTGAGACTCGAATATAGTCAGTTAAAAAAGAATGGTTTAAAAATTTGTCTAATCTTGCAGCTCAATCGTCACCGGCACCGGATTGCGGATGATGTCCAGCACCGGTGAGATTTTTTGAACATGTTCCCACAGCTTCTCCAGCGCCTGGCTGGGTGCATCACATTTGACCTGTGCGGCGAGACGGACAATTTGATAGCCTGGGCGAACCTGAGGCGACAATCCCAAAAAGCCGCTTAGATCGATTTCTGCTTCGAGGCGCACGCCAAGCTCATCCACGTAGAAGCCTCGTTGCGTGGCGTGGTAGACGAAGCTCATAATCAAGCATGAGCCTAAACCGGCCAAAATGATTTGAGTGTGTATCATTTTGCAGGAGCGCCTAAGCCGCCCTGCGGTATGAATCGGCGTACAAACGATTCTTTTCGGAACCGATGTAAAATTTCCAAAATTGATCCCAGTCATTGTTTTTCATTACGG
>Ga0247727_10001777_pt1 | contig 50242 bp, 41 predicted proteins | sample WisWelCaveWW1625_FD_202498 | JGI IMG/M metagenome (GOLD analysis project Ga0247727, IMG submission 202498) | Biofilm microbial communities from Wishing Well Cave, Virginia, United States - WW16-25 | ecosystem: Environmental > Aquatic > Deep subsurface > Groundwater > Cave microbial mat | place...
TCGAATACCGAGCCGATTTTGCGGATTATGGCGGAAGCGCAATCTGCTGCGATGGCGGAAAAATATTGTGAGGAATTGGCAGCAGTTGTTGGCACATAAAGAGGAGGCTTTGCCATCAAAACTGAATTTAAGGGACTGTTCTTTGAATGGGATGATAATAAGGCCCGTTTAAATCTCAAAACTCACGGCATGAGTTTTGACGAAGCCAAAACAGTCTTTGTCGATCCAGTTGCACGTATTTTTGCTGATGAAGACCACTCGATAGACGAAGAGCGAGAAATCATTATCGGGCATTCTTTGAGCAATCGACTTTTACTGGTTTGTTTTACCGAACGCGGCGTAGTTATTCGCCTTATTAGTGCGCGCAAAGCAACTCAGCAAGAACGAAGAGATTATGAAGAAAAAGTATATCACTAAATCGCAATCTGGCGCAGCGAATGACATGCTGCCGGAATACCGCTTTGATTATCGGAAGGCGCGTCCGAATCGTTTTGCCGAACGAATTTATAAAGATCGTTGCGTGGTCATTCTTGATCCGGATATTTCGAGAATCTTCACGACCTCAGAATCGGTCAATACCATTCTTCGCGCACTGATTACGACGATGCCGAAGCCTGTAAAAGTGAAAACTTCTCGCAAATCCGTACGATGATCAACATGAAACCGAAAGCTTATATTGTAGACGAATTGCACAAAATTCGTTTGGCGCACGTTGAAAAATTTGAGTACGATCTGCGCGCGGTTTTTAACGACATCAAAAAGCACGAGAAAAAAAATCGCGACCGGGTGGTTGCGCTGCCAATCAAGCGGCGACTGCCAATGGGAAAAACCTCGGAACTCGGAAAGGTTGGACAAGGCAGAACGAAATCAATCGAATACGCGGAAGCGCTATAAAGTCAAAAACTTTGACTGCTGCGCAAAAATGTCCAGCATAATTTTGGATTCTATTTTCGCAGAATGTGAAAAGTGGTTGCACGGGAAGGAGATGAAAAAATGGCCTTCGACGATTTCAAGAGCATCAAGCAAGTCATTCGAAAGTATCCGCTGCAGATCAAGCGAGAAAGATTTCTCCCCGAGGTGCGGCTTGAATTGTCGGAGTGGTTTATTGAGAATCTTGATTTTTCTCAGAAACGACAAGTCGCCGGAGAAAGCGAAGCGTTTTTCCGCGAGAGTTATATTTACCCTTTTTTGCAGGAAGCGTGGAAATGTCATCTCAAATTGAAGCTTTGGATCAATCACCCCTTGCGGTTTGACGAGACGCTTTCCGGTGAGCCGGATTATTTTGTTTCGGCTTCGACTGAAGGCAAGGTCATTGATCGACTTGTTTACACGCCGTTGCTGGCGGTGGCGCAGGCCAAGAAAGAAGATTTCGATGGTGGATGGGCGCAATGCTTGTCCGTGCTCATTGCCTGTCAACAGATTAATGCGGATAATCGTTTGACGTTGTTCGGCGTCGTTTCGACGGGCCATCTCTGGGAGTTTGGCAAATTAGAAAAGAATGTTTTCACGTACGAACTGCTTTCTTGCTCAACCGCCGATCCCCAAAAGGTATTCGGAATTTTGGATTTCATTTTCGCAGAATGTGAAAAGCAGCTTGATCGTCAAGCGGTGGCGTAATCATTTTCATGGAAAAATTTTATCACCTCATTGGATGTTATGTTGGAATTAACCGACCGCGTGCTGGAATATCTCAGCCGCGAGCAAAATCGGCAGTATAAAGCGAAAGATCTGGCGCGCGCGCTCAAAGTGCCGCCGACGCGGTATCGCGAGTTTCGCGATTTTGTCAAAGAGCTGGCGCGCAACGGCAAGATCACCAAATATGCGCGGAATCATTACGGGCATTTGCAGCAGGCGTCGACGCTTACGGGCACGCTGCACGTCAAATCGCAGGGCTATGCTTTTCTCATCGTCGGCGAGGGCAAGGAAGACGTGTTCATTTCGCAAAAGAACATGAGCACGGCGCTCAATCGCGACACGGTGAAAGTGCAGCTCTTTGCGCAACCGACGGGCCGCCGGCAGGAAGGCCGTGTCGTCGAAGTCGTCAAGCGCGCGCGGCAAAATATCGTCGGCACGCTGCAGAAGGGCAAGCACTGGTATTTCGTCAAGCCCGACGACATGAAAATGCTGCAGGATATTTATATTCCCGATGAATTTCTCGCGGGCGCGCGGCCGGGGCAAAAAGTCGCAATTGGCATTGACACTTGGGACGATCCGGCGCAGAAACCGGAAGGCCGGGTCGTCAAAGTGCTCGGCTTTCCCAATGAGGCCGGGGTTGATGTGCTTTCGGTGGCGTTCTCATTTGATTTGCCCGCGGATTTTCCGGAGGCGATTGAGCAGGCGGCGGAACAACTCAGGCTCGACATCACGCCGGAATTGGCGCAGCAGCGGCTCGATCTGCGCGATCAACTCATCTTCACCATTGATCCGGAAGACGCGAAAGATTTTGATGACGCCGTCCATTTGCGGCACCTTGAAAACGGCAATGTCGAGCTTGGTGTTCACATCGCCGATGTGAGCCATTACGTCAAAGAAGGCTCGCCGCTTGATAAAGAGGCGTTGGCGCGCGGCACTTCGGTTTATCTGGTGGATCGTGTCGTGCCGATGCTGCCGGAAAAACTGAGCAACGATCTCTGCAGCTTAAAGCCGCACACCGACCGGCTCACGTATTCGTGCATCATGGAAATCACGCCGAAAGGCGAAGTCATGAATTATCGCATCGCTGAGACGATCATTCACAGCAAGCGGCGGTTCAATTACGAAGAGGTGCAAAAAATTCTTGACGGCGAGAAAAGCGCGGCGGACACGGCGAGCAACGAAGATGAAAGAAAAATCAGCGCCGAGTTGGATAACACGTTGCGCGAGATGAACGCGCTGGCGAATGTTTTGACGAAACGCCGTTTGCGCAACGGCAGTCTCGATTTCGACACGCCGGAAGCCAAGATCATTCTTGACGATACCGGCTTTCCGATTGAGATTCGCCGCAAGCTGCGGCAGGATTCGAATCGGCTGATCGAGGAATTTATGTTGCTGGCGAATCAAACGATCACGAAACACGTCGATTTGAAGCCGGCGCACAAACGCAGCAAGCCGCCGTTCATCTACCGCATTCACGAGCCGCCCAATCCGCAGAAGATCGAAGAGTTTGCGCTGTTCGTCAAAGCATTCGGTTATCATTTCGATCATCAGCAAATGATCACGGGCAAGTATTTGAACAAATTTCTCAGCGAGATTCACGGCCAGCCGGAAGCGGACGTCATCGAGACCATGATGCTGCGCTCGTTGATGAAGGCCAAATATTCGACGGAGAATCTCGGGCACTTCGGGCTGGCGTTCAAGCATTATTCGCATTTCACTTCGCCGATTCGGCGCTATCCCGATCTGATCGTGCATCGCACATTGAAGGCGTATGCAAACGGTTATCGCCCCGAAATGCACGAGGCGTTCAGCCGCAAGCTGAGTTACGCGGCGCAGCAAGCTTCGGAGCGCGAGCTGGTGGCGCTGGAAGCCGAGCGCGCTTCGATCAAGATGAAGCAGGCGCAGTTCATGACGCGCCATCTCGGCGACGAGTTTGAGGGCCTCGTCTCCGGCGTGGTGTCGTTTGGAATTTTCGTCGAGCTGCCGCAGTTTTTGGTGGAGGGGCTGGTACACATCAGCGATCTGGCGGATGATTATTATATTTTTGAGGAAAGAGCGTATCGCCTGAAAGGGCAAAACTCCGGACGCACTTATCGCCTTGGCGATGAAGTCCGCGTGCGGGTGGTGCGCGCCGATGCGAGCGAGCGGGTGTTGGATTTCGTGCTCGTGGATGAGCCGCGCAAAAAATCAAAGCAAAAAAACAAAATGAAAATAACCCACAAAAAATCACGGAGGCAGAAATGAGCTGGTGGGATCAACTGTTGGCCAAAGAAAATCACAGCCGCGACGGCAATGAGGTGACGACGGATCCGGATGTGCGCGCTCCCATTTCCGACGGCAGCGAAGAATTTTTTGGCGAATTCATGCCGCCTGACGATCAAAGCTGGCGTCCCAATAAGCAGGTGCTGATCGGACTCGGCATCACCGCCGGTGTGCTCGCGGGTGTCGGGATTGCGGTTTGGCTGAAAAAAGGCAAGCGCAAGAAGTCGTGGCGCGATTGGCTGGCGAGAAAGTAATCCGTAATGCGTAATTCGTGATCGGCTACACGAAATGTCATTCCGCAGGAATTTTTTCATTTCAAAGCAAGTGCCGAATAGTAAAAAGATTCTTGCAGAATGACGTAGCGCGGCTTTGGCCGCAACCAAAACTGCACCACAAAGGGCACAAAGGACACAAAGAAAGAACACAAAATTTAACTGTTTTTTCTTTGTGCTCTTTGTGGCCTTTGTGGTGAAAAAAATCTTCGCGGTTGTGATAGTTTTTCCAGAGTACTATAACGGTGGCGAAGCCGTGTTGTTTTTGTTACATTACCGCAATCGGCCGGAATTTCTGTTGCCTCTTTAGCGAAAGTTTTATAGATTGTTATAATTTGTCGCTAAGCAAAAATAAAGGCAAAATATTTATTAAAGCGCTTTTTAATAGTTTTGCCATGACTCTTTTCAAAAAATTACGGCGGCGTAGTCATTAAAAAAACATGAGTGAATTAATTCGTAACTTTTGCATTATCGCACATATTGATCATGGCAAGTCGACGTTGGCGGATCGCTTTCTCGAGGTGACCGGCGCGCTGCGCAAGGAAGAAATTGTGGCGCAGACGTTGGATAGCATGGATTTGGAGCGCGAGCGCGGCATCACGATCAAGCTGCATGCGGTGACGATGTCGTACAGGGCCAACGACGGCAAATCGTACACGCTCAATTTGATTGATACGCCGGGGCACGTTGATTTCAGTTATGAAGTGTCGCGCAGCCTCGCCGCCTGCGAAGGCGCGATTCTCGTCGTCGACGCTTCGCAGGGCGTGGAAGCGCAAACGATTTCCAATCTCTATCTGGCGATGGAGCACAACCTAACCATCATTCCCGTCATCAATAAAATTGATTTGATGGGGGCGCAAATCGAGCTCGTGAAAAAACAGATTATCGATATTCTCGGCATCGACGAGAACGACATCATTCTCGCGAGCGCCAAGCAGGGCATCGGCGTCGATCAGATCGTCGAGGCCGTGGTCAAGCGCATTCCGCCGCCCGCCGGCAATGCCGCGGCGCCGCTGCGTGCGTTGATTTTCGATTCGAAGTTTGACAGTTATCGCGGCGCCCTCGCTTATATTCGCGTCGTCGACGGCGCGATTAAGCCGGGAATGAAAATCAGATTTTTTTCAACCGGTAAAGAATTCGAGGTCGCCGAAGTCGGCGTCATGTGCATGGAGCGCTTCTCGCGCGAGCAACTGGCGGTCGGCGAAGTGGGGTATTGCGTCGCCGGGGTGAAAGAAGTCAAAGACACGAAAGTCGGCGATACGATCATCGATGCGGCAAGGCCGGCGACGGAAGCGTTGCCGGGTTATCGCGAAGTGAAGCCGATGGTGTTCAGCGGCGTGTTCCCGACGGTGAGCGAGGAATACGACGAGCTGCGCACGGCGCTGGAAAAATTCAAGCTCAACGATTCGTCGCTGCTTTACGAGCCTGAAAGCTCCGTCGCGCTCGGCTTCGGTTTTCGCTGCGGCTTTCTCGGCTTGCTGCACATGGAAATCGTGCAGGAGCGGCTGGATCGCGAATATAATATGGATATCATCACCACCGTGCCGAACGTCGAGTTGTGGGTTTTTAAAACCAACGGCGAGAAGCTGGTAATCGATAATCCGGCGATGCTGCCGGCGATCGGCGAGATCGATCATATCGAGGAGCCGTATATCAAGGCGCAAATCATCACGCCGTCGGACTATATCGGCAACATTATGAAGCTGTGTCAAGATCGGCGCGGGAATTATAAAAACACGAGCTATATCGATGCGAACCGCGTCGATATTACATACGAGTTTCCGCTCGGGGAAATTATTTTTGATTTTTATGACAAATTAAAATCACTCTCCAAAGGCTACGCCTCGCTGGATTACGAGTTTATCGGCTACCGCGAGGGCGATCTGGTGAAACTGGACATTCTCATCAACGGCGAGCCGGTGGATGCGCTGTCGCACATCGTGAATCGGGAAAAATCTTATGACTGGGGCCGCAAAGTTTGCGAGAAACTAAAAGAACTGATTCCGCGCCAGATGTTTGAAGTGGCGATTCAGGCGGGAATTGGCTCGAAAATTATCGCGCGGGAGACGGTGCCGGCGATGCGCAAAAATGTGACCGCCAAATGCTACGGCGGCGATATTACGCGCAAACGCAAATTGCTCGAACGGCAGAAAGAAGGCAAGAAAAGGATGAAGCAGCTTGGCCGCGTCGAGATTCCGCAGGAAGCGTTTTTAGCCGTATTGAAAGTCGAACAGTGATGAGTTCGTAGTAGTCCCTTCAGGGGTGGAGGTTTTGATCTGCAAAATTTTTTGCAAACAAAACAAGTTTCTTCCCACGGATGAAAAGCCGCCAACGGATAAAAACGATGGCAAAACGATGAAATCCGTTGGCAGCCTTTTATCCGTGGGCGATGGATTTTTTTAAAAGTCTAATAATGCAAGGAAGTTTTCATGGCTGAAAAAGTTTTGCAAATGAACAAAACCAAAGCGGTCGCTGAGAAGAAAAGCAAGAGCCAGACGCGCGAATATACCGAGGCGATTCTGGTGGCGCTGCTGGCGGCGTTGGTGCTGCGCACTTTCGTGGTGCAGGCGTTTCGCATTCCCACCGGTTCGATGAAAGACACGCTGCTCGTCGGCGATTTTCTGCTGGTCAATAAATTCGTTTACGGCGCGCGCACGCCGGACGGCATTCCGTTCATTAATGTTCAACTGCCGTTCTGGCGTCTGCCGGCGTTCAAGCAGCCCCAATCGGGCGACATTATCGTTTTCAAATATCCGCAGGATCCGACGCTGGATTACATCAAGCGTTGCCTCGCCGCCGGCGGCCAGACCATCGAGATGAAAGAGGGCGCCGTTTATATCGACGGGCAGCCGGAAGGCGAGCAGAAATTTCTCAAGCGCGAGTATGATCCCGAAGAGGGGCATTACGTGCTGTATTCAACCATTACAAGGCCGAAGGGCCAGTCTTATACGATTCGACATTATGAAGACCATAATCTTCGCGCCGAGAACTACGGTCCGACGCAGGTTCCCGCCGGGCATTATTTCATGATGGGTGACAATCGTGACAACAGCTCGGACAGCCGTTACTGGGGATTTTTGCCGGCGGAGAATGTCGTCGGCGAAGCGCTGGTCATTTATTGGTCGTGGGACAAAGCCGCGCCGCTGTATCGCATTTTCAACAAAGTGCGCTGGCTGCGCATCGGGGATTTGATCAAATGAGTTTTATCATTGACCGGTCGCTGCGAGCGACCGGTCAATATATGGAGTTGTTAAATAAAATGCCCACCGCCGCTCTTTACATTCACATTCCCTTCTGCGAAAAGCGTTGCGTCTATTGCGATTTTTACACGGTGGCCGGCGTGGCGTCGCGCATTCCGGATTATGTCGCGGCGGTGAAAAAAGAAATCGCCCTGCGCGCGGCGGAGGCGTTCTGGCAGCGGCAGCGCTTCGCGACGATTTTTTTCGGCGGCGGCACGCCCTCGTTGCTCTCGCCGCAACAGATCGCCGAAATACTCGACGCGGTTTTTGCTTCCTTCCAATTTGAAAAGCATCCTGAAATCACCATCGAAGCCAATCCGGGCACGCTCACGAGCGAGCAACTGGCGCGCTATCGTTCCGCGGGCGTCAACCGTTTGAGCCTCGGCGTGCAATCGCTGCACGCGGAGGAATTGGAGCGGCTCGACCGCATTCATTCGCCGCAGCAGGCGATTGACGCGGTGCTGATGGCGCGGCACGCCGGATTCGATAATATCAACATGGATTTTATTTTCGCGCTGCCGCAACAGACGATTCCGCGCTGGCGGGAAAGTTTGGAACGGGCCGTGGAACTACAGCCGGCGCATCTTTCCGCGTATAATCTGACGATCGAGCACGGCACGCCGTTGGACGCAAAAATCCGGAAAGGCGAGGTGCAACCCTTGAGCGAGGAAGAAGAGCGCGAGTTCTATCAGTTCACGATGGATTTTCTCGAGCGCCACGGTTACCGGCAATATGAAGTTTCAAATTTTGCCAAACCGAATTTTGAAGCGCGACACAATATTAAATATTGGGACGGCAGCGTTTATCTCGGCCTCGGCGCGTCGGCGCATTCGTTTGACGGCAAGCGGCGTTTCTGGAATGTGGCGAATTTGCGCAAATATCTGGAAGCGCTCGCGGCAGCACGTTTGCCGGAAGACAGTGCGGAGCAATTGACGAAATCCCAGCGGATGTTTGAAACCGCGTTTCTCGGTTTGCGGCAACGCGGTGGCGTCGATCTCGCAGCGTTTGCGAAAAAATTCCGCCAATCGTTTGACGAAACGTTCAACGGCGCCGTGCCGGACATGGAAAAAGGCGGGTTATTGGTGCGGTGCGAGGAGCGCTTGCAGTTGACGCGGGAGGGGCTTTTTCTTTGCGATGCGATTTGCGCCAGATTGGGGGCGCAACTCGAGGGTGATTCAGATTAAACTCCGATAATAAATCAGGTTCAAAAAATTTTTCTGCAACTTTTAAAAACCCCCGACTTTTGTCGCCAACGGATAAAAAGCTGCCAACGGATTTCAAATTCAGAATAAAATTCTCCACACCACAATCCCAAAGGCGATAACGATCAAACCGATGGCGCCGAAAGCGGCTATTTGCATCGTCATATTTTCGCGGCGTTTTTCGGTATAACCGAGCAGCATGGCGGCGAGAAAACCGCCGATGAAGCCGCCGATGTGCGCCGCATTATTGATAATCGGGATAAAAAATCCCAGGAGAAGATTCGCCAAAGCCCCTTGCCAGCTTTGTTTAAAAATAGCCGTGCCGAAAGCGCCGCCGCGATCGCGGCCATAAAACACCAACGCCCCCAGCAAGCCGAAAAGCGAGCCCGAAGCGCCAACGGTAATTGGATACCCCCACCAATTTGAAACAACAAATCCCAGAACGCCCGAAATCATGAAAATCAAAATGAGCCGCGTCGCGCCGAAAAATTCTTCGACCGCCGGCGCGAGTTGCCGAATCGACGACAGATTGAAATAAATATGCAAAAGGCCGCCGTGCAGAAAAATGGCCGTGATCGGCGTCCACCAACGCCCATGCTGCATGGCATAAGCGCCGGTCATGCCCATGGCGTCGAGGCTCTCGACGCTTGGTGAAAGAAAAGAAAAGAAACCGCGCATCTGGAAGATGGCCTTGGGATCAAGCAGCAGGCTGATCCCATAAAGCAAAATACAAAAAGCCATGAAGACTTCAGTGAAACCGTAATGGCCGAAAACATTGCGCAGCATCGGGCCGAATCCCCACAGGCCGGGGCGGCGCTGGCCGCAGTGCATGCACGTTTCAGCATTGACGCTGATGAGCTGGCCGCAGCTCGGGCAGAGAATGGAGCCGGAGATTTGACGGGACATAGGTGAAGATAAAAAAGAGAAAAAGATAAAAAAGCAAAAAAGAATTTTAAATTAGGGTTTCGGAAGTTTCTCTAAAAATTTTTTCGCTGCAAGCATGTGCTGCGAATCATCCCAGAAAACCTCGGGCAAGGCGAGACACTGCTCGAGATGTTGGCGTGCGTCGGAATCGCGATCCAGCTTGAGCAGCGTGCGGGCCAGTTCGTAATGATGCACCGGCTTTTCTGGGCTGAACTTGATTGCCTGCGCGAAATATTGGGCGGACTGCTCGTAACTCGCGCCGGAGGGAAGGCCGCCGAAGACGATTTTCGCGACGGTGCGCTCGATGAAATTCAGATCGGCCAATTCATAATTCCAGCGGCCCAGCACGTGCATGGCGCCGTCGTGTTTGGGATCGGCCTGCAGCGCGCGCTCGGCCTCGGCTTTCACTTCTTTGGAAATTTGAATTTTGCGCTTGCCGCCTTCATAGAGTGCGACTCGTCCCAATGCGACCGCGAGAAAAAAGTGGCCGTTTGCGCTATCGGGATATAACGTCGCGCACCGCCGCGCCAATTTTTCGCCGAGCGCGTAATGCTGCGGCTGCTCTTTTTTCGGCAACGCCATGCCGACGTCGACATACGCCCGCGCCAGTTTCCACAAGGCTTCGTAGTTGGATGAATCGAGTTCGACGGCGCGGCGGTAATTCGTCAATGCTGCGTGATTGTCAAATTTTTTATAGGCGATATCACCTGCGTAAATCGCCTGCGAGAATTTCGGATCGCTGAGAGTCGATGCGGCAAGCTGGTTTAGCCCGATGAAGAAAATTGTTAAGCCGGCTAAAAATAACCGTCGTTTCTGATGGTGGATCATTTGGGAACAAACAAATCAAATTCTGCCGCGAGCGGCAAAAGGTTTTGGATATATGCGCGCAATTGTCGAGCCGACATTCGCAGATAATTTTGCACGCCGGGTTTGCGAGCGACCAAATGAAGAAAACGGGTAAATGCTTTGTGGCTGGTCCGCAACTTTATGATGTCAATGCCCTCAGCCAAAAGCATCGCTTTGCCGAGTTTCTCGGTGGCCATTTGAAGATAATGAAGGATTTGGCATGTATCCAAAGAAAGGCGTTGGATGGCCTCGTACGTTTTCCAATCGGATTTGGCCTGTTCAAGAAAGGCATCGTGCCACAACATGATTCCTCCCCGGGATTATGAGTTTGAACGCTCAAACACTTCAGTTTTCTGCAACGACCACTCAGGGGGCAAAATAATTTCGCCACGTTGGATTTGCTCCCATTCATCCGGAGTGACGTCGGCAATATGAATAGGCAGGGGGAAGTCCGCCGAAGGGGCAAAATAAAAAGGATAAAAGTCTCCAGCCGGAATCACGTCACGATTGATCTCGATCAAGCGAACGTCCTGGGGGTTGCCATTTTTTACCCAAATAATGCGCTCAACGCCCTCCTCAATATCAAAATGAGAGCGGGTCAATTGCCGGACAAGTTCGGCGATTTGGGTATCAGTCAGGGGTTCCATTTTACTTCTCCTAATTTTGTCTCATACACAAGATAACAACCGGCGGCGGGAAAGTCAAATAATCTTTTGCAAAATACAAACGGCTCGTTGAAGTCGGTTCAACGAGCCGTTTTATTTTTGCGCGATGCTCACACCGCGAAAGTCAGAGGTGCGCCTGGCGAAAGCGAAAAACTATCGCCGCAAGCCCGCTGCACTGAATTATCGCACCAGCAACATCTTGCGCGTCGCCGCAAACGCGCCAGCGGTTATGATAGAGATACACGCCGCCGGGAAGATGATGGGCGTCGAAAACCGCTTCATGCCCGCCCGCCGTTTTGAGCTCGTTTTGCAGCAGCGTGGCGACTTCCTTGTGCAAGTCTAAGGAAACATTATTTTGCGGCCATCGCCTTCATGCTCACATCGATCTTTGCCGCCGAAACACTCGTGATCTCGAAAGGCGTCTCGGCGGTTTGCGCTTCCAACAGAGCGTCGGCAAGGGTCTCGCCGTTGCCTTCGTATTCCACTTGAATGCGGCCCACGCTGCCGGTGAGATTTTTCTTCAGGCTCTTGATGCCTTTCACGTTGGCGAGCAGTTTCTCCATCGCGCGCAATTGCGCGAAATTCGTGCTGCCCAAAAAGATTTCGACCGCCGTGAGTGCGGGTTCGCTTTCGCCCACCTTCTTGCACAACTGCTGCATAAAATATTGCCCGATCTGCGCGCCAGCGTTGCGCAACGCCGTTTTGGCCGCAACGTTTTCGGAGATATCCAAACCGGAAGCATGTTGTCCATCGGCCGCGAGAATTTTGCCCGTGCGGGTGGCAACTGCGCGAGCTTCAACACGAGCGCGGCACGAGAACATGCCCTTCTCGTTGCCGGCAAATTCGCTGAAGGCCTCGCCGATGATAATGATGTCCGCGCCGAACTCCACGCCAAGCGAAGCTGCCAGCGCCGGATCGTTCACCGCGTTCAATACCTTCTCTTGATTGCGAATTGCGGTAACCTGGCTTTGATCGACGAGATTGAAATTCGCTTCCACAAATCGCCGGATGATTTCCGTCTCGCCCGCAGGATCGGGAATACGGCGCGTGAGATGCACTTCCGGAATCACCACCATGATTTTCGGCGCGGTGAGACCGGTGAGATTGGCGCAGTCCTTGGCGGGATCGAACGCCGTCCCCGTACCGGCAATCTCTGCGGGCAATTGCTCATTGACCAACGCGACGGCCTCGCGCATCGCCTCTTCCATCGCGTCTTCCATGGACTTGCTTTTATAAACTACGCCGCCGACGGGAATTTTTCCTAAGAGACTACCGACAGCCACGCCGGTGGCTTTTTTCTTTTTGTCCAAAGTTTTGGAAGCCATGACCTCGCCGGTGGTGGCGTTGACCACTTTGAGGCTAAGACTTACCTGCGCTTCGTAAGTGAGAACGCCGAGGCCGACCGCGCCGCCGGCCGCTTTTTTCGCAATCCCCAGCACGCCACCGGTTACCTGTTTTTCGCCGAGTTTGATGAGCGCGCCCACCACGAGATATTGCGCGCCGATCAGCTTGCCGATCGCCGCGCCCGAGGCCGGATCGACGCTGCCGCAAAGCACGCGCTTTTGTTCTTCCATGATTTTGTCCATGCTCGAGCGATCGACCACGCGATAGCGACCGGTTTCAAACAAGGCGTTGGTGAGCACCTCGCTCATGCCAGCGCCCGCGGAGCGATCGATGCCGGGGGCTTTGACTTCGAAATCAACGACGGCCACCGTGGGCTTTTCATCTTTCGTGGCCTGTGCCCGACCCGCTGCCGGTGCGAATAGAATCAGCGTAAACATTATGAAGTGTTTTAAGTGAAGCATGTTTTCTCCTTTCCGGAATTGTTTTGACGAGAATGATAAAATAAGATAAAATGAAGATCGCCTTTCCGCCGCTCAAAAACCATAGGCGTTACGCTCGTTGGCTAAGAAATTGGCTTATCGTCATATCGGTGAATTTGTCGTCATTTTTCCGCAATAGGAATATTGCGGCACGGGCGGGGCGCGGCGAAATACTTAGCGCTTGCGCCAAAGGCTTAGTGAAAATTTTATGCGGGCTGTTTATATTATCCGTAATCCCGTGCCTCTCACACTGGCTCAAGAATGATGGGGCACGGGGGGAGCCTCATCAAGAAGCGTTGGTGAGACGCAATTGCTCGTGTCACGACAGGCTACCGTAGCGCAGCCATCCTGGCTGCAGACAAGATGTCTGCGCTACTTAGCAGTCTCTTGCCAGGGCGTGCGGCGCAAGAATTTTCTTTTGATTGATCGCGAAAATTCTTAGAATGAATATGTCCTTTCTAAGGAGCGCGATCGTGATCGAAACGGATTCCATGAACTTTATCACGGCCATGGCGCTGACGACCGGCGTGATTGTTCTGGTCGGCGGCGCGTATGGCTTTCACTTAGTCTTTTCGGGAAAAAGGCTGCGCAAAGCGCAACGGCTGATTGACGCCGCCATGGAATCCTCGCCGGCGTTGCTGACCATTGTCTTTGACGAGCATGACCGGGTGGCGGAATTCAAGGTGCAAAATCCCGTGTCGCAGGAGTATTTTCGCCAGACGTTTATCGGCAAAAAGAAACAGGAGTTGAGCTTTCTGCCCATGAAACTGCTGAACCACGCAAACGCCGCCGATTCCGCAATGGAACAGGAAAGCGCGCCGCTGCAAATGCCGGAGGGCAATACGTTGTCGATTCGCTGGGAAGTGCAAGACTGCAAGAATGACAAAGGCCGAACCGAATTTAAAATCGCCCGGGGCTATGACCTGACCGCGGAGCTGCTGCAAACGCAAAAGAAGCTCAAACTGCTCTCGGTCACTTCTTCGGAAAAGGAGGAGCGGGAAAGATGGCGTATTGCCGAAGACCTGCACGACCGCATCGGCGAAGTGCTGATGATCTCTTCGCGCCTTATTGAGGAATTGAAGAAAAAGAGCCCATCGCTGGAATTCAGCCGCGGCCTCGAAGAGCTTGACAAGACGATTAAAAAGTTCAAGCGCGGCACCGGGTCATTGATTTCCGAATTGGTTCCGCCGGTGCTGTACAATGTCGGCTTTGCGGCCGCCGTGGAGGCGCTGGCGGCGGATTTTAAACGGCAGCACCAGATCTCGATTCGTCTGGAGACGGCCTGGCAGGATTGCCCGCTCAATCAGGAAATCGCCATTTTTTTCTATAAAGCGGTGCGGGAATTCATCATGAATGCCGTAAATCATGGCGGCGCCGACGAAATTCTGATCACTCTCACTCGCAACGACGACACCCTCGCCGTGACGGTGCAGGATAACGGCTCAGGCTTTGAAGCGGAAACGAGTCCATTAATCCCGGGCCCGGACGGAGGTTTCGGCCTGTTCAACGTGAAAAACCGGGCGGAATATTATGGAGGCGACATGGCGATCGGCAAATCGGCCGATCTCGGCGGGGGAAAAATTACGGTGTGGGTGTCGCGAGCCAACGCATTGAGAATTGCCAAATGAAGATCAAAATTTTGCTGGTCGAAGATCAACGCCTGATGCGGGAAGGCTTCAAAGCGCTCGTGCAGGATCAATCCGATCTGGAAGTGATTGGCGAGGCGGATAACGGCTTGACGGCGATTGATCTGGCGGCGCGGCTTCAACCGCACGTCGTCGTGATGGACATCAGTTTGCGCGGCTCGGAAATGACGGGCATCCAGGCCACGCGCAAAATCACGTCGTTGCACAAAGACATCAAAGTTCTGGCGCTTTCCCAATGGGAAGACGGTCCGACGATCAAGGGTATGATGGCCGCCGGGGCTTCAGGTTATTTGTCCAAAGGCTGCACAGCCGACGAACTGCGGGAAGCCCTCGAAACCGTCATGCAGGGCAAAGTTTATTTCGGCAAGGAAATCAAACCGACGGTTGAAGATGAGTTCGTGCACTTCACGCGGCAATCTTCGTCGCGCCATCCGAACGACCTGACCGATCGCGAAGTGGAGATCGTGCGCCTGCTGGCGCAAGGAGAAAATAGCAAAACGATTGCCGGTCGCCTGAAGATATCTTCCAAAATCGTGGACGCCCACCGCCGAAAGATTTTTGAAAAACTCAAACTCGACAACATTGCAGAATACGCCATTCTGGAAAAAATCATTCAGGAGAGCAAGTAATAGGGAAAGAATTTTGTTGCTAATCGACTAAAGATAGCAAATCGTAGAAATTGACCGGTTGCCTTGTTGTATTAGGTTGAAAGCATCTCAGAAATTCTGGTGCTCTTGCACTACAAGCGACCGGTCAATTCTTGACCTTTTGAGTGATCAAAGGCTGCTATAAAGGAACAATACTTAAGCAGACCCAAATATCACTCCAATTCCAACACAATAAAGTACCGCAGCCGCGAAAAGTACCGTTACCATTGAATTCTCCTTGTTTTATAAGGGTTAGACTAACATCGGACTGAATTATTACGGAATAAAGATAAGCAATGAAGTCATTAGATGCAATCGAATCTTAGAGCTTTTGAAGTAAGGAGATGAGTGAGATATAGACGAATCTCAGATAGAGTATTTTAAACGGCGCTTGGGCTCACGCTGCACTCGAAGATTTTTATCTCACCTTCCAGCCAACCAAACTAAGAAGAAGCTACACACATTAGACGACTCCAAGATTATTATGAATGCTTGCTTCTTCTGCCGGCACGCGTTTAGGAAGCTTTTCTTGCAGAGCCAATGCTCTCTTGAAATATTCCAGCGCCAGGTCGTAGTCGCCGATGCTGCGATAATAAATCATGCCGATATTGCTGTAGCTGTGCGCCACCTCGGGATGCTCTTCGCCCAAAACTTGCCGGCGAATTTGCAGGGATTTCTTGAAATAATCAATTGCCGGCTCGAGGTCTCCTTTGAAATAGTGCAAGGCGCCTAAATTATTGTAACTCCCGGCGACAACGATATGGTTTTTGCCGAATTTTTCCAGGCCGCTTTTCAGCGCGAGATCAAGATGTTTTTTCGCGCTATCGAAATTGGCAAGGACGGCGTGATTGAAGCCGAGGCTATTGTGGCCCCGGGCAATTTCCTTTGTTTTGATTTGCTTTTCTGCCTTCTCCTTTTCACAAGCAAGGAATAACCACAGCAGCAGAAATGACGCAAAAAATAAACCGCGATAACGTAGCCGTGTAAGCATTTTAAAATTCCTCCGAGGTTATACGTTATTGAATCGTTTGGACCTTTTGCAAAGCTAGTCATTTCAATGTCGTCGACACGCGCTAACACAATAATTTCGCTGCGCCGCCGTTGATTTATTTTAAAGGGAATCAATTACAGAATGAGTGTTCGAACAGTGAAATATCTGGACTGCTCAACTGCCATTAAAATCGAACAGCACATATAAAAGAGGAGATCGGGAAGGATGAAGAAAATTTTGCTGATCGGTTGGTTCACAGTCGCTTTCGTGCAAATCAGCGCGGCGCAAAGCATTTTAGCGCTTGTCGATTCTGTCAAGCTCGCGCCAGTTGGATCGCGATTTGAAGCAGATCGGCAGTCTCGTGCAGCTCACATTTGACAGCGACGCGCAGCTTGCCAAAAGGCTTACCGATCACAAGCAGTTTTTTCTCAACGGCTCTCATTTCATCACCTTCTCAGTGGCTGGTGATAGCGATCTCTACATTTTCAAAGCCAACAAAGACGGGCAGCACGTTTTCATCAACAAATATCAAATCAAATCGCCAACACGAGCGCCGGTTGAATGGAAATCCTATTTTACTTTAAAGCCGGAAGAAGGCAGAGTTTTCTCGCTTGATTCGACGGCCATCATTCCGCGCGCGAGCGTGCCGGGGATCAATATCGCCAACGACGGGCGCGTGATTTTGGGATATGCGGGGCAAGGTGGACGGGGACAAGCGATTACAGGCAATCAAGGCCGAACGTTTACACCGCTCACAAATTTTGCGCGAGCACAAGCCGGCGATGGCGCGTTTATTTATTTGCCGGATAGCCGCACGCGCTACATCACCGAAGAACCGTTGCGCACCTCGACGCCGCAGCGCCACAAGAGCCGGCTGGTGAGCTGGATTTCTTACGATGGGATCAACTGGAGTCGCGAGTCCGGCGTGCGCTATCAGCCGGGCGGTATCGCATTTACCGACGGCGACGGTGTGGTGTTCGATACGACGCAAACCAAACTTTTGCTTGCCGATGGCGCGGCGGGCTTTGGGCTGTTGCTCGATCCCGCCGTGATCAAATTTCCAAATGGCGAGGTGGCTTGTTATATCGGTGCGACGCCGCCTTTTAACCAGCCGGGGCAGATGAAGATTGTCGCGGCGTGGGCGCAAAAAACGACAACTGCAGAACAAAGAGAAGGCGCTTTGCTTCCCTCGCAGTTTGAATTATTTCAAAACTATCCCAATCCGTTTTCCGCAAATGAAGCCTTCGGCAATCCGAGAACGATAATACGTTTTTCATTGCCACAACGCGCGCATGTGACGCTAAAAATTTTTGACCTCCTGGGCAAAGAAATCGCTGCGATTGTTGCCGATGAACTCGATTCCGGAGAACACACGGTTCCTTTTTCAGCAAACGCGTTGGCGCGCGGCGTCTATTTTTGTCGATTGCAATTCGGCAATCATGTCGCAACGAGAAAGATGCTGGTTAAATAAAAACGTATTGCAATCAAGCTTTCAGCGAATTATATTCTTTAGGAATAGACAAACGACACAAGTTTATTGCACAGTTTGTGGGCAAACCCTATGGCTAAAGAATATTCTCCTTTCACGCCTGGCGTTCCGGCACCTCTTGAATTCTTTGTCGGAAGAACCGAGGAAATTCAAAAAATCATTGCGCGCAGCAAGAAGGCGATTGCGCTGAAAACCCTGGAACGCTTGTTTGTCTTTGGTGAAAGAGGGATCGGCAAGAGTTCCATCTGTAAATTTGCGCTGCCGGTGGTTGAGCGTAATCTGAAAATGTTGGGGCTTCATGTTCATTTGGGCGGCGTCGATACGCTCGAAGAGATGGTCCGAAGAATATTTGAGAGACTTCTCCGTGAGAGCATCGACAAGCCATGGTACGAAAGAACCAGGCAATTTCTCGGCAATCACATTCGCCAATTGGATATATTCGGCGTGACGGTTGAGTTTTCAGCTTCGGAGCTGGAGCTTGCTCGGGCGGTAGGCGATTTCGTGCCTGCCCTTAAAAATCTCCTGGCCAAATTAACTCCTGAGAAAAATGGGATTTTGCTCATTCTCGATGACTTCAATGGCCTCGCAACTTCGGAGCGCTTCGCCAACTGGCTCAAAAGTTTTGTCGATGAAATGGCGACGGCACGTGACCCGATTCCTCTGGTCCTGGTGCTGGTTGGGCTCAGCGAGCGCCGGCAACAGTTGCTCACCAAACAGCCGTCGCTGGATCGCGTTTTCGATCTCATCGAAATCAAAAGATTTTCAGAAAGCGAAACGAGAGAATTTTTCCAGAGAACCTTGAACAAGGTCAATGTGACGATTACCGAAGAGGCGCTGCAGCTTTTAACGCGCTTCTCGGGCGGCTTTCCGGTTTTCATGCACGAATTAGGCGACGCCGTTTTTAAGGTTGACAAAGATAATCGCATCGACACTGATGATGCGCTCGATGGCATCATGACGAGCGCGCAAGTCATCGGCGCCAAATATATCGAGCCGAATGTGCTGGCGGCCATTCGCAGCGACAACTATCAGCATATTCTCAAAAAGATCGCGCAACGACCGTTCGAGCATCGTTTCAGCCGAAAAGACGCCGTCTCAAAACTCACCGCGGCGGAAGCAAAAGTGTTTGACAATTTTTTGCGAAAAATGGAGGACCTCGGCGCCATTCGCAAGGATAAGGAACGCGGGGTGGGAAGTTATGAATTTGCCAGCGAGCTTTATTACTTTTTCTTCTGGTTACAAGCATCGGCGCATAAATGAGTGAAGCCGGACTTGCGCCGTCAAATTTATCAAGCCTGAAAAATATCTTCGCGCGCAAATCCGACTTCGCCTTATCTTGCCTCCCACCGATCACGCCGCAAAATTTTTGGCGCATTGCTCCCAGTTGATCACATTCCAGAAATTCGCGATGTAATCGGCGCGCTTGTTCTGATACCTGAGATAATAAGCGTGCTCCCACACGTCGATGCCGAGCACGGGTTTCTGGCCGGACGCTAACGGCGTATCCTGGTTCGGCGTCTGGACCACCTCGAGCTTGCCCTCCGCCGTGCGCACCAGCCACGCCCAGCCGCTGCCAAATAAAGTTGACGCCGCTTTGTTGAATTTTTCTTTGCAGGCATCAAAGGAGCCTAAGTCGCGATTGATTGCCGCCGCCAGATCGCCTGTTGGCGCGCCGCCGCCGTTAGGGCCCATCATGCGCCAGAACAACGCGTGGTTGAAATAGCCGCCGCCATGATTTCTCACCGCAGTGCGAACTTCCGCCGGCACGGCCTGCAGATTGGATAAAAGCTCGACGATGGACTTCTTTTGCCATTCCGGATGATCTTTGAGAGCATTATTGAGATTATCGGTATAGGCTTTGTGATGGCGGTCATGATGGATTTGCATGGTCTGCTCATCAATGGCGGCCGCCAGCGCGTTAAAAGCATAAGGCAAATCCGGCAACGCAAATGGGTAAGCTGAGGACGCCCCGGGCGCCAGCTTGTCGAAATGGATTTTGCTGGACGCCATGGTTTGCGCCGGCGCGGCGCCGAAAGGCGCCAGCCAAACGCCGAGGCCGGCGCCTATCATCGTCCCTAATGCCTCACGCCGCGTTGGCAAAAACAGCTTTTCTTTCATGATCTTTTCCTTTCATGCAATGAAATGGTTGATAATGAATATGACTCATACACTCTTGGCGCCGCCAGGCAACGGATATTCACATTTCGGTTTCGGATCAAAAATTTTGCCGGCGTTTAATACACTGTTGGGATCGAGCACGCTTTTGATTTTTCGCATGACTTCAACGCCGGCGGGGCCGGCAACTTTTTCCAAAAATCTTTTCTTCGTTAATCCCACTCCGTGCTCGCCCGTGATCGTGCCGCCGAGAGCGATCGCGGCGAGAAAAATTTCTTCAAACGCTTTTTCGACGCGGTGAATTTCATCGCGGTCGCGCTCGTCGGTGAGGCAGGTCGGGTGCAAATTGCCGTCGCCGAAATGGCCGAAATTGCCGAAGGTGACGTTATGCTTTTTGCCGATATCGCAAATGCGCTGCAGCATTTTGGCAATCTCACTGCGCGGCACGGTCACGTCTTCGAGAATCGTCGTCGGCCGCATGCGCGCCAGCGCCGAAAACGCCGCGCGCCGCGCGGTTTTCAATTTATCCGCTTCAATCGCATCTTTGGCGATTCTGATTTCGCGCGCGCCGTGTTTTTGGCAGATGACCTGGACCTGTTCGAACTCATCCGCCACCGCGGCGGGATGGCCGTCGACTTCAATGAGCAGAAGCGCTTCCGTATTCGTCGGCAAGCCGACGTGCGCAAAATCTTCGACGCAGCGAATGGTCGTCGAATCCAAAAATTCCAACGTGCAGGGAATAATTTTCGCGGCAATAATCGCCGAAACGGTTCCAGCGGCCGCCTGCATGTCATCGTACAGCGCGAGCAAAGTTTTGGCAGCCGCCGGCTTGGGAATAAGCTGCAAAAGAATTTTGGTAAAAATCCCCAGCGTGCCTTCGCTGCCGATAAATAATTCTTTGAAAGAAAATCCCGCGACGTCTTTCACGCATTTGTTGCCAACGCGCAGCAATTCACCGGTCGGCAAAACGATTTCAAGCCCCATCACATAATCTTTGGTGACGCCATATTTGAGGCCGCGCAGGCCGCCGGAGTTTTCGGCAACGTTGCCGCCGATGGTGCAAACGCGCATGCTGCCGGGATCGGGCGGATAAAACAATCCTTGCGCTTCGACCGCCGCATGCAACTCTGCCGTAATGACGCCCGGTTCTACCCACGCGGTTAAATTTTCCTGATCGATTTCCAGGATGCGTTTCCACGAGGGAAAAAGCATAACGATGGAACGCTCGACCGGAATGCTGCCGCCGGAGAGGCCGGTGCCGGAGCCACGCGGTACGACCACAAAGTTTTCCGTGTTGGCCAATTGCACGATGGCCTGCGCGTGCTCGACCGTGGTTGGACGCACGGCGGCCAGCGGCGTGCTCTCGCGCATCGGCGTGGCGTCGTAAGCATACGCCAGCCGATCGGCGGCCGAGGAGAAAACATTTTCCGCGCCGACGATCGCGGCGAGTTTTTTGAGAAGGCGATGAGCCGGATCGGGAAGTTTCATTAAACTTATAGCGGCACAGTTTTATATGCAGCGATAGGTCAAACTGAAGTTTGACCCTCCGCTTCAAGAGCTAACGATAATCTTCATAATTATTGACCTGCCAACGGCCGTTTTCGCGGATCGTGCTGATGAGAATTTCGCGCTCCATTTTTTCGTTCCCCTGCCGGGCTTCGATCGTCAAATGATAAAGGAACAGAACGTGATCCGCATCCTGATCGGTGCGCTGAATCATTTTGTAATCGATGAACGGCTTGGCGCGATGAAATTCCTGCTCACCGTCGGCAAAATTTCGCGCGGCGCCTTTGAGCAATTCGATTTCCTTGCGCAGTTTGTCCGCGGCGAGGCCGCCGGCAATTTCGAGCGCTTCGGCCTGATTGAGTTTGATAAAATAACGAAAGCAAAACGCCTCGGAAATTTTTTGCGGATCATTGTCGGTGCCGCACGACGACAACACCGCCATTGCCGTGAGCGCGAAAATAAGGCCTCTTAAACGGCTGTTCAATGGTCGCATACGCTTCATCAAAACGCTCAACAGAGATTCGGGGTAATGAAATGATGGAACAAAATAAAACGGCGGTCGGCCAAAGTCAAGTAAAATATGGCAGGAGGAGAGGGAAGCGGCAACGGCAGGTTGCCGGCGCGGTTTAGCGCGCACCGATTTTCATGTTTTCCCCGAAGATAATTTCACTCCGGCGGCGCATGAGCAGGATGATCCTTTCCATGGCCTGCAGGGTTTCGAAGCATTGCTCGCAGAGAAAATAATGCTCCTCAAATTTTTTCCGCATATCCGGTGGCAACGCCCCTTCGACGTAGGCGATGATGATATCATCGCGCCGGCTGAATTCGCAAGTCATGAAAATATCCCTGCCCGGCCGCCGTCAAGGCGCCGGGGCTGGTGTCGGTCCCGGTTTCGCAGATTGGCTAATTGATTTCCAGACGCTCTCGGACCTTGCGAAGCGCATACGATTTCAGGTTGCTCACTTCCTGCTCGGAGAAGCCAAGCTGTTGCGCAATTTCTTTGACTTTCAGCTCCTCATAAAAGTGCAGCCGCAAAATTTGCGCATGCCGCTCACCCAACAGTTCCACCGCCTGTCTGACTTTTTCCAGCAGATCGGATTGCGCCATCTCGTGTTCCACGTCGACAGATTCTTCCTGGATGAGATCAAACGGCGCAACGGCTTCACGACGGCGGCGCCGACGCAAATAATCGGCCGCCTTATGACGGGCAATTTGCAAGACAAAAGTTTCAAAACGCGCGCCCTGCTTCGCGGCAAAACGCTGCTGCAGCACGGCTTCGTAAGCGGCCTGCATGACTTCCTGCGCCAGATCGTCGATGACGGCCGGCTCAAGGCCGGGAAATTTTTTCCGCAAAAAATAACGGACACGCAGCGCCAGCGCGCGGATCGTTTGATCCGTCCAGTCCGGGTTGGGGCTCACTTTTCAACAATCCGCCTTGATTGTTCTCTCCACTAATGTTCACTTGACCAGCGTAGCCTAACCGACGCCTGCTGCCGAACGTCCCTGCCGGACGCGGTCTGATAGGCCTACCTTTCTCGTGAACCTGCATTCGTCACAATATGCCGGAATAATTTTTTCTGTCCTGACTATTCTAAGCCAAACCCCTATCCGGAACGATACACCGTCGCGCAAAAAACATTTCAAGCCGAAACGATCACCGGTGAACGATGCCAGGTTGTGACGACGAGGCGGCTATCGCACTCCTCAAGGCGATAGGAAAAGGTGTCATATAAGATAAGCGCTCGCGGTACATAATGCAAGCAGAAAATAAAGCAGATCTGCTCCGAGCCGCAACCACTTGTTTAGTATCCCAAGGAGCAAAAATCTTTAATTTTTTTTCGAAAAATTTTTCAAGAAAAAATTCAAGATTTTTTCCAGATAGACGACTAAATGGGCAAACGAGGGGAAATAATAAACGAAAGGAATTGAATGGAGTACACGTGTTCTATTGCATCGGGTTCAAAACTAAAAGGTGAAGCAAAATAAACTAATCGGGCATTACTGCCCAGAAAGGCAATTTCATTATGAAGCGATTCATTTCGTTTCTCTTGTTCGGCTGGCTCTGCTTATCGTTAGGGGCCTGCGGAATCGACGCCCCCAATGGGCCGCAAAATGAGACGGTGACGGCGCATGACGGTGAACCACCACCGCCGCCACCGCCACCTCCTCCTGGCGGCGGTGGCGGCTGAAATTATTAAAATACACTCATCATTGCTTCGGGCGCCGATTCCGGTTTATCATGATCTGGCAAAGAATTGTTTGAATCGGCGTCCGATATAAATCGCCCGGCATCGTTCAAGCGCGCAGAAAACTAATCGTGGCGAAGGGTGCGAACACGCCATTTGCGTATTGCACCAATCAACAAGATGAGAAGGAAAAAACTCAAGAACGGCGGCCAATTTACACTGTGTTGAAAGCGCAGCGTTTGATTCACGCCATAATATTGAAAAGCCGCCCAAAAAAAGGGATTGGGTTTGTCCCCTTCCAACAAAGATAATTTCGCGTGGCGCAGGGCCGCCGCCGCGCTCTCGCCGTCACGCAAATAAAGATAAAATCGCGCTGCCAGAGTTGAGCTGGTTTCAGTGTCCACCGGCCACAGACTGCCAATGACACTCGGAATGCCGGCGGCGCGAAAGGCCTGCGTAAAACCCTGCAGCCCTTCGCTGCCACGCAAAATTCCGGCGGCGGTATTGCAACTGCTCAAGAACGTCAGGCGGCCTCTGGGCAAGTGCATCGCAAAAATCTCGAAGGCGTAAAGACTGCGGGTTTCCGTCGGGCGCTCGGCAAGAATAATTCGTGACGACAACGGGTCGGCATTTTGCGCTTCGCTGTGGCCGGCAAAATGCAAGACCGTATATTGCCCCAGGTCATTTTGCCACCGCCGATCTCTCGCCCAATCTCCTTCCATTATTTTAACGGCAGCGCGCCCAAGAATTTTCCGAATCGTTTCCACTTCCTGTTGGGTTTGCCAGAGATTTGGCGCGCCAGCGGTTTCGCCATTGCCTGGCGGCTGGGCCTCGGCAAAAGCCAGAACGGTGGCGGGTATTTGCGCTGGCGCCGGCGAGTCTTCGAATGCCGCGGCCAGAGAGCTCGCATAGCGAAAGGCATAGCTTTTCAACATGAACGCGAGGCAGCGATAATCTTTGGTGACCGTATCAGCGTTGGCGGTTTGCAACAGAAGATCGAAAGGCAAAAAATGCAAGTACTCGTCGGGAATGATCAACAATTTTTTGCCGGCCATCTTTTCAACAAAGCGCGCCATCAGCATTTGATAAAGTTGAGCTGCGGCCTGCGGCTCATAGCGAAAGAGCAACGGCGAAATGAGCTGCAAAGATTGTGAATCTTGCTGCGCATATTTTACCGCCGTATTGACGTTGCCTACGAGCGTCTGTAAAGTTCTGGCCTCGACCGGCGCTTCGTAAGCGGAAAGCGTATCGCCATCCAACGCAAAAATAAGAACGCCCTCATTGCCGACAAGATAAATCAACGCCAATTCCCGGCTTTGCGCCAATTTTTGTTGGAATGCCGCCAGAGACCGGACGTTTTGATGATCGGCCTCCGGTTCCGCCGCCATGCCGATTTTTTCCCAGAATTGATTTTGCCGGAGCTCGAGACCGGCGATCGCCAGGCGCAATTTCATCTTTTGATCAGTGGAATCGGACGATGAAAGCGCCGCGAGCTGCAATCGTTTTTGCAACAGTAGCGTATCAAGGTGTGCTCCCTGCCGGCGGAGGCTGTCGGCAAAATGAGCGCGCGTCAGCAGGCCGGCCTGCTGCAAGCGCCGGCGCACGATCAGATCACGCATTCTTTCCGCGAGCTCCAGCGCGCGCGCCGGCTGCTGCAAACGAACATACGCGCGGCTGAGCGAGAAAAACAACTCCTTCTCGAAAGACAAAAATGGCGAGGGCTTTCCCGCGTGCTCCGAAAAAACGCGCTGCGAGACCAAAGCGCTTCCTTCTTCGAGTATGGCCACCGCATTCCGGTAGTCGCCTTTTGCAATGGCGACGCGTCCCAGCCCGTTCAAGCTTGCAACGAGGGAAATATAAATCTGCGTCTCGACGCTCAAACGGTGCGCCTCCCGAAAGTGTCCTTCGGCTCTGGCAAGCTGACCATTGCGCAATTCGATTTCAGCCAGTTGCAAAACCGCCTCGCGGGTGCTGGTTTTCAACTGCGCCTGCCGGGCGATAGCCAGCGCTGCAATCGCCGCTTGCTCTGCCTTTTGCCGATCATCGGATTTCTGCCAGAATCCTGCGAGGTCAAGCATAATGCCGCATTGCAAGTCGGTTAGCTTGCTCTTCTGCGCAATGGCTAAGGCTTCCTCGTAGTAGCGCTTCGCCGGGCGCAGGCGATTCAGCGCGGTGAGCGAAGCCGCCAGGCTCCGCAAATACGACGCGAGATAAAACGTTTGTTGATATTGGCGGGCGTAGGCGATCACTTCTTCAAAATAAGTTTGCGCGCTTTGATGATCCCCCAGGGTCTGATAAACCACGGCCAGATTATGCGCCATGAGATGGCGATGGCTTGCGCTCTTTAATGAATCCGCCAGTTGATAGCCCTGCGTCCACTCCTGTATCGCCTTTTCGTATAATCCAAGCGCGCGGTAGGCATCTGCGGTGTAATGATAAGCCTGCAGCCGGCTAAATTTATAATGTAATTTGGTGGATAATTCTCCAGCCAATATTGCCTGCGCGAGCGCCTCTTGTAAACGGCCCTGCCGCAAACGGATACCGGAAAGCGTTGCGGCCAAATCCGCCTGCAAATCAAGATATCCGATCGCAACACTCAATTGCTTAACGCGAGTTAACAAAGAATCGGCGACATTTAAACGTCCCTGGCGCATATAAAGATGGCTTTTAAAATTGAGCAGTTGGCCTTCGCCGTCTTTGTCATTGATGGCCTGCGAAGCGCGCAGGCCCTGATCAACAACCACGTGCGCGGAATCTAGCTTGCTCATGAGCATGAGCTGCGTTGCCCAACGAAAGTAGAGGCGCCAACTTTGATGGCCGTCTGCAATCAAACGCGCAAATTTTGCCGCGGAAACTTCGGGAGGCGCGCGGAGGGTTTCCCAATACGCCAGCGTATATTGCGCCAGCCAATCATCGGGATTTCGCGCGAGACGGGTTTCTAAATGTTCACGGACTTGTTGCTCTAAGCCGACGGCGGGCGCCCCATCAACGAGTTTCTGATGAATGGAAAGAAATGCCGTGCGATTCTGCACAGCTTTCCAACTATATTCGGCGATCCGTTGGCCGTCCTCTTGCAATTCGGCTAAAAAAGCGAGCCCGCTGTAAACCTCGCCCGCTGGCGCGCCTTTTTTGAGGAGATTCTCGAAAAAAACCTGGCCTTTGTCAAATTGGCCTTCCAAGGCATAGCATTGCGCCAGACGCCAGTACGCATTAAAATAGAAATCTTTGCCGATCAACATCGTGGAGAAAAGACGCCGCGCCGTGGGATAATCGTTATTTCCCATCGCCTCGGCCGCGCGCCAGTACACGGGAGGAATCTGCTGCGCATAAGCGGTTTGTAAAAACAGGATAATCCCCAGCCAGAAAAAGCCACGCCGATTGATTAAAGGCATCCGTCGTTTACCAAAATACAATCTCGTCCTCGCTATCTATCGCGCCGAAGAAATCATGTTTAGCCGGTGTGCAACGTTTAATTCAATTTACTGATCTGCGGGAAAAATGTCAAGGGCGGGATTGGAGGCGGCGTAAAGATTAAGCCTTTGCACACTCAGAGTTTAGAATAGAATTCTAAACTTTTTATGCCCAACGGATAGAAACAACGCAACTGATATTAAAGTTTTCATCCGTTGCGTTGTTTCTATCCGTTGGGAAATTTTGTTTTTCATGGCTGCGCGAGGGACTCCAGTTTTCAACTCGTTTGAAAATCTGGCGTAGTCTTTTACAAGTTCAATGTGTGCAAAAAATCAAGCCGGCGAAAACTTTATTAAGCGCAACGCTTCCAAACGCAGCGCTTCGGGATAAAGCGCCTTATATATACGGCAATTCGGCGATTTAATATCGTATCTGCCGGTGGCGCGGAACGTGGCTTGCGGACAACCGCCGGCGCACCAATATTTCCACTCACAATCGCGGCAGCCGGCTTTTTCTTCGACGCCAAGATTCTGAATTCCAATGCGGTCGGCACGAACGACGGCCAATGGATCCGGAGCGGCAATATTGGTGATGGGCTTATCGATCTCCATTTGGCATTTGGCGACGCGGCCGAAATGATCGATGACGAGATAATTGTGGCCGGCGGCGCAAGGACGCGCATGCGGCGCGGAGAGATTCGCGCGATCAATTAAAGACGCTAACAAACTCCGTCGCGGCAAATTTCGTTCAAGAACTTTGAAAGCCGCCAGCATACCTTGAATGATGCGCTCTTCGTCCAATTGCAAATCTGCGAAAGAGGTGGAGAGTTCGTTCTCGCGATAAAAGTTGAGGCTAAACGGCAAGTCGCGTTTGAGAATCCAGCCGATGAGATCGGGCAGTCCCGCCGCTGAATGGCCGGAGACGGTAACACAAATATCCGGCGTCAGGCCGAGGCTTTGCGCCATTTCGATATGGCGAGCCACTTCGGCAAAAGAGCCGCGTCCGCCGGCAAAAGCTCTTTGGGCGTCATGAACTTGCCCGAGACCATCCAGAGAAATCATCAAACGCAGTTGGCGCGCCAGCATGCTTTGAATCATCTCTCGAGTCAGCCTGACGCCGTTGCTCAACACGACGCCGTCCACTGAGAAATTTTTTTCGCCGGCCAATTGCCGGGCATAATCGTGCAGACGGGTGACGAGCGCGAAATTCAGCGTCGCCTCGCCGCCGGCATATTTGATTTTGAGCTTCGAAAATCCATTGGCCATGGCCGAGCGAAAAACCGCGTCGATCGCTTGCCCGCCGATGGACTCGTCCATCATCTCGTTCGTTTTAGCGAGATAGCAATAATTGCAGCGCAAGTTGCACGCATTGGTGGTGTGCAGCCAGGCGATCAGCGTATCTTCGTGGGCGAAAGCAATTGGCGTTTCTGGAGTGTCGCACAGGAAGCCGCTCTCGCCCAGAGCCGTTATCGCTTGTTGATAAGCTGAAGCCTCGCGCTCTATTCCAAGTCGGTGCAAAGCTGTTGCAGGCGAGCACGGCTTCTCAAATTGTCGCCAGAGATTGACGGCGTGATTATTTAAGACGGCGATACCGGCGTCGGCATAAGGCGAGGTGAAAATGGTGTAATCCGCGGGCCCCGACATGATCGCGGCGGGAACCTGATAAAAGAGTTGATCAAAAATCGCGGGCGTAACGGCCTCTGCGCGGGAGCGCGATGACAGCGTCAACGGGCAGGCGCAGTCGGATTCAGCGACTGTGACTTGCCCCTGTCGTCGCTCCGTGTCAACAATAACGTGTGGAACCGCTGAATAGATGGAAGCCATTTTTATTCTCGTCGTGAAGGGCGTGGAGCAGGAAGAGGATAATGGCTCAAGTGCAACGTTTCGCGGAGAAAATTGCGCACGACCGATAGTTGCGTGCGAGTTGCTTTGGGATAATCATTCATCCACGTCAATATTTTTCGGGCATACTCGGCTTCGTCTTGCAAAGGAAGCATGTGCAATTTTTGCTGCAACCGATTGGCATTTTCCGCCAAACGTTGCTGGATTTGGATGGGGGATTGCTTTTTCTCGGCAACCGCTTGCGCGAGGAGGTGGCAAGCGTTGAGAAAATGCTTGAAAGCTTTTTCGTAATCTTGCAGCTCAAAACAAATGTCGCCGTTGGCGCGCTCGAGGTTGGCCAAAATCGTGATCAGGCCGTGCGTTTTGGCAATCTTCCTGGCCTCCTGCCCATATTTGATCGCCTGGCTCAAATGCGTTTCCGCTTGTTTCTTCTGTCCCTGATTTTTAAAATCCAGGCTCCATTGATAAAACAAAATTTGCAGATCATCCAGATTATCGGCGATGGCCTGATAATTTTTTATTTTTTTGCTCAAGCCCAGGCTCCGGTGCAAGTATTCTTTCGCCTGCATTCGCGCTTCCGGCGTTGCCCGCAGACGAAAGGCGCAACCGATTTCATTCAGGGCCGTGATTAAATAGGCGGTATCGCCTTTGTTCTCGAACACTCTGGCGGCTGCCTTTAAATATTTTAGCGCCTCGTCAAAGGCATTGGTAATTCGCTTCAGCCGGCCGAGGTTGATCTGCACCAGCGCCAGGCCGCGATCGCTGCCGGTGGCCTCAAAATACTGGTGTGCTTTGAGGTAAAGATTGGCGGCGTCGCCAATCCGCCCCATGCCTTCCATGATCATGCCCAGGGTGTTGCTGCACAGCCCCAGTTCATAAGCAATTCCCAACTGTTGGCAAATTTGCAAAGCCTTGCCGGCGTAGGTGACGGCTTTTTCCGCATCGCCCTGGAGAAAATAAACGTAGCCGATATTGTTCAGGCAGCGCGCCGTATTTTTCTCGGTTCCGCCTTGAGCCAGCGCTTTTTCATAGTACTTGAGCGCTTCGCTCAACCGGCCTTGCAGGCGATAGACATAACCGCGATTATGATGGAGCTGGCCGCACTCTTTTTTCACCAGCTCGCGTATTTCCTGGTCCGGTCCGGCCTTCTGTAAAAAGGCGCCGTAAATTTTTTCGGCCGCTTTGGCATGTTCCAACGCTTCATTATATTCGCCGGTATAACATTGCAATTCGACCAGCATCATGTGGCTGCTGGCGCGCAGTTTCTTATCGCAATCCGGGCGCCGGATCAAGGAGTGCCAGAGCTGACCGGCCCCATTATAGTCTTCTTTCCAAAACGCTACCAGCGCTTGCTGAAAACACAGTTGGTCGATTCGCGCGTGGGACAACTCCGGCTTGAAACGGCCGACCTCATAATTGAGCAGCTCGCAGAATGGCAGGTCGATGTAATGAGCGCTTTTTTTGAACAGACGCTCCGCCAGGAGCGAGCCGGTGTTGGGATCATGCCCGCATTCATAATAAATGTACTCAACCAAAAGCGCGCGTCGCTCATCGGTTTTGGGCAATTCTTTTCCTTCGAGCACGCCGGCATTGTCGATGCGCGTTTTGTACCAATCGATTATTTCTTGCAGCCTTTTTTTGAGCGTCAAATTGCTCTCGTGCGCCCAGAAATGCCGTTTGACCAGGTCGCGCATTTCGTCGTGCAATTGAAAACTGCCCTCGAATCCTTCTGCGGGATGGCGATATTTAACAAAGCAAAATTGGGCGAGCGTTTCGAGCTGCGTCTTCGCCTCGCTTTTAGAAATGTTCAACAATTTGGCCAGCAAACCGGGCTCTATGCGCCGCCAGGCCAGCGCCGCCATCAGAATCACCTCACTCTGGCGATTTTGCAGGCGCGAAATCCAACTCACCAACTTTTCTTCGAACGGCGCGTGATTGTTCAGCAAATCATCGATCGTGCCCACGCCGTTTTTCAGCCAGTCGTAACTCAAGGCCACGTAAAGGGGACGGCCGCCGCAGCGCGCATTGAGCTGCTCGAGTTGCTCCGCAGTAAGCTCGTCGCACTCCCAGCGCGGCTTTTGAAAAAATTCTTTTACCTCTTCCAGACGCAGCGGCGAGAGGGCGATGGTGAGAAGATGCCGGTTTAATTCTTCGGCAAACGGCAAGGGGACCCGGCCGGCCCATACCGCGATCGTCTGCGGCTGGAACTCGGTGATCTCCGCGGTCGCCGGCGACCGGGCGGCTTGAACTTCTTCTTGAATTTTGAGAAACTGCGGCAACATCGTTTTCATCACCCACGAAGTCAGGTCATGCATTTCCTCACATGTATCAAAGAGCAAAAGCACGTGTGCCTCGCGCCGGAGCAACTGCCGCCAATCATCAAAAAAGGCATTCGCCACCCGATGCACCGCATCTTGATACAGGCTGGCGTCCGGATTCTCATTCAGGATGTTTCCAAACACCGCAAGCTGTGCCGTAAACAGAGGAAAACGCTCCGGCTCCATTTGCCGGGCAATCTCGCTCAAGAGGCCAAACGGCGTTCGATTGGCGGTCTTATGAAAATCAATCACGTCGGTGCAGCGCCAATTTCTTTTGGTGCCACCGCGTTGCACGCCCTCGTGCAACGATTCCAACAATCTCGTCTTGCCGATACCGCCGTCGCCTTGCAGTTGGATCAACCACGTTGGCGTTTGGCCGACGTCAAGAAGACCGGTGATTTGCGCCAGCTCGTGCCGACGGCCGACGAAAAAACTTTTGCTGTCAGTCGGCTGAAATTCTCTTGCCATGATTGCGCCTCCACATTGGTTTCACACCCGTAAAGTTGACAATGGATCCATAAACGGATCGCCAAACAACACCCAACTCGCCCAGCAATCGGTGACGCGGCGGCTCACTCTTCGTCGCGCCTGCCAGACCGCTTTGCCGATGCCGGAACCGCGCAAAAGCTGCGCGTAAAAAGCGAGCGCAAAATCTCCGGCCGTCCCGTCTTCGATTTCCCACATCGGCCCCAGACATCCGCAGGCGCCGCCTTTCAAAGCGGCCAGGGCCAAATTTTGCACGAATTTTCCTTGAAAGCTGATCTGCGTCGTTTCCGGTTCCGCGGCCGCGGCGCAACACGCGCTGAAGAAAATAAAGGCCGGCCCTTGCAAGAGACGCTCCAGCTCATCCGCGGAAATCATCATCTTTTTCTTTTTGTCAAAGAGCAAGCCGCTCAAGGTCGGCTCGCGTTTATTGAAAAAGCCGTGCCCGGCAAAATGAATAAGCTGATATCGGTGTTGAGTCAAGAGCTTCACCACGCGGTTCAAGTGGTTGCGGCCGCGGCCGAGACAACGATCGACGCGCGCGCCGAAATTTTCGAGCACTGCGATGACCGCTCTCGCCTCGTCTTCGGCTCGCGGCAAATCGCCAGTGGGATTGCCGACGACCAAAGCGCGACAGGCTTCCGCCGGGAGCGCTTCGAATTGTTTGGGCGCGCCTTTCAATTCCATCCGCCGGCTGAACGGACGGGATAAACACAGAAACTGTTTGCCATCGTGCATCAATTCGAACGGAATGTCCATCGTGTCGGTGGTCAGAACGATGGCCTGGCGTTTCCTTTTCGTGAGAATGGCTTTTGCCTGATCGGTCAAATAAATTTTAAAGGCCGCGGTTCCTGTTTCCTTCGGGCTGGCGCGCCATTCCGGAAGCGGAAATTTGACATGGGTGTGAAGCGTCTGCAGATCCCGCAAAGCCGGATTGCCGGCGTAGCAGCCGATTTGATAAGCGGAGGGCGGCCTGTGGCGAATAATGAGATGCGTGACCGCGGGTTGCCGGGGTGACTGCAGAAATCGCGCAATGGTTTTTAACAAGCGCTGAACCGTCGCCCGCCCCAGTATTTCATTGAGTTCGGCGTCGCGATCGAGCAAAATGCGCAAACGATCGATCTGGAGCGCATCATCGTCTTGCTCCGGATAAAAATGTTCGCGGAGCCGGGCTTCGAGCCATTTGGGGGCGCTGCGCTCCAGCCGGTGATTCGATAAAATTTCAACTTGAATGTGATGATAGAAAAACTCCAGGAGAGCGGTCGCGGTCGGCCGGCTGATGGCGGCGTCGCCGGTCAGCTCGCTTTCATAAAAATCTTTAAGCTGCTGATTCAATTCCAGGCCGCGCTCCGGTTGCAGAATCGAAACCGCAGTGTGCAAGAGCCGGCGCAGCGTGCCATCCAGGAAAAAGCCCAGTTTGCCCTGCTCCGCCTCGATCAAATTGACGGCCGGTCGCAGCAAATCTTGCAAACCTGCCGTGTACTGGTGATGATTGTGGTTCGGCGCAATTTTTTCGAGCAAAATCGCATCGAAGCGGCGCGGGATGCACGCGATGTCAAAAAAAACCTGTTCCCATGTTTCAACGCCGGCGCAGAGATAGCGGTGAATCACTTCGTCATAAAGCCGGCGCGCCAGCAGCTCGCGCTGCCGCGGGAAATCGCTCACTGCGACGTCCAGCGTCTGCAAAAAATAAACGACCGCTTCGGTGCTGAAGGGATGGCCGCTGGAAAGCTGGTGAATGTCTTTTTCTTTTCCCTGGCAACGGGGCGGCAGATCGATAGCCGCGATATGTTCCTGCGTCGCCTGCAAATCAAATGGCCGGAGGTGATGCGCCGTCGTCGCGCGAATCATCTCCGGCGGCCACCGGCTGGCGGCCACCTGGGAGCAGCGACTGGCCAGAAAAAGCGCAATCGGGACCACGTGGGTATTCCTGAGCAAAGCCAGAAATTGCGCCCCGATCCAGTCAAAAAAATCCGCAGGGCAAAGCTCGCAGCTATCCATGAACAGAACCAATGGCTCGTCTCCCAGACGCTGTTTGACGCCGCGCGCAAACTCTTCCAACACTTTATCCAACTGCTGTTTGGGCTCCGTAAAGCGCCTGGCGATCTCTTCCAGCGTATCGCGAAAAAAGCGGCCGGATTGCCGTCGCTCAAATTGGCCGGCGAGATAAAAAAGATAGTCAAGGTGTGAACCCCAATTCGGCGCCGCAAAATCAATCCATGCGGGAGAAAGCGCTTTGTTGCGGCAAACCGCTTCAATATGCCGGAGCATTCTCGATTTGCCGATTCCTGGAATGCCCCAATAAAGGTAGCCCTGGAATTCCGGCGTTCTCGTGTCTATAATCCGGTTGAGAGCTTGCTCAACCTCTGCAATTTCCTGCTCGCGATTGATAAACTTGTCGGTTCTTGGATAAGGAAAAAGATTTAATTGTTGTGGTGCTTCGCTAACTATCTGAGCTTTCTTCGGTCGTGGTTCCTTAGATATTCTTTTCGAAGATGCTGTTTTTTTTAGAGATTTACCAAGTTTACGTTTTGATGTGATCTCTTTAGTTTTTTTTAAAACATATTTATGCAAAACTTTAGGAATGAGCAAAGCCACACCAGCAACCGATATCAGATGTTTGTTTTCAGTTACTACTTTAATAAGTTTTTCTGCCGCTCCGTTTAGATCACCACGCACATATCTTGCCATACTACTTGCATAAGCCAGCAACGGCCCAAAACCAGCCAACGGTTCAGCAAACGTTTCGACCACTGATGCCAATCGAATTAGCTCTGCACTGTTTTTTTTATTCAAATTGGAAATAGCCAGTGCAAGCTCACGAGCCGCTTCAGAAGGTTGCGTATAGGCCAGAGCGGTCCATTGCTGAGTCTGGGCAAAGTCTCGCATGTGAGGGGCGCTATAGGGATCACTACTATTAAGCTGCTGCTGCACATAATCCAACAGAAAGTCGGACAGTTCATAAAGCCTTTGGCGCCCAAAACGTGGGTCATTCTCCAATTGGCGCAGTAATTTATTCCGCACATCGACTTCCATTTCATAAAGTTCGTGTCCCACTTCATTGCATAAACCGGAAAGAAGCAGATCAGCAACAGCCACCCACGGTATGTTGAGAACGTTGCCATGAATATCGCATTGAAAGTTGGCCCACAAACGGTACATTAAATCAGGTGTGTTAGTCCCAATGGAAACGCAGCATGATATGCAAAACATAGATGCGGTTCCCCAAACCTTCTGCCAAAAGAAGCGATACGCTGTTTAGCGATTTCAGGTCCCGTCGCGGGCAATAATACTGTTGAATCAATAATTTCGCTCATGATCATGCCAACTTTTTGAAATGCACAAGGCGTCCACGTAATACGGCAATGGCATCATCCAATCCTCGGCGGCTTACCTCAAACATCGGGACGAAACGTGCAATCTCATTGGCTGACGTGCCTTGCCAACGTGAGCGAGGTATTGGATTAAGCCAAGCAACATGGCGAACTTTTTGTTTGAGCCGTTCAAAAAATGCGTTCGTTAACTCTACACGCTTTGGGTTAAAGCTTCCACGTGCTGCGCCAGCATCGCTGAAAATCAATAGGGTTGTTTGCCCAAAATAAAGCCGATCTAGAACCCTGTGGATTGGCTCAGCTTCCTGGTGCGTCGGATGGTGGTAAAGATATTCGACCGGGCAATTGTGAAAATAGTAAATACCGGCTTTGCCCAGGCGCCCACCCCGCAAGGCCGTTTCTGCCAATCGGCGCGAAAGAGCATGAAAAGGCACCATCGAGCCGTCCTGGTCAATCAGCAAAATCAGCTCGGCCCGGTTTACCCGACGAGGCACTAGCACAGGCGCAAGTAAGACTCCTTGTTGTCCGATCTTGGTAACAGTAGCCGGCACATCCAATTCTTCTAATGGGCCTTCGCGTACCATGCGACGTAAATACCGCCAGCTTTGTTTCATCTGTCGACGGGTGACTGGAAAATACTCATCCGTCAAAATAAACCGGCTGTAAGGTATTTCATCTTCTCCCTGGGAGTCTTGCCGTACTGCTTGAGCCACTTGAATTTCATCTTCCATTTTCAAAATCAGTTTTGAAGAGGATACAAGCTTGGTTTTACCGGGCTTAGGAGGTTTTGGGGATGAACCCGTAGTAGGCGTGGCCGTGCTCGGTTCATGAGCAGGAGTCAACGGTTCTGCGATTGTGGAGTCGGCCTGATTAATATCCAATTGAGCCATCATTTGTTCAAAATAATAGTCAAACAGACGTGCTTCCTCCGGAGATTTCACCCACAATGTTCGACACAAACGCGCCAAGGCATTTTGATCGTTAATACCAAACCCCGACTGCAAAGCCCGCAAAAGTAATCGATACTCATCGATACCGAGCGGTAAGCCGGCTTCGCGCAATTTTATAAAAAGACCGAGTAACGGCAAATCCTCCACAATCACTGCAGCACCTCTGCATGAAACTTTGGCACATAACGACGGTAATCGTCCCAACTTTTCAACAGAACACCAGGGCAAAGGAGTTCCTTAGACAATCTTTTAAGAATCTCATCATCTGGAAATCGGCTGAGAAGAATGGCAACCCAATCTATTAACTCACTCGTGCTCACTAGCTTACCAATATCTCGTTTATCTTTACGCATTGCGTCACGTAATTCCAGGAAACGATCTATAATAGCCTCCAACAGCATTTCTGCAGAGTGAGGAAAATAAGCTTTCACAATCATAATCAATCGCTCACGATTGGGGAACTCGATATAGTGAAACAGGCACCGGCGTAAAAAAGCATCTGGCAAATCTTTCTCGTCATTGCTGGTAATAAAGACAATCGGTACGGCGTTTGCGTAAATTTTCTTTTCAGATTGGCTAACCTCAGCTTCATTAACCTCAAACCATAGTTCGTCGAGTTCGCGTAGAAGATCATTGGGAAAATCAATATCAGCCTTGTCAATTTCATCGATGAGCAGCACGGTGCGCTGATCATTCCGAAATGCCTTTCCCAGTGGTCCCCATTGTACATAAGTAAATGGATCATCCATGCGGGTAATTTTCTCTTCCGAGATGCGGCCGGTTGGGGCTAGTTGAGCATCGCGTAATCGGCCAACCGTATCATAAGTGTATAGCCCATCTTGTGCCCGACCTGTCGATTTGATATACCAGGCTTCGTAAGGCAATTCCAGTTCATAGGCCACAGCGCGAGCTAAACGCGTTTTACCACATCCCGGCTCTCCCTTAAGAAGCAACGGCCGTTTGAGTTGAATAGTCAAGTTGACAGCTTCAACTAAATTTTCATCAGGCAAATAAGGATACAAGAGTTGCCCGTCTTTATCCCTTTCATTTTCCTCGATCTTGGGTTGAATCTTGCCCGTGTATTGAAGCCGATTGTCGTTCAATACTTTAGCCATATATCTTCCCTTTCATACCAGTTGCAACCGCACAACCTGCAGACATATTCTATCACGTGTTCCGGCACACCATTCTTGCTGTTTTTTAGGATGGTTTGTACTGTTTGTTTAGCCTGCGCCGTAAGCTCACGAGGCAGTTCATTCAGCGAGTTATCCATCCATGGACCCAAAATTCCGGCTGTGAATCGAGTAGCCCTCGGCAGCTTGATAGGCGTATCAGGCTTCCCTTTCGGGCCGCCAGCCTTAGCGAAAACCGCCTTCCATTTATTCACTTGCCCACTATAATCAAGTAAGAACATAAAAAACCGGTAGTCACTTTGTGGCGATGCGTGAATTCGTGTAATATTGGTCAATGGCCGCCAGAACTTTCGAATGAATTCTTTCATGTATTTTTCAGGCATCCAATGTACATGTGAGAAGATAAGAATCACGGTTTGAGTTTGGCACAGGTTCTTCATTTCTTCGGCGATCTTTTCCGGTGAAAGACGCTGCCGTGAGCCGACACGACCACTTAATTCATGCCAAAGATCGTTGACATCACTTTTACATGCCTTACGATTAAGGCCGATTTTGATCACTTTAGCTGTTATGCTATTTGGAATAAGCTGTATAAGTCGATTAAGCAGCCAGCGTTGACCATATTTGGGTGCACCATGAACAAGGAAAGCCCCTACACGATGGGCCTCAACAATTTTTTGGAATAAACTCACTTGTTGATGATAGTCTAAACGCAATAAAGCTGTGTAAAGCTTTTGGTCATCTGCTATTCGTATGGCCTCACTAAGTTTCTCATCTTTGAGAGTGGAAATGAGATGCTGTAGTCTAGACTGATATGCAGCAGAATTACGGAAATCGATGTAAGCGAGATTGCCCAATAATGGTGGTCGGGTACAATCTTGCAAAAGCAAAGGAATACCTAATCCGGGCCGATCAGTAAGATGTTGATAGATGATAGCTCGCAACTCAGTCCTAGCCCAGACTTTTTCAAAATATTTAGGTGTCAGCACCATTGCCGCTCGCCTACTCTGCTTAATCCCCTCTTCCATTGCCGCAATTATGTCATTACCGGGCTTGATTTGCCATACATCTAACCATACTTTAAACCCGGCTTGATGCAAATCCTTTGCAAGTCGCATGCACCATTCGGTATCTTCACCCGCATGACTAATGAATACGTCAAAGTTTTCCTTGGAGTTGTTCATGTCGTGTTACCCGCTCTCAAAAACAGGTTTTAAACAAAAACCTTTCTCGTTCCTGAGTTGGAAAATTCAATTGCTGCAATACAGTGAGTATATAAATCCACAGGGGTATTACAAAATCCTCAATTTTAAATTGAAACATAACAGATCGCGGTCAAAAAATCAAGAGAATTGTTTTTACAGGCGCATGACGGCCAATCAGAATGAATCATAGTAAGGATATTGATGTGGGAGACTCTGCGAAGCGAGGACACAGAGCCCGGCTGTCCGTGATATGGTCAATCGTTTAATTCATATATTCCTTTCCATTCAATAGCTTCACCATCTCCTCCACCTCCGTCGTCGGCAACTGGCAGGCGTAATTCTCACAAACGTATGCCGTTGCCTTTCCATCGATCATCGTCATCGCTTTGACAAACGGCAAAAATTTACCAAAATAATTCTGCCCATCGCTGCCATCCAAAAACAACAAAATCTTGTTCGGCATAAAACGTTCATGCACGGCGCGCCACATCGCGCGCGTGTCCGGCGCCTCCGGTTTGCCGGCAATAATGATTTGCTTAGGCTTGTCGAGACTGAAATCTACCGCCACCAACATCTGCGGCATCGCGTGCGGAATGCTTTGCAAACGGCTGCCGAAGAGCCGCAGTGTCTTTTCGGCCATCTCCCACCATTCTTTTTTGTCGAGCATTTGTGAAAGGCGCAGAAGATTCAACACCGCAATCGAATTGGCCGCAGGTTCGGCGCCGTCGTAATCTTCTTTCGTGCGCAACAGGATCGTTTCATCTTCGCCGGACGTGTCGTAGAAGCCGCCGTCTTGTTTGTCCCAAAACAGACGGTTTTGTGTTTCCGTCAATGCCACCGCCGTTTCCAGCCATTTGGTGTTGAAAGAGGCTTCGTAAAGATCGGTCAAGCCGAGCGCGAGAAAAGCATAATCGTCGAGGTGCGCCGGAAATTTCGCTTCGCCGTCGCGATAGCGGCGAACCAGTGTTTTCGTTTGCGGGTTATAAAGTTTGCTCAACACAAAATCGGCGGCGCGTTCTGCGGCCTGTAAATATTTTGGCTCATCGAGAACCTGATAAGCGCGGGCGAACGCCGAGATCATCAAGCCGTTCCACGCGGTGATGATTTTATCATCAAGATGTGGGCGGGGACGCGTGTTGCGCAGCGCCAAAAGCTTTTGTTTGCCTTCATTCAGGATCGTCGTGATTTCAGCTTCCGATTTTTTGAACCGCCGCGCGGCTTCAGCGACTGTGTAGGCAGCGTACAAAACATTGCCGTCGCGAAAATCACCATGCGGGTCGTTGATGGTATTGCCGGAGTCGCTCACGCCGAAACCATAGTTGAAAATCTCCGCATTTTCCCCACCGAGCAAGTTCTCGATCTCCGGTTTGCGCCAGAGATAAAACGCGCCTTCTTCTTTTTCTTCGGGATACGCGGCGTCCGGCGCGCTGTCGGCGTCTTCGGCGGAATAAAATCCGCCCTCCGGATGCGTCATGTCACGCAACACATAATCGAGAATTTCACGCGCGATCTTGGCAAAGAAATCGTCTTGGGTAATTTGATACGCCTCGAGATACGACCACACGAGCTGGGCCTGGTCATAAATCATTTTCTCAAAATGCGGCACGCGCCAGTAAGCATCGACCGAATAGCGATGAAAACCGCCGCCGAGATGATCGTACATGCCGCCGGCCCACATTTTTCGCAAAGTGGCGAGCGTCATTTCCAGCGCGCCTTTCTCGTTGGTGCGGCCGTAATAACGCAACAGAAAATTCAGCGTGACCGAACGCGGAAACTTTGGCGCATTGCCAAACCCGCCGAGACGCTCGTCGTAGCTGCTGTAAAATTGCGAATACGCCGTGCGCAAAATCGGCGAGAACAAAACCGCCGAATCTGCATTGGCCGCAATGGCCGTATGCTCTTGCAAAGCCTTGATAATGTCTTCGCCCGATTTTAAAACCTGCTCGCGCTGCTCCATCCACGCCGCGTGCAGACGTTTGAGCAAATCCGGAAAGCCGGGGCGTCCGTAACGCGAGTCCGGCGGAAAATACGTTCCCGCAAAAAACGGCTGCAAACTCGGCGTCAGCCAAACCGACATCGGCCAGCCGCCGCTGCCCGTCATCGCCTGCACCGCGGCCATATAAACTTTATCCACGTCCGGCCGCTCTTCGCGATCCACTTTGATGCAGACAAAGTAGTCGTTCATGATTTTGGCGATGTCGAAATTCTCGAACGACTCGCGCTCCATGACGTGGCACCAGTGGCAGGTTGAATAGCCGATCGAAAGAAAGATTGGTTTATTTTCTTGCCGCGCTTTTTCAAACGCCTCATCACCCCACGGATGCCAGTCGACGGGATTGAAAGCGTGCTGCAATAAATACGGGCTTTTCTCGTTGATGAGGCGATTGGGGTGATGACCTTCTTTGAGTTTGTTGGCAATGTATTCGGAAGCGGGATTCATTTTGTCCTCGGCAAGCTTTTGGGCAACGGCCAACCAATCAGTTGGCGTGTTGTTGTCGGATAATTTTGAATGCAGACCGTAAAGCGCGGCAGTTGCGATTAGCAAAACCGCGCCGATCATGAGATGGCGGCGTTTTTTCGTTCCTTCGATCACGGCTTTAGATCCGAGGGCCGCTCGAAATTTGTCCGCACCACGTAAGTAAAAATTTTCACGCCGTCGATTTCTTCCTGCTCCAACAGCGTGTCGCTTTCCCGATGCCGGCTGCTGAAAACGACGTAATAGCCTTCAGGCAAGCCTTCACTTTTAGCGTAGGCGGCGAGCTGGCGCTTGCCTTTCTGGTAATAGAACGGCCCCGACCAGCGCTTGATCTCGATCACATACGTCTTTTCCTGATAGATGACCATGGCGTCGATCCGGCCGCGACTGCTCGGCACTTCGATAAAAGTTTCGCCGCCGAGTTGTTTGATAAAGAAATTAATGTAACCATCGAAGGAGTAGTGATAGGCGGATTCCTTGAGATTCTCCGTATCAAAAGCGTGGAAACCGCGGCGCTGAACGTAATGGATATAGCTCCGGATGATTTTGTCAATATTCAGCCCCCCCTCGGCGCCATAAAATTCATCGAAACGTTCCGGAAGATTGTCAAAATACGCCGTCTCGCCATTGATCAGCGGGCGAAAAGCATTGATCAAGCGATTTTTGTAAAGAGGGATGGGCACATCGACAATGCCGCCGACGTCTTCGATCACACCATTGACGTGCAAAAATTTGATTTGTTCGTCGTCAACCGTATAAGGAATTTCATTTTCATCGAAAAGCACTTTCAGCATGAATTCCTTATGCTGTTTCGCCTTGGCAACAATGTTGGAAATATTTTTGTCGATGCGCTTGCGCAAGAAATAATCCAACAAGGCCCGAAAGCCGGCCATATCCACAGGCTTGCTGCGGTCGGTGCAATAGTTTTCCACCAATTCCCGGCAAAGGGCATTGACCAGGCCGGGCTGGCCGAGCGTACCCTCATAAATTTTGGCAACAACTTTTTTCTGAAAGGCTTGGCCGCTTTCTTGTTCATATTGGCCGATCAACCCCTCCACTTCCGCTTTCGAAAAATACGGCACTTCGATCTCATCGGCAATATTGAAAGGCGAGGCGTAATCCAACACCGCGCCGGAAAGGTTGCGCACGCCGACAAGAATAAGGGATTGGAGGCTGTGCACGTCGCGCTCGTGATACAGGCTGCGAAAAACGTGCATGATCTCGCTGATGCGATCATACGGAATTGCGTCAAACTCGTCAATCACCAACACCAATTTCCTTTGTGTTTCTCGATAAATCTTTCGCATCAGCGAGTCAAAATGGAGCATCTTATCGAGATTGTAGCTCTCGATAATGGCGCGGACGCTCGTATCGCTCGTCCTATCCTTTAAACGTTCCTTCAAGGCGGCAAAAAAGTCGGAACCGGCATAGCCAAAACTTTCAACCGTTATCCAAATCGGCAGATAAGGCGATCCTTCGATATGTTCGATCTGGCGCAACAACTCAAGAAAATAGGTGGTTTTGCCCGCCTGCCGCGGCGCGAATAAGGTGAAATATTTGCCTTCTCTGACTTTCGCCATCCCCGCCTGAATCAGGGTCTCGCGCTTGACCATGAAGTGCAATTGCGGATCACAAGGCCCTTCGACGTTAAACTTTCGCATGATATGCCTCATTGTTGGGTGAAATCTGTTATGGCTTCAAATCGGAGGGCCGCTCGAAATTTGTCCGCACCACGTAAGTAAAAATTTTCACGCCGTCGATTTCTTCCTGCTCCAACAGCGTGTCGCTTTCCCGATGCCGGCTGCTGAAAACGACGTAATAGCCTTCAGGCAAGCCTTCACTTTTAGCGTAGGCGGCGAGCTGGCGCTTGCCTTTCTGGTAATAAAAGACATCGGACCAGGGTTTGACTTCGATGACATAGGCCTTATCCTGATAAATGATCAAAGTATCGATCCGGCCCCGGCCTGAGGGCACTTCCATGTAAGTTTTGCCGCCAAGTCGCTCAATGAAAAAATTGATAAAAGCATCGAAAGAATAATGGCACGCCGACTCTTTGAGATTTTCCGTATCGAACGCACGAAACCCGCGGCGTCGGACGTAGTGAGTGTAATGCCGGATGATTTTGTCGATGTCAAAACCCTTCACACTGTAAAATTCCTCGAACCTTTCGCTGGGGCTGGTGTAATGCTTGGTCTCGCCGTTGCTCCGAGGACGGAAAGCGGCAATCAGCGCATTTTTATAAAGTGGAATCGGCACGTCCACGCTTCCGGTTGGATCCTTGGCAATCACACCATGACTGTAAAGAAATTTCATCTGCTCATCATAGATCAGAAACGGGATTGGCGCTTCTTCAAACAACGCTTTGATCATAAACTCTTTGTGCGCCTGGGCTTTGCTCACGATGTTGGAAATATTTCGGTCAATCCGCTCCGTCAGGAAGTAATTCAACACTCTTCGAAGATTGGTCATATCGACAGACTTGCTGCGGTCGGTGCAATACTTTTCCAACAATTCCCGGCACAGCGCATTGACCAAGCCTGGCTGCCCGAGGGTATTTTCATAAATTTTGGCGACGACTTTTTTCTGGAAGGCCTGTCCACTTTCCTGCTCGTACTGGCCAATCAACTCCTCAACCTCGGCTTTGGTGAAGTAGGGCACTTCAAGCTCATTGGCAATATTGAAAGGCGAGGCATAATCCAATACCACGCCGGAGAGATTGCGCACACCGACAAGAAGAAGGGAGTGCAGACTGTGCACGTCGTGCTCGTGATACATGCCGCGAAAAACGTGCACGATCTCACTGATGCGATCATCCGGAATGGCGTCAAATTCATCGAGCCCGAACACCAATTTCCTTTGTGTTTCCCGATGGATTTTTCGCATGAGCGAGTCAAAATGGAGCATCTTTTCAAGATTGGCGTTTTCGATAATCGCACGAATTTTTGCATCGCGCACCCGATCACTTAAACGCTCTTTAAAGACGGCAAAAAAGTCGGAACCCGCATGACGGAGCCCTTCAACGGTGACCCATACCGGCAAGTACTGCGCTCCCGCCGTGCGCTCGACCTCGCGCAAGAGTTCGAGAAAGTACGTGGTCTTGCCTGCTTGTCGAGGAGCGAAAATAGTGAAATATTTGCCCTCATTGATTTTTGCCAAGCCCTCCCGAATCAGGGATTCGCGTCTAATCATGAAGTGCAATTGCGGATCGCAAGGACCGGAGACATTAAATTCTCGCATGATTTCATCTCAATAAAGAGTTGGGTTTACCGAAAAATTTTCAGAACTTGTTCAACGTTACTCAAATCCGCATCGGCAAAGGCGCCAAATTCAAAATACTTCCATAAGAATAAAGACGTGGTCCGGACCTGTTTGATGAGGAATGTATCCTGCATTCCAATTCAAATCAATTTAGCATAAAATTCGAATCTTGCAAGAGCCGTCACGATATTTTTTTTCAAAGCATTTTCTCCGTGACGCTCCGAACCCGCCCAAAACGCAAAAACCCCGGACGACGTGAGGCGCTCGGGTAAGCCCATCAGTCTCAGGGGTTTCTTTTAATGAAAAGCGCAACATAAATTTTCAAGCACGCCCCTTTAGCGCAAGCAACCCTACAACTCTTCGATATCCCGCTCCAGATATTTGTTATAATCTTTAACGATCGGGGCGTATTTTTCACTCAACAACGGCGAGGAAATCATAAAATCTGCGGTGGAACGATTGCAGGCGATGGGAATGTTGTACACGACCGCGATGCGCAGCAGGGCTTTGACGTCGACGTCGTGCGGATGCGGGCTCATGGGATCCCAGAAAAAAATGATGAAATCGATTTTGTCCTCCGTGATCAACGAGCCCAGTTGTTGATCGCCCCCAAGAGGGCCGGATTTCAGCAGGGTAATTTTTTTGAGCGCGGATTTCTCTCTGCGGGTCGATGCCAGTTTTTTGTTGATCGTTTTTTCAACCAACTTGCCGGTCGTTCCCGTGCAAACCAGGTTGTGCGAGAGCAGCACCTCGAAATTCCATTCCACCCACTCGATCAGATCTTTCTTGCGGTTGTCGTGCGCGACGAGCGCGACGTTTTTGATTTTTTCCATGGCGTCTTCCATCAGCAGATTAATCGCACGCCGAATGCCAGGGCTTGTTGATTAGAAATAGCGTCGAAGCGTTTGTTTTTATGGTCATCGACGCGACGCTGCAACGGGAGAGCTGCGTCACCGGCATTTAAATTCACCGCGCCATCGGCATTTTGGTTAAACACACTTGCGGGCTTGCCGGTCCGACCAGCGTTACCATGGCGCAAGATGGCCCGATGCGGCGCTGCCGATTTTCCTCCAGTGAAAGGCTTCTGGCTCCAGCGCAAAAGAATTTTCATTGTTGTTTGCAAAATTGCAGTAGTCATTTTCTCAAAATTTTGTTTTTTTCGCGCCCCAGCTTTTGCGCACCATTAACTCCGGCTGCAAAGATAACCGCTGCGGTAACGAATCCGGATTTTCCAAACGCGCCATGAGACGCTCCACGGCGCGATAACCGATTTTCTCCAGAGGTTGACGCACGGTCATCAAGCCGGCATGCTCGGCCAAAGCGCTATTCTCGAAACCGATCAACGCCACGTCATCTGGTATGTGCAGGCCGGCTTGTCGGATGGCTTTAATGGCGCCGAGCATTTGATTTCCATCGGCCACCAGCACCGCCAGCGGCACGTTTTGATCGCGCTGCGCCAAAAAATTTTTCAGGGCCAAATAACCGGATTGGTCGTGGTGATCACTGATGATCATTTTATCGGATAAATCAATGCCGGCTTTGCGCAGGGCCCGCCGGCAATCCTGGAAACGGAGCTGCGCCGAGAAGTTTTCGCGATAGCCGGCAAGCAGGGCAAAGTTACGATAGCCGATTCGCTCCAAATACTGGATTGCCAAAAGCGCTCCGGTTTGATTGTCGACGGTGATTGAGTCCAACAGCTCATGATAGCTATCCGCCAAAACCAATGGCAAGCGCCGGCTTTTGCAGGCCTGCGCAAACTCCTCAGAGATTTTCGTGGACACCCACATCAAACCGTCCATGCGGCGTTTTTGCAAGACGCGTTGCAACAGCGCGTCTTGCTTTTGCAAATCCTCAATGCCATACAGCAGCAAATCAAAGTTGTGCTGCGCCAGGCCGCGTTGAATGCCGCACAGAATTTCGAGGCCAGCATTGCCGTTGCAAAAAGACGCGATCACGCCGATGGTGTTGGTTTTGCGCCGTGCCAGGCCCTGCGCCATGGCATCCGGTTGATAATTCAGTTCGTCGATCACCTGCAACACCTTTTCGCAAGTCGATTCCGAGTGCAGCGGAACGCCGTTCAAAACGCGCGACACCGTGCCGATACTGAACCCTGATTTTTTCGCGACCTCATAAATCGTTGCAACCATAAAATATTCTCGCCGAGTAATCCAACATTCATGTTGGGCGTGATTTTGCCTGGCTCGCCATTTGTGAATACGACAGGCAAACTGCGCAACATGAATGTTGCGCCACTGTACGATCAGGCCGCCAGTTGTTGCTTCAAGGTGGCTGCCAGGAAGGCAAAAAATTCGTTGCGGGTTTCTTCCGTGAAACTTTGCAACTGCGCTATTTGCTCGGGACTGGCGAAGAGTTCGGGATTGGCGATGAATGTCGCCGCCAAATAAGCTTTATAGCGCAAGCTGGTCGTGCTGGCTTCCAATGCCAGCCGGCGCAATTCGCCGATAATTTTGGCATAATTCTGCTCGGGGGCGTGGAGTTTCATTTTCACCGAATTAAGAATGGCCGACTCAACGATCGTCGCGCTGTTGATGCGCAGAGCCGTTCCATAACCGCGTAACGCACTTTTCAAAATTCTTTGGCGTGACGCCACGCTATCCGTGTTCGTGCCGGTTGCTTGCAGCGGTTGGCTTTGCAGCGCGCCCATGCCGAGCGTTAGCCAGAGCATGAATATAAATTTCGATTTGAATGAGTTCATGATTTACTCCTGTAAATGGTTAACTGCGTTTTTAAAAAATTCCTCAAAATTGCAACTCACTCATGCAAATGCCTGACCAAAAAATGTTTTTAGATTTAACTCCTTGATGAAATATAGCTTACCTGAGCCGCGCCGGAATTGAAAGAATGCTGAGTGGGTGCAACAGAAGAGAGGTGTTAATTCGAGGGAAAACGATCTATGCTGGGCAAAACCAAAATGTTACTTGGCCGGGAGGATTGTGGCGTTCGCGCCTTTTTGTGGCACCCCTTGAAGCGGTGAAAATAGTCCGAGGTCGAAAGTCCGAAGTCCGAGGTCAATTAAATAATTATTCTTCCTTGGCTCGGCGCAGGCGGTTATTCAACGCCCGCCGCGATAAGCCCAACAGGCTTGCGGCGATGGTTTGATTGCCGCCGGCGCGTTGCATGGCTTCGTCGATGAGGATTTGCTCGGCTTCATCAAGGGTCGGGAGCCGATCAGCAAAATTGATCAACGGCAGTTCCGCCTCTGGCGTATGGATATTTTTCTCCGGCGCGGCGTGATTGGGAGAAATTTTTTCGCGGAACGAACTCATCGAAAGCACGCCGGCAGTATGGCGGCTCACCGCATCGAAAATCAATCCCTCCAACTCTCTGACATTGCCGGGAAAATGATACGTGCGCAGCAAAGTTGCCAGCTCGCGCGGCGCAGCCGGTTGCTTTTTATTGAGCGTCTGCGCGGCTTTTTTCAGATAATGTTCGATTAATAGCGGCACGTCATCCAACCGTTCGCGCAAGGCTGGAAGATGAACCCGATGGGCTTGCAGGCGATAGTAAAGATCTTTGCGGAAATGGCCGTGGCTCTGCATCGACACAAGATCTTGATGCGTGGCCGTGACGATGCGCGCGTCCGAAACTTTCGACATATCCGACCCGAGCGAATAGTATTTGCCTTCCTGCAAAAGTCGCAGCAGCTTGACTTGCGACTCGTTGTTCAAATCGCCAATTTCATCGAGAAATAACGTGCCGCCGGCAGCCTGCTCGATCAGGCCGCGACGCGGTTTATCGGCGCCGGTGAAAGCCCCCGCGAGATGGCCAAAAAGCGTATCGGCAAACAAATGATCATCCACCCCCGCGACATTGACCGCGACAAACTCGCCCTGGCGCTGACTGACCTGATGAATCGCTTTGGCCACCAGCTCTTTGCCGACGCCGGTTTCACCGGTGATGAGAACCGGCAGCGGCGTCGGAGCGATGGCTTCGATATATTTGAAAATGCCGCGCATCGCCGCATTGGCGGTAATGATCTCGGCAAACGCTTCAGGATGTCGCAGTTGCTCCGACAGCAACGAGGTTTTGAGCAAATCATTTTCGTTGCGGATTTCCAAAATATCAATGGCATGGCGAATCGTTGTGACCAGGCGCGCATCGTCCACCGGTTTGACGAGATATTCAAACGCCCCCGCTTTCATGCATTCCACCGCGGTTTCGACTTCATTGACGGCGGTGAGCACAATCACCGGAATTGCCGGATACTCGGCAATGATCTGCGGCAACAACTCCTTTCCCGAGACGTGAGGCATGTACAAATCCAACACCACGACCGCGAACTCTTTTTGCGCCAGCAAAGCGAGGGCCTGCCGGCTGTCCTGGCATTTGACAACGCTTTTGAGGCCCGCGGCATTCAGCGTGATTTCCGCACTGAATAAAAATTGCTCTTCATCATCGATGAGCAGCACCGGATGTTCAGGGTAGGTGGTGAAACTCATTTGATTTTCCTGATGAGATGGAACGACTTGCAAATGAAGTGGAAATTCTTTATCTTTATGCAAATGAGATAATGATGTCTTGCTCACAACTAATTGGTGAAACCGCTATGTCTCAGAATCATAATATTGAAAGCGCTGTTGAAAAGCTGATCCACGAGCATTTCGAGCTCGACGAAAGCCTCGAAAAAGTGATCTGGATCAAACCCGCGGCAACGCCGGAAATTCAGTTGCTGGAAATTAACGCAGCAACTCCTGCCACGGGGGATGTGATGTCATTTTATTTTCCGCCCTCCGATGAAATGCCTTATTCATTGTTTCTTGCGGAGGTCACGCCGGAAGAATGGCAAAAGGTTCTACGGAACGAAATTCCCTTGCCCGAGGGGTGGAGCCTGGAGAATCATAAAGTGTTCTCGCGCGAAATGGTGGTAGCATGACAGACCGGCGAACCTTGCAGATGGCATTTCTCAAGCAGGCACGTGCCGATTGGTCTGCTTATCAAAAAACTCTTCACCCTTCGTGGCCTGTTTGCCATCGTTTACATTTTTTACAAATGGCCACGGAGAAGCTTGGTAAAGCGCTTTTGGTTGGCGGCAAAATGAGCTTCGAGCGCATCACCGGTAGCCACGCCGCTTTTGTAAAATTTCTGCGTGTTGCCAGCAATAATTATAATCTGCATGCAAAACTGGGAATGAATAGATCACAACTGAACGTTTATTTCACTCAGTTTCTGCCAATTGCCCATGAAATCGAGACTCTGGCGCCGGCATTGGCGCAAGATGGCCCCAACCCTGAATATCCCTGGCTTGATAAGAGGGGACAGGTTTATGTTCCTGTAGATTATTCATTTCCTTTGACCAAGTTGCTGCAATCGCCGCAAGGTCTGCATTTAGTAAAATATATCCGCATTTTTCTTGTCGAGTTCGAGAAGCTTTTCTAAGGTTCTATCTATCCCTTTGCCGCCGGCAATTTGAGGGTGGCGACGGTGCCCTGGCCGGGCTGCGATTCCAAAAATAGCTCGCCGCCGTGATCTTTGACAATGCGGTATGAAATTGACAGGCCCAGGCCGGTGCCGCCCGTGTCGCGCCTGGTGGTGAAAAAAGGATCGAAAATGTGCTTCAAATTCGGCTCGGACAGGCCGATGCCTTTATCAACGACGCGCACGACAACGTGGTGACGCTCGGCTTCATAAACGATTTCGATGCAGAGCCGCGCGTCTTTGCGCTGCAGCGCCTGACAGGAATTGGTGATCAAATTGATGAGCACCTGCTCGAGCTGCTGAAAATTGCCCAGGATGGGCGGAATGTTTTTGTCCGCCATCACACTGAAATTGTCGGTGGATTTTTTGATGAGCGGCTGCACGATGGTAATCGCGGCCTCCACGACCTCGTTGAAATCGATTAATTTTTTTACGCCGCCCCGTTCATCACGCGCAAAATCCTTCAAGCTCTGCACGATTTTTTGAATGCGCTTCGAGCCGTCGATCAACCCCGAGAACAAGGGTGAAATTTTATCATACGCTTGCGAATACGACAGGCCGCCCAGCATAAAATCGCCGTTGCCGGCCGCGTAAGCATCGAGAATGGGCTTGACTTCCCGCCAGCCACGCGATAAAAATTTTGCGTTCAGCAAAATGTAATTGTTGGGATTGTTGATCTCGTGCGCCATGCCGGCGACCAGCGTGCCGAGGCTCGCCAATTTATCCGCCTGCATCAGTTGCTGCCGCTGAATTTCGTTGAGTTCCTCCGCTTTCTTTCTCTCGGTGTAATCACTCACCAGGCCATCGTACGAGGTGACCTTTCCATTCACATCTTTTCGCAGGACGATGGTATTCCGCACCCAGCGGACGGAGCCATTCTTGTGGATAATTCTGTGTTTGAGCGTGGGAACGGCCTCGCCGAGCAGCGCGCGATTCGCCCGCTCGATGACG
>Ga0247727_10001778_pt1 | contig 50240 bp, 50 predicted proteins | sample WisWelCaveWW1625_FD_202498 | JGI IMG/M metagenome (GOLD analysis project Ga0247727, IMG submission 202498) | Biofilm microbial communities from Wishing Well Cave, Virginia, United States - WW16-25 | ecosystem: Environmental > Aquatic > Deep subsurface > Groundwater > Cave microbial mat | place...
ATCCCGTTCGCTCCCCTAGCTTTCGCGTCTGAGTGTCAGGAGTGTGCCAGGAGGCCGCCTTCGCCACTGGTGTTCCTCCGCATATCTACGCATTTCACCACTACACGCGGAATTCCACCTCCCTCTCGCACCCTCAAGTCTGGCAGTATCGGACAGCTTCTCTCAGTTGAGCCAAGAGTTTTCATGCCCGACTTACCAAACCACCTGCACGCGCTTTACGCCCAGTGAATCCGGATAACGCTCGGTACCTACGTTTTACCGCGGCTGCTGGCACGTAGTTAGCCGTACCTTATTCTGGGAGTACTGTCCTTCCTCATCCTCCCTAAAAGCGCTTTACGACCCGAAGGCCTTCATCGCGCACGCGGCGTTGCTGCATCAGGCTTTCGCCCATTGTGCAATATTCCTTACTGCTGCCACCCGTAGGCGTCTGGCCCGTGTTTCAGTGCCAGTGTGGGGGGTCACCCTCTCAGGTCCCCTATCCGTCGTCGCCTTGGTAGGCCATTACCCTACCAACTAGCTGATGGACCGCAGGCCCCTCCCAAAGCGTCTCCCGAAAGAGACTTTAGACTTGAAGCCTCTAACCTCCAAGACCACATGCGGTATTAGCAGTTCTTTCGAACTGTTATTCCACACTTCGGGGTAGGTCACCCACGTGTTACGCACCCATTCGCCACTAAGAGAGTATTGCTACACTCTTCGTTCGACTTGCATGTATTAAGCACGCCGCCAGCGTTCATCCTGAGCCAGGATCAAACTCTTCGTCAGACTTACTGTTACCAAGCTACACCGTAGCTTGAAGAAGTCTTGGAATTTGCGTCTGCCCTTGTGGGCATAACGCTGGACCCAAATTGTGCATTTCTTGTCACTATTCAGTTGTAAAGGTTCCTTTTTCAGAGCGGGCCGAGTTTACCACCCTGCTCTCTATCTGTCAAGGCCTAGAGACGCAAAACGCCGATGCGTCTTGCTCTCATCGGCGAGGTATGCAGACCAATCAAACTAACTTAGTTCCGGTCTCTGCGGGCCTCTTTGTCTCTTTAGTTGGCTTGTCTTTCCGTGTTTGGTGTTACGGACGAGACTGTGTTGCGCCGATAATATAACACTGTCATACAAGCATGTCAAGGGCAATTTCAAAATTGATTCACAAACAGATTGAACCTCCATTCAAGGCGCGGTACAATGCCGCCATCACCTTTTGGAGGCTCAACTGTGAATGCGCTCAAAGAACGAATCCGCAAAGATGGCCGCAACCTCGGCAACGGCATCTTGAAAGTAGACGGCTTCATCAACCACCAGGTTGACCCGGTTTTGATGGATGAATGCGGGCGTGAACTGGCCGCCCGCTTTCGATCCGTCAGCGCCACCAAAGTTCTCACCGCCGAAATCTCCGGTATTGCCCCCGCTTTCACCACCGCCCTTCACCTCGGCGTCCCCCTCGTCTACGCCCGCAAATCCAAACCCATCACCATGCCCGACCAAATTTTCCTCACCCTCGCCCCGTCTCACACCAAAGGCCGCACCGTCGAACTCATCGTCTCACCGGAATATCTTTCGCGCGGCGAAAAGGTTTTGATTATTGACGACTTTCTCGCCACCGGCCAAACCATCCTCGGCCTGGCCCGGCTCGCTCAGGCCGCCGGTTCCACCATCGTCGGCATTGGGGCCGTGATCGAGAAAATCTTCGAAGGCGGTCGAGTGATATTAGCGCCCCTGGGAGTCCCGATCGAATCCCTCGCCCTCATCACCGACATGAGCGACGGCAAAATCGCCCTCGCCTGAGACACATGGACGCAATTGCCATCCTCGACTTCGGCTCGCAATACTCGCAACTCATCGCCCGCCGAGTCCGCGAAGCGCACGTCTACTGCGAACTCTTTCCCTGGGACGCCCCCGCCGACAAAGTTCTCGCCCTTCAACCCAAAGCCTTCATCCTCTCCGGCGGCCCCAACTCGGTCTATGAACCCGGCGCGCCGACTCTGCCCGGCTACGTCCTCGCCTCCGGCCTGCCCGTTCTCGGAATCTGCTACGGCATGCAACTCATGGCTCGCGCCCTCGGCGGCCACGTTGCCCCCAGTTCCCAACGCGAATACGGCCGCACCGAAGTTCAATTCTCAGCTTCCCGCCGCAGTTCAGGCGTCCAACTTTCCGCCGCAGTTCAGGCGTCTAACTTCCAGGTCTGGATGTCCCACGGCGACAAAGTCATCCAACCACCACCCGGCTTCACCGTCACCGCCACCAGCCCTAACTGCCCCATCGCCGCCATGGAAGATCCAAAGCGGCGGCTCTTCGCCCTCCAATTCCATCCCGAAGTTAACCACACCCAACACGGGCGTGAAATCCTGCAAGCCTTCATTCGACAAACTGAAATCAAAGCCGACTGGACTCCCGGTTCAATCGTAGAAGATTCGATTCAAAAGATTCGGGCGCAAGTGGGCGAGGCCAAAGTGTTGGCCGCCGTGAGCGGGGGCGTGGACTCGACCGTCGCCGCCGCCCTCGTCCATCGCGCCGTCGGCGACCAGCTTACCTGCTACTACATTGACACCGGCCTCATGCGCGCCGACGAGTCCGAACAAGTCATCGCCACATTCCGCGAAAACCTGCACGCGAAGCTGTACCCCGTCAATGCCGTCGAAGACTTCATGGAAGCGCTGGCTGGCGTAACCGACCCGGAGCGCAAACGCAAAATCATCGGCGAAAAGTTCATCCGCATCTTCGAGCACGAAGCGCGACGGCTGGGAAGCGATGCCAAGTTTCTGGTGCAAGGCACAATCTATCCTGATGTGGTCGAGTCGAGCGGCAAAGGCCGGGAGCAGGCCGCCAAGATCAAAACTCATCACAATGTCGGCGGTTTACCTGACGATCATCACTTTTCACTGGTCGAGCCGCTGAGGTATCTTTTCAAAGATGAAGTGCGGGCCGCCGGCGCAAAACTCGGCCTGCCCGACGAGATGGTGTGGCGTCAACCCTTCCCCGGCCCCGGCCTCGCCATTCGCTGTTTGGGTGAGGTGACCTGGGAGCGTTTGGAGAAACTGCGCGCCGCCGACAAAATCTTCACCGACGAACTGCGCGCCGCCGGAATGTTGAGAGGCGATACGGCCCAGGCCTTCGCCGTTCTCTTGCCGGTGAAGTCCGTCGGTGTGATGGGCGACTATCGAACTTATGAAGAAACCATCGTCCTGCGCGCCGTCACCACCGACGACTTCATGACCGCCGACTGGGCGCGCCTGCCCCACGACTTGCTTGCCAAAGTCTCCAGCCGGATTGTCAACGAAGTCAAAGGAGTCAATCGCGTGGCCTACGACATCTCAAGCAAGCCGCCGGCGACGATTGAATGGGAATGAATCTCGGCCTTATCATCCGCGACTCGTGGCGCATCACCTGGCGAAGCCGGCCGCTGTGGTTGCTCACCCTGCTCCTATTCGCCGTCTTCATCCCGGCTGGCGTGTTGTCGTTCTCGTTTAGCGCCGTGGCAACCGCCATCACCTTTCCAATCGCAGACCCGCAACTGCTGTTCTTCATTGGCCGCTTGCAGAGCGTGCCCGGCCCGGCGTGGGTCAGCATCGCCTTCGTGGCCTTCATTGTGTTGATTGCAACCACAGCCGTCGCCCTCATACTCCAAGCCGCCACGATGCGCGGCGCGGCGCTGGCAGCTGAACACGGCAAAGTCTCGCTGAGCGAAGCTCTGCGCTTGGGCCGGACCCGCATCGTCAATATCGTCAAACTCAGCTTGACCTTCGGGCTGATCATCGTCGCCCTCGGCCTCCTGCCCTCGCTGGCCCTCATCCTCCTGGGCGACAAATCGCCGCTCGGCGCAAGGCTGATCAACCTGGCTCAAACCGGCCTGACGCCGCTCACGACCGTTTTGAATTTTGTCTTACTGCTGGCCCTCATGTCCATCGCCCTCGAAGACTTCACGCCGCGCAAAGCCTTCGGGCGGGTGGGCAATGTCTTTCGCGTCGGCTGGTGGGCGTTCCTTCTCGTCGTCGGCCTGTCTGGCCTCGCCGCGTTGATTACGGCCATCATTCTCGTCATCCCAGTTTTCATCGCCATGCCCGTCGTCATCTTTGAAGCTCGAACCGGCCTATTGTTGTTCGCGCTCAGCTACGCCTGCGCCGGGCCAATCGCCATCGGTTTTCTGCTCTTCACTGCCGTATTCACGCTGGTGTTGTACACGCTCATCTATCGTGAGGCGGTCAAACTTACGTCATGACCCTCACTCAAACTTCATTCTTTGGCCGCCCGGCCTATCAGCTTTCAAACAAACACCTCTCGCTCACGGTTGTTCCGGCGCTGAGTGGCCGGGTGATGGAACTGCTCTTCCGAAAACAAAATCTCTTTTGGATCAATGAGCCGCTTCTCAAGAGCAAATTTGGCGGCGACCCGGCGTTTGGCGGTTGGAAGAATTGGGGTGGATACAAGACCTGGCTCGCCCCGCAGAGCCGGTGGCCCAACCCGGATGCTCAATCGGATGATATGGACAATGTCCAATGGACAGTCATCGGTCAAACCGACTCGGCTGTGGCAACCAGTCTCCACCTGCGCGGGCCGATCATTCCGTGGGGCGGAGTCCGGTTGGGGCGGCAGATCACACTGCGAGCGGGCGAGAAGAAAGTGGCCGTGCGAGAATCGATTCACAACGCGAGCGACAAGCCGCAAACGTGGGCGGCCTGGGCTGTTGCCCAGTTCCCCGCGCCCGGCTGGGCTACCTATCCAAGTGAAGGCGCGCGAAAGACTCTGGCTCTCACGCCGCCAAAGTTCCGGCGCAACCGTTTGCACTTCAAAGGCGATTCAAAATGGAAGGTTGGGACTCTTACGAAAGAAGGCTGGGGCGAGTATCAGGCTAAAGATTGGGCCAAGTCATTTCGCGCCAGCTTCGCCCCTCACGCCGACCTGCCGCACCCCGACGACTGTAATCTTGAAACGTGGAGCAACACCGACCCGGCCTACATGGAACTCGAATGGCTCGGCCCGCTGGTCGCTCTCAGACCGGGCGAGTCGTGGGTGTTTGAAACGGAATGGCTCATTGACTCGTCAATCGGGCGGGCTTAGAATCAGGATATGCCGTCGCCGTTTCCAGGAGCGGCTGGATTATACTCAGCCGCCTGTACCGCCCTTGAATGAAGAAGCGGATGCGGCCTGGGCAGACGAACTGATCAAAAACGCCCCGAAGGTTTGAAAACTTCGGGGCGTTTCTTTATTAAGGGGCGGCTGTTTAGGGCGCGGTCACTGCGCCCCTACAATTTATTTTTCAATTGTCACCCTCATCACCGCCGTATCTTTCCCCCCAAACCGGTACTTGTAATCCTCACTGCCTTGCATGAAGTCGTAGCTGGTTCGCCCGGCAACGATGGCGCGCTCGATCAGCCGCGCCAGCAGAACCCAGCCCGGCGAGAGCGCTGCGGCCATGTCAGGATTAATGCCGGAGTTGTACACCCAGATGCGGTTGGCGTAATCGAACTGCACATAGGCCGCTACCCGCCTGCCGTTCACCTCAAGAAACGCCAACTGCAACAGCCCGGCCTTCTGTATCACGGCAAAAATGTCCCTGAAGGCATCCCGCATCTTCGAGGTGAGAAAGCCCGCCTTGTTTTCGGCGGCGGTTTCCATCAATGCCATAAACGCTTCGGTCTCAGCCAGAATATCGCGATTTGAGTCCACGATGTACCACGTCACCGGGTCTTCACTGCCTTGCGCCTTGCGTAGCTTGCGATTGATCTCGTGCCGTTGTTTGCTGTCCAGTTGTTTCAGGTAAGCGTCAAACGAGTCTGGCAGGTTGACGACGGGGCAAACGTCAAGCCGAGTCACTTCAGCCTTCAAGCCGTCTTCAGTCGCCAGGCTCGCCAGCGTTTGCGGCGTGGGCGTCCAACCGGGGATGTTGGAGAAGATCAGCTTCGTCCATTTCGGCGCGTCGGGCGATCTGAGCCACCGCCACGCGGCGCGTGCCGCGGCTTCCATTGAATCAGCCGGGGCAATCACATCCAGGTAATCGGCGACCTCCTCGCCGCCTACCCAGCGGGCGATGCCATCTGAATCCACAAACATCGGCGCGATGGCGATCAGTTTCCCCCCTGGGGGATCATCGCGCATGGTCAGCACGCACAACTCGCCACTGCCAAAGTGCCGCCACCACGCCGCCAAAAACTCCGCCCGCTGAAACGGGGTGTTCGTCAAACTGCGCGAGGCAAGTTCATTCCACTCACTCGCCAGCGTTTCAAAAACTGAGGCATCACGACAACACTCAACATTCATGCGATCTCTAATCTCCCGCTTCGCGTCAAATCTCCATTTCATTATACTCGCCAGTGGTACAATCTTACCCACCATGCGAAATTCAGTTTCGATGACAGGCGGAGTCTTCTTTGTTCTGCTGTTGATTCTGGGCTACTACTTTTTGCCACCACTCGTTACTGGCGCAACGCGCTTCACTCAATTGCGCCAGTGGCTCACCGACCCCGCCGCCCATCCTGAACTCGCCATCGCCGCCGGAAATCGCTGTGGCGACGCCCCGTTCGTCTTGCCAACAGATGGTTACCTCGGCTTTGGCTGGGGCGACTCGTTCCGGCCCGGCCACCAGCATCAAGGGCTGGACATCTTTGGGGCAACCGATCTGAATCAAACGCCCGTTGTCGCCGCCTACGACGGCTACCTCACTCGCGAGTCCGATTGGGTCAGTTCAGTCATTATTCGCCATCCCTCTGACCCGCTGAATCCGTCTCGCCAGATTTGGACGTATTACACGCACATGGCCGATCAATACGGCGCTTCGTTCGTTCTACCCGACTTCCCACGCGGCACGCGCGAGCTTTTCGTCACCGCCGGAACTTTGCTTGGCTACCAGGGCAACTACTCCGCCGATCCGGCCAAGCCGGTGGGCATCCACCTGCACTTCTCCGTCGTCCAATCCAAACCTGACGGCGGCTACAAGAACGAGCTCGACATCAACAACACCTACGACCCGATTCCCTACCTCGGCCTGGCGCTGAAAGACGAAGTCTGGAAATGCCCGTAGACAAGCACGACATCGCCATCGTCGGCGCGGGGCCGGCGGGGTCGGCGGCGGCTTACTTCCTCGCCCGCGGCGGTCTCGACGTGGCCCTCATTGATAAGGCGGCCTTCCCGCGCGACAAAACCTGCGGCGACGGCGTCAGCCCGCGCGCCCTGCACGTCCTCGATCAAATGGGCCTGCTGGCCGACCTCGCCGCCCGCTCCTTCCGTGTTAACCGCCTCGACTTCTACACACCAAACAGCCGCCTCTGTGTGGCCGACGTGCCGCGCATGAACGGCCTGCCTGACTACACCCTCGTCGTCCCGCGTTTCATCTTAGACGACGAGATTCGCAAACGCGCGCTCTCCGCCGGAGCGAAATTTTATCAGGTGGACATCACGGACTCGATCAAAGACGGCGATCGCATCGTCGGCGTGAAAGGGAATGGGGCAACCGTCTCTGCCAGACTCACCGTCATCGCCACCGGGGCCGCCACCCGGCTCCTGGGGCAAACCGGCTTCCTGCATGGTAAGCCGGCTCTCATGGTCGCCGCCCGGCAATACTTCGAGAACCTGCCGCCCGTCGCCGACCGGCTCGAATTTTATTTCGATCACATCCCGCTTCCCGGCTACGGCTGGCTCTTTCCCACCTCGCCCACCTCGGCCAACATCGGCCTGGGCTACATTGGCCCGCGCGCCAACTCGCCGCGCACCTTGCTCGAAAATTTCTATCGCGATCACCCTCGCGTGCGCGAGCTGATCAAAGACGGGACGCCCGTCGGCCCGATCAAAGGCTACCCACTTAGAGTCGATTTCCCTGACGCCACGGTGATGGTCGAGGGCGGGATCGCCGTCGGCGAAGCCATCGGCCTCGTCAACCCGTTCACCGGCGAAGGCATAGACTACGCTCTCGAGTCTGCCCAGATCGCCGCCGAGTGCATTTTGGCCGCCCGTGACTACACCCTGAACGGCCTGCGCGACTACCCGCGCCGCCTGAACGCGCGCTTCCGGCACTACTTTGTCATCATCACCCGGATGCGCAACTTCTTCTACAACACCTTCATGCTCAACCGCCTCTTCGGGCGCGGCGCGAACAACCGCTACATTCGCAAAACAGTCATGAACATCTGCTTCGGCGAGACCGATCCCCTGCAAGCCTTCTCGCCGAAGATGATGTGGGAGCTATTCAAACCTTAGCAAACGTCAAACGACAAACGACTCTTTTGACGTTTATCGTTTGACGTTTCACACTCCAAAGCCATGAAAGATAAAGTCACCCTCATCACCGGCGCCGGTCGTGGCATCGGCAAAGCGATTGCCCTGCGCTTCGCCGCCGCTGGCGCAAAAGTCGTCGCCAACGATGTCAACCCCGACACTGCCGACGCCACGGCCAAGGCCGTCAACGATGACGGCGGTCAAGCGATTAGCATCATCGCCGACGTGGCGAACAAAATGGCCGTGCAGACCATGCACTACGAAATTCTCGAAAAGTGGGGGCGGGTGGATGTGCTGGTGAACAATGCCGGAGTCGAACCCACCGGCTCGATTCTGACTCTCGACGAGTGGGCGTGGGATCGCACCCTCAACGTCAATCTCAAAGGCGCGTTTCTCTGCTCGCAAACGGTTGGCCGGGATATGAAGGAGCAGGGCGGCGGCGTCATCGTCAACATCTCCTCCATCGCCGGGCGGGCCGCCGGTCTGCGCGACCGGGCCGCCTACGTCGCCAGCAAGACCGGCCTCGTCGGCTTCACCCGCGAGTGCGCCCGCGAGTTCGCGGCGTATAATATCCGGGTGAATGCCGTCTGCCCCGGCGTCATCATCACCGAAATGACCGCCCACCTGCGCCAGAACGAGGCCCAGATGAAGAAGTGGCTCGAAGACATCCCGCAAGGCCGCCTGGGCGAACCCGACGACGTGACCGGCCTCGTTCTTTTCCTCTGCTCCGACGACGCCCGCTACATCACCGGCCAGGCGTTTAATGTGGATGGGGGGAAGGTGATGAGTTGATTGGGGTTTTGGAGAACTGACTATGTTGACACGCTTAACCGTACGTAATTTCAAGCGTTTTGGTGCAATTGAAGTTGAATTAGGGAATCCCGTCGTATTTATTGGGCCAAACAATTCTGGCAAAACCACGGCCCTACAAGCATTGGCATTATGGGATATTGGCTTACGCCGTTGGAACGAAAAACGTGGCGGGAAACAAGCACCGGAGAAACGCCCTGGTGTAACCATCAGCCGTCGTGACCTAATCGCTACTCCAGTGCCAAATGCTAATCTCCTGTGGCGCGATCTTCATGTGCGCGATTTGCAGCGAGTAGATGGCAAACCCCAAACCCAAAATATACGCATTGAAATTGCTGTAGAAGGTGTCACAGAGGGTCAAGCTTGGCAGTGTGGTTTGGAATTTGACTATGCAAATGAAGAGTCGTTTTATTGTCGTCCACTTCTTCGAGCAGATGGAACTCGCATGCCCGTCCCGGAGCAAGCCGGAAAGCAGAAGATTGCCTTTCTGCCACCCATGTCCGGGCTAGCCGCGGTTGAACCCAAATGGGAAGAGGGTCGTATTAACGTTTTAATTGGCGAGGGACAAACTGCTCAGGTATTGCGCAATCTGTGCTACCAAATTGCTCAGGAAAAGCCCGGTCAATGGCGGGAAGTTTGTGAACATACTCATGCGCTGTTTGGCGTAACTCTAGATGAGCCCGAGTATATTACCGAACGCGGCGAGATCACAATGTCCTATCATGAAATGTCCGGCGCACATCTTGATCTGTCAGCATCGGGCAGGGGTTTACAACAAACTCTTCTTCTATTAGCGTATTTGTATTCCAATCCAGGAACTGTCTTGTTGTTAGACGAACCTGATGCTCATCTGGAAATCTTCCGCCAGCGACAAACCTATCAATTGCTCACCCAAATCGCCAGACAGCAAGGCAGCCAGATTATCGCCGCCAGTCATTCAGAAGTTGTACTAAATGAAGCTGCTGGCCGCGATGTAGTTGTGGCATTTGTGGGCAAGCCGCATCGAATGAATGACCGTGGCCGACAAGTGTTTAAGGCATTGGCTGAAATCGGCTTCGATCAGTATTACCAAGCAGAACAAAACGGCTGGACTCTTTACTTGGAGGGCTCTACCGATTTGTCCATATTGCAGGCGTTTGCTCGTCAGTTAACGCACCCGGCATCTGACCATCTGGAGCGCCCCTTTGTCCACTATGTAGGTAATCAAGCTTCAAGAGCACGTGATCATTTCATTGGATTGCGTGAGGCTAAACCGGATTTAGTAGGCATAGCCATTTACGATCGTTTGGAGAGAGAACTACAGCAACCACCGGGACTAATTGAAACGATGTGGTTTCGCCGAGAAATCGAAAACTATCTCTGTTATCCTGAAGTTCTATTAGCGTACGCCACTGCCTCAGCACAAGCTGATCACCCTGGCCCGCTCTTTGCTATTGCTGAAGCTGAGAAACGTCGAGCTATCATGCAGGAGTATATAGTCGATTTAGTTCCGCCCGTGGCGTTACGCAACCCGGAAGACCGCTGGTGGCACGAAGTCAAAGCTAGCGACGAGTTTCTTGATCGCCTATTTGATAGCTTCTTTGAACGACTAGGATTGCCTAATCTTCTACGCAAAAGCGACTATCATGTTCTGGCCGAGCTTGTGCCCGTCGAGTTGATTGCCCCCGAAGTTAAGGAAAAGCTGGATGCAATTGTCAAAATTGCTCAGAGTGCGCGTCCGGCCTAAGAATTTGAAATTTATCAACCCATGTCATCTCTTACGGTCCTCACCAACCCCCGCGCCCGCACCCTCTCCGCCGTCCTTGCCGCCACCGATTGGCCCGAGCGCGAACAACGGCCCCTGCCGCGCGGCGTCCACCCGCAGGCGGCGGCCCTCAAGAAACACGTGGCGGATTTCAAGTCGCATCCGGCTGTCGCCTACGTTCAAGCCGCCGTCAACGCCGACGCCGACCTGCGCCCGCTCTTCGCCCGCGCCGTGACCGACGAGGCCGAACTCGCCGCCCACCTCAACAGCTTTGCGGTAGAAGCCGGACTTGAGGCGTATTGGGCCGCCACCGATTCGGCCTGGGTTGAGGCTGTCTCCGAAGTACAAGCCCACGTCAACGGCATTGACTTCGCCACCGTTCTCAACGAAGCCTTCGGGGCCGCGCCCGCCGAACTCGTCATCCTGCCCAACCTGGCTTACCCCACCACGCACTCGCTCGGCTTCGGCACGACAAATCGGGTTTACTCGCTTATGCCGCCGCGCAAAGCTGTGGGCGAAAGCCCGCCCTGGCCTTTCCGCGACGACCGCGACTATATTCTGCGGCTCGCCGTTCACGATTTCACCCAATGCCTGCTTGGCGACCTGCTGGCTAAGAACCCCAGCCTGCTTCCCGAAAGCCCCGTCTCCGAGCAACTGCCCGCCGACTTTCGCGCCGAGCATCCAACCTGGCCCCGCCAGGCTGCTGAGTTGTTCGCCTATGGCATGATGACGATCTTCCTCAACCGTCTCGACGATGGCGCGGGCGACTCATTTGCCCTCTTCGAGCGCCGCACCCGCAAACTTACCGTTCTGCCCGCCGCCATCACCGCTGTCTCGAATTATCTCGACGGCAGAGCTAAAAGCCAATATGCCTCTCTCGCCGACTACTTGCCACAATTCGTCGCCGCCCTCACGTAGGGGCGGCCCTGGCGGTCGCCCTGCTGGCGGTTGCGCCGCCGGGCAGGCACAAGGCCTGCCCCTACCATTCATCCAAAAGGACATCTCATGACCCTCCCTAACACCTACACCCTCCGCCTCCTGCGCGCCCAGAGCCATCAGCTCGCGCGCGAGATCGACCTCATGCCCGCCGCCGACGTTCTCTGGAAACCGGAACCCACCGAATGGTCGGTGCACGAGTGTCTGACTCACATTCGTGATGCCGAGCGGCTAGTCTTCCGCCCGCGCATAGCACGCATCGTCGGCGAAGACAACCCGACCCTGCAAGTCTTCGACGAAGTGGCCTATCACAAAGAACATTGGAACCCCGACGAGCCGATCCAGAACATCCTCGCCCACTTCGTCGAAGATCGCGCCGCCGAGGTTTCCCTGCTCGAATCCGCCGACTGGTCGCGCCCCGCTGTTCATGCTGTGCGCGGCCCCATCACCCTTGCCTGGCAGGCCGATTACGTCCTCTCCCACACCTGGGAGCATCTCAGTCAAATCATGCGCGTCCGGCTGGCTTACGCCGTCAGAAAACAGATCGCTGATGACTGAGCAACTCTACGACTACCGCGCCCGACTCCTTGTCCGCCTCGAAGGTATCGCCGACGAGATTGCCGATGCCATCGCCGCCATCCCCCAAAGCCACTGGCACGAGCCGGTGAGTCCCGGAGGCCGCTCGCCGCATACCATTCTCTCTAGCCTGCGCGGCCTTGAGCGCTATGTCTACAGTCTCCGCCTGCAGCGCATTCTCACCGAAGACTCGCCTGAGCTAGCCGCGTTCACTCCGGACCCGCCTGACCCTGCGCTCACCATCGCCGACCTGCTCGCCGAATACAAAACCCTGCGCCAGGCCGAACTGGAACTCTTGCGCCATTTGCCTCCGACGGCTTGGGTGCGGGTTGGGCGGCACCCCATCTTCGGCCTGCGCACCGTACAGTGGTGGACCGAGCGCACGCTCGAACACTCCAAGCGCCACTTACGCGAACTACGAGGAGAATGACAATGACTTACGAACTCATTATCGTCGAAACACATGGCCGGGCCGGGTTGATCCGGCTCAACCGCCCCAAACAGTTGAACGCCCTCAACGGGGCAGCGATAGAAGAACTGGCCGCCGCCGCCGAAGCGTTTGACAAAGACGACTCGGTCGGGGCCATCGTCATCACCGGCGACGAGCGGGCGTTTGCCGCCGGGGCCGACATCAAAGAAATGGCCGACGCCTCGGCGGTGGACATGCTCCTCGACGACCGTATCAGCAAATGGGATCGATTGCGAAAGGTGAAGAAACCCGTCATCGCCGCCGTCTCCGGCTTTTGTCTGGGCGGCGGTTGTGAACTGGCGATGACGTGCGACATGATCGTCGCTTCCGAGACGGCCAAATTTGGCCAGGCGGAGATCAACCTCGGCGTGATGCCCGGTGCGGGCGGCACTCAACGTCTCACCCGCGTTGTCGGCAAAACCGTGGCCATGGAAATGGTCCTCAATGGCCGCTTCCTGTCTGCCGACGAAGCCGGACGATTCGGCTTGGTCAATCGAGTCGTGCCGGTTGAGCAGTATTTGAACGAAGCGCTGAAGCTGGCCAACGAGATTGCCGAACGCGCGCCGCTGGCCGTGCGCCTGGCAAAAGAGGCCGTCAACAATGCCTTCGAGTCCTTCCTCTCCGACGGCCTGGCCGACGAGCGGCGCGCCTTCTACTTCCTGTTCAGCACCGAGGATCAAAAAGAAGGCATGCAAGCCTTCGTCGAAAAACGCAAAGCGGAATGGAAGGGGAGATAGCCAGCGCTAACGTTCGCCCGCAGTTCGCGAAGCGTGCGGGCGGCAGTGCTCGCCGAAAATTTTGGGCTATACTATCAGCCACTATGGCTTCGCTTGAGTTAGTAACCGTCCGGCGGCTTCCCCACGCCACTCCGGGCCGGGTAGGCTACCGCGACCTTGTGCGCGGCCTGCGTGAGGCAGGCCTCACTCGCCACAGCCGGGTCGTTGTTCACTCGTCGCTCTCGGCCTTCGGACAAGTGGCGGGGGGCGCGGCCACGGTCGTCGGCGCTCTCACCGCCGTCTGCCACACCGTTGTCGTCCCCGTCTTCACGTATCAAACTCTTGTCATACCTCAAGTCGGCCCGGAGTTCAACGGCATGGATTATGGCACTGACGGCAATTATGCGCCCGAATTTTGGCGGCCCGACCTGCCCGCCCACCCCGAAATCGGCGCTGTCTCCAACACCCTGCTCCGCCACTGGGCGGCCAGGCGCAGTTCGCACCCTGTCCTTTCGTTCGCCGCCGTTGGCCCCGACGCTGACGACCTTCTGGCCACGCAAACCCTGGCCGAACCGTTCGCCCCGCTTGCCTGGCTGGCCGATCATTCCGGCGACGTACTTTTGCTGGGCGTCACTCATCGTGTAAACACGACCATTCATGTGGCCGAAAAACGCGCCGGGCGCAGGCAATTTGTCCGCTGGGCGCTCACCCCGCAAAAGATCGTCGAACTGGCCTGGCCCAACGATTCGTCCGGTTTTGACGCCGTCGCCGACGCCATCAACCCCTACGTCATCCGCGGCCAGATTGGCCTGGCCAATGTTCAACGCATCCCGGCGGCCAAACTCATCGAAGTCGCCGAGTCCCTCATCCGCAAAGACCCCACCGCGCTCCTCTGCCACAACCCCGACTGTGAGCGTTGCCGGGATGCGCGTGCTTTGCTTCAGACTTCGTAAATGAATAAGAAACTACCGTTCAATTTCACCGGCGAGAAGACAATCGAGTTTCTCACCTGGTGGCCACCCTTGTTGCTTCTATGCCTGGCCGCCTGGCTTCGCACCACCTATATCATAGATGACTTGCCCTCAAACGTAAGCCCCGACGAGCCGTATTATTTTCAATGGGCAAAAGCTATCCGAGAGACCGGCCTGCCAAACGTCGAAAATGGAACCGGCTACCCGCCCGCCTTGCTCTACATGCTGGCCGGAGAGCAAATCGTGGTTGAGGCCATTCGAGGAGAGGCGCTTAACCCGTCAGTAGACTACTTCGTAGCCGCCCGGCTGGTGAGTGTTGTGTTCGGCGTTGCTTGTGTCGCGGTGTCAGCTCTGGTTGGGCGGCAAATTGGCAAATCAAAACCGGCGGGCCTTGTTGCTGGGTTGATGGCCGCCATTTGGCCCGTGCTGGTGGACGCCAGCCGCTGGGGCACGGCAAACGCCCCCTGGCTGTTCTTCACCTTGTTGACGTTTGTATTTCTGTATCAAGCCCGCGACCGCAAGCGTATCGCTCTGTTGTATCTGGCCCTGATCGCCGGCGTGTTGTCATTTCTGTTCAAATATCAAACCGGCGTCATTCTCATCCTGCCATTCATTTACGCCCTTGCTCACTTCCGCGATCTTAGAACCAGGCTGATCGGTCACCTGGCGATTTGGAGCGCCATCTTGCTGGCGCTGGCACTGTGGCTGATGCTGTACTACAACATCTTCGGCATGATCAACCTGCCAGGCAACGGCGACATAGGCCGGGTTGCGGTTGACGGTAAACTCGTTGGATTCCAGTCTTTGAAAGCTCATCTCGGCACGGTTGCCAGCAGAGTAGGCGAGACATGGTTCTTATGGGGCGCTGGGGTCGCCGTCGTCTTTGCCTTCGGCGCACTCATTAACAGGAAGCTGGCCGAGGCTTTAGACGCCGGGTTGGCCCTTAGTCTCGCCTTGTTCACCCTATTATTCTACTTGCTGATGTCGCTCGCTCCGCCTTCTTTCACTCATTCCATTTATTGGATGCCGGCGGTCTCCGCCATTTATCTATTGGCGATAGCCGGAGTGGTGGCAACGGTAAGAGCCGGCGGCTACTTCATTTCTAAAGCAAGCGGGGCCAAATGGAGTCGAATGCTTCAGTACGCGCCGCTGGCGGCGCTGGTCGTGTTTAGCTGGCCGTTCGTCCAATCGCGAACGACAGATTTGCTTTGGACTTACCAGCACGTGTGGAGCAAACCACCGACGAATAAACTATTGGATGAATGGTTCAGCCAGCACGCGCCGCAGGGCGGGCGCGTCGTCGTCGAGCACGTCAAGATGCCATTCTACTACGTCTATGCGCCAGCCATCTTCCACAAATATGTTGTAGACAGCATCTTTACCGACTCGGTCGAAAATTATCGCGCTCGCGGCTACGAATATCTGATCTGGAACAGCATGACCAGCAACCTGACCGATACGCTGGCTGACCTTGAGACAGAGCAAAACAAAGCCTATTTGAAGGATGTCAAAGAGGTTCTGCGACTTACTGGAGAAAACGTGTCCGGCGCGGACATTGTCGTCTACCAGATCCCGCCGCTCCAACAGCACGCGCGATACCTGTGGTTCGGCAGTGCTATCTCCTTCCGGGGCTTCGACCTGAACGGCGACACCTTCAAGCCGGGTGACAATTTGCAATTGATGTTGTATTGGATGTCTGTTGAAAAGACGCCCGGCAATTACATCGTCTTTGTCCACGTGCTGGCCGCCGACGGCCAGACACTGCTGGTCGGCCAGGACGGGCCGCCCGACTACGGCAACCGGCCCACGTGGTCGTGGGCCGGCGACATGCAATTGATCACCGATCAGCGCATCCTGACCATCCCCGCTGACGCGCCTCCTGGCACATACGCCCTCAGAATAGGCATGTACGACGCCGATACCCAACAGCGAGCGCAAGTCTTCGATCTGGAAAATCAGCCTGTGGGCGACAATATCGTGCTGGCTAAAATCCACGTTCAGGAATAGCCGGTTAGCTTTGCGGTTTGTTGGATTCGGGCGCGGCTTGCTCGCCTGTCTGATTCTGCTCGTCGAGCCGCGTTCCAAGCAGAACAGCGTCGCTACAATCCTCCCGGTAGCCACAGCGGGGGCACACGATTTTGCAGTACACGGCGAGCAACGGTTCGCCGCATCGCAGGCAGGTAGCGTCGCCCATTTGCCTTCTACCACGATCCTTTGCTTTTGGGCGGCCGCCGCCGCCGGGTCACCTCTTCGCCGACTTGCTGTAAAAGCGCCGTCTTCATCTCCGGCGGCACTTCCTTCCAGTGCAAATCCAATAGCGCGCCCTGTAAAGCGTACAACATGTTAAGCGTTACTTGTTCCGGGTAAGCAGTTTTAACTCGCCGGTAGGCCTCGACAACGCCAAACTCGTACAAGTCTTCTGCCGTCTTGATGCCCACCGACTCCAGCCAGGCGGCGCTGGTTTTGCCGATGTTTTTGAGAGAAGTGAGTGTGGCCATATCGCCAATTCTCCTCAGAAAGCTAAAAAAGTGAGTTGCCAACAACCCTGCCGACACTCCGGCCGGGGTGTTGCTTCTCGCCCCGGCCAGTACATTGTGGGGCTAAGCTGCGCTTGCGCCCTGGCGCTGTCTACGCGTTCCCGGCAAACAGCGCTTCAGCCGGATTTCGCTTTCGCGAATTGCTCATGGAGAGGCACGCCAAAAACAAAATCGCTATAGTTTTGGCGCAACACCTTCTTGTCGAACTTGCCCACGCTCGTCTTTGGTACGGCCTCGATGAACACGATGTCGTCCGGCAAGTACATTTTGTCGAAGCGCGGGCGCAGATGCTCCAGAATTTCTTCTTTGGTCAGGCTGTCTTTGTAATCCGGTTTGGGCACCACGCAGGCCAGCGGGCGCTCCTGCCACTTGGGGTGGGCCACGGCGATGACGGCGGCCTCCAAGACTTTGGGGTAAGCCATGATGGCGTTCTCCAAATCCTGGCTGGAGATCCATTCGCCGCCGCTCTTGATCACGTCCTTGGTGCGATCCACAATCTGCATAAAGCCTTCGGGGTCAATCGTCACCACGTCGCCGGTGCGGAACCAGCCTTCCACAAACGAGTCGGCTGAACGCTCGTCGTTGTAGTAACTGCTGATGATCCACGGGCCGCGCACTTGCAGTTCGCCAAACGCTTTGCCGTCCCACGCCACTTCCTTGCCGTCTTCGCCGACGGCGCGAATTTCGACGCCCATGGCCGGCGTGCCCTGCTTGGCGCGAACGGTGAAACGTTCGGCTTCGGACAAATCCACCTGGTAGCTCTTCAACTTGCTCACCGTGCCCAGCGGCGACATTTCGGTCATGCCCCAGGCATGGTAAACCGGGATGCCGAACTTCTTTTCGTAGGCCTCGATCATGTATTGCGGCGCGGCGGCCCCGCCCACGATCATGCCCCGCAGACTGCTCAGGTCGTAGCGCTCTTTTTCCAACAGGGCCAGCAAGCCAAGCCACAGTGTTGGCACACCTGCGGTCAGAGTCACTTTTTCGGCCTGGATCAGCTCGGCCAGGTCGCGCGGTTGCAGGTGCGGGCCGGGGAAGACCAGCTTGGCGCCGAGCATGGTGCAGGCGAATGGCGTGCCCCAGGCCATGACGTGAAACATCGGCACGACCGGCATGAACGAGTCGCGCTCGGAGAGGCCGAACGAGTCGGCCATGCTCAGGCCGAAGCTGTGCAGGTAGAAGGCGCGGTGCGAGTAGACGACGCCTTTGGGGTTGCCGGTGGTACCGGAGGTGTAGCACATGCCCGCCGCATCGTTTTCGTGCAGGTGCGACCAGGGGTAGTCGGGGCTGGCGTCACGCAGGAGGTCCTCATAAGCATGCACCGGGCTGAGAGTCGTTTCCGGCACTTTGTCGCTCATCACCACGTAGTGCTTGACGCTCTTGAGGTGCGGCGCTAACTTCTCCACTGCTGGCAGCAGGCTGGGATCGACAAACAACACCTGGTCGTCGGCGTGGTGGGCAATGTAGGCGATCTGGTCGCCGGGGAGGCGGAGGTTGATGGGGTGCAGGACAGCGCCCATGCACGGCACGGCCCAGTAGATTTCAAGATGGCGGGCATTGTTCCAGGCAAAGGTCGCCACCCGGTCTCCCCGCCGCACGCCAAGCTTCTCCAGCGCGTTCGCCAGCCGTCCCACGCGCTCGACCATCTGGCCGTAGGTGTACCGCTCCAGCCCCGGCCCGGCTTTGGTGACGATTTCCTTTTTAGGAAATAGCCGCCGCGCCCGCTCCAGCATTGGGGTGAGCGTCAGTTGATAGTCCATCATCTGTCCTTGCATAGAAGCCTCCTTTGATAGAATTGGAAAAAAGCAAATAGGTTACTGGGATTGTACTCCTAATTGAAAGACAAGGGAACTTAAAGGGTTTACACATCGCCGATTGCCCTGTATGATTCCGCCCGTCAACCGTTACTCTCTCACATGCCTTATGTCCGAACCTGAAACCATCACCATCATCGAAGGCCCCACCCCTATCTTTGAAAGCACCGTCGAACCCTGGGTATACGCCGTGGCCGAAGGGCCGATGCTCAAGCGCGTCGTGCGTTGCGTCTTGCGCACCTTCAACGGCCCGGCCCTCGTCGAGCGTTGCCTGAATGCCTGGCGGCAGGACCGCGAGATTTTTCTCGACTATCGCGACCACACCGGCGCGCGCGAACAAGCTCTCATCCTGGCCGCCCGCCAGGATGTCGTGCCAGAAGGCCATCTTCTCCAGCTCTGGCTCCGGCTCGACTCGCTCCTCGAAGAAGCCGAGATTGACGACGACCTGGACGCCGACGACGACATCGCAGACTGACCACCCTCACCCTCCTCCACACCAACGACCTGCACGGCCAACTTGAGCAGATGGCGCGCCTGACGACGCTCGTCAACCGCGAGCGCGCCCTGGCTGGCGCCGAAGGCCGCGCCCTGCTCCTCCTTGACTCAGGCGACTCCTCTGAGCGAAAAATTTGGGAGAGCGACGTCACCCAGGGCCGGGCCAACTTCGCCATGCTCGATGCGATGGGCTACCAGGCAACCGCCCTGGGCAACAACGAAGGCCGCTGGGGGCTTGAAGCGCTTGTCAAACTTGCAGGCTCTGTCCACTTCCCGGTTTTAGCCGCCAACCTGCTCCCGCCCAACTCGGACGAACCACCCGCCGGACTTCGCACCCACGCCTGGTTTGAGTTCGGCGATCTAAAAGTTGCCGTCGTCGGCGTCACCTCCGAAGACAAGCCCAAACTCTACGAACGCCTCAACTGCCGCCCCCGCCCTGCCGCCGAAGCCTTGCGCGATCTTATCCCGCGCCTGCGCCGTGAGGGCGCACACCTGATTGTCCTGCTCTCACACCTGGGAGTCTCTTCTGACCGGCGATTAGCCGCCGCCATGCCCGGCATTGACGTGATTTTCGGCGGGCACACCCACATCCACCTCGAACAACCGGAGCGCGTCGGCGAAACATTGATCGCCCAACTGGAGCCAAACGGCGACTACCTGGGGCGGCTCGACCTGACTCTCGACCCCGTCTCACACCAAATCACTGCCGCCGGTTACACCGCCTTCCCCTGTGGCCCCCACGTTCCCCCCGACCCGACTCTCTCCGGTCTGCTGGAGCTGGTGCGCTTTGAGGCTGAGGTCTTGCGGAAGAAAACTGAGGCAAAGCGCCAAACGTCAAACGAGAAACGACAAACGTGAGATCGCCTGTCGTTCGCGTGCTTTTCGCGGGCTGTGCCTGACGTTCGCGTGCTCTTCGCGGGCTGTGCCTGTCGTTTTACGTTTGACTTCCCCGCTTCTGCCAATACCTCATCATCCCATCCACCGACATGCTCTTGCTGTTGGCTTTGGAATAACTATCTTCGGTTGCGGCATCTACCTTGACCGAGCGCTCGTCGAGCCAGGCCGAGTAACGCGCGATAACGGCCTCGCGGCTCAAGCCCTCGGCCATCCGGTCGCGCACGAACTCGGCGCACTCGGTAATCAGCACGCTCAATTTTTGAAAATGATCATTCGGATTGCTCACTGCCCCGAAGTGAGTCGGGTAAATCGTCTTCAAGTTCAGCGCCGACAGCCGCTTCAACGTGTCCAGCCAGGCCTCAAGGTCAAATTCGGGCGGCGGGGCGGGCACGCCGATCAGGTCTTGCCCCGGCAGGCGGACGCCCGCGGCGTCGCCGGTGATGGCAATGTCGCCAATGCGGAAGCAGTGATGGTGGCGGGCATGGCCGGGTGATTGAATCGCCGTCAGTTGGACGCCCGCCACTGCGATCACGTCGCCGTCGTTCACTTGATGAATCTTGTCGGGCGGCGCGGGCAGAATCTCGCCCCACAAGTAATCCATTTTGTCGCCGTAAATGCGACTCGCGCTGGCCAGCAGTTTTGAGGGGTCAATCAAGTGCGGCGCGCCCGCGGCGTGGACATGAACCGTCGCCCCCTGCCGCGCCCACCAGCCCGCCGCGCCCGCATGATCGAGGTGGATGTGGGTCACTACCACATCGCGCACGTCCGAAGGCCGAACGCCGAGCACGCGCAAGCTCTCCAACAGAGTCGTTAAGGTCGTGCTGGGGCCGGTCTCGATCAGCGCAACGCCCGTCGGCCCCAGCAGAGCGTAAGAGGCGATGACGTGTGCCGTGTTGAGGAAGTTGAGGTCAATGGTGTGAAGTTGGAAGTTAGTCATCTTCAGAAGAGTGGCAGCACCCTGAGCGGAGCGCCGGTGTTGTTACGGCGCGCAGTCGAGGGTGCGGTGCTCACACGGGGGGCCGCATCCTTCGACTACACTTCGCTTCGCTACGTTCCGCTCAGGATGCTATCAGCCTTGCTAATTCAGTTTTTGCCACTGCGGCTCAAACCCCGCCCGGTCTATCAACTCGTTCAACTCGTCGAGTTCCAGCTTGCGGCCTTTGCCAGAGATGGCGATCAGAGCGGCTTCGATCATGTTGGTGCCGAACGAGCGGCCCTCCATCACCGGTGTCGTCGTCACCAGGTGGCTCACTCCGGCGGCGCGAAACTTTTCCACGTCATCGAGCGTTGTGGTGTTGGTGCAGATAATTTTGCCTTCGAGACGGGCAGGCATGTAGCGTTTGATGTAGTGGCAGTCGCCGGCGATCACCGTCGCCCAGGCGTACCATTGGCCGTGCTTGGGCGTGTTCTTCTCCTGCTTCTCGCCGGTCGGGTATATCCACTCGAACGGCAGGCGGCCCGCGATAGGCATGACAATGGAGGCCAGCCGCTTGACGGCGGCCACCGAGCGAATGGGGATCGGCACGTCCAGGCCAAACATCAAATCGCCAAACACGCACTCGTAACCGTTGTCGGCAAAGGAGCGCGACATCCCCCAGCGATCGGCGCCAAGTGTGAGCAGAACACGCTTGGGCGCTGGCTCGCCAATCTGCTTGTGCATGAACGGCACGACGCGGCTCTCCAACGTATTCTTCACACCCGAACCGTCCACAACCGGGGTGTGCTTCACAAAGCGGATCATCGGCGACACCGAGTGCAGGGGATACCACTTGCCTTCGACCATCAGGCCCAAATCAGCGCCGCCGACGCCGAACGCATCCACCTTGCCGTCAAGCTCCTTGAACATCTGCGCGGCCTTCTCCATATCGCCATCAGTGCCGATGCGCTCGATGCGAACCGTTTCGCCAAGCAAGGTTAGTTCAACTGACTTGTTGCGTTTAGACGAACCGAGGCTGATGCTGACTGCGCGTCTCATAGATTGAATTTTTCTCCGAGATGAACGACGGCGGCATACAGTTGGAAGCCGCACGACTCGGCAGTTAGACGGGCCAGCCGCCTCTGCAAGGGAACGGTCATCAACGGAATCCCGGTTGCCATCGCCACGGCGGCCTGAACTTCGATCTCCGACTCGCTTGCTTCGATCCAGTGGATGCCGTTCCACTTGATCTCCGGGACTTCGGCGATCAATATCGCCTCTGGCCCGCACAACGGCAGAGCGAAATCGGCAGTGGCGTAGCGCAAGCGGCCCGGCTCGAAGGCCTGAGCCGGGGCGCGCATGCCCACCGATTGTTTGAGAGCGGCGGCCACCGCCGGGGCGGCGGCCATGATGCACGCGCCGCCGATGAGGCAGACGGTGGCTCCGGCGCGAGCCGGGTCGGGGACGATGAGGGTGTTTTGCGAGCGGAGGTCGGCGGGCTGACAGCGCAAGTGCGTTGCCCAGTGTGCGTCGAGGCGGGCGAGGAGCGCGGGATTCATTGAGGGCAAACTTTACTACGAGTTTGCAATGTGTCAACCCTGAAAGCGCCCACACCTGACAGGTTCGCTCCGCGAAAAACCTGTCAGGTGTGGGTGCAGGCTAATCGGCGGCGGCGGGGGTGGGGACAAGTGGCGGCTGAACCGTTTGATCGTAGCGCCAGAGCAGGGGCCATCTGCGAGCCACCCAAAGAGTCGCAATCAAACAACCAACCCCGCCGGAGATCACCGAGACGGGCGCGCCGAACCAGCCGGCCACCAGCCCGGCTTCCAGTTCGCCCAACTGCGGCCCGCCCATGAAAAATATCTGGTTCACCGACACCATGCGCCCGCGCACGTGGTCGGGCGTGTTGAGTTGGCGGGCGGTGTTGCGGATGACCATGCTCACCGTGTCTGCCGCGCCGGTGAGGGCCAGGGCGGCGAAGGCCAGCCAGAAAGTGGTGGAGAGGCCGAAGAGGATGGTGGCCAGGCCGTAGATCATCACCGAGGTGAGGAGGACAGCGCCTTGCTTCGGGATGCGATGAATAAACGAGAGGGTAACAGCAGTGACGACGGCCCCGACTGCCGAGGCCGCGTACAGCCAGCCGTAGCCCTGCGGCCCAACTTGCAAAATGTCTTTGGCGTAGATAGGCAGGAGGGCGGTGGCCGAGGAGAAGAAGGTGGCAAAAAAGTCAAGGAGCATAGACGAGAGGATGATGGGTGTGTCGCGGACGAAGCGCAGGCCTTCGAGGGCGGCAGAGAGACTGGCCTGGGGCCGGTCTTCTTTGGCGACGGTTGGGCGGGCTTTCATCCCCAGCAGGGCGAGGATGACGGCGAGGAAGGAGGCGGCGTTGAACCAGTAGGCCCAGTGCAGGCCGGCTTGCCCGATGACGACTCCCGCCACCGCCGGGCCGAGGATGGAGGCCGCCTGGAACATGGTGGCGTTGACGCTGAAGGCGTTAGGCAAGTCTTCGCGCGGGACGAGGGAGGGGATGAGGGATTGCCGGGCCGGGAGGTCGAACGCGCCGAAGGCCGCCGAGAATGCGGCCAGCACGTAAATGGGCCACACGGCTTTGACGCCGGTGAAGGCCAGCAGGCCGAGCAGGAAGGCGCAGGCCGCCATGCCGATTTGCGTGACCATCATCAGCTTGCGGCGGTCGAAGGTGTCGGCGGCGAGGCCGCTAATGAGCGAGAAGCCGACGACGGGCACGACGCGCACCAGGCCGACAATGCCTAATGAAATCGGGTCATGGCTCACGTCGTAAACGTGCCAGAGGATGGCGGCGTTCTGCATCATCGAGCCGGAGACGGAGATGAGCAGGCCGAGCCAGAGCAGGCGGAAGTCGCGGTGGCGGAGGGCGGGAGGGAAAAGCATTTCAACTCCCCCAATCCCTCAAATACAAAAAGTCATACCCCACCGTCCGGTTGCTCAACTTGGCAATGAGAGGCGGCATGCGCTTGAACTGGTTGCGGCGGATGGTGGTGATGACCTTGTCCACAAAGGCCGGCTCAAAACCGGCGGCGATGGCTTCGTCACGGCGGTAACGTTGATCCACCAGCAGGTAGAGCAGTTGATCCACGCGCTCGTAGGTGAAGCCGAGTTCGCCCTCGTCGGTCTGGCCCATCCACAGGTCGGCGGTGGGCGGCTTGTCAATGATGGGCGCTGGCACGCCGACGGCGGTTGCCAACTGGCGCACCTGCGTCTTGTAGAGGTCGCCCAGCGGGTTGAGGGCCGAGGCCGCGTCGCCAAAGATAGTCGTATAGCCGAGCAGGATTTCGGTCTTGTTGCCGGTACCGATCACCAGCCCGTTGAAGGCCGACGACTGGTCGTAGAGCACGATCATCCGGGCGCGGGCCATGGCGTTGCCACGCCGCTTGCTGTCGGCGTCCGGCACGTGCTCGAAGAGCGGGTCTACCATCGAAGTGATCTCGACCACAAGGTTGTTGTGAAGGTTGAACTTGTTGACGAGCAGGTCGGCGTCGGCCAGGCTTTCGGGCGAGGAGGTCTTGTAGGGCATGCGCACGGCCAGCACGTTCTCGGCCCCCAGCGCCTCCACGGCCAGCACGCACGACAGCGCCGAATCGATGCCGCCCGACAGGCCAATGACCGCCCGCAAAAGTCCGGTGCGCGTCACCTCTTCGCGGATGAATGAAACAAGAATCTTGCGGGCCAGGTCGGTGTTGATCTTGAGCTTTTCTGCAATGGCTGTCATAGAAAGTAGTGAGCAGTAATCAGTAAACAGTGGTTACTGTTCACTGACTACTGTTTACTGATTACTGTTCACTGACTATTCGCGTTAGCTCGCGCATCACCAGCCCCGTTCGCTCATCGCGCAAAATGGGCAGGCGGGCGCGGGTGCGGTGGAGTTGATTCAGGTCAAGGGTGGTGACGGTCAGGGCTTCGTCGAAGTAAGGGCCGTGGGCGACCAGGTCGCCGTTGGGATCGAACACGGTGGAACCGCCCCAGAAATTGAGGCCGTCTTCAAAGCCGGTCCGGTTGGTGTGGGCTACAAAGTTCGTGAACAAACTGGCATAAGCCTGGTTGACGTGCTCCACCCAGCGAGCCGAGTCCAGCTTGTCGGCGCTGTCGAGGCCGCGCCCCGGGCTGGCCGATTGCATGAGCAGGATGTCAGCCCCGTCGAGCCACAGCAGGTACGGCGGACTGGCGTGCCAGAAGTCTTCGCAGATCAACATGCCCACGCGGCCCCACTGGGTGTCGAAGGCGCGGATGGCGTCGCCCCAGGCAAAGAAGCGGCCTTCGTCGAACATGCCGTAGGTGGGCAAATAAACTTTGTGGTGGACGTGAAGCACCTGCCCTTTGGAAAGATAGGCGGCGGCGATGAAAAAACGGTGGCGAGTGTCCTCGTCCACAAAGCCGACCATGAGATCGAGTTTATGACTCGCAGCGAGCAGTGGGGCGAAGATCGGATCGTCGGGCGAGGGACGATGGGCGACGGTGGGCACTAAGTCTTGCAGGACGTAGCCGGTGAGCGAAAGCTCCGGGAAGCAGAGCACCTGCACGCCCTGAGCGGCGGCCTGAGCGGCGTAAGCCAGGTGCTTCTCAAGGTTGGCTTGCACGTCGCCAAGTTTGGTTTTGATTTGGGCGAGACCGAGAGTCAGAGTCGTCATAGGATTTGTAACCACAGATTACACAGATTTACACAGATTTCTCTTTGTTCTCTGTGCTTTCAGTGCTCTCTGTCGTGAGTTGTTTTCGTTGGCCCGGTTCGAGCGCCCAGGCGATTACGAGGCCGACGAGGCCGAGGACGGTCATCACCGCGTTTGCGACAACGTCTAATCGCCAGCCGCTGACGAGCGGCATGTCGTCGCCACGCACGAAGCTGACGGCCAGGCCGACGACGGCAACGAGCGTGAGCGCAAGCGCGAAGCGAAAGCCGCGCGGCCACTGCCGGGATTGTTGGGTGAACAAATAACTAAACGCAATCAGGCTGAGACCGAAGCCGATAATCTGCGACGGCCAGCGCGGCAGGACGACGCCGTACAGGTCGGGCCAGTTGACGGCGAAGGGCAGAGCGCCCGGCGGCACATCCAAACCAGTAGCACAACCGGCGGCGGCGCAACCCATCCAGCCAAGCGCGGAGAGGGCAAGCGCAGGCAGGGCCAGTTCATCTAAAATCGGCGTGATCGATTCGCGAGTCAGCCAGCTAAAGAGGATGAGGCCGATCAGGCCGCCGACCGCCGCGCCGGGCCAGGCGTAGCCGCCCTCCCACAGCCGAAACATTTCGCCGACGTGATTCTGGAAATAGGCCCAGTTGCCAAAACCAAAGGCCAGCCGCCCGCCGAGGAGTGCGCCCGCCGCCGCAAATAGCCCGGCGTCGAGCCAGCGAACCGGCTCACGCTCGTGGGCCGGAGCGCGAAACCACAACCAGGCCAGCGCCCCGACGAGGCCGAGATCGATGAGGACGGTGTAGGTAGAAAGCGTAATTGGGCCAAAGGAAAGGGTGGGGAACATTGAGGTAATCATACCAAATGAGAGGCAGGGTGAACAATGAGACAAAGAAGGGGTTGGGGCCGTCCCTCTAATCCGCCAAATAACTCCGCTCTACACAATACCTTTGGTTCTGCTGGGGAAACGCCCCGGCAGGGTTGGGGCAATTTAAGGCTAGGGCCTGTTGATTCCATTGCACCCAAGCACAATCTTTACCGCTCCCCGTCCGCGTCCTCGCGGACGGCCCGCGAGGACGCGGGCCAAGAGCACTTGTGAATAATCACCGCCTCATTTCCATTGCCCCCAAGCGCAATCACTGCTAGACTCAGCCCCATGTCCAAACGCCGCTCTTCCTCTCGCCGCACTACAACCTCGCTCGTCGCCAGCCTGGCTGTTGTGCTCTGTCTGGGCCTACTCTATAGCGCACAACAACTCTTTGGCGGATTGCTCGGTTCAGCCGACACCCCAACCCCGGCGGTCGAGTCCGCGCCGACCGGCGGCAGTTGGGTTCAGCTCTACTTCACCAGCCCGCTCAACCCGGACGACAAAAGCAATCGCCCTGGAGAAAGCATTGACGACTACGTGGTCGCCAGCATCCAGTCGGCTAAGCGCACCGTGGACGCCGTCAGCTACGAGTTCAACTTGCCGACGATGGCCGACGCCTTGATTGATGCCCACAATCGCGGCCTGATCGTGCGGCTGGTGACCGACACCGACAGCATGGGCGAAGAGGCGGTACGGGAAATTGTAGACGCGGGAGTTCCGGTCGTTGAAGATGATCGCTCGGCGATCATGCACGACAAGTTCGTGATCGTGGACGGGACGACGTTGTGGACCGGCTCGTGGAACTTCACCGAGAATGACACCTACCGCAACAACAATAACTTGATGGCTATTACCTCATCCAGGCTCATAGCGAACTACCAGACGGAATTCAACGAGATGTTCGAGCGGAGCGAGTTCGGCCCCCGGTCGTCGGCCAACACGCCGTATCCGCAAGTGACCGTGGATGGCGTGCTGGTCGAAAACTACTTCTCGTCCGAAGACGGAGTGGCTCAGCACATCCTCGACGCCCTCAACAGCGCCAGCCAGAGCATCTACTTTGCCGCCTTCACCTTCACCCGCGACGACTTCTCGCAAGTCCTGGTCGAGAAGGCCGGGGCGGGCGTGGCCGTGCGCGGCGTGTACGAAACGCGGCAGGTGAATGCCGGGTCAGACGAGTCGTACAACCTGCTTAACGGCGCTGGTGCGCAGGTTCTGCTCGACGGCAACCAGTACACCATGCACCACAAGTTCTTCATCATAGACAATCAAATCGTGGTCACCGGCTCCTACAACTTCACCAAAGCCGCCGAGGATAGCAACGACGAAAACGTGCTGATCATCCACAGCCCGGAGATCGCCCAGGCTTATTTGCAGGAATTTGCGAAGGTGTGGTTGCAGGCTGGGGGGAATTAATGGCTTCGGTCTCCGCTCCCTACCCTTCCCAAGAATCGCCTTTCAACAACATCACCCGCTGGCTGGCGGCGCTGGCCGCCCTGACGGTCATTGCCGCCTCAACACTTGGCATTGTTCTAGGGGCAATCGAGCTTGCCTATGCCAACGCCATGTATCCCGGCGTGTCAGTGCGCGGCATTGACCTCTCGGGCCTCAGCTGGGCCGAGGCAAGCGAACTGCTCTCGCGCGCGTTCACCTACCCCCAAACGCCGTCGTTCACTTTCCGCGACGGCGACAAAGCGTGGACGGCGACCCCGGCTGAACTCGGCGCAACCTTCGCCGTCGAGGAGACGGTGAACCGGGCCTTTGCCTATGGCCGCTCCGGCAACTTGCGGCTCGATCTCGAAGATCAGTTTTGGGCGTGGTACGAAGGAACCGACGTTGCGCCTGTGATAACGTTTGATCCAAATCGGGCAACGGCTTACTTGAGCGCCATCGCCGCTCAGGTGGACACCCCGCCTGTTGAAGCCGCGCTCACGGTGAACGGGACACAAGTGATCGTCACCCCCGGCGCCTACGGTCGAACCGTCAACGTCGGTGGGACACTGGATCAAATCGTCACCCCGTTGAAAAATCTCGGCAGCGCCGACGTGCCGCTGGTCATCGTCGAATACCGCCCCGGCGTCCTCGATGCTTCCCAACAAGCGGCGATTGCCCAGACCATCCTCAGCCAACCCATGACGCTGGTCGTCGAGAATCCAAAGCCCGGCGACCCCGGCCCGTGGACGTTCGACCAAAATCAGTTGGCTTCGATGCTGACCATCCATCGCACCGAGGACGCCAACGGTGCGCGCTACGAAGTGGGGCTGGACGCGGCCCAACTCACGCCGTTCCTCGAAACGCTCGCGCCATTGTTGGAGGTCAAACCGCAAAACGCCCGCTTTATCTTCAACGACGAGACACGAGAGTTGGAGATCATTCCGGACAAGGAGGCAGTGGATGGCCGCCTCTTAAACGTGGCGGCCACCATCCAGAACATCAACGCCCAGGCTGTGGCGGGCGGCCACACCATCCCGCTTGTCTTCGACATCGTCCAGCCTCAAATCGGCAACAACACCAAAGCCGCCGACCTCGGCATCACCGGCCTGGTGTCGGATCAGGTCACCTACTTTGCCGGGTCGAGCGCCGAACGCATCAGCAACATCCGCACCGGCGCGGCGGCGTTTCACGGCGTGCTCATCCCGCCGGGCGGCACGTTCTCGTTCAACGAAATTCTGGGCGACATCAGCCTCGACACCGGCTTCGCGGAAGCGCTGATCATTTACGCCGGGCGGACGATCAAGGGCGTGGGCGGCGGCATCTGCCAGGTGAGCACGACGGCGTTTCGGGCCGCCTTCTTCGGCGGCTACCCCATCGTCGAGCGCCACTCGCACGCCTACCGCGTTGGCTACTACGAGAAAGGCTTCGGCCCCGGTCTCGACGCCACCATCTTCTCGCCCGTGGCCGATTTCAAATTCACCAACGACCGCGACGCCTGGCTGTTGATTGAAACCTACGTTTACCGGGACGGCGTTTTGCAGTACAAGTTTTATTCGAAGGACGATGGCCGCAAGGTGACGGTGGGCGCGCCCGATGTCAAGAACGTCGTGCCAGCGCCGAACGACAAGTACGAAGAGAATCCCGAGCTCAAGCAGGACGAGATCAAGCAGGTAGATTACAAGGCCGACGGCGCAGACACGGTAGTGCTTCGCAAAGTGGAGCGCGACGGGCAAGTGCTGTGGGAAGACGCCATCCGCACTCACTATCTGCCTTGGCAAGCCGTCTACCAATACGGCCCCGGCACCACCTTGCCTGAGGGGGCAAATGCGGAAGCTACAGCAACGCCAACGCCGTAATTTTTGCGAGTTCTCCCGGCTTTAACGGGAAAGCAAGCCATGTCATTCCGAGCGAAGCGAGGAATCTCTACAATAGCCCCAGAGACCCCTTGCCTTGCTCGAGGTGACACCCTTCAGCCTTTTGCGCCCTGGTTGTGTTGAGCACCCGAGCGCTTTTTTCTCCTGAAACTTTCACTCAGCCCGCCGGTCTTATTCATTGGGACAATTTCAAGAGGAGGGCAACATGCACACAAATCGTAGAAATAGACTCCGGCTCATTGTGACCGTCGGCCTGACGCTCTTGCTGATTGGCGCAACTGCCGGGCGGGCCGCCGCTTTTGATTTTCGCGGCGGTGACACCGTCACCATCGGGGCCAGCGAAGTGGTTGACGATGACCTGTTCGTCGGCGGCAACACCGTCGCCGTGGATGGGACAGTGAACGGCGACCTGTTCGTCGCTGGCTCCGCCGTCGAAGTCAATGGCACCGTGAACGGCAGTTTGTTCGCCAGCGGTCAGTTTGTGAAGGTCAATGGCGAAATCACCGGCTCGGTGTACAGCGGCGCGATGTCGCTGACCTTCGGGCCACAGGCCAGCGTGGGGCGCAACGCGCTCTTCGGCGGCTTCAGCCTCGAGACCGAGTCGGGGAGTGTCGTCAGCCGCGATCTGCTGATGGGCGGCTATCAGGCCTTGCTTAATGGCGAAATCGGGCGCGATGTGAAGTTTGGCGGAAGCGCATTGGAGTTGAACGGCAAGGTGGGCGGCGATGTAGTGGCCGAGGTGGAGCCGCCCGGCTCGGATTTCGACCCAGCCCCATTCACGTTCATGCCTGGAATGCCAAAGGCGGTCGCGCCCGGACTGCGGGTGAGCGAAGAGGCGGCGATTGGCGGCCAGCTCACTTACACCAGTTCGGTCGAGCAAGCCACCGCGATTCAAGCCGCGCCTGAAGGCGGCGTGGCCTATCAAACGCCTCAGCCCGGCCGGGCGCCGGAGCCTCGGCCTCGCGCTGGCCTTACCTTCAATATCTTCGGTTGGATATTTGATCGCATCCGCGAGTTCGCAACGCTCATGTTGTTGGGCGCGCTGGTCGTGTGGAAGCTCCCGTCGCCTCTCACCTCGGCAACGGAACAGGCGCGCGCCAAACTCTTGCCGTCGGCAGGCTGGGGATTGGTCGTCGTGATTGTAGGCTACGTTGGGGCGGTTATCGTCGGTGTGATAATTTTGATGATGGGCATCCTGTTCGGCATCATCACTCTCGGCGGCCTCTCGCAGACGATCTTTGGCGTGGGCTTCTCCACCCTCAGCCTGGCCTTCACCGTCTTCACCCTGTTGGTGTCGTACGGCAGTAAATTGGTGGTGGCTTATCTTGTCGGCAAACTGATCGTAAAGGCTTTTGCGCCGCAGGCCCCCGACAATAAATGGTGGCCGTTGGCAGCCGGTGTGCCGCTCTATGTGTTATTCCGCTCGATCCCGCTTTTGGGATGGCTCATCGGCGTCGGGGTGACGCTGGTGGGGCTGGGCGCAATATGGTTGCTCTTCCGCCAGTGGCAGGCGGCCAGGGCAACACCGCCTCCTTCCGTTTCTGCCAGCCCCGCTCTATAAAGCAGAAGCCAGAAGACAGCCACTGCGCCGTCTTCTGGCTTCTGAACTCCCGGCGTCCGAACTCTTCTAAAACTGAAACCGATTGCGAAACGGCACAATGCGCCGGGTGTAGTTCGTCACGTATTGCTGTAGCCGGGTTTCAAGTTCCTCCCACTGCTCGCTCTCGAGCACGCCGTCCACGCTCTCTCGCGTCTCGCCCACAAAGGCCACCAGCCGCAGAGGGTAATTGCCCACTGCCGTGTGCCAGGCCTCGGCCATGCCCAACCCCATCTTCTGAACCGTCGGCACCATCTCGCCGAGCATGAACTGGTAATAGCTCTCCTGCGTCTCAGGAATAATATCGTAGGTGAGCAAAACTTTGGTGTAACCTTCTAGTTCTTCTGACATGCTCTTATTTTATCGCACTCGGCGCGGAACGCGGCGGTACAAATCGCCCATCGTCCCGGTACGCACCTCCGCCTGCTTTGGCCAGATGCCGGGGATGACCGCCTTGCAGTTCGGGCAACGGCCATCGTCGGCAATCTGATAATCGAGGATGACGTAGCCGTAACGGGCAATCAACTTGTGATTGCAATTGGGACAAAATGTGTTTTCGTACTCGCCCACCTGCCCCGGCAGGTTGCCGGCGTACACAAACTGCAAGCCCGCCTCCTGTCCGATCTCGGCGGCGCGGATCAGAGTCGAAGCGCGGGTAGGATCAGGACCCATCATCTTGTAATCGGGGTGGAAGGCGGTAACGTGCCACGGAATCTCCGGGGACACCGAGGTGAGGTACCGGGCGGCATCCATCAACTCCTCATTGCTGTCGTTGAAGCTGGGGATGATGAGGGTCACCACCTCCACCCAGAAGCCCATCTCCTTCGCCAGCTTGATTCCGTCGAGTGTGTTCTGCAAGACGCCGCCCAACTGCCGGTAGCGTTTATCCGACATGGACTTGAGATCGATCTTGTAGCCAATCGTATACGGGCGGATGTATTCCAGCGTCTCGCGGGTGCAGTTGCCGTTAGAGATGTAAACGCATCGCAGACCGTGTTTGACCGCCTCTTTGAACACCGCCACCGCCCACTCGGACGTGATCAGCGGCTCGTTGTACGACGACCCGACCAGCTTCGCCCCGGCCCGCTTCCCGTAACCTACCAACTCTTGCGGCGTCACAATTTGCGGCGGCGCTCCGGCAACTTCGTCGCGCAACGTCTGGCTTGTAACCCAGTTTTGGCAGTACGAGCAATGAAAATCGCATCCCAGCATCCCGAACGTCAACGTGTCCGAGCCGGGATAGATGTGGAAGAAGGGCTTCTTCTCGGTCGGATCGCACTGCAAAGCGCCCACGTAGCCCCAGGGCGCTTTGAGGACGCCGCCTTCGTTGAAGCGCACCTTGCAAATGCCCCGCCGGCCTTCCTTGATCAGGCAACGGTGGCCACAGGCGTAGCATCGCACGGCATTATCGGGCAAATGCTCGTACAACGTGCCTTCCACCGTCAGCGAATCCAGCAATGCTTCAAGTGTCTCAGCCATTTTGTTGCTCCTTCAAACGACGGGGGGCCGGTCACGGCACTTTCGTGCTTCTCACCGCCCCCCAACGGCCTGCCCGGCGTCACCGATTGCCATCTCGACTCGGCACCCGTCCCGCCGTATCTTACACGCAAGGGACGCGCGCCAAGTCCACAGTCATTATATCACCCGCAGGGGCGAAGCATTCGCTCCTGCATAGCCAAAGAAAGATTGACTTTAATGTATACTGACCTCGCTTTTAGGCTCGACACCCAGCCAACTACCGAAATGTCGGATCAAATCATTCAGCAACTCATGGACACGGTACGGCAGGCCGTCGTCATTGAACCGGCCAAGCTGGAACTGATTCTGGCGGCGCTGTTGGCCCAGGGCCACGTGCTGTTGGAAGACGTGCCCGGCATGGGCAAGACGCTCGTCGCCAAAGCGCTCGCCCGTTCCGTCCACGCTACCTTCAAGCGCATCCAGTGCACGCCCGACCTCCTGCCCAGCGACATCACCGGCAGTGCTATCTATAACCAGCGCGAGGGGCGCTTCGAGTTCGCGCCCGGCCCCATCTTCGCCAACGTCGTCCTCGTGGACGAGATCAACCGCGCCTCGCCACGCACCCAGTCAAGTCTGCTGGAAAGCATGGCCGAGGGCCAGGTGACCAGTGACGGGTTCACCCACGCCCTGGCCCAACCGTTCTTCATCATCGCCACCCAGAATCCGGTGGAGATGGCTGGCACGTTTCCCCTTCCCGAGGCCCAACTCGACCGCTTCCTCGTCGCCCTCAGTTTGGGTTATCCCGGTTACGAAGATGAAGTAATGATTTTGGAGCGCGAAGAACACGACGACCCGCTCGACAAACTCGAACCGGCGGTAGACCTGGGCGAGATCCTGACTCTGCAACACGCCGCCCGCGCCGTGGACGTGGTGCGCCCGCTCAAGGAATACATCGTGCGGGTGGCGGCGGCCACCCGCGCCCACCCCGACGCAGTGCTCGGCCTTAGCCCGCGCGGCGGCGTGGCCCTTCAGCGTTGCGCCCAATCGCTGGCCCTCATCCGCAAGCGCACCTTCGTCACCCCCGACGACATCAAATCCGCCGCCCTCGCCGTCATGCCGCATCGCCTCCTCGCCCGCGACCGCCGCACCGAGACCGCGCGCGAGATTGTGACGCAGGTGTTGAGCGAAGTGCCAGTTCCAGTCGAGTAGTTGTTCATTGAACCATGCCTACCTCCCGCACTGCATCCTTCCTCCTCGCCGCCCTCGTGCTCTACTTCTTCGCCAACCAGACTCAAGTCGGCTGGCTGTACGTCATGTCGGCCCTGCTGGCTGGCACAGTGCTGGCCGCGTGGTGGCTGGGGCGCGGCATTTTGCGTCACATCTCCGCCGACCGAACTGTAGGGCGAGATGGCATCTCGCCCTACGAAACAGAACTGTATGAAGGTGACACGGTCACCGTCGGCCTCACTCTCCACAACACGGGCCGCGCCAGCGCCGCCCTCATCCGCGCCGCCGAGCATTGCCCGCTCATGCCATCCGAGTCGGCGCCACTCCAACTCTTCATCCCCACACTCCCGGTCAGCAGCTCGGTGCGAATCGATTACGAAGTCACGATTGACCGTCGCGGCCTGCACGAGTTCCCGCCGCTCAAGCTGGCCTCCCGCGCCCCGTTCGGATTCTTCCAACGCCACCGGAGTCTGCCCGCGCCGACTCGCGTGCTGGTCTACCCCGAACTTCGCCGGTTGCGCCGCCTCAGTTTGTTAGACCGCCAGCCCGCCGCCCAGCTTACTCACCCGCGCGCCGGGCTTGGCACCGAAATCATCGGCGTGCGCCCGTTTCGCAGTGGCGACTCGCCGCGCCACATCCACTGGCGCACCGCCGCCCGCACCGGCCAGCTTGCCAGCAAAGAATTCGCCGACGAAACCCAGCCCGGCCTGACTCTCGCCATCGACCTCTTTCGCCACCCTTACCCTCCCGAAGGTTATCAACCTTCGGGAGGGTTGAAGAAGCACACGCCATTCGAATACGCCGTCAAAGTTGCGGCCAGCATCGGCGACTACGCCCTGCGGCGAAATTGCCCCGTTCACTTTGCCACCGACGCCTCTGCCTGGCCCGCGCCCTCAGGAGCAGTGACTCGTATCGCCCTGCTCGAATATCTGGCTCGCCTGCAACCCGTCGGCAAAAACAAGTTGGCCGACGTGCTCAACAACCGCGCCGCCCAAACCTTCGTCGCCGTCATCCTCCCCTGGCCCGACTCAACCATCGTCGAGTCCCTCGTCGCCCTTCGCCATCGCGGCCTCGAAGTGCTGGCCGTCCTCCTCGACCCCGAGTCATTCCCATCAGGCGGTCCCTCCGCCCGCGTCCTGGCTGACGAACTCAGCGCGCTCGGCATCGAATCCCGTCTTATCAAATTTGGCGATGATTGGACGACGAAACTGACGAACGATGATGGACGACGGACGATGGATGAACACTATCCTTTGTCTATCGTCTACCATCTGTCGTCGTAAAGCCATGCCCCTTTTCAACCGCGCGGCTAAACTCCTCTCCTATTCCCTCAGCGCCCTCTTCGGCCTGATCGGGTTGATGTGGCTGGCGATAGCCCTCTTTCGCTTCACGCCCTTGCGCGTGGTGGCCAGCCTCGTCTTCTTCGCCGGGGCCGCCGCCTTGCTCTATATCCCGCGCCTGCAACTCAAAATCCTGAGCCACGCCGTCCGCAAAGAACCGGAAAAATCACAGCACCTGCGCTGGCTTACTTTCGGCGCGCAACTTACCGGCCTGCTCGCGCTCGGCTACACCTCACAGGTATGGATCGTCGCTTTGCTTTCGGCTGCTCTGCTCATCTTCGGGCATCGTTACGCCCTTTATCACGTCCAACACAAGCCCGTCTCAACCGTGCGCGTCGCCATCTTCGCCGCCTTTCATCTCGCCTTCCTGTGGATGATGGCTGAGCTGTTCACCGGCCAACCCTATCCACAGGCCCAGTTCGCCATGCTGGCCATGGGCATTGTCAGCTTCGAGCAGTTCAGCCGCCTCAACCTGTATTCCGGCTTCGGCCTGGCCCTCATCAACCTCTACGTCGCCGCTACCCTCAGCCGCGACCTCGCCTTCGCCCTCTTCCTCACCGCCTTCCTCACCCTCTTCCTCGCCTTCTTCTGGCAAGCCGACTCTGAAGACGGGGTGAAGGACAACCCGACCGTTCTTCGCTCATCATTGCAAACGTCAAACGACAAACGCCAAACGAGAAGATTGACGTTTGTCGTTTCACGTTTCACGCTTCCTATCTTCCTCGCCACCTTCTTAGTCTTCCTCCTCACCCCCCACTTCGCCGGCCGCCCCATCTTCATGCCCATCTCGCTTGAAGTGCCCATCCGCCAGAATCCGTCATCCGAGATCATCAACCCGGCTGTGCCCCTCCTGCAAATCCAGGGCCGGGTCACCGATCAAGAAGGCGATTACTATTACGGCTTCGCAGGTAGTCTCGACCTGAGCTATCGCGGCGGCCTGAGCGACAAAATCATGATGTACGTCCGCAGTCCGGCGGCGAGCTACTGGCGCAGTCACGGCTACGATTTCTACGACGGGCGCTCGTGGTCGCAAACCGGCGACGGCGAAATCCAAGTCTATTCGTATAACATCCAGCCGGGCCGTTTCTTGTTGCGTTCACCCGCCCCGCCCGGCCAGCAATTCGTGCAGACGTTCTTCATTGCTCAACCGCTCCCCAACCTCGTCTTCATGGGCGGCGAGCCGGTTGAGCTTTACATCGCCAGCAATCAAATTGCCGTAGACAACTCAGGCGGCGTCCGCGTGGGTGAGCAACTCAAGCCGCCCATGTACTACTCCGTCATCTCCGTCAGCCAGGACTTCCCGCCCGAATCACTTCGCGCCGCCGGAATCGATTACCCATCATTCATTACTGACCGCTACTTACAACTTCCCGACTCAATTACTCAACGCACCCGCGCTCTCGCTTTTGAGTTAACTCAATCTGCGCTCACGCCTTACGACAAGGTTATTCTCCTACGCGACTATGTTCGCGACACTTACCCTTACAACTACTTCCCACCGCCGCAACAGCCGGACACTGACTCTGTCGATCAATTTCTGTTCGTGGACAAAGAAGGCGTGTGCGAGCAATACGTCAGCGCCCTGGTCGTCATGCTTCGCAGTCTTGGCATCCCGGCTCAACTTGTGGCCGGCTACGGCACGGGCAACTACAACCCGGTTACTAATCTTTACGAAGTGCACGCGAATGACGCCCACGCCTGGGCCGAAGTCTATTTTCCCGGCATCGGCTGGGTTCCCTTCGACCCCACTCCCGGCTGGAACGGCGACCCGCGCACCGGCCCGGTGAAGACGTGGATGTTTTCTGGGCTTGGGGAGAATTTGAATTTGCCGAGATTGCCAATTGGAGCGATTGCGGAAACCGGAGCGGCCATTTTTGCAGTGGCGGCCAGACCTTTGATCGTCGTGGCCGGAGTCGCCGGGTTAGCCGCCATTGCCTGGGGGCTGTGGACTCTCTGGTTGAACTGGAGAGCGAATCATCCACCGCGCCCGCGCGGCCTGCAAGATCATCCTCTACGCCGCAAAATCTTCAACGCTTATCGCCGCGCCCAGCGCCGACTGCGCTCCAAGCGCGCCCTGCCCCAAACTGTCCAGGAGCACGCCGCCCTCCGCCCCGAACTTGCCGACCTGGCCGACGCGGTGGACATCGCCGCCTACCGCCCCGAGCCGCCGGAGGAGATGACGCTGACGAAATTACGAAGCCGTTGAGGTGAAATGACCGACATCACCATCGTCATCAACGCCGGCGGCAAGTCCACGCGAATGGGGTCCGACAAAGCCCTGCTTGAAGTCGGCGGGCGGGCGATGATTGAGCACATCATCGAGCAGACGAAGGGGCTGGGCGAGCAGATCATCATCACCAACACGCCGGAGCGTTACGCCCACCTCGGCCTGCCAACGTTTAGCGACGTGTTGCCGGACAAAGGAGCGTTAGGCGGCCTCTACACATCCCTGCACGCGGCGGCTCAACCGTATGCCCTGGTGCTGGCCTGCGATATGCCCTTCGTCAACCGGCCTCTGCTTGAGCATATGATCTCTCTCGCGCCGAATTTCGACGCCGTCGTGCCACGCATCGTCCCCCCTCTCCCGACGCGCCCTTCGACTTCGCCGCTTCGCGGCTCCGCTCACGCGAAGCGTGCGTCGGGAGAGGAGCCGGGGGTGAGGCCCGAAGCCGAACCCTTCCGCGCCCTCTACAGCAAAGCCTGCCTCGACCCAATCCGCCGCGCCCTCGACGCCGGCAAAATGCGCGTCATCAGCTTCTTCCCAGACATCAACCTGCGCTGGCTGGACGAGGCTGAGATCAGGCAGTTCGACCCGGCGCTACTAACATTTTTGAATTGCAACACGCCGGAAGAACTGGAAAGAATTAGGGAAATTTGGGAAAAGAGGGAAATCAAACGTCAAACGACAAACGACAATCACGTTTGACGTTTGTCGTTTGTCGATTTATGGCTCTCGCGCCAGTAACGGAGAATCGTCCCGCCGTCTATCGTGAACACACCTGGAATGTCAATCGGCGTGAGCGCGCCAAGGCCGAGGACGAAAAAATTCCAGGCGGCGGTGAACCCGGCTACCCAGGCCCAGAGACCGCCGCGCGGCCAGGCGTAAAACGCCAGCGGCGCAAGCAGTAAGCCGATCAACAGGTTGATCCAGAAACCGCCCAGCGCGCGTTGAATGTGAGTGCGGGGCGGCAGAGGCGGCTCGTCTTTCGGGTAAACGGAGTTTGAGAGCCACCAGCCCCAGTGAACGCCAATCATCGGGTAACCCACGCGGCGGGCGGCCAGTGAATGCCCCAATTGATGTAGCCACTCGCTCACATACATCACCGTTGTCGTGAGTGACCCGGCCACCATCGCATCCCAAAGTGAAAGCGACAAAGCACGCGCCGCCACCCACGCGAAGAACGGGATGAGGACAAGAAACCAGGCAATGCCCAACGGCGAGATGGTGGTTTTGAGGCCGAAGAGGGTGCCGAGGGAAATCGAGCGCGTCACAACTTGACCGCCAGACAAGGAGAAGGGGAGACAAGGAGATGGCGTTCTCCCTGTCTCCGAGTCTCCTTGTCTCCATGTCTGTTTAGAACAACCCCTTCACCTTCCCCGTCTCCAAATCCAAATCTACGTCGAAGAACACGGGCCGGGTGGGCAGGCCGGGCATAGTCCGCATGGCACCCACAAGCGGGTAGAGGAAGCCTGCGCCCGCGCTGGCTCGAATGTCGCGAATGGGAACGCGGAAACCGGTCGGCGCGCCTTTGATCTCGGGTTTGTCCGTGAACGACAGGTGGGTCTTGGCCATGCAGATCGGCAGTTTGTCGAAGCCGAGCCGGGTGTAAAGCTCCACTTTGGCTTCAGCCTCCGGCGAGTAGTCCACGCCGTCGGCGCCGTAGAATTTGGCGATGGCTTCGATCTTTTCTTTGATCGTCGCTTCCAGCGGGTAGAGGAAGTCGAAGTTCTTGGGCTTGTTGGCGGCGGCCATCACTGCTTTAGCCAGTTCAATCGCGCCCTTGCCGCCGTGCATCCAGTGGGTGCATTTATGCGCGCCCTCAGCCCCGGCCTCCACCGCATACTTCCGCACCAGTTCAATTTCGGTGTCGGTGTCGGTGGCAAACGAGTTGACGGCAACCACCACCGGCACGCCGAAACGTTTGGCGTTCTGGATGTGGCGGATCATGTTCGGCATTCCGGCTTCGAGCAGGGGCAGGTTCTCGTTGGTGTAAGCGTGATCGAGTGGTTTCCCGGCCACCACCTTCGGGCCGCCGCCGTGCATCTTGAGGGCACGGATGGTCGCCACGATCACCACCACATCCGGGATCAGCCCGGAGTAGCGGCACTTGATGTCCATGAACTTTTCCATGCCGATGTCAGCCCCGAAGCCGGACTCGGTGATGACGTAGTCGGCGAGCTTGAGGGCGATCTGGTCGGCGACGATGGACGAGTTGCCGTGGGCAATGTTGGCGAACGGCCCGGCGTGGACGAAAGCCGGTGTGCCTTCCAACGTCTGCATCAGGTTGGGCATGATGGCGTCTTTCATCAGCACGGTGAGCGCGCCGGCCACGCCCAAATCTTCTGCCGTCACCGCTTCGCCGCGCGTGTTGGTGCCGAACACCATCCGGCCCAGCCGCTCGCGCATGTCTTCGAGCGAGGTGGTCAGGGCCAGGATGGCCATGATCTCGCTGGCCACGGCGATGTCGTAGCCGGTGAAGCGCTCACTGCCCTTCTCTTCGTCGCCGAGGCCAAGTTGGATCTTGCGCAACATGCGGTCGTTCACGTCAACCACCCGGTTCCAGGTGAGCGAAGCCGGGTCAATGTCAAGCCGGAACAAGGCGCGCTTTTGCTCGAGCGTGAGCTGGTCGGGGTCGTCCACCGAGAACCCGAGCCGCTTCATGCGGCGCAGGTGAGCTTCGGCGAAGTGGCGCTTGCCCTGCTTGTCCTTCGGGCAAAAGGCGTTGAACAGTTTTTCGTCGTCGGGTTGGGCGCGCTCGTGCAACATCCGGGCGTCAATGGCGGCGGCCATGAGGTTGTGAGCGGCGGTGATGGCGTGGATGTCGCCGGTGAGATGCAGGTTGAAGTCCTCCATCGGGATAATCTGGCTGTAGCCGCCGCCGGCCGCCCCGCCCTTGATGCCGAACGTAGGGCCTTGGGAGGGCTGGCGGATGCAGGTGAACACCTTTTGGCCGAGGTACGCGCCGAGAGCCTGCGACAAGCCGACGGTGGTCGTCGTCTTGCCTTCGCCCAGCGGCGTGGGGGTGATGGCCGTCACGTCAATATATTTCCCGTTCTTATGTTTGGCCAATCGCTTGCGGACTTCGAGGTGTACCTTAGCCTTGTACGATCCGAAGAGTTCCAATTCGTTCGGCTTCAGGCCGACTTCTTCGGCAATTTGCAGAACGGGTTTGAGCTTGCCCGCCTGGGCGATTTCGATGTCAGACGGGACAGGGGAGAGAAGCTTGAGTTTGGTAGGTTGGAAAGGGAGCTTGAGGGCAGGTTTGCGGCCATTCGTCGAGGCCTTTGCTCTCATTTTGGGCTTGGCGTTGACGGGCTTCTTATTGAGTATTTTGGGCATAGGAACGTCTCCTGAGAAATGGGTTTGGACTGACGGCGGCTATTATGGCGCAGAATCTTTGTCTGGCAAAGTGAAGATCATCCGCATTTAGAGCGAAAAAAGGTATCTTCTCAATAATTCGGGGAAAGGATTGACCCCTTCCCTAACGGCAACCTAATGGGTAAACTACAACCCTCATGCTGGAACACTTTGACCTCAACGCCATCCAAGACGAGAACGCTCGTGAACTGGTTGTCCGGCTCTTGAACCTGATCGAGAAGCTGTCGGCTGACTTGCGCGATGCGCAGGCAGACATTCAGCGTTTGCGCGACGAGAACAACCGTTTGAAGGGGGAGCAGGGCAAGCCCAGGATCAATCCGAATGTTGCGAATCCTCCGGCGGATCATTCTTCGGAGAAAGAGCGGCACAAACCGCGTCAGCGCTCGAAGGGCAGTAAGAACGCGAACATTCAAATAGACCGAGAGCAGGTGGTCAAAGTCGATCAAGCCAATTTGCCAGCGGACGCTGAATTCAAGGGCTATGAAGATGTGGTCGTGCAAGACATCCTGGTGCGCACCGACAACGTGCGTTTTCGCAAGGAGAAGTACTATGCGGTTTCCACGCGCAAGATCTACCTGGCCGAACTGCCGCGTGGGTACGAAGGTCAGTTTGGGCCTGGGATCAAGGCGCTGACGCTGGCGATGTACTTTGGGATGGGAAGTAGCGAGCCAAAGATCCTGGAATTCTTTGCCAACGTGGGCATCCAGATATCGGACGGCGAATTGTCCAACCTGTTGATCAAGGATCAAGACCCCTTCCATGCCGAGAAAGACGCCGTGTATGAAGCCGGATTGCGCAGCAGTCCCTGGCAGCACACGGATGACACCCAGACCCGGGTCAACGGACAAAACCAGCATTGCCATGTGGTCTGCAACCCGCTGTATACGGCGTATCAGACCCGCCCGACGAAAGAACGCTTGACGGTTCTGGATGTGCTGCGCAATGGGCGGGAGCGGGTTTTCCGGCTGAACCAGGACGCGCTGGGCCACCTGGAGAATGTGCAACTGTCGAAAGCGGCCTGGCAGACCTTGCTGAATTGGAGTAGTGAGCAAGACCTGGACGAAGCCACCTTTCTGGCAAGACTGGATACGCACCTGCCGAACCTGGGTGGGCAGCAACGCAAAACGATTACCGATGCCGCGGCCATCGCCGCTTACCATGCGGAGACAGATTTCCCGGTGGTGCGGGCCCTGATCTGCGACGATGCGCCCCAATTCAACTGGCTGACCTACGAAAGGATGCTGTGTTGGGTGCATGAAGGGCGGCCCTACAAGAAACTACTCCCAGTGGTCCCGCTGCATCGGGGAATGCTGGACGACTTCCTGAAACGCTTCTGGGTGTAGTGCACCCTTGATCTTGGACACTGGGGAAAAACAAGATACACTGTCCAAGATAAGGAGTGCGTCATGTCCAAACATGGTCAGTTTACCCCCGAGTTCAAAGCCAAGGTCGTGTTAGAGGTCATCAGTGGCCAGAAGACGGCTGCCGACATCTGCCGTGAACACAACCTCAAGCCTGACTTGATGTCAAAGTGGAAAACCCAGTTCTTGGCCGAGGCGGCCAGTGCCTTCCCGCGCAACGACCAGGCTGATCCCCAGCAGGCACGCATCGCCGAGTTAGAACGCCTGGCCGGGAAACTCAGCCTGGAACTGGAAGTGGCAAAAAAAGCCTCGGTGCTCTTGACCTCACCCTTGAGCAAAAGCGGCAGGTGAGCGTACCGATGGCTCAAGACTACCCCAAGACGACCGTGTGCGCGGTGTTGGGCTTCTCGCGCAGCACGCTCTACTACCGCCCGCAGCCACCGGACGATGAGACGCTCCAGGCCGCCATCCGCGAAGTGGCCGGGCAGTTCCCGACTTACGGCTACCGGCGCGTGACCGCCGAACTGCGACGGCGCGAGTGGAAAGTCAACCGCAAGCGGGTGGCGCGCCTGATGGGCCAGATGGGTCTGCAGGCCAAAATCAAGCCGAAAAAGCGGCGCACGACGAACAGTGACCATGACCTGCCGCGCTACCCCAATCTGGTGCAAGACATCCTGATTACCCGGCCTGACCAAGTTTGGGTGGCCGATCTGACCTGGATCCACTTGCACCGCGAAGACGTGTATCTGGCGGTGCTCATGGATGTCTTTACCCGCAACATTCGGGGCTGGTATCTGAGCCGGAGCCTGGATCATACCTTGACCTGCACCGCCCTGGTTCGCGCTCTGCCAACCCATACCCCGGAGATTCACCACTCGGATCAAGGGGTGCAGTACGCCGCCAGCCAGTACACCGACCTGTTGCGCCAGCACGGGGTGCAAATTAGCATGGCCGAAGTCGGTGAAGCCTGGCAGAACGGCTACGCCGAGCGCCTGATCCGCACCATCAAGGAGGAAGAAGTTGACCTGAGCGAGTATGAAGACTATCATGATGCATACCGTCAGATTGGTCAGTTCCTGGAAGACGTGTACATGCACAAGCGAGTGCATTCGTCATTGGGATATCTGACCCCGGCTGAGTTTGAGACCCAGTGGCACTTGGCCTCAGCCGTGACCCCGATAGTTGCCATTGCCTAGCCCCCAGGGTGTCCAAGATTCGGGGGTCACTACAGGGAATACTATGACCAGTTGTTGAGCTACCGCCAAGCGCCAACCCCAGAAGAAAGATTGCGCTTGGAAACTGAGTTTGACAACCTGTTTGCGACCCGCACCAAATATGAAGAACTGGACAAGCGGATTGCCAAGACCCAAGCCAAGAAAGCGAGCTTGCTGCTGGTGCTGAAGTACCCTGAACTTCCGCTGCACAACAATCCTGCCGAATTGGCGGTCAGGCAACGCGTCCGCAAACGGGATGTCAGCTTCGGCCCGCGCACCCAAGAGGGTGTGCGCGCCTGGGATACGTTTATGACCCTGGCCGCGACGGCCAAAAAACTGGGAGTGAGTTTTTACCAATACATTCATGACCGCATTTGTCAGACGAACCAGATTCCGCTATTAGCGAGCCTGGTCGAAAAGGCCGCCAAAGAACTCAACCTAGGATGGTCGTGGTCCAGCGCCTAGCCTTACCCCGAATTATTGAGAAGATACCGAAAAAAGGAATAACCGATTCACCGGTTTTGGCAGATCAATCCGTCGAATTCGAGGAATCCGTTGTTCTTAGCTGGACTTTATCCAATTGAAAAGGCAAGGCAAGCTATGGCATTTCTCCGTCACGAGGAACGCCGATGCCGACCTTGCCCAATGAGTATCTTAAACCGATTCGGGTTTTTGTGCCGCTCTTTTCCAATTTGGTTTGGCAGCACGCCCAGGTGTTGTTGGTCGGGACGATCTTGACTCCCGGCCAGCGAACGGTTGCCGCCGCCTTGCGCATCATGGGCCTGAACGCCGAGCGCCAATTCCAGACCTATCATCGCGTCCTCAATCGCGCCGCCTGGTCGAGTTGGGCGGTCAGTCGTGAGTTGTTGAAATGGTTGGTGCAGACCTTTGCTGCCCTGGGGCCGATCCTTGTCGGCCTGGATGACACGATTGAGCGTCGTCGGGGAGCGAAGATCAGGGCCACAGGCATCTCTCGCGATCCAGTGCGGTCGAGTCACAGCCACCCCCGATAGGAGCAATCGGGGGCCAGTGGCCTGCGGTGGTTGAACTGGATGCTCTTGGGGCCGCTCCCGTGGGCCAAGCGGGTTTGGGCCTTGCCCCGCTGCGCGTGACGCTGCTGGCCCCGTCGGAACGCTACTATGAGAAGAAGCCTCGGGCGCACAAGAAGTTGACCGACTGGGCGCGGCAAGGCCTCTTGCAACTGCGCCGCTGGTTGCCGGGCCGGGCCCTGGTCATCGTCGCCGACAGCAGTTTTGCCGTGATTTCCTTGTTGAGGCGAGTGCAGCAGTTGGCCCAACCCTTCTGCATGATCGTTCGCTTTCGTCTGGCCGCGGCCCTGTATGAGCCCGCCCCACCGCGGCGGCCTCATCAGCCAGGTCGTCCGCGTTTGAAAGGGAAGCGCCTGCCGACTTTGGTCCAGGTGGCCGCGAACGTGAAGACGCGCTGGCAACGCGCCACCATCCCGCAGTGGTATGGAGCAGGTCGGCGGGTTATTGAAATTGTTTCCGGCACCGCGGTTTGGCGGCATAGCGGTCAACCGGTCGTGCCGATTCGTTGGGTGCTGATCCGCGACCCGCAGGGCAAGTTCAAGACCCAAGCCCTGCTGTGCACGGACTTGAACGTCAAGCCGGTGCAAATCGTGAAATGGTTCGTTCTCAGATGGCAATTGGAAGTCACCTTCCATGAAGTTCGCGAGCATCTGGGCCTCGAGACCCAGCGCCAATGGTCTGATTTGGCGATCGTGCGCACGACGCCGGCTCTGTTGGGATTGTTCTCGCTGCTGACTTTGCTGGCGCATCAGCATGCCCGACGGCGCAAACTGCCGACCCGCCAAGCCGCCTGGTATCATAGGCTACGCCCACTTGGCGCAAGACGACACCGACCTTTAGCGATGCCTTGCCACTGGTCAGATGGCACGCGAAGCGTGGCGACATGACTGTTTTCCAAACATCGATTCACCGACGGACAGCACAAAACTCCCGCCGGCCATTCAAAATCGGCTGCTTTCAGCCCTGTGTTACACACCCTGATGGCAGTCATTGGATAAAGTCTAGCTTAGAACCGGCAGAAGCGCATGGTATTATCTGCATGATTTGCGTTCTATGGAATTGGAAGTCCATTTTTTCTCCTGTTGGGTTACTCTAGTTTGCCTCTGATAAAATCCAGTCCGATGACCGTGAGTGAGCCACCGATCAGCGCATGCCAATCCGCTTTGCCAGCTAACACACGCATCAAGCCTAGCGCGATGACAATGAAAAGTGGTGTGCTGAGCAAAACAGCCAGGTGCGCATACCCCCAGACAGCATTGTGCCTAAACTCGGACACCCTGGGTCGCTGCCCACGGTACAACCATCGAGTGAAGGTCGCGCCTTCTTTTACGGTATCTTCATTTTGCTTGACAAATAACTTTTGCACGATTTACTCCTTCTTGCACTATTCGCTATGCACCAAGATCATTCACCATTCGCTCGGCTACCAAGCGGCCGGAGACCATGGCAGTGGGCATTCCGGTGCCGGGATGCGTGCTGGCCCCCACGAAGTACAGATTTTGGTAGCGCGGGTGTCGGTTGGATGGCCTGAAGTAGGCCAGTTGAGTCAGCGTATGGGACAACCCGTGAGTTGAGCCTTTCACCAGGTTATATCGTTTGCGCCACGAGAGCGGGGTATACGTCTCTTCGAACTTGATGTGCGATTCGAAGTCGGTAATGCCGAGAGTCCACAGCCGGCGAAATACATGCTCGCGCGCCTCATCTCGAAGCTCGCTCCAATTCTGTTCTCCATTTTCGCTCAGGTGCCCGACCGGGACGATCGCAGTCAGGGTATCCTGTCCGCGCGGTGACATGGATGGGTCGAGCCGCGCCGGGGCGTGGACATAAAGACTGGGATTGGCGGGCAGGCCCAGGTCGCGGATGATGCGCTCGAAGTTCTCGCGGTAATCGTCCGCAAGGAAAAGAGTATGAGGGCCGAGGGCTTCATACGTCTTATCCACTCCCCAGAAGAAACTGATAACGGAACAGGAGAATCGCTTGCGCGAGAGGGCCTTGGCCATCCCATCCTGCGGAAGCAAATTCTGATAAACATAGGGCAGATCCGCATTGGCAAGGACCACATCCGCATCCAGGCGCGGCCCATCCGCAAGCAGAACGCCTCGGGCGTGCGTCGAATTTGTATCAATCCGTTCCACAGCCGAGTTAAAGATGAATTCCACGCCGGCCTCGCGGGCAAGATTCGTGAGGGTCTCGACCACGCGATACATGCCGCCTTTGGGATACCACACGCCATGCGCCAGTTCCGTGTAAGGCATCAAAGAAAAAGTGGCAGGCGCTTCAAACGGACTCAGCCCCATGTAAACATCTTGAAACGTAAAGGCGGTTTTCAAGCGCGGATCATCAAAGTAAGCTGACATGTTGCGATAGTGATTGATGAGCGGCTTGAGGCGAAAGAGCAAAGCGAGATTCCGGAAGCTGAAGAAATCGGAGGCCTTGCGGAAATCGCGGTTGACCAGATTGCCCAAGGCAAGCTGGTAGTGTCGGTCGCCTTCCTGCAAGTAACGCAGAAGTCCCTGGAAACTTCCAGGCTGGATCGATTCCAGTTGCTCCTGCAAGGATTTCATATCGGATGTGAGCGCGAGTTGACTGCCATTATCGAAGACCAGATGATACGTTGGGTCTACGCGTTGCAGGTCGAGCCGCTCGCGCATGGAGGTTCCCAATGCGCGAAATTCTGCTTCGTACAACAGAGGCATTACAAGAAGAGTGGGGCCGGTATCGAAATGATGGCCCTCGCGGCTGAAGCGGTCACAGCGCCCGCCGGGGCGCGAGTTCTTTTCCACAACCGTAACGTGCAGTCCACGTCTGGCGAGATGTGTTGCGGCGGTGATCCCTCCGATGCCCGCGCCTATGACAATCACGGATTTTGTTTTCATAGTTTACCGAGGGGATGCGAGACGACAGGCTGAGGCAAAGTGCCCACCCCCCGCAAATTGATCATGGACGAAAGTGCAAGCCAACTCATTCGCACTCCAGTCCCTACACTTTTTCTTTCATTATATTGAGGGCGCAGGCAATAGCCTTCCCTTTCAATCGTGTCCAACAGCCATTCGAAGCGTGCGGTATAGGCCAAGCCTGCGAGGCGGTAACGCGGGTTCTGGACCCGAGCGAGATAACCTTTGCCTGCCTCGAAATCCTCGCGCGCCAACTGCACACGGCTCTTCACCCAGGCGCGATACGCATCGCTCTGGACATCCTGCGGCCCGATGTGATTTGCTTCGAGCGCTTCGCGCGGGATGTTGTAGTACCCGGCCGGCACATCATCAAACGTATCCCTCAGCATGTGCGTGATATGCGCGGCAGAAACAGCCAGATAACGCGTCTCATCGTGAGGCGCGAAACCACCATGCCCGATGAAATAATGCATAGCCTCGGTCACCGCGCTCGCGAGCCAGCGCGTGTATTCGTTCAGCTCAACTTGCGAGATCAACCGGCCGCGGCGCCTGACATCGAAATCCATCACCAGCATCATGTTGCGCAGATAAGATTGCAGACCGCTGTTCTTTTCAGGATCGCGCTGGATCAACTCGACCAACATTTTTTCCTGGATGTTTGCATCCCGCGGCGACTCGCCCCGATAACATTTTTCAAGCAATAACTTCTGACGCTCGAGGAAAGCGCTTCGTTCGGATGCTTCGACTTCGCTCAGCACAGGCCCTGAACCCGAATCCGCGTCGAGGACATCGTCCACCCAACGGAAGTATCCATACGCTCGATATGCGTCGTCAACGCGTTCACGGTCTACGAGGAATCGGATCGTGTAATAGGTCTGTTTGCTGGCAGCTTTTGTGATCGATGATGCGGGACTTGTAATCATTTGATTCACCCTATCATCCTTTCAATGAATTGGTATCTAATGTGCGATTCGATGTCGGTAATACCGATCGATGTCGGCAATACCGAGAGTCCGCAGCCGGCGATCCGCGCCGGTTGAGCGGTGCAGTGAGGACAAACCGGGCGGGGCGGGAAGGTGAGCTGGCCGCAGATCGGGCAGGTTGAACCTTCCAGGCGATAGCGTTGGGCTTTCAATCTCCAGTGGCGTGGGATTTCCATTCGGCAGGAACCTCTTCGAGTTGGACCTCCTCGCGACCGCCGCGCCGGAGAACCGCTCTTCCACCCGCCGCCCGTACGTTGCGGACCCACTGCACGTCATCTCCGAGCATTGACACCAGGTACCGCTGTCCAGCGACGACAACCAAGACCAATGGAAACGAGACGATGCGCCCTGACTTTCGTCCGGTCACTTCCAATGTCACGTAGTCGTTGGAGACGATGCCCGTCGAGACCACTGTCGCCCACGCTCTATTCAGAATCCTGGCAATCCAGTTGGGTCTCTGCCCACGATACAACCATCGTTTGAAGGCCCCGCCATTTTTTACTGTATCTCCATTTTGTTTGACAAATAACTTTTGCATGATTTACTCCTTTTTTCAAAACTTCCGTTCTTTCAGCCAGACTAGGATTCGTTCTGCCACGGTCTGCCATCGCGGCTCGAGCATACTGTTGTGCGCCACATCGGCGATGATTTCCGACTGTGTGTTGTAGGCTCGTCTCGACAGGGTACTTGGAAATAATTTCTAGTTTCACAATCTTCCTCAGCTCACACTCAAAAAGCCAAACGTCTTCCACAATCCGCGCATCATGCCGTGAGCAAAGTCTGGCTTCATGAATTGAGCCGGACACGTGCCGGGAATAACGGCAATCCCATTCGCCTTGCACATTTCCACCGCAGATTGTGAGACGCTGGTCGTGCCTGCAGCCAGACCGGGCTTCGTTCCCATCAAGCAATGCATCCAAACATGCTTGATCCCTAAATCCACACACTGCTGAACGATCTGTTCAGTGACTTGGGGACTGGTCAGCATGAACACTGCATCAGGTTTTTCCGGGATGGAATTCAGGTCGGGATAGCACGGGGCGCCATCAAAAGTGGATATGCGCGGATTGACTGCATAGACCCGATAGCCACTTTCCTTGAATTTCCTATAGTTCAGGTTGCAGCCTGTTTCGCGTTTATCTGAAACACCCACCACTGCGATGGTTTTCTGCGCGAGAAAATCCTGTACGAGATTATCAACGGTTGCCATGAGATTATTCCTTTTTTTGAAATTACAGATTAAACGGCCGGTCTCTGGCCGGCCAGGCGTGCTGCGCCTACTGATCAATCAGCTCGAACAGTTTGGGGTAGACCGCCGCGACGTTCATGTGCGGGTCGGTCATGTCGATGATGTCGTGACCCAGCCCCAGCTCCGCGGGAAACTGGTAGGTTTGCACGTCTTTGGCACGGCGCGCGCGCCAGAGCTCGGCGACCTTGTCGACGGCGACGTTGTCGATATCGGGGTCATTGAGATTTGTGATAACTAGTTCCTGTCGGGAAAGCTGTGATCAGCGGCCATTGGCTTCTTTTTGCGGCGACGGCGGGAGAGGGTCGTTGCCATGACGGTGAGATTATTGGTGATAATGCCCCAACCGACCCAACGCTCC
>Ga0247727_10001779_pt1 | contig 50229 bp, 43 predicted proteins | sample WisWelCaveWW1625_FD_202498 | JGI IMG/M metagenome (GOLD analysis project Ga0247727, IMG submission 202498) | Biofilm microbial communities from Wishing Well Cave, Virginia, United States - WW16-25 | ecosystem: Environmental > Aquatic > Deep subsurface > Groundwater > Cave microbial mat | place...
CGCGACACGTCTGTGCCGGAGGCGGCCGGCGTGCAAACCCTGCTGCAGGGCGCCGCGCGGCGCGCGGCCAGCGACGACGAGCTGCTCGGCGAGGCGGAGAAAACCTTCGATCTGCTGTACGAAGCCTACTTCGAGCCGCAGAGAAAATAGTTCCGGGCGCTGGCGCGAGCCTTACGAGCCCTGGGGCGAGCCTTACGAGCGCTGGCGCGAGCCTCGCTAGCGCTGGCGGGCTTCCTGCATTTCCCGGGAATGCTCGGCGCGCAGCTCCTTCAGCCGCGCATCTACCACCGACAGGTCGTAGAAATTCCCGTCCCCCGAGGTCTGCGCGAGCTGCAGCTGCTCGATCGCCGCGGGCAGGCTGCCCTGCAGCAGGTAGACCTCGGCTTGCGCCTGGTGCTGCAGCAGGCGCTTGCCCTGCCCGGCATAGGCCTTGGCGCGCGCCTCGTGCAGCTTCGGGTCGCGCGGATACAGGCGCAAGGACTCGGCGAGCGCCGCCTGCACCTCGTCGAAGCGGCCCAGCGCCTGCAGCGTCTCGAGGAAGGCATAGAGGATCGGGCGGCGATGCGGATAGCGCGCGAGCGCTGCCCGCAGCAGCGCCAGCGCGCCGGCCTGGTCGTTCAGCGCAAGGCGTGCCCGGGAAGCGAGCGTCTCGACCATCGGGCTCACGATTTTGTCGGCCCGCAAACGGGCGATCTCGGCCTCGGCCCTCCAGGGCTCCTTGGCACGCAGGTACGCGACCGCCAGGCCGTAGCGCGCGCCGGGCTCGTGGGCGAAACGCCGGTCGTTGACGGCATCGGTGAACAGCCTTACCGCGTCACTCGCGTCACCGGTTTCCGCCCGCAGCCTGGCTCGCACCAGGTGATACTCCAGGCTGTCGGCGCGCTGCCGGTAGGGCATGCCGTCGGCGCGGGCCTGTGCGTCCGCAATCCGCTCCGTCGTCACCGGGTGGCTGCGCAGGTAGCCCGGCACCGCACCGCTGTCGGCGACCCGCGCATAGCGCTGCATTTTCTCGAAGAACACGCTCATGGCGCGCACATCGAAGCCGGCGCCCGCGAGCGTCTGGAAGCCGAGGCGGTCAGCTTCGCGCTCGAAATCGCGGCTGAAACTGAGCTGCGACTGGATCGCACCGCCCTGCGCGGCGACTGCGGCCCCCGCCGCCAGGTCCGGGCGCGCCCGACCGAGCAGGATCGCGGCGGCCATCGCGATCATCATCGGCGCCTGCATCTGCTTCTGGATGCCGAGCTGGCGCGCCAGATGGCGCTGCGTGACGTGCGCGATTTCATGCGCCAGAACCGAGGCGACCTCGGATTCGGTGTCCGTTGCGCCGATCAACCCGGTATTGACGCCGATGAAGCCGCCCGGCAGCGCGAAGGCGTTGATGGCAGAATCACGGATGGCGAAGAACTCGAGGTCCTGGCGCGCGCCCGACGCGGCCGAGATCAGCCGCGCGCCGAGCCCGTTCAGGAACTCGGTGACCTCCGCATCGTCCAGGTAGGACGGCTCGCGCAGCCGGATGTCGCGCATGATCGATTCGCCGATGCGCCGCTCCATTTGCGGCGTCAGTTCGGCGGCCCCGGCGTCGCCCAGATCGGGCAGCGGCACGGACTGCGGCGACGCCTGGGTCTGCGCGAATGCGCGCGGCAGGAACACGAGCGAGGCGGCCAGCAGCCATGCAAGGAAACGCATCCGGTTATGATACCGTCCCGACCCCCGAGTTCCCCTCCGAAGGACGCGCGTGAAGGCTAAAATGCGGCGCACACTCTCCCCGCGGCTCGCGCCGCAACTGACCCACTTCGACCGCAAGGGCAGCGCCCACATGGTGGACGTGGGCGCCAAGGACGAGACGCACCGCATCGCGGTCGCATCCGGCCGCATCTCGATGCGGCCCGCGACTTTTCGCATGGTGGTCGAAGGCAGTGCGGCCAAGGGCGACGTCCTCGGCGTGGCGCGCGTCGCGGCGATCCAGGCCGCCAAGCGCACCGCGGAGCTGGTGCCGCTCGCGCATCCGATCGCGATCACGCGCGTCGCCGCCGAGTTCAGCTTCGACGCGGCGCGCAGCGAGATTTCGCTGGCGGCGACGGTCGAGTGCCGCGGCCGCACCGGCGTCGAGATGGAGGCGCTTACCGCGGCCGCCGTCGGGCTGCTCACCATCTACGACATGGTGAAGGCTGTGGATCGCGGCATGGTCGTTCGCGAGCTCCGGCTGGAAGAAAAGCGCGGCGGCAAATCGGGCCATTACGGGCGCGGCAGTTCGGCCACGGGACGCAGCGCGAAATTGCCGCTCGCCAGGTAAGTAACATCTTGTTACGCGTCCGCTCCGGGCCTTCGACCCCGGACTGCTATGATCGTCCGGCACTCCGATGAAACTCAGTACCGCAAAAGTCGTCGCCCTGCTCGCGCTCGTTGCCGCCTTCGCAGGCGCCTGGGCCTGGTATGCCTTGCGCAGCGCCGCCGGTGACACCAAGTATCGCGTCGGCAAGGTGGAGCGCGGGCCGCTGCAGGCGGTGGTGGTGGCGAGCGGCACGCTCAACGCGGTTACCACCGTGCAGGTCGGCTCGCAGGTTTCCGGCCAGATCCTGGAAATCTTCGCCGACTTCAACACCCAGGTGAAAAAGGACCAGGTGATCGCGCGCATCGACCCGCAGAGCTTCGAGCTGCGCGTCAACCAGACGCGCGCCGACGTCGATGCGGCGCGCAGCGCGGTGGCGGTCGCGGTTTCCGCGCTCGCCGCGCAGCGGGCCGAGCTGGGCCGCGTCAAGGTGAACCTGGCCGATGCCGAGCGCGACCTGAATCGCAAGAAGATGCTGGTGGAGAAGAATTTCATCTCGCCAGCTGAACTCGACAAGGCGCGCACGCTGGTCGACTCCACCCGCGAGCAGCTGAAGGCGGTCGAGGCGCAGATGGCGGTCAACGAATCGCAGATCGCCAGCGCGCAGGCCACCGTCAAGCAGCGCGAGGCACTGCTCAAGCAGGCGCAGGTCGACCTGGAGCGCACCATCATCCGCGCGCCGGTGAACGGCACGGTGATCCTGAAGAATATCGATGCGGGGCAGACCGTCGCCGCCAGCCTGCAGGCGCCGGTGCTGTTCACCATTGCGCAGGATTTGCGCGACATGCAGGTCGAGGCGGCGATCGACGAAGCCGACGTCGGCCGACTGCGCGTCAGACAGCAGGCTTCGTTCACGGTGGACGCCTTCCCGCGGCGCAACTTCACCGGCGAGATCCGCCAGATCCGAAAGTCGCCGGTCAACGTGCAGAACGTGATCAGCTACACAGTGGTGATCTCCGCCGCCAACCCGGATCAGTCGCTGTTGCCCGGCATGACGGCGAACGTGCGCGTGGTGGTGGACAGCCGTGACGACGTGCTCAAGGTGGCCAACGCGTCGCTGCGCTTCAGGCCGGCCGGCGCAGCGGAGGGCAAAGCGACGGCGGAAGCGCAGCCTGCGCAGGCGGGCGGCGGCGCCGCGCAGCAGTTCCGCCAGCGCGTATTCGAGGAACTTAAGCCGGACGATTCGCAGAAGGCGAAGCTGGAGCAGATCTTCGACGACGCGCGCCAGAAGATGTTGCAGCTGCGCGACCTGCCGAAGGACGGCGACCGGCGCAAGGCAGGCGAGCGGTTGCGCGCCGATTCGCGCAGCCGCGTGATGGAAATCCTCACCGAAGCGCAGCAACCCCTCTACGAGCGGCTGCTCGCGGAAATGGGCGGGGCGCGTGGCGGCGGCGCGGCGGCGGCGCCCGGGCGCGTCTGGGTGCCGATTTCCGGCGGCCAGCCGAAGCCGGTCGAGGTGCGCACCGGTCTCACGGACGGCACCAGCACCGAAATCCTGGCAGGCCCGCTCAAGGAGGGCGATGACGTGATTCTGGGCATCGGCGAAGCGCCGGGAGCGGCGAAAAAGGCCGGCGGACCCACAGGATCGCGGATGTTCTGATGGCTGCCGCGCTGATTCACACCCGTGGCCTGACCAAGACCTACCGGCTTGGCGACAACGAAATAAAGGCCCTTGCCGGGGTCAGCGTCGACATCGAGCAGGGCGAATTCACCGCGGTGATGGGCCCATCCGGATCCGGCAAATCCACCTTCATGAACATGCTGGGCTGCCTGGACCGCCCCAGCTCGGGCGAGTATCTGCTGAGCGGCAGGCGCGTGTCGGAACTCGGAGGCGACGAGCTCGCCGCGGTGCGCAATCTCAACATCGGTTTCGTGTTCCAGACTTTCAACCTGCTGGCGCGAACCAGCGCGGTGGAGAACGTCGAGCTGCCGCTGGTCTACACGGGCGTCACTGCCCGCGAGCGGCGCGCGCGCGCGCTTGACATGCTCGCCAAGGTGGGCCTCGCCGAGCGCGCCGGCCACCAGCCGGCGCAGCTCTCCGGCGGCCAGCAGCAGCGGGTCGCGATCGCGCGGGCGCTGATCACGCGCCCCTTGCTGATCCTCGCCGACGAGCCGACCGGCGCGCTCGACTCGCGCACCAGCCTGGAGATCATGGGCCTGCTGCAGGATCTCAACCGCGGCGGCATGACGGTCGTGCTGGTGACCCACGAGGCCGAGGTGGCGCGCTTCGCGCGACGCATGCTGCGCTTCCGCGATGGGCGCCTTGTCAAAGACAAGGCCAACGTGCAGCCCGAGGACGCCCTCGCGCTGTTGCGCGCGGAAACGGTGCCGGCATGAACGACACAAAGGAGCACGCATGAACGTGCTCGGCTTGCTGCGGGTGGCGATGCGCGCGCTGGCGGTGAACAAGCTGCGCAGCCTGCTCACCATGCTCGGCATCATCATCGGCGTAGCGGCGGTGATCGTCATGATCGCTGTAGGCGCCGGCGCGCAGCAGCGCGTCCAGGAGCAGATCGCGTCGCTCGGCTCCAACCTGCTGCTGATTCTGTCGGGCAGCACCACGGCGAGCGGCGTGCGCACCGGCTTCGGCTTCACCCCGACCATCTCCGAGGACGACGCTGCCGCGATCGGGCGCGAGATCCCGCAAACCATGGCGGGGGCCGTCGTCCGGGGCACCGCGCAGATCGTCTGGGGCAACCAGAACTGGTCCACGGTGATCTTCGGCACCACCCAGGACTACCTGGAGATCCGGCAATGGGCGCTCGCCGCGGGCCGCTTCTACGACGCCTCCGACCAGGCGGGGGCGGCCAAGGTGTGCCTGATCGGCCAGACCGTGGCCAAGCAGCTGTTCGCCGGCGCCGACCCGGTCGGGCAGGTTATCCGTATCCGGCGTGTGCCCTTCACCGTGATCGGCCTGCTCGATACCAAGGGCCAGAGCATGATGGGCAGCGACCAGGACGACGTGATCCTGATGCCCATCAGCACCGCGCGCAAGCGCGTGCTCGGCGCCTCCAACCTCGCCAAGCAACGCAGCGTCGGCGCCATCTGGGTCAAGGTGGCCGAGGGCTACGACATGAAAGCTGGCGAAGAGCAGGTGCGCGCGCTGCTGCGCCAGCGGCACCGTCTGCAGGCCGGCCAGGACGATGATTTCTCGCTGCGCAACCTCGAGGAGATCGCGGCCACGCAGGAAGCCTCCAGCCGCGTGCTCGCGCTGCTGCTGGCGGCAGTGGCCTCGGTGTCGCTGGTGGTCGGCGGCATCGGCATCATGAACATCATGCTGGTCTCGGTCACCGAACGCACGCGGGAAATCGGCCTGCGCATGGCGGTGGGCGCGCGCACGCGCGACATCCTCGGCCAGTTCCTGGTCGAAGCGGTGACGCTGTCGCTGATCGGCGGCATCGCCGGCATCGCCATCGGGGTCGCCACGGCGGTGGGGATCGCCGAGCTGGCGGGCTGGCGCATCCTGCTGTCGCCGGAATCGGTGGTGCTGGCGGTCGCCTTCGCGTTCGCGATCGGCGTGTTCTTCGGCTTCTACCCGGCGCGCAAGGCCGCGCGCCTAAACCCGGTCGAGGCGCTGCGCTTCGAATAGGCCGCTCTCAGTCGTCTGCCAGAACGTACTGCGAGTAGTCCATCGGCGCCACATGGTGCAGCGCCGGATCGAAAGCGGTGTTCGCCAGCCGCTCCCAGGGGATGTCGTCCACCGACGCCTCACCCAGTTTGATGCCGTACTTCTGCGAGAATTTCCCCATCGCCACCCCGACCCGCTGGTGGCGCCGGCGCAGCTTCTCGCTGCGCTGCGGCTCCGGCAGGTAGGCGATATTGGCGTCCTGGAAGTGATACGCGAACGCGGAGCGCAGCAGCGCGACGCGAAAACCCGCGATCTGCGCCCGCAAGCCGAAATCGGCGTCGCCGTAGTAGCCCACGAACCGGGTGTCGAAGGTTCCGATCCGGTCGACGAGCCGGCGCGTCGCCAGGAACGCATCGCCGACCAGGTAGCGCTCGTCCACCGGGGCCTGGTCCTGGTGCCGGGTGGCGATGCCGTCGGCGAAGTCGAAAAACTCGTCCCGCGAGCGAAAGCTCCCGCTCGCGACATTGGCAAACGCGGAGCGGCCATCCACGAAATTCGAGCAGCCGCGCAGGATGCCGCACACCGGGTTCGCGGCGACGGCGGCGAGCAGCTCGCGCAGATAGGCCGGCGAGGCGAGGATGTCGTTGGAAAGGAACAGAAGCTGTTCGCCGCGCGCGTGGGAGAGGAACGCGTTTACGCTCTGGCAATACTCCAGATTGCGCGTGAATGAAAACACCCGGCAGTTGCCGTGCCGGTGCCGCGCTTCGCGAAACACCTCCAGCGTGTCGTCGGGGGACTGGTCATCCACCAGGATCAGCTCGAAGTCCCCGCCCGCGCTGGCGAACAGCGCCTCCAGCGCCAGCCGCGTGGTGGCGGCGTTGCCGTGCGCCGCCATGCCGATCGAAACCGCCGGCGTCAAGGGCACGGCGCGGGATGCGGCCGAACCTCGCAGCCGCTGCAGGAATTGCGACAGCACGCCCGATCCTCGGTTGCCAAAGAGAAACCAATTTACCCCATGCGCAGCTTGAAATCCCGGAATCCGCATTGCGCGACGGCGCCACGACGCTCAGGTGCCGGCGTTCACCCTGAGTAGCGCGGATTGACCCACGACTGCACGCCGCCGCCGAACCAAACCTTGCCGTACGGGGTCTCGCTCGTCGTGCGGAAGGCGAAGTCCGCCTCCTTGATCCAGCCTTCGCGCCCCAGCCGCGCGCGGATGCGCTTCTCCACGTCTGCAGAATGGGTCTCGACGTGCATGCGGACCACCTTGGCGTTGAGTAGCTTCACGCTCGCTTCGATCACGTCAGCTTCCATGCCCTGGATGTCCATGTCGATGATGTCGACAAGGTCCGTCCCTTCCAGCGCTCGCTCCAGTGAGATGGCGCGGAGTTCGGTCACGCTGCGCCGCTCCGGCAGCAGGCGCCCGAGCAGCGGCACGTTGATGAAGGCGTTGGCGTGAATTTGCCGCAGCCAGTTCCAGCGCAGCTTCGTCATGTACTGGTCCGTGAGCACGGATTGGCCGTACCAAGTCGCAGGATTGCCGCCGCAATGGAATGGCACCATGCCTTCCTCGCCCGCGATCGGCGCCTTGAACAGGCGGTAGCGTCGCTCGGGAATGGCGTTGTCGGCGAAGTGCCGCTGGAGCCATTGGCAGTGCGCGGGCTCCGCCTCGACGGCGATGGCAAGGTAATGCGCGCCGGGGTTGAGCTGGCGCAGCGCGCACACGGCGTTGACGATCCAGCGACCGAAGCCGGCACCCAACTCCACGAACACGAACGGCCGCAACGACGAAGAGCTGCGATAGCGGTCGATGGCCAGCAGCAGATCGATCCATTCGAAGTATTCCTCGTCCAGGCGCGGCCCGGTCGCACCACGGGGCGCGCACCCCGGCAGCGTTTCAGCCGGCGCAGCCTGCTGCACCGTCTCGGGATCGGATTCGAGGCCGCGGTTGTACTCGACGCGCTGCCTGGCGCCGATCTCGTTGATGTAGAAAGTGCCGTCGACGGTGGGTTGCTGCCAGGCAAAGGTGCCGATGATCGGATGGGCTTTCATGACAAGGCTTCCCGCGGAATTGATTTGCCTAGCCGTTCACGTGGGTCAGCATCGGCGCGGGCCGATAACTTTCCAGTTCCGCCTCGCGCATGTCGACGATCTGCACCAGGTGCGTGAGGCCGTGGAATCCCAGGGTCGGCCCCGGCGGCGGCACCGCCTCGAAGGAGAATCGGCCGGCGACCTCCGCCGGCGCGAAGCGCAGGCCGTACTCCAGTTCCAGCAGGCCGCGGTAAGTCTTGCAGATCGCCACGTCCTCCGGCACGAGATCCGCGATGCGCGGGTCGCGCAGCGCCCGCAGCAGGCGCTGCGAGCGCAGCGAAAAGCCGCCGTTGCCCACGCCCCCGTCGCTCCACGGCGCGCCAACATAGTCGTAGTCCAGGAACTCCGCGCTCCAGCGCCGGCCGTCCAGCACGTAGCCGTCGTACTGGATGACCAGCACAAAATCGCTATCGACATGGCCGCCCAGCGACTTGACCATGAAGTGGCTGTAGTCGGCGATCGAGGCGATGTCGGGGATCACGACCACCTCGATGCCGGGCAGGTCGAAATTCCGGTCGGTGAAAAACATCGTCCGCTCGAAGCTGCATTGCGCCATCGAGCGGCGCAGCGCGGCGATCGCGAGCTCGTGGTTGCGGCAGTCCACGCAGCACAACGTGGTGCGCGCCGCAGGCACGCGCGGTCCCGGCTTCGGCGGCGCCCCGGGCAACGCTTCGTCGCGCAATCTGAGCCGCAGCGCTTCGCGGTAGTGTCCGAACGCCTCGTCATGCAAACCGACCGCCTGCAGCGCGACGCCGAGGTGGAAATGCGCCTCCTGGAAGCCGGCATCCAGCCGGACCGTCTCGCGCAGCGCGCCCAGGGCCTCCGCGGTCCGGCCGAGCGCCAGCAGCGAGCAGCCCAGCATGAAGTGATATCCGGCGGCCTGCGCATCGGCGGCGATCGCCCGGCGCAGCCAATCGAGCGCGCGCGCGTGCTCGCCCGCGCCATAGGCGTCGCGCCAGAGCGCCTCGAGCGCCTCTGCATCGTCCGGCTGCTGGCGCAGCCGCGCCTCGTACTGCCCGCGCATCGTGTCCATCTTCGATCTCCATGGTAACGTTTCCCGCGATGGAACCCAGAACCTCGACCGCCGGCCGGCCGCGCTTTTCGGTGCTGATCCCGGCGCGCGACCGGCCCGAGACCCTGCGCCACACGCTGGCGACGGTCGCGGCGCAGGGCGGTGACGACTACGAAATTGTAATTGCGGACAACTGCGGCAGGCCCGAAATCCGCCGTATTGTGGAGCAATGGTCTTTGCCGGCGCTGCGCTATACCCGAGCGGACGAAGTATTGCCGATGGCGGTGAATTGGGAGCGCGGCCTCGCCCTGTGCAGCGGCGAATTCGTCACCGTGCTCGGGGACGACGACGCCTTCCTGCCCAGCACTCTTGCGGCGGCGCGCAAGCTGATCAACGCGACCCAAGCGGAGTTGATCACCTGGCGCCCCCACGTTTACTGGTGGCCCGACACCATCGCCTACTGGAACCGCAATCGCCTGTACGTGAACCTCGGCGGTGGCGTGGTCTCGGTCGAATCGCGGCCGGTGCTGGAGCAGTTCTACCGCGGCTCGCTCGGCTTCAACCTGCTGCCGACCATCTATGCCTCGTTCTTCCACCGCCGGCTCATCGACGAAGCGCGGCGACGCTACGGCGGGTTCTTTGTCCCCGCGGACGCCGCGCCGGATGTCGCCTCGGGAATCCTGGGACTGCACCTGACGCAACGGTTCGCGGTTTCGGGCCGGCCCCTGTCGATCCGCGGAAATTCGGGGCGCAGCAACGGCACCGCGCAATGGATGCGCAGCCTCGGCGCGCAGCAGCTTGAGATCTTTTTCCGGGAGGAGCGCGTCGGCCTGCAGGGTTTTGTCCACGCCAGCCTAGTGCCGAGCCCAAACCTCTGCATCATCGTGACGAGCGCCAAGCTCAAGTGCAAGGAGGTCTATTTCCCTGCCGACGGCGGCCTGTCCGTCGACCTGCCCGGGGTGGTCCGGGAAATGGTCGCGAACCTGAACCATGATCCGGAGGCGTATGAAGAAAACCTGTACGACGCCAGGGCGCTCGCCGGCAAGCTGGGGATGCGGCTCGATGAGGGCGGGATTCCGGCCAGGCAGCCGTCGACCAGAAAAGGAGCCTGGGGCCCGATGCCGAACAACGAGGGGGAAGTCGATCGCATTGGTGTCAACTGCGAGCTTGCCGGCGTGGCCGATATCGCCGGGGCGGCACGGCTCGTCGAAGCGCTGATGCCGCCGCTCGACACCTTCCTCGAAATCGCGGCCAGCCTGCCCGCCGATACGCAGCGGCGGATCGCCTACGACGCGGGAGGAGCGCTGCCTCCGGCTGCGCCGGCGCGAAGGCCGTCCATGCTGCGCGCACTGCTGTCGAGCCTTTTTCGCGGGCGGCCGCAGTGACCCCCCCGGGGGCACGCTCAAGCCGTGCTTGCCCCGCCCGCAAGGGAATATTTGCGCCGCAGGTAGCGCTGCAGCGCGTCGCGCCATGGCGGCAGCACGATGCCGAGCGCACGCGCCTTCCGGTTTGCAAGCACGGAGTAGATCGGCCGCCGCATCTCACCGGTGCTTCCCTGCCGGTCCACCGGCGTGACCTTCGCGTTCAGCCCGAGGATCGCCGCGATCGCCGTGGTCAACTCGTACCGGCTGCAATACCGTGGGCGGAGAACATCTTCATGATGTGCCAGATGATCGGCCGGCCGCCGATCTCGACCATCGGCTTGGGCTTGAGGTGCGATTCCTCGCTGATCCGCGTGCCCAATCCGCCCGCAAGAATGACGCACTTCATCGCTTACCCGGCATCTTTCAGATTGTATGCGCGTATTCTGTCAGAATTGGCCGGTGTTGCGCGGATATACTGGCGCATTGACCAAGATGCCCGATCAAGAGATTCAGCTCAGCGTCGTCGCCACCTCGCGCAACGACGATCACGGCGGCTCCCTCACCCGCCGGACGCAGCATTTCATCGACGGCCTGATCGCGCAATGCAAGCGCCACCAGCTGCGCGCGGAGCTGATTCTCGTCGAATGGAATCCCCCGCCGGAGCGCGCACCCCTGATCGAGGAGCTGCGCTGGCCAGCCGATCCCGGGCCCTGCGACATCCGGATCGTCACCGTGCCCTCGGAGGTGCACCGGACGTTCCAGCATGCAGACAAGCTCGGTCTTTTTCAGATGCTCGCGAAAAACGCCGGCATTCGCAGAGCACGGGGGAAATTCATATTGGCGACGAACATCGACATCCTCTTCTCGGACGATGTCATGCGCTTTCTGCGCGACCGCATGCAGCCCGGCTACCTGTACCTTGCCGATCGGGTCGACGTGCCGGCGGACGTGCCGACACTGGACGACTTCAGCGGCGTTCTGAAGTTTTGCGAGGAAGGGGCGTTTCGCGTCAACGCCGGCGCTTTGACGGTGGAGCGCAGAGCCGAGCGATGGCGTTACCGCGACATGCTCAAAACGTCGGTGGACGCGCGCGCCGGCTACGTTCTCGATCTCATCGAAAAATTCCTCGTCGAAAATTGCTTCGAGCTTTCGGCCAGCGCGGTCACCAATCCCAGATGGGCCTTCAGAAGGATCCTCGGCCATGGATTGGCGGCTGCAGCGATCAGGCCCGGAGGCCCAAGTGCGGGGCGCCGCAGTTCGGCCCGGATTTCGCGCTTCAGACTGGCATTGATGCTGTTGAGTGGTAGCTGGGCCATTGCGCGCCGCATGGCGTCCGGAATGGCCAAGGGCCTGCTGCAAATGAGGGTGCCTTTCACCAACGCTTGCGGGGATTTCACGGCAATGTCGCGGGAGGACTGGAACCGCGTCCGTGGCTATGCCGAGTGGCACACCTATTCATGGCACCTCGATTCCCTGCTGATCTATCAGGCGCTCGGCTGCGGCGTGCGCGCAAGACGCCTCCCGCCCAGAGCACGCGTATACCATATCGACCACTCGGGCGGCTACGCGCCCCAGCGGGCGGCAGAGCTGTTCGAACAGCTTAAGGAGCGCGGCATCCCTTTTATTACCGACGAGGATCTGCTGCGGCTGCATGCCGGAATATCGGAGAAGAAGCGCTCCGGTCAGGATCTGCAATTCAACGAAACCGGCTGGGGGCTGGCAAAACAGCCGCTACCCGAAGCCCAACCAGCAGCGCTATGACGCCAAGCGCCGGGGATCGATGACGATCAAGCGGCGCATGCTGCAGGCGCTCAACCGGGTGCTGGCGCCAACCGGGTTCTCTCTGCAGCGATGGGCGGTCCATCGGCCCGATCGGACCGTCGTGGATGCGAGCCATCCGATGACCCGCGCCTTATGTGCTTCTGCCTGCTTCGGCCAGGACCGGGTAACCGTGGTCGACGTCGGTTGTTCCGGGGGCCTGGACGAGCGATGGCGTGTTTTCGGTGACCAGCTGCGCGCCTGGGGAATCGACGCCATGACGGAGGAATGCGCGCGCCTGAGGGCACTGGAGCGCAATCCGGGCGTCCAGTACCTCGACGCGCGCCTGGGAGTGGCGCGCGACCACCCCGTACTGCGCGGCCGGCCGCAAGGCGCCATGCCGCGGCGCAATCCATGGGCTAGGCTCAGCGTCGAGTCGGCGCTGGCCATTCGGCGCCGGCAGGGACGCGGCCGCGCGGAAGCCCTGCGCAGCAACGAGTGGCCCGAGCAGGCCCTGTCGCCAAGGCTGTTGACGGTTGATGAACTGTTAGAAACACAGAAGATCGACGATCTCGATTTTCTCAAGATCGACGTGGACGGGCCCGATTACGAGGTGCTGGCCGGCTTCGCCCCGCACCTGGACCGCCTGCACACGCTCGGCCTGAAACTGGAGGTCAATTTCTTCGGCACCGCAGAGGAAGACACGAACTCCTTCCACAATACCGACCGCCTGTTGCGCCGGCACGGCTTCGAGCTGTTCGGGCTGACTACGCGAAACTATTCGATGGCGGCACTGCCGGCTGTATTTTCCTGGGGAGCGCTCGGGCCGACCGCGTTCGGCCGCATCCTGCAGGGCGACGCCGTCTATTTCCGGGATCCGCTCGGCGAAGAGCGGCCCGCCGAGCTTTCCGCCACGAGGTTGCTCAAGCTGGCATGCATGTTCGAACTGTTCGACCTGCCGGACTGCGCAGCTGAGATACTCTTGCGCTTCGGGGACAGCATCGGCAGAAAAGATACCGCGCAGCTATTGGATCTACTGGTGCCACGGCTCGACGGCGACAATCTCAGCTACGAGAAGTACTTGGCGCGTTTCAATGCCGACCCTCGCAGCTTCATCTGAAGAATGAAACGAGCTGCATGATTCCCCAGGTCGATCTGTTCCTCGACCAGTCCGAGCAGGCGCTGGTGGACAGGTGCCTGCAGGACCGCTGGCTGACCGAAGGCCCCTACGCCAGGGCATTCCAGGAAGCGATTCGCGCCCGCACCGGATCGAAGCACGTGCTATTCGCGCCGAACGGCACGCTCGGCCTGTTTCTCGCCCTGCTCGGGCTTGATCTCGAACCCGGCTCCGAGATCATCATCCCCACCTTCACCTTCTACGGCTCGGCCACCGCGGCGGTATTCGCAGGCCTCAAGCCCGTGTTCGTGGACGTGGATCCAGCGACGTTCAACGCGCGCCCGTCCGATTTCGAGGCAGCCATCGGCCCGCGCACGCGCGCATTGATGCCGGTGCACCTCTATGGCCAGGCCTGCGACGTCCGGGGTATCGTAGCCCTTGCGCGCAAGCACAAGCTGATGGTGGTCGAGGACGCGGCGCAGGCCCTGGGCACCACGCTACACGGCAAGCCCGCCGGCACCTTCGGCGACATCGGCGTGTATTCGACCTTCTCGGACAAGGTCATCACCACTGGCGAGGGCGGAATACTGGTCACCGATTCGGATGAACTCGCGGACCGCCTCAGCTTGCTGCGCAACCAGGGCAGACCGCACGCCGGGATCTTCATCCACCCGTCGCTCGGCATGAACTTCCGCATCACCGACCTGCAGGCGGCGATCGGCGTGGCGCAGATGGACAAGCTGCCGCGGATCCTGGCGGACCGCAGCAAGAAGTGGCACCTCTATTCGGAAGCGCTGCGCGGCGTGGGCGACCTCCAGTTCATGAGCATTGTGCCGGGCTCGAGCATCGTGCCGTTCCGCTTCCCGATCCTGACCGGAAGGCGCGACGCGCTGGCCAGACACATGGAGACCCATGGCATCCAGACTCGCGGCTTCTTCTACCCCATGCACCTGCAGCCGAAGCTGAAGTCGGCGACGCCCGCCAGGCTGCCGGTGGCCGAGAGTCTGCACGAGCGCGGGCTGTGCCTGCCGGTGTACGTCAACCTGACCGACGCCCAGATCGGCGAGATCACCGACGCGATCCGCGGCTTCTTCGGGTCCTAGGCCGCGGGCCATGGCGCGGCCCTTCGTGCAGCACTACGACGCGATCTATGCCGACAAGGATTACGACAGCGACATCGCGGCCTTCGAGGGGCTCGCAGGCCCTGCCGCGCTGAAGGGCAAGCGGTTGCTGGAAATCGGCGCCGGCACGGGAAATCACAGCCTGCGGCTCGCGCCGAAGGTCGCCAGCCTTGTTTGCCTGGAGATCGACCCGGACTTCTCCGAGGCGCTGGCTGCAAAGCTGTCGGCAGCAGCGCTGCCCAACGTCGTTCGACACGCGTGCCGGCTGCAGGAGCTGCCGGCGCAGGACTTCGATGCCGCCGCGGCGTTTTTCCATGTTCTCAACTACATCGGTCCGGGCGAAATGCAATCGTTTCTCGATGCGCTCTCGCAGCGCCTGAAACCCGGCGCCCCATTTATCGCCGACCTGTGGAACGGGGCGGCAGCGCTGCAAGACCCGCCGCTGGAGGAGTTGAGGGAGAAGATTGCGGGGGCCGCGCGGGTGGTGCAGCGCATCCGGCCGGATCTCAACCGGGACCGTAGAATGGTGACCTTGAACTACGATATTTCCCTCGAGCGGGACGGCACAGTACAAGTGTTTCGGGAGCGCCTGGTGCTTTTTCTGTGGCTGCGAGAGGAACTCACAGCGATGCTGAGCAAAGCCGGCTTCACTGACATCGCCTTCCAGGATTGCCGTTCGTACCGCGAACCGGCCACCGCGCGCAGCTGGCGGCTCTGGCTGCGCGCGAGGCGCGGCTAGGAAACCCCGGGAGCGAAGCATGGCGGACCGCAAAGTCGCACTGATCACCGGCGTCACCGGGCAGGACGGCTCCTACCTCGCCGAGCTCCTCCTGGCGAAGGGCTACGAGGTGCACGGCATCGTGCGGCGGAACTCCGACTTCACGTCGAAGCGCATCGACCGCTTTCTGTTCAACGAGAATTTCCAGACCCACTATGGCGACGTGGTGGATTCGTCCTCCCTGCACGCGCTCCTTACGCGCGTGCAGCCAAGCGAGATCTACAACCTCGCGGCGCAGTCACACGTCGGCGTTTCCTTCTCCATTCCGGACTACTCCGCGCAGGTGGACGCGCTCGGCACGCTGCGCTTGCTCAGCGCGATCCGAGAAGTGGGGCTCGCCGCGCGCTTCTACCAGGCCTCGACCTCCGAACTCTACGGCGGCCTGCCCGGGACCGTGCCGCAGGGCGAGCGCACGCCGTTCACTCCGCGCTCGCCCTACGCGACGGCAAAGCAATTCGCCTACTGGTCGACCTGCAACTACCGCGACGCCTACGGCTTGCACGCCTGCAATGGCATCCTGTTCAACCACGAATCGCCGCGTCGCGGCCGCAATTTCGTCACCAAGAAGATCAGCCAGGCGGTGGCGCGCATCGCGCGCGGCGAACAGGAGGTGCTGCGCCTGGGCAATCTTTCGGCGCAGCGCGACTGGGGCTACGCGCCGGAGTACGTTGAGGCGATGTGGCTCATGCTGCAGCAGCCGAAGCCGGACGACCTGGTCATCGGCACGGGAACCGCGTACGCGGTGCGGCAGTTCGTTGAGTTCTGCTTCGCCGAAGTGGGCGTCGAGATCGGCTGGTCGGGCGATGGCGCAGCGGAAGCCGGCAGTGACCGGCGCAGCGGAAAGCTGCGCGTCGCGGTCGACCCAGCCTACTTTCGCCCGCTCGAGGTCGAGCACCTGCGTGCCGATGCACGCAAGGCCGCGCAGACTCTCGGCTGGAAGGCAAGAACCATGGCGCCGCAGCTGGCACGGATGATGGTGCGCTACGACCTGGTGCACGACGACTACGGCTTTCCCGACGAGGTCGCGGACGCGCAGATCAAGGACCGCTTGGGAAAACGCAAGTGATCAGGCTGCATCTGGGCTGCGGCAGGGTCAGGTTGCCGGGGTACATCAACGTCGATATCCAGGACGGGCCCGCGGTGGATCGCGTCGCGGACTTGCACGCGCTGCCCTGGGACGACGCCAGCGTGGACATGGTGTACAGCTGCGCGGCGATCGAGCACTTCGGCCGGCACGAGTGGGGCGACGTGCTGAAGGAGTGGGCGCGGGTGCTGAAGCCGGGCGCGCTGTTGCGGCTGTCGACGGCCGATTTCGAGGCCGCGATAGAACAGTACCGCCAGGCCCACAACCTGAAGGAACTGTTGGGGCTGCTGGTCGGCGGCCAGAAGGACGACTATGACTGGCACGGAATGATTCTGGACTTTGCGACTCTCAAGGCGGGCCTCGAGGCGGCGGGCTTTTGCGACGTGCGGCGCTACGACTGGAAGCAGACCGAGTTGGGCAAGCTCGGCATTGACGACTATAGCCAGGCCTACCTGCCCCACCTGGACAAGGAGAACGGCCGTCTGATGATGCTGAACGTCGAGGCGATCAAGGCCGCCGGGAAAGCGCGCGGCGCGTGACCGGCCAACCTTATATCAGCGTAGCCTTCGTCAACCGCAACGACGGCTATGGCGGAGACCTCGAGCAGCGCATCGGAAAGTTCATCGACTACTACGCGCACTACGCCGCGCGCTGGCCCGGACTGTTCGAGTTCGTGATCTGCGACTGGAACCCTCCCGAAGGCCGCAGCCGTTTGCGCGACATGTTTGCCTGGCACAGGCTCGGCGAAGTGCTGCATGTCGAGGTGCCGGCGCAAACACATGCGCGGCTCGCGGGTGAACGCGGCCGCAAGATGCTCGACTACATCGGGCGCAACGTCGCCATCCGCCGCGGGCGGGGCGAGTTCTCGCTGGTGCTGAACCAGGACATCTTCGTGAGCGCGAGCATCCTCGAGCTGATCGCGCAGCGCAGGCTTTCCGACGCGCACTTCTACCGCGCGGACCGCTGCGACTTCGATTTTGAGCCCTGCCGCGTTGTGCCGGCACAGGCGTTCGAGGCTGCGGCGCTGGCGGCGGTGTTCATGGTGCACCGGCGCCACAAGTCCAACGATCAGCCGATCTCCGTTGCCACGCCGGGCGGCGGGCTGGCAGCGGCTGGATCCGGCCCGGAACCCGGCGATCACCTGGAGCAGGGAACCGGCGTCATCCTTTGCTCAACGGCGACCCGGTTGCTCAAACGTGACCGGTGGCGCGCTCGAATCTGGGGGCGCGGAGGCCTGCTTCGCCTGCTGCTGCGCCGCTGGCACAAGGCTTACGTGCAGGATCAATACCATCGCGGCTTCTACCTGCACACCAACGCTTCCGGAGACTTCATCCTCGCCCCGCGCAAGGCGTTCGACGACATTCAGGGCATGTCCGAGACGACGGACTTCTACATGCACCTGGACGGCTACGCCATCGTGCAGTTGTTCGCCGCCGGCTATGAACAGGCGATTTTTGCACAGCCGCACCGCGTGTATCACGCCGACCACGACCGCTCGGCGCGCGCCGACTTCGAGGAGAAAATCACCTGGGCCGAGCACGAAAATGTACTATCCGCGATTCTGCGCGGCGAACGCCCTTATCGCCTCAATGGTCACGGCTGGGGGTTGGCCGACCAGCGCCTGCCCGACTGGCGGCTGGCCGCCTGAGCATTCCGCTCGCCGAGACTCGTAACCATGACTAAGCCGCAAGAAAGCAGCACCTACGATGTTGCGATCCTTGGCAACGGCTGCCTCGGCCTGGGGCTGGCCTACGAGCTGCGCAAGCGCGAGCCCAAACTGAAGATTGCCGTGATCGGCCCCTCTGCCCGCGTCGGCGGCGCCACGCTGACCGCAGGCGCGATGATCAACGTCTGGGCCGAGATTGCGGCCGGCCAGTTCGAGAATCCCGCGCTGGCGGACCGCGCCGAGCTCGGCATGCGGGCTTTCGGCATGTGGGACTCGCTGTGCGCCGAACTGTCCGAGTTCAGCGACGAGCCGCTGCGCGTGCGCTGGGGTACCTACGTGGTCAACAACTCGCTCGGTTCGCCCCACGAAATGCGTACGGTGGACTACATTCTCGATGCGATGCGCAATCGCAGCATCGAGCACAGCGTCCTGGGCCCGAACGACGTTCCCTGGCTGAAACCCGAACCTCGCGGGCAGGTCGTGCGGGTGGTGAAACTGCCCGATGGCCGCATCGACCCCCGCTTGGTGCTGAAAGCATACGAGCGCTGCCTGAAGTCCCGCGCTGTCGCGCTGATCGACGACACGGCGGTAAATCTGGAGGTCGGTTCCGGCGTGCGCCGCCTGCTCGGCGGCGGCAGCGGCGACAAGGTAGTGAAGCTTGCCGGGGGCGCAGAAATCCGCGCCGCCAAGGTGGTCCTCGCCAACGGCAGCTTCGCCCAGACGCTGATCGACCAGGTGCCGGACCTGCGGCGAGAAACGCCGCGCCTGGTGTGGGGCGCCGGTTCGGCGCTCGACGTCTCCCTGCCGGCGTGGCTGCACACCTACCGTGGCATCGAGCCCACCGTGTTCGACATCGATGCGGTTGTGCGAACTGTAGACCGCGGCGGTGCCTGCGGACTGCATGTGGTGCCTTACGGTAACTCCGAGTATTACGTCGGGGCATCTTCGGGGGTGTGGTTCGATCCGGAACCCAAGCCACGCATCCACGCGATCCATGTGCTGCTGCGCGGCCTGGTGGAAGAGATCAACTACGGCTTTTTCTTCGCCATCTTCGGCATCCGCGGGCCCGGCTTCCGCCCGGTTGCAATCGACACGTTTCCCCTGCTCGGCCAATCCCACCTGGAGGGAATCTGGTTCGCCAACGGCACCAAGCGCGACGGGTTCACCTGCTCCCCATACATTTGCGGCCAGCTGGCAAGCGCGATGCTGGGCGGCAAGAGCACGCTGCCGGAGCGCTTCAAGCCTTCGCGCAAGCTCATCTCCTACAAGAACCGCGAGCAGGCGCTGAGCGACTTTGTCGCTTCCGATTTCGGCGGCGAGGCGCAGCACGGACTGGTGCTGCCGCCTTACGCGGCGCAGCCCTACCGGGACGCCAAGCGCGTCAAAGGTGAGAAAATTTACGAAAAACGCAGCATCACCGATTTCGGCATCCATCCCGAGGTGATCCACCTCTACGACAACGACGAATTCTTCGCCGCCATCGACCATGGCAGGGAATCAGTCCGCTAGAAGGAGGCCGCAAGCATGGCCACATTGCAAGTCGAGAAGACCGACCTGGACGGCGTGCTGGTGATCCACCCGCTGACGCAGTACGAGGACTACCGCGGCGACTACGTCGAAACCTACAACGAGGAGCTGTACCGGGCGGCGGGCATCGTGGACAGGTTTGTGCAGGACGACTACGCCACTTCCGGCCGGCACGTGCTGCGCGGCATCCACGGCGACGCCAGGACCGTCAAGCTGATTTCCTGCCTGTACGGGAAGATCTACGTGATCGTGGTCAACCACGACGACGCCTCGCCGCAGTTCCGCAAATGGCAGTCATTCACCCTCTCCGACCGCAACCGCCTGCAGGTCTACATACCGGCAAAGTTCGGCAATGCGTACCTCGTGACGTCGGAGTCGGCAGTGTTCCACTACAAGCAAAGCACCTATTACGACCGGGCCGCGCAATTCACGCTGAAGTGGAACGACCCGGCTTACGCGTTCTGGTGGCCGGTGCGGGAGCCGATCCTGTCTGAACGCGACTCTGCCTGAGGACCGAAGGCATCGATGTCTCTGCTTGCTCCCGCAGATCGCTGTTTAATCGACTTCCTCAGTACGTCAGGCGCGGGCGTCCCATCACTTCGTTTGGTCGATGTCGGGGTATCGGGCGGTTTGCATCCCGCTTGGCGCCGTTGGGGCGCTGTCCTCCACGCAGTAGGCGTGGACACTCTGGTTGACGAAGTGGAGCGCCTGTCTTCGGAGGAATTGAATCCGAACGTCAGATACTTCGCGGCGCGTCTCACTGGGCCAGCGGCTGACACCGTCGACCCGAAGCGGACAAACTACTCGCTGCATCGCACGCAGCCATATTTAGCATCCGTCGTGCTCTCAAACCGCACGAACAACAATTCCGTGCAGGCATTTTTCGAGCTGCAACGCGATCTCGCCACCGGGGCGACGATCGATCCTCCATTGGAGGCCAATTTCTCGAACCTAAATGATCCGGGCCTCGATCCGTTCTATGGTTACTATTCTCGCCGCTTCGCGCGAGCCCAAGCGCCACGATTTACCCAGAAGACCACGTCTCTGGACCACTTGCTGCAGCAAACGTCCATGACCGTGGTCGACGTACTTAAAATCGACACCGATGGCCATGAATTGGACGTTCTTCGCGGAGCTGAACGCACTTTGCAAAGTGGCTGTCTTGCGATAGAAGTCGAGGTTCAGTTTCATGGCAGGGTGTCGAGCGCTGCAAATACGTTTTGCAACATCGACACGCACATGCGTGAGCGGGGTTTTACCCTCTTCAGGCTTGTCCCGGTGCATTACTCGCGGGCGGCCTTGCCTCGACCGTTCGTTCTGGACATCCCCGCACAAACATCCGGTGGACAGATCTTCTGGGCGGATGCCTTGTACGCGAGAGACCTCGGCGACGTGAACTATGCGGCGCGTTTCGGAATGAATCCGACTCGGCAGCAGTGCCGCCAGCTTGCGCTGGTATTCGATCTTTACGGACTCGAGGACTCGGCCGCGGAGATACTTCTAGCAAACACGGACCTGTTCGAAGGAATTGACAACGCTTCGGTATTGGATTTTCTATCAACCAAACTGTATGGACCGCGCGTCAAGTACACGCAAGTCATCAAGGCATTCATGAAAAATCCCCTTGGGTTTCAGCGGAAACTCCGGCGCCGGTGGTTCTAGAATCTGACGCGGAGCCGCGGCTAGAAGCAGGCCAGGAGTTCCCGCACCGATTGCGGCCACTGCTTGGGTCGCCTGCCTCCGACCTCCTCGGCGCGCCACAGCCGCCTGCGGTCCGCGGCGGCATTCCTTAGGCCAATATAATCGCGAGATGACGACACCTGCCAAACGCTTTCCGCTGCTCCTATGGGGCGACCTCGTCGAAGACCGCCGGCCGCTATTGCGGCGCGCACTCGCCGGATTTCGCGCCCACGAATGCATGTACGCCTGGGTCTATCTGACCGAGTATCTGGCGCACCGTCGGCTGCTCGACGTGTTGCCCGCCATGCCGCCGGAGCTGCGGCGCGACCTCCTGACGAGGATGGACAGCGACTTGTGGACGAAGCTCGACCGCTCGGTGGTCGATCCGCATTCCCAGCTGTCGAAGTCGATGTTCGAATCCGTTGCCTGCATGACCTGCCTGGCCGCCCAATCCGGCGAGACTGCGCCTAGCTTCGTCGAACTCGGCTCCACATTTTTTACCTCGAAAACCCGCTTCGAGATCATCGACAGGATCGCCAGAGAACAGTTTCCCCTCTGGCCTCAGCTGCAGCCGCAATGGCTTGGCATCGACAACTCCCGCTTCATGCACGACACCGCGCGCGCCCTCCATGGCGATGGCGACATTACGCTGGTGGATGGCTACGGCGCGCTAGCGAAGCCGCAGCGCTTCCCCGTGTTCCTGTCCCGCTTCGTGGCGAGCTACGCGTTCCCGCACGGCAGCGACTTCGCCGCCTACCTGGCCGAGCCCTTCCAGGCCGCCTTGGTGGAGGACGCCTATTCGACGAGCGCGGAGGAAATCCAAGTGTTTAACCACGGCCAGTCCGAGACATTCTTCTCGATCCCCGAGGTGTTCGCCAGGCTGCAACAGTCCGGATTCGAGATCTACCTGCTGGACAGCTACCCGGACCATCCGGCAGGCGCCGCTCGCTGCCACGTTATCCGCTATCTCGCAGCGCGCAAGGGCCTGGTCACGGAAGAGTTCAAGCGGCGGATGGCGGCCCTGGGGTTCAATCCCCCCGGCGAACCTGTCCCGGCTGGCGCGCTACTGCAAAAGCTGAACGACTCGGTCACGCCGGCAAGGTGGCGCGCCGTGAAAAAGGCGAAGGCAGAGTTCCCGGTATGGGGGCGCACCCCCGACGAGGGAAGTCCCGCAGCCTGGAGCCCGCTACTGCGTAACGCGAAGGATCTGGTCAAGCGGTACTTCAGCTATCCGGCCTGGCGCCGCTATCGCCTCGGCGGGCCCCTGGCGGTACGCGAGATCCACCGCGCTGTGAGCGAGGAAAATCCCTAGCTCAAGCGCGGAACACCGCCCGCCGTTGGCCCAAGGATTTTCGCATCTCGTCGTAGATCCAGCGGTAGGTGTTTTCCATGCCGTCGCGCAACCGGATCGACGGCTGCCAGCCCAGGTACTTCTTGATCAGCGTGTTGTCGCTGTTGCGCCCGCGCACGCCTTTGGGCGCGCCGAGGTCGTAGTTGCGCTTCAGGCGCACTGCCGCGATTTCCTCGACGATATCGACGAGCTGATTGATCGTCACCAGCTCGCTGCTGCCCAGATTCAACGGCTCGCGCACCTCGCTCGCCATGATCGCGGCGGTACCGATCAGGCAATCGTCGATGTACATGAAGCTGCGGGTCTGCTCGCCGTCGCCCCAGATCTCGATTTCGAGATTGCCGCTCAGCTTCGCCGCAATCACCTTGCGGCAGATCGCGGCCGGCGCCTTTTCACGGCCGCCGTCGTAGGTGCCGAGCGGGCCGTACACGTTGTGGTAGCGGGCCACGCGGGTCTCAATGCCGAAGTCTTCGGTGAAATGACGGCACATGCGTTCGCTGAAGAGCTTTTCCCAGCCATAACCGTCCTCGGGCATGGCGGGATAACTGTCGGACTCCTTGAGCGGGGCGACAGCGGCGCTGGTCTGCTTTTCCGCCGCGTACACGCATGCCGACGAGGAATAGAAATAGCGCTCCACCCGCTGCTCCCTGGACGCGACCAGCATGTGAGTGTTTATCAGCACCGAAAGCATGCAATCCGCCTTGTGCGCCTCGATGAAACCCATGCCGCCCATGTCGCATGCGAGATTGAACACGTAGCGCGCCCCCTTGGCCGCGCGGCTGCAGGCGTCCTGTTGCCTGAGGTCGAGCTGCAGGTTCTCCACGTCGGGGAACAGCTGGTACCACTCCGCGGGGCTTTTTACGTCGACGGCACGCAGGCGCTTGAAGCCCTTGCCGCGCAGCTCTCCAATCAGATGGCCGCCGATGAATCCGCCGCCACCGGTGACTACCACGAGGTCGTCCTTGCCGATCAAGCGCTCGATTTGGTTCATGAATAAACCGTTGCGCGGCTCAGCCGGATACGACAGCCCGAACCCGCTTGCCGAGCGGTTCCGGACCGCAGACACCCAGGTAATGGATGTCTGCCACACCGGCCAGCCTTTCGCGTGGCAGGATGCGCCAGCAGTCGAGAATCTGCAGGCGCGCCTGCGAGCGCGTGAAAACACTTGCTGGCAAGTCGGCGAATTGCGGCCAGGCCGTGGTGATCACCAGGACGTCCACCGCCTTGATGCATTCTTCGGCGGAGTTCATGGGTACCACCTTGTCTTGCAGTACCGACATCGCGGCGGCCAGTGCCATCGGATCGTGAACGTAGACCTCGCGCCGCTCTTCGGAAAGCCGCGCCGCCAGTGCTACCCCTTGGCTTTCCTCGATGACTGCCGTATCCGGCTTGTAAGACAGGCCCAGTACGCCGACCTTGCTGCCACCGTCCAGCAGCCTCGACGCGGCCGCTACAAGGCGCTCTATCTGATGGCGATTGAGGCGGTCGGTCGCCTCGGCGAGATCGGCCCGTGCACCGAGCGTCCGGGCGAGATGGGCGAATGCGACGTTGTCTCGCGGGAAACAGGGTCCGCCGTAGCCAAGCGCCCCTTTCAGGTACTTCTTGCCGATGCGGCTGTCCGTTCCCAGCGCCGCGGTGACGACGTCGACGTCGGCGCCGGGCAGCCGCTCGCAGATATCGGATAGCATGTTGGCATACGAGATCCGGGTGGTGACATAGGTGTTGATCGAGACCTTGGTGATCTCGGCGTTGACCCAGTTCATTCGCATGATCGGCGGGTTGTTCTCGCAAACCGACTTGTAGATCTCCGCGAGGACGCCGCCCGCGCGCGCGTCCGACTCTCCGATCAGGATCAGGTCCGGAAACAGCATGTCGCGCAGGACGCTCCCGAGGGCGATGAATTCCGGGTTGTAGCAAAGACCGGCGCTCGCGCCGACCTCGCGTCCCGAAGACGATTCGAGCACCCGCCTGATTTCGCCGCCGGTCGATCCGGGCATCACGGTGCTGGTGACATTGACGACGTGATAGTCGCGTTTCTTCTTCAACGCCTGGCCGATCGCCGCAACCGCGGACAGCACGTACTTGTTGGAAAAGCCGCCCTGGTTGTCGCTGGGCGTGGGAACAATGACAAAGCTCACGTCGGTGCCCAGCACCGCAGCATCGAGATCGGTCGTCGCCCTGAGTCGCGCGCGGTGACCATCGATGAGCCTCTGGATGCCGGGCTCTTCGACCGGCGCGCTGCCCGAGGCGAGCAGCCGCACGACGTCAGGGTTCACGTCCACACCTACCACGTCGTGGCCCTTGCTCGCAAGAACCGCAGCGAGCGGAGTTCCCAACTTGCCGAGACCTATTACCGATATTCTCATTGCGTTCCCTTTGCTGCTGCGTTGCCACGACGTCGCCGGGTTCGCGCCGCGTTAGAATCGGCGCGAACAGCGAGCATAACACTTGGCGAACTTCATCGTCCGACCTGCCCCACAGCACGCCCTGCTCGATCTTGGCGAACTTTGGCGATTCCGGTATTTGTTCCTGGTCCTGGTGTGGCGAACGCTGAAAGTACGTTGCCAGCAGACCGTTGTAGGCGTGGCCTGGGCCGTGCTGCAGCCGCTGCTGCTGACCATCCTGTTCACCGTCATTTTCAGCCTGCTTGCCAGCATGCCGACCGACGGCCAGCCCTATCCGATTTTCGTACTGGGCGGACTGCTGGTGTGGCAATTCGTCGCCCAATCGTTCCTGCAGGCGAGTTCCAGCGTCGTTGCCGAGTCGCACCTCATCACCCGGATCTATTTTCCGCGCATCCTGCTGCTGCTTGCCACGATCGGTGCCGCGTTGTTTGACCTGGTGTGCGTGTTCGGCCTGCTGGTGTGCTTCATGCTCTGGTACGGCGTGGCGCCGGGGATCGGCGTCCTCGCGTTTATCCCGGCGCTGCTGCTCGCTGCGGCGACCGCGTTCGGACTGTCGCTCTGGCTCGCTGCCCTCTACGTCCCCTATCGGGATGTGGGGCACCTGTTGCCGTTCATGACGCAGGTATGGATGTTCCTGTCGCCGGTCGTCTACCCGCTCTCCCTTCTGCCGCCGAAATACGAGGCGCTGTACGCCATGAATCCGATCGTGGTGGCAGTGCAAACGAGCCGCTGGGCGTTTACCGGAGGTCCGCCCCCGAGCCCGCAGATGGTCTGGATTTCGACAACTGTCGCGGTGCTCCTCGTCGTTACCGGCCTGTGGTTCTTCCGGCGGTGCGAGGGAACCTTCGCCGACAAGGTTTAGGGAGCAACGATCGAACCGGCGCTGCGAGTCGAGGGCCTGGGCAAGTGGTTCGTGATTAACGAGCTGCGACATCCCGGCAGGCTGTCGGAATCCCTGGGCCAGTTCCTGGCATTGCCCTTCCGCAGCCGCGTGCGAGAAGCTCCCTCGGCAGCGGTGCCGGATGCCATCTGGGCGATCAGGGACGTGTCTTTCGATGTACCGCCGGGGCAGGTCCTGGGCGTGATCGGGCGCAACGGCTCGGGCAAGAGCACGCTGCTCAAGATACTCGCCCGGATCACCGCGCCCACCGAAGGGTTCGCGGTCCTGGGCGGCCGCGTCGGGGCGCTGCTCGAGGTGGGCACGGGGTTTCACCCCGATCTCAGCGGCCGCCAGAACATTCTTCTGAATGGCACCATGCTCGGCATGACGCCGCGCGAGATACAGCGTTGCGAGGAAGCGATCATCGAGTTCGCCGAAATCGGCGAGTTCATCGATACTCCGGTAAAACACTATTCGAGCGGCATGTTCATGCGCCTCGCCTTCTCGGTGGCCGCCCACCTTGATGCCGAGATCATGCTGGTCGACGAAGTGCTGGCCGTGGGAGACGCAGCCTTCCAGGATAAGTGCAAGATCAAGATCCGCGACATAGCGCGCGGCGGCCGGACGATTCTGTTCACCAGCCACGACATGGAGGCGGTATCGAGAATCTGCGCTGCCGCGATCGTTCTCGACCGCGGCCGGGTCGTCTACCAGGGCGCCGTCTACGGCGCGGTCGACCGGTATAGGGCCATCATGCAGGTACAAGGGCCGCCTACGCCGGCTGCCTAGGCTCTCCCTATTTGGAGCCGGAGTAACGGGGCCTGCGCAGAGTGACCACCCGGTAGGCATCGGCCAGCCATCGAGCCTTGCGATCGCCGACCAGCGCGTGCAGCTTCACGTAAATCCACGCGCAAAACGTCCAGTAGGCCCAGCGCAGGGGTGGCGGCCGCAGGCCGTGCCTCCTCAGCGCCTCCTTGGTCTCGGCGTTCAGGCTGTAAAAATATTCGGGGCTCGTGGTCTCGCCGCGAAATCCCATGCCGACAGTGAGCGCGGGCACAAACAACGCATCGCGCGTTTTCAGTTCACGCAGCAGAAACTCGTAGTCTCCCGCCATCCTGAAGCGCTCGTCGAATTGCCCGTGAACTTCGAACAGCGAACGGTGGTGCATGAGGCCGGGATGTGGAAGGCAGCAGTAAGAGCGGAAACGCGCGCGCGAACGCTCCCACTGCTCGCCCGCCTCGGCTATCAACTGTCCACCGGGACCGACCTGGCGCAGCCGGCTGTAGACCACCCGATAGTGCGGCATCGCGGTGCGCAAATGCGGCGCCAGGCTCTCCAACGCACGCTCGTCCCAGAACCAGTCGTCGGCGCCAAGAAAGCATATCCATTCGCCTCTGGCATGGGCAAGCGATTTATTCCGTGCAGTGTAAGGACTGGTATCGGCTTCGGATTGCCAGAACGTGATTACATCGGCCGATGATTTCAGGATATCGATGGTGCCGTCGGTGGAAGCGCCGTCGCCAACCAGCACCTCGAACTCGCGGAACGTTTGCGCGCGGATGCTATCGAGGCAGCGCGGCAGGTCACCGGCCGCATTGCGCGTGGCGATCACGATGCTGATCAGCGGCGCAGGCGACATGCCCAGTCCACCAGCTTCATCGTTCCAGCGTCTGCCGCCACTGCGCGTAGCTGCCGGTAACGAAGTCGGTGAATTCGGCGCGGAAACGCGCCGCTGAAAACCGCTCCGCGCGCGCGCGGCAGGCGGCGGCCGAAATTCGCTGACTGTGAGCCTCAAAGCTTCGCACGGCGTCCACCACCGCGGCGACAGACTGCTCCTCGAAGAACACGCCGGTCGGCGCCTCGCTCTCCAGACCGGCCACAGTTTCAGCCGCGCCGCCGCGACGCAGCGCGACCACTGGCGTGCCGCAAGCCATCGCCTCCACGGGCGCCATGCCGAAGTCCTCGACAGTGGCGAACAGGAACGCACGCGCGCGCCGGATCCTGTCGCGCAGCGCATCCGCCGGCAGGTGGCCGGTGAGCTCGACGTTTGCGGGCGCGGCGGCCTTCAGGCGCGCGTACTGCGGCCCGCCTCCCACCACCACCAAGCGCAGATTCGGCAGCTGCGCAAACGCGTCGACCAGCAGGTCGACGCGTTTGTAGCCAATCAGGCGGGACACCGCGACGTAATAGTCGTCGCGCACGCCTCCCGGACAGAAAAAGTCGGTGTCCACCGGCGGGTAGATCACGTCGGCCTCGCGCCGGTATGCCTTCAGAATGCGCCGCGCAATGAAGCGCGAGTTGGCGACGAAGCGATCGACCCCGGCGGCAGAGCGATGGTCCCACAGCCGCAGGCGGTGCAGCAGCCAGCGCAGCGCGAGCCCGCGCAGGCCGTGCAGGCGCTCCTCGCGCAGGTATACGAACTGCAGGTCCCAGGCGTAGCGCATCGGCGAATGGACGTAGCTGATGTGCAGCGCATCGGGCGAGACGGTCACGCCCTTGGCGACCGCGTGGCTGCTGGATATGACAAGGTCGTAGCCCGTCACATCGAGCTGCTCGATGGCAAACGGCATGAGCGGCAGATAGTAGCGCAGATGGGACACCAGTCCCGGCATCGCCTGAAGGAACGTGGTCGCTGCATGTTTTCCGCCGAGCGCAATGCGATCGACGTCGCACATGTGATCAACCAGTGCAAACAGATCCGCCTGCGGAAAGCAGCGCAGAATTTCGGCCAGCACGCGCTCCGACCCGGCATAGTCCAGCAGCCAGTCGTGCACCACGGCGATTCGCGCCGGCATCTGGGAAGCCATCAGGACTCCTAGGGTATACTGCGCTGGCAATATTGTTCAAACTCATTCGCCCTGGCGTGAATCCCCGTGTTTCGGTCGTCATTCCCACCTACAACCGCAAGACGGTTCTGCTCGAATCGATCGCGTCGGTGCAGCAGCAGACATTTGCCGACCTTGAGATTCTGGTCTGCGATGACGGCTCGACCGATGGCAGCCGGGAAGCGGTTCACGCGATCGCGGCCGCGGACAGCAGGGTCCGCTGGCTTCCCGGCGAGCACTGCGGTTATCCCGGCACGGTGCGCAATCGCGGCATTCGAGCCGCAAGCGGCGAGTGGATCGCGTTTCAGGACAGCGACGATCTGTGGCTTGCGACGAAGCTTGAAAAGCAATTGGCGGTTTTGAGCGCCGCCCCGGACGCACAATTCATCTACAGTCACGCTGCCACCGTGTTTCCGGACGGTCGCAGGGTGCGGATGACGCCTTTTCGGATTCGCAGGCAGGGCCGGATCTTTGAAACCCTGCTGATGTACAGCGTGGTTCACGCTCAGACGGTCCTCGTAAGGCGCAGCCTGCTGGACCGGGTCGGGCATTTCAATGAAGACATGCATTTGAGGATCGCCGAGGACTACGAGCTTTTCCTGCGCCTTGCCGCCGAGGCGCCGTTCCATTTCGTTGCGCAAGACCTGGTCCTTTATCGTACCCAGGCCGACAGCGTTTCAGCGGACCTGTTCGGCGGCATTGATCAGTTCGAGCGGGTTCTGCAGACCGTGATTGCCAGGTACCGCGTGAGTGACGGCCTCGCCAGCGAGGCGCTTTGCCGGATTGAACTGCGCCGCTACAAGCATCATCTGCTGCGCAATTACCCGCGCAACATCCGCATGCAGGATCTGCGCGCCGCACTGGCAAGGCGTTCGGACAGCCCGCCGGCGAGAATTCTCCTGCTGGCTGAATTTCTCAGATGCGCGGGTTGGCTCAGATGGCTCCTCAGCGCGCAGGCGAGGAACAGCGCCTGACGCTTAGCCCGGTTCGCTTTTTGCTCTGGTGCGCGGGCGGCACTGCCCTCGTGCACATCGTGCTTGCAAGCGTGCATGGCCCGACGCAGTCCAAGCTGAGCGCGGCATTCCGCTTTCTCCTTGCTTACGATACGCACGGCAATCTTCTGCTGCTCGCGATTGCCGTCGCGGCATTTTTCCTCAGGCGCTTCGCGATCACGCTGCACGCCTTGCGCGCGTGCACGGCACGGCCGTGGTTGCTCGCCGCAGGACTGTTCCCGGTGCTGTGCCTGGGCGCGCTTTACGTCTACCACGACTACCCGCTGTCGATGGACGAATACGCGGCGCTGTTCCAGGCCCAGGTGTTTGCGGCCGGCCGGATCGCCGGCGCCTTTCCCCTGGAGCTCATCGACCGGCTGATTCCGTCGTTCCTGCAGAATCATTTCCTTAGCGTCTCTGGATCGACAGGGCAAGTATCTAGCACTTACTGGCCCGGCTTTTCGCTGCTGCTTGCCCCCTTTGCATGGCTGGGCATTCCCTGGGCGGCAAACCCGGCACTCGGCGCGCTTGCCGTGCCCGTCCTGCACCGGCTGGCGAAAGAGGTTACCGGTTCGACCGAGGCAGCCGGATGGACCGTCGCGCTCACCGTCGCCTCGCCTGTGTTCATCATCGCATCGATTTCGTACTACCCCTTGCAGGCCCACCTGCTTTTCAATCTGCTGTATGCGTTGCTGCTCTTGCATCCTTCCGCGCCGCGCGCGCTTCTCGCCGGGCTGATCGGTTCCTTCGCGCTGACGCTTCACAACCCGATCCCCCACCTGCTGTTCTGCGCGGCGTTCCTGGTCTGGCTCGCGTCCCGGCCCGGCGCCGCCAGGCTTCTCGCCGCGCTTGTGATCGGCTATCTGCCGCTGTCACTGCTGCTTGGATTCGGCTGGCGGGAGCACATCGAACAACTGTCCGCGCAGGCCGTTGCCGCCACGGCAACTCCCGCGGCGGCGACCGACGTCCTGCCGGTGGTCCGGGGTGCCTGGAACGCCTTCATCAACGTCCTCGCGCTTCCATCCCCGGAAATTGTCTATGCGCGCCTCGCGGGTTTATCGAAAATCTGGACTTGGGGCGCGCTTGGCCTGCTGGTGCTCGCGGGGTATGGCAGCGTGGCGGCGCGCACCGCGCCCTTCGCGAGAGTACTCGCAGCTGCACTCATCATCACCTTCTTCGGCTATTTCCTGGTGCGGTTTGACCAGGGGCATGGCTGGGGATATCGCTATATCCACTCCGCATGGTTCGTTCTGCCACTGCTTGCCGGGGCCTGCCTGGCGCGGGGCGGAAACGATTCCCGGAATGATTTGCGCGCCACGGTAGCCTGGGGAATTCTTCTCTCGCTGGTGTTTGCGAACGGCCTGCGCGCGACCCAGGTCGACAGCACCATCAGCCGGCACCGGGCGCAGGTCCCGCCGCTGTCGCGCCCCGCCGATCCCGCGCGGCCGGAAGTGCTGTTCATCGATATCAGGCGGGGCTTCTATACTCACGACATGGTGCAGAATGATCCCTTGCTGAGAACACCCAGAATCACGATGGTGCTCGAGCGCGGCCCCGCTCACGCCGAGCTGATGGCGAAGCGGTTCCCGGCGTACCGCAAGAGCGCCGAAGGGCCTTGGGGAGAGCTTTGGACGGCGCCGCGCTAGATCGCTGCGAATTGACGGTGCTGATGCCGTGCCTCGACGAGGCGGAAACCATCGGCGCGTGCATCGCCAAGGCCTCCGCCTACATCGAGCGCAACGACATCCGCGGGGAAATCCTCGTCGTGGACAACGGCAGCACCGACGGCTCCGCGGAAATCGCACAACGTGCTGGCGCGCGCGTAGTCGAGGAACGGCGTCGCGGTTATGGAAGTGCATTGCTCGCCGGAATTCTCGAGGCGCGCGGGCGCTACGTCATCATGGGCGACGCCGACGACAGCTACGATTTCGCGGCCCTCGCTCCGTTCGTCGCCAGCCTGCGCGACGGCGCAGAACTCGTGATGGGCAATCGCTTCCAGGGCGGCATCGCGCCCGGGGCGATGCCGCCGCTGCATCGCTACCTGGGCAATCCCGTGCTGAGCGGCATCGGCCGCCTGTTCTTTAAAAGTCCCGTGGGCGATTTTCACTGCGGGCTGCGCGGCTTCCACCGGGACTCGATCCTGCGGCTCGGCTTGTCGACCGAGGGCATGGAGTTCGCGAGCGAAATGGTGGTGCGGGCAACCGTCGAGAGGCTGCGCATCGCCGAAGTCCCGGCCACCCTGTCGCCCGACGGACGTTCCCGCGCTCCGCATCTGCGCAGCTTCCGCGACGGCTGGCGTCACTTGCGCTTCCTGTTTCTGCTCAGCCCGCGCTGGCTGTTCCTATATCCAGGCGCCATCCTGATGCTCGTCGGTCTTGCGTCGATGCTCTGGCTTCTGCCAGGTCCCCGCCGCATCGGGCCGATCGGGCTCGACGTGAATACGCTCGTGTACAGTGCCGCGGCGATCGTGTGCGGATTTCAGGCGGTTGTATTTTCGGTTTTCGCCAAGATATTTGCGATCAACGCGCGGCTCCTGCCGGAGGATGCGCGCATCCGGCGTTTCACCTCGGTGGTGAGCATAGAAGTCGGCATGGCGACCGGCCTGGTCGTGTTCGTCGCCGGTCTCGCGGCGGGCGCCTATGCGGTCGGGATGTGGGGACGGGAGTCCTTCGGCGCGCTTAATACCGAGACCAGCCTGCGCGTCGTCGCCCCCTCCGCAACCGCGCTCATCCTGGGCCTGCAGCTGATCTTCTCTAGCCTCTTTCTCGGCGTTCTGAGCCTGCGGCGGAGGTAAGCACGCGCTCGCAGGATAGCGCGACAAATAGAGCCTCATATTCCATGCGCAGCAAAGCACCGCATTGATTTTTGCGCAATGCCCTGCGGCCTTCTCTCCAGTGCAGCAGGAACTGCCGGGCGCTGATTCCGCCAGGCTCGCAGTGCACCAGTTCGCGATCGACAAATTCGACCGCTTCGCGACGCAGCACGCGCAGAAAAAAGTCGAAATCCATGCGAATCAGAAAGCTCTCGTCGTAAGCGCCGTACTCGGCGTATACGCCCCGCTTGACCAATGTCGCCTGGTGCGAAAGGTGGGCACGCAGAAGCAGCCCCAATCCCGGTCGGATCCGGTACCGCGGTAGGGCCTTGCGACCGTAGCGCGCGCGCGCGCTGACGATGCGAGCCCCTTTCCCGGCGCGAGCCGCGAACTCGCTCAGCGCCCCGCGATGCGCAAATGCGTCGCCGGCGTTCAGCATGAGAATCCATTCCCCGGTGCTTGCCGCGATGCCTTCGTTGAACGCATGAGCAATGCCGCGGTCTGGCGCGCTCTTGAATCGCGCGATGCGACCGCGATAACGCTCGATGATCGATTGCGTCCCGTCAGTCGACGCGCCATCGATGACAACGTATTCGAGCGACGGGTAGTCCTGTTCGGTCACGGAGCGCAACGTCGCTTCGATGCCGTGCACGGAATTGCGGCATATCGTGACGACGGTCAGCACCGGCCGCAGGTCAGGCATTGCCGATTTCCTCCTGATAGTCGTCGTCGACGTTAACCGCCCAGATGGCGCCCTTGTCGGCGCTGCCGGCGAGGATCGCCTCGACCGCCTTCCTTGCCGAAAGCATCGAATGGTCCTGGTTGTTGTAGCGGTGCATGCCGTTGCGGCCAACGAGGAACAGGTTCGGGATGCCGTCCAGGAATTGGCGCAGCTCGCCAAAGCGCGCGTAGCTGCCGTAGTAGCCGGGATAGGCCTTCGGCATGCGGATCACGACGCCGTCGAGGTGCTCTTCGGCTGCGGCGAGGCGCAGGCGCTGCATCTCGGCAATACCGAGCCGCCGCAGGTCTGCATCGGCCATCGTCCAGAGCTCGTCGCCTTCCCGGCAAAAATATTCCATCCCTATCCATACCGTGTCCGGGTCCTTTAGGAGATAAGGGCTCCAGTTGTTGAATACCTGGAGCCGGCCCACCTTGACGCCCGCCTCCTGCACGTAGATCCAGTTGTCCGGGACCAGATTGAGCGGGCCCTGCCCCGCCGCGCTGCGGGAGAGGCGGCGGTACAGCAGGCCGACGATGATGAAGTCGCGATACTCCAGGCCCGCAGCGATTTCCCGCGCCGCGCGCGGCGCTGCGGGCGCGAGGCCGGCTACCAGGTCGCGCATTGGCATGCTCGAAATGAAGCTGTCGGCCTCGTAACGCGTTTCGCTGCCATCCGCGCGCCGCACGCGTACTGCGCGGATGCGCCCGCTTTCCTGCTCGAGCGCCGCCACCGGCGATTCGAACTGCAACCGCAAGCCGCGCGCGCGCAGCCGCTCGACGGTGGTCTCCCACATCAGCCCCGGGCCGGTCTTCGGGTAGAGGAAGCGCTCGATCAGCGAGGTCTGCTGCGCGCCGCCCAGGTTGCCCGCGCGCCGGAACGGCCTGAGGAGCGCGTGCAGCAGCGCTTTCGCGACCGACAGGCTTTTCACGCGCTGCGCACCCCACTCGGCGCTGATCTGGTCGCAGGGCGTTCCCCAGACCTTCTCCGTGTACTCCTTGAAGAACTGCAGGTACAGCCGCCGGCCGAAGCGATTGATGAAGAAATCCTCGAGACTAGTCTCAGGTCGGCGCGGAAACAGCATCGCCCGGAGGTAGCTCGCGCCGAACTGCGCGCAGCGCCACAGCCCCAGCTTGAGCGCGCTCTCGACGTTCAGCTTGAGCGGGTAGTCGAAGAACTTGCCGTCGAAGTAGATGCGCGACAGCCGTCGGCGCACCAGCATCACGCGCGCATCGGATTCGCTCGCGGTGGCGGCGGCGTTCAGCGCCCTGTGCCTGCCCTGATAGGCGAGCACGAGCGCTTGGTCGCTGGCGTCAAGACCGGGGCTGGCGGCGAGCGGCAACATCCGTGTCCACCAATCCATCACCCAGTCCGACTTGGAGAAAAAGCGGTGCCCGCCGATGTCGATGCGGTTGCCCTTGTACTCGACCGACTGCGCCAGCCCGCCGATCGCGCGCGTCGCCTCGAGCAGCGTCACGTCGCGCACGCCCGCCTCCGAGAGTTCCCAGGCCGCGGTCAGGCCCGCCGGGCCGGCGCCGATGATGACTACGCGTGAACGGACGGTTTCCATGCCCTAATACCGAGTGAACAACAGCAACTTCCGGGAGGCGAAATTGAAGCAGAACACCGTGCCCGCCGACAGGACCTTTGCGAGCTCGTAGGAAAGCGCCAGCAATTCCACGCCGCAGTACACGGCGAGCTGGTTCAGTGCCATGCCGGCCAGTCCCACCAGGGCAAACAGCGCGAATTCCGCGCGCGCATCCTTCAGCCGGCGCTGGCGGAATACCCAGCGGATGCTCAAGGCATAGATGACCGCCAGTCCGAGCGCAAAGCCGATCGGCGCCGCCACCAGGTAATCCACCGCGGCGAGCCGGATCAGGCCGCTGTAGGTGCCGAAGTCGATCGCCAGCGCGAGCGCGGACGCGGTGAAGTAACGGACGCCCTCGTCCGCGACACCGCGCAGGGCCTTCATTTTTCCGCCTTCAGCAGAATCGAAGTGACGACGCTGCCACCTTCCTGCGTGCGCGTATGTACCGCCTTCGAATCCGGGACGAGAGCCCGCACCCCCGCCTGCCAGGCGGTGTCGCGAATCGTGTCGCGCGGGTGGTAGCGGCTGAGGAAAACATAGTCGGCGCCCGACTTGCGCACCGCGTCCCGGTAGGCCTCGGGCCCGAGATTCGCCGCCGGCGCCGCGACGCCCCGCCGGTCGGCGAGCAGCGCGAGGTAGGCCGGCACGACCCACATTACCCGGTCCCCGGGCTGCGTCCGGCTGCGGATCGCATCCATGTCATCGAGCAGGTCGAGGTGCGTCTGCGCACGGCTGCGCGCACGGGCGAGGTCCGGCGTGCGGTACCAATCGGTGATCCCGGTGCTCCGGCCCGTAGCCTGCGAGCGCTGGTAGATGAACGCCATGGCCGGCACGGCGAGCGACAGCAGGAGGGCCGCGAGCAGCGCGTGCGCGAGCACCTGCGGTCGCGACAGCGCGCGCGACGCCTCGCCCGCGGCCTGGAACGCGTACAGCACCAGCACCGGCAGAACGGGAAACAGGAACCGCTCCATCTGCTCGTAGAACGGCCACGCCAGCAGAGTGGCGAGGTAGGCCGCCACCATCCAGCCGTCGGCCCTGCCGTGCCGCAGCCGCAGCGCGAGTCCGGCGAGCGCGAGTGCGCCCACCAAGCTGGCCAGAGCAAAGCGCAGCGGCCTGCCCTCGACCCAGTACAGCAGCAGCGAGCCGGCCCAGCCCTCGACCATGGCGTTGGCCTGGCGCGCGAGGCTCGTCGCGAGCGCGACCCAGAATCCGGCGGAGCCTTCGAAAAAGCTCTGCCCGCGCTCCAGCAGGATGCGCGCGTACTCGTCTTCGGTCAGCGACGGCCGCAACAGCAGCCACAGCCCATAGGCGGCGAATGCGGCAAGCGCTGGTGCCGCAGCCCACGCGCTGACTGCGAGAGGCCTGCCGCGGCGCGTCAGCACCCACAGGCCGAAGCCAACGATCATCGGCAACGCGGCGGTTCGCGTCAGTGCCATGCCCGCCATCAGGAACGCGAGCATCCAGGCCTTACCGCGGCCGGGCTCTACCTTCTCGAGCACGAGGAGCGTCGCAACAAGGAGCAGGCAGAACAGCGGTTCGCTGAGAATGCCCATGGTATTGATCCAGAGCGACGGCAGCAGCGCAATGCAGACGACGGCCGCCGCCGCGGCACCCCGGCTGCCGAGCCAGCGCGCGCCGAGCAGGTACGCGACGGGCAGCAAGGCGGCAAGCAGCAACGCCGTCACGACATGTGCCCAGGTCGCGTGGTGAGCCACCCCGGCAAGCGCCAGCAGCAGCGGATAGAGCGGCGGATAGAAAGCCTCGCGCGGGAACGCCTCGGCGACCGCCGGCGACGCCGGCTGGTACGGCGAGAACACCTGCGCCATCACGAGGTAACTGACGCTGTCATCGGCGAAAGACGCTAGTCCCGGTTGCCGGACGAAAACAGCACAGATCACCGCGAACGCCAGGGCGATCAACCCGACTGCAATTTCCGGCAGGTTCGCAAATATCCGCGGCATCGCAGCTACCAGACGCGGCCCTATTTGTACGCTACTACGTTCAGGCTGACTTTCCGGCCGAGGTACTCGCCCACGCTGCTGTCGCAAAACAGGCCGAAATCCTCCACCCGTTCGACCCGGGCGAAGCCCGCGCCCAGCAGGAAATGCGAAAGGAATTCATAGCTCAGCCCGACGCAATGGAAATCGTGCTCGTCCATCTGCCCGCCGAAGATCATGCGCATCAACTCGAAGCGATCGACCGGCGTCGCGCGCGGATCGAGAAACAGACGGCACAGGAGCTCGAAATCAGGCACAGCGATCATTGCCTTGCCGCCGGGCCTGAGCACCCGGTGAAATCCGACCAGCGTGCGCGTCAGCGCGCTCTGGTAGCCCAGATGTTCGAGCACGTGCGAGGCATAGACCTCCGCCACCGAACCGTCCGCGAACTGGCCAAGATCGTTGCAGTTGCCGACGAAGTCGACGTCCGCCCCCGGCTGGATGTTAAGTATCTTCCAACCCTCCTTCTTCTCATGGCCGCCGATATGCAGGCGCAACGGCTCGCCGGGCTGCGCACGCGCCTGGGCAGGAGCGGCGGCGCTGGCATCCGGCGCTGCGCCGGAGCCGCACCATCTGGCCCATATATCCAGATAAACCGCCTCCAGCGCCCGCGCGAATCCGGCGCCATCGAGCAGCGGCGAGGCGCGCATTCGCTGGCGCAGGCCGGCCCGCATCCCGCGCAGCCGCCCCGGGTCCTGCGCCAGGGCGACCGCCTTGCGCACGTACTCCCCGGGCGTCGCCGCGATCAGCTCATCCAGTCCGATCCGTCGCAGGACGCTCACGCCGACCCTGGACAGATGGGTTCGCCCCGCCAGCGTCACGACCGGGGCACCCATCCACAGCGCTTCGCAGCTCGTCGCAGTGCCATGATAGGGAAAGGTGTCAAGCGCTATGTCCACCTCGCGGTACCTGCCGAGATGTCCGCTGTGGGAGTCCTCGGCCCCGAACAGGCCGACCCTGCCGGCGGCGATGCCATTGCCCGCAAACTGCGCGTAGATGTCGCGCCGCGCGCTTTCCGCGCCCAGCGCGTCCGCTTTCAGGATCAGGCGCGCCCGTGGCAACTCGGCAAGAATTTTCGACCAGAGTCCGATCATCCCCGGCGTCACCTTGGCGAGGTTGTTAAAGCAGCCGAAGGTGATTCGCCCGGATTCGAACATCGGCGGTTCGCCGGGTTCAGGCGCACTATCCGGCGGCCCATAGCAGAAGAATCCCGAGGCAAGACGCAGCAGCTTTTCCATGTGATGGCGATCCGCCTCGCCTTCCGGGTCCGCGTATGCGTCGGTGATGCGGTAATCCATCTGCGCGAGGCCGGTTGTGTTCGGATAGCCCTGCCAGTTCACCTGCACCGGGGCCGGCTTGCGGGCGAACAGGAGCGGCCTGCCGCCGCCCGTGTGGCCGGCCAGATCGACCAGGATGTCGATCCTGTCCTGCCGGATCAGGCGAACCGCTGCCTCATCGGAGGCCGCGTGGATATCGCGCCATCCGTCGCACAGCGTCATGAATCGCCGCGTGACCGCATCTGGATTGGCAATCGTCGAATAGAAGAAGGTGCGAAATCGGCTCCGGTCGTGCGCCGCCAGCACCGGCTCGATGGACCAGGCCACCGCATGGTGATGAAAATTGGGCGACACGTAGCCGATATTCAGCCGCCGTCCAGGCGCGGGCGCCTTGCCCACGTGTTCCGCGCGCGGCAGCTCGCGCGCGTGCCGCCGCGCCCATTCGAGATGCGCCTCGTACATCAGGGGCGCGTCGTCGCCCTTGCGGTAATGCAGGCAAAGGAGCAGGTTGCCGTGAGCTTCGACGAATTCGGGCTGGATCTCGATTGCGCGGCGGAACGCGGTTTCCGCTTCATCGACGCGGCTCAGCGCCACGAGCACGTTGCCCAGGCCGAAATGAGCGCGCGCCGAGTCCGGCTCGATCTCCAGCGCAACGCGCTGGCTCGCCTCGGCTTCGTCGAGCCGCCACTGCGGCAGCAGGCTCTCGGACAGGCTGCAATGCCAGTCGGCGTGCCCCGGCTCGAGCGTCAGCGCCTGGCGCAGACCGGCTTCGGCCGCCTCGAACCGGCCGCGCCGCTTTTCCAGATTGGCGTGGTTATACAGCGCGTTCGCCAGCTTGGGGTTCGCGCGCAGCGCCCTGCCGTAGCTTTCCGCCGCCTGGTCGAGCTGGCCGAGTACTTCCTGCAGGCAACCCAGGTTGTTCGCCGCCTTGGCGTGGCCGGGATCGAGCATAAGCGCCTTCTGAAAGGCCGCAATCGCCTCCTCCAACCGCGACAGGTCCTGCAGGGTGCAGCCAAGCATGTAGTGGAGCTGCGCCGATTCGCCACCCGCCGCCAGTGCGCAGCCGATCGCGTCCACCACGGCGGCATTTTCAGCCAGGTCGTGGCCCAGGTCCCACAGCAAGGCGAGCGCATCCCCATTCGCAGGCTGCTGCCGGAGGATCGCCTCGCAGGCGGCTTTCGCCTCCGCCAGCTTTCCTGCCCGGCGCAGTTCGCGCGCGGCGTCGAGCGAGGCAGGCGCCGCAGCCGGCAATGCCGCAGACGAGGCCAACTTCCCTTGCCACATTGCCAGATAACATTCCTCAAGCTCGCGCACGAAGCCCTGCTCGTCCAGGAGCGCAGAGGCGCGCATGCGCTGGCGCATGCCCGCGCGTAGCGCGGCGAGCCCCGCGACGTCGCCCGCGAGACGCGTCGCGATCTCCACGTACCCGTCCACGTCCTTTGCGAGGAGTTCCTGAAGGCCCACGCTGCAAAGCAGGCTCGCGCCGACGCGGCCCGCGTGGCGGTCGCCTTGCAATGCGACCACTGGCACGCCCATCCACATCGCCTCGCAAGTGGTGGTGGTGCCGTTGTAGGGAAAACTGTCGAGTGCGATGTCAACCCGTTTGTACGTTGCCAGATGATCTTCCGGGGTCGCTTCCCATCCCAGCAGCACGAGTCGCGATGGATCAATTCCCAGGGCAGTAAATCTCGCCTTCACCCGTTGCGCCACCGAGGCAATGCCGAGCGACTTCGCCTTGAGCAGCAGGCGCGAACGCGGGACCGCTGCCAGCACCTGCGCCACGGCGCCGAAGAACTGGTCCGACAGCTTCGGCAAGATGTTGAAGCAGCCGAAGGTCACATACCCCGCATGCATGGCGGGTGGCGACCCCACATCGTGGATGTCCGGCCCCGGCCGGTAGCACAGGAAGCTCTGCGGCAAGCGCACGAGTTGCTCGACATTCAAGCGGTCGGACTCCCCTGGCGGATCGGCTTTGGCGTCCGTGATCCGGAAATCGATCGCGCTCAGCCCAGTCGTGTTGGGATAACCGAGGTATGTCACCTGCACCGGGGCGGGCCTCAGCGCGAATGCCTTCAGGCGCTGGTTTGCGGAGTGCCCGGCCAGATCGACCAGGATGTCGATCCGGTCGGCACGAATACGGCTCACAAGCTCGGCGTCGGAAAGGTTCGCGCAGTCCGCCCAGTCGTCGGCGATGCCGCGAATTGCCTCGGTAACCCGGTCCGCGCGCGGATAGGTGTAGTAGCAGTAGACGTCAAAACGCTCGCGGTCGTGCCGCACGAGGATCGGCAGCATGAAGGACGCCACGACGTGGGAGCGGAAATCCGGCGAAACGTAGCCGATGCGCAAACGGCGTGGCCAGGCGGTGTCGGGTAGTGGTGACGCGACCGGCTGCACGTGGAGCTCGCCGAATCGCCGGTGTTCGGCAAGTATTTCGGCCGGCGTATGCCGCGCGCTGTAGTTCAGGATGAACAGCAGGTTGCTGTGGATATCGTCGCGCTCCGGCGCGAGTTGATGCGCCTGTCCGATCTCCGCGATGGCCTGCTCGAGGCGCCCGAGCTGATGATAGGCGAAACCCAGATTGTGTTGGGCTTCCAGCAGATTGGGCGCGCAGCTGCGCGCCTGCTCGATCTCGGCCAGCGCTTCTTCCAGGCGTCCCAGGGCGAGCAACGCCAGTCCGAGGTCGTTGCGCATCCGGGCGTGATCGGGTCTCAACGCCAGGCCGGCACGGTAGGCAACGGCCGCTTCTTCGAAGCGCCCGGTCCGTTTCAGCGTTCCGCCAAGCGCATAGTGGAATTCCGCTTCGCCGGGCCGCGCCGCTACTGCCGCGCGGTAGAATTCCGTGGCCTCTTCGTTCCTCTTCTCGCGCTCCGCAACTCGTCCGCGCTCGTACAGCGTGTCAGCATCCGGAACCTCGGCCGCGACGTCCCGTCCAGAGCGGGTGCCAAACGCCCGCTTCAGCAGGCTCCAGAGCCCGCGCCCGCCGTCCTGGCGGTCAGGTTGACCCATGAGCATCGAGAAAAAGGTGTGGCGGCATCGTCGCAACGGGAAGTTCGACATTCTGCCATCGTTCTCCTATGCTGAACCCGGCACGCCCGCGAACGGCGGGGTCGAGGAGCAAACCTTTGCTTAGCTGGTTGAAGAAACTTTCGCGCTTCAGCCGCTCCTCCACCGGCGAGCGAGCGCAAGCCTTGTACCTGCAGGGCACGATCGAGAACCGGGCCGGGCGGCACCGCGAGGCGGCGAGTCTGCTGATCGCCGCCGTCGAAGCGAATCCCGGCGTCGCCGAATTCCACTACGAACTCGGCCAGGCGATGCGAGGGCTTGGAGAGCCGGCGCGCGCGGTGACCTGTTTTCGCAATGCGATCGGGATCGAGCCTGCGCATCTTGATGCGCACATCGATATCGCTTCCATCATGCTCGCGCTCGGCAATGTGGACGGGGCCGAGCAGGCTGCCCGCAGCGCATTGTCGCTTGGCCCGCAGTCCGTAGCCGCGCACGTCAATCTCGGCGCGGCTCTGGAAGGACAGAAAAAATTCACCGAGGCGGCCAACGGTTACCGCGCCGCGCTCGCCATCGACGCCGATTGCGTCCCGGCGCTCGCCAATCTCAGCGGCGTGTGTCTGCAGCTGGGAGCAATCGACGAGGCCAGGCGCTGCACGGAGCGCGCATTGCGCATCGCACCGCACAACCCCGACGTGTACATGCGCCAGGGCAACGTTCTCATGGAACAACGGCAGCTGGCTCAGGCAGCCGAAAGCTTCGGCGCAGCGCTCCGCCTGCGTCCCGGCGCCGCGGCTTGCGTCAGCCTGGGCTTTGCCTACGATTTGCAGGGGCGACTCGAGAGCGCGATGGACTGTTACGAGCAAGCCCTCAGCTTCGACCAGGAAGATGTCCCGGCCCACCTCAACCGCGCGGCGATCTGGCTGCTCGGGGAGGACTACGAGCGCGGCTGGGAGGAGTACGAGTGGCGCCTGCGCAGCAGGGAACACGCGCCGCTGTACGAGCGCTTTCCCTACCCGCGCTGGGATGGATCGTCGCTTGCGGGCCGCAGGATTCTCGTGTACGCGGAGCAGGGTCTGGGCGACGAGATCATGTATGCGTCCTGCCTGCCCGAGGTCATCGCGCAGGCGGCTCACTGCGTCATCGACTGCGAACCCAGGCTGGCAGGCTTGTTTCGCAGATCATTTCCGCAGGCGACGGTTCACGGCAGCCGGCAAGCCGACGCGGTCGACTGGCTTGCGCACGCCGGCCCGATCGACGTCCGGGTTCCCGCCGGCAGCCTGCCGCTGACGCTGCGGCGCGCGCGGGCGCAGTTTCCGCAGCACCAAGGCTATCTGCGCGCCGCGCCGGAACGCGTGGCCGCCTGGCGCGCGCGCCTTCAAAGTCTCCGCGCTGGCCTCAAGATCGGGCTTTCGTGGCGTGGCGGCGTACCCCAGACCGGCCGCGGCATGCGCTCGATCAGCCTGGCGGAGTTGCTGCCGGTCTTGCAGCTTGGCGGCGCGACCTTCGTCAGCCTGCAGTACGGCCAATGCGGCGAGGAACTCGCGCTGCTGCGGGAGCGATACGGTGTCGAGATCCACCATTGGCAGGAGGCCATCGACAATTATGAGGAGACGGCCGCGCTCGTCTGCGGGCTTGATTTGGTCCTCAGTGTGTGCACCGCAGTGGTCGATCTTGGCGGCGCGCTGGGCCGCCCGGTGTGGGTGATGGCGCCGGTGCGGACCGATTTCCGCTACGGTTTCAAGGGCCAGGCGATGCGCTGGTATCCCTCGGCGCGAATCTTTCGCCAGACGCAATGTGGCGAATGGGATTCGGTGGTCAAAGAGGTTGCCGTGGCACTGTCACAGATTTGCGTCTAGTCGCCCGATGCCCGGTGCCTCGCCAGTTCGAGCGCCGCCCTGGCGATCACCGGCGCCCAGTCGCCGTAGTCTGTCTGGCGGAAAAGGCGCACCGATGGGTACCAAGGCATGGTCTCGCCCGTGAACCCGTAGCGCCACTCCGGGCTGACGGGCGCGAGCACCCACACAGGGCGGCCCAGCGCGCCACCCAGGTGGACCACCGACGTACACACGCTGACCACGAGATCGAGCGCGCCCACCAGCGCCGCCGTCTGATCGTAGTCGTCGATGGCGTCGGACCAATGATGAATTTCAATGCCGTGGCGCGCCCGGAACTCGTCAATGCCGTCGCGCGCGTCGGCGGTGTATTGCAGACTCACGAAGCGAACCCCGGGCACCTGCAGCAGCGGCAACAGCCGCTCCAGGGAAAGGGAACGCAATTCGCGCCTCGTCCTGCGTACGCCGCCGGTCCAGGCGAGACCGACGGTCAGGCCCGGGCCGATTCCGGCAAGACGCTGGCGCCATTGTTCAACGCGCTGCGGTTCCGCGCACAGATAACCGTCATGGCGAGGAAAATCTGCCGCGCTCGGTCTCAGCAATCGAGGCAGGCTGCCCGCCTCGATCGTCACATCGACGGACGCCGGCGGTATCCACTGCGGCAGCCCGCCGCCGGGTAGGGTGCCGAAAATCGAGGCGTCGGGAAACGACCGCTTGAATGTCGCCAGCAGCCGGGGATCACACTCGACGACGCAATGGGCGCCAGCCGCGATTAGCTCCGGCAGCATGGAGGCAAACATGATCTCGTCGCCGAGCCCTTGCTCTCTGGCGACCAGTATCCTGCGTCCGGCGAGAGGGGAACCGTCCCAGCGCGGCACAGCCGCCGCAGCGGGCGCATGATCCGCGCTCAGGCGGCGCAGCTCGTAATCTTCCCAGCCGCGCTCGAAATCCCCCGCCAGCAGCCGCGCCATTGCCCGGTGGAACCGGGCGAGCGGAAAATCGGGCCGCAGCGCAAGCGCCCGGTCAAAGTCGGCAAACGCCTCCTGCAGGCGACCGAGCTCCTGAACCATCGAACCCCGGAAATCGTACAGTTCGGCATCGTCGGCGCGCATGCGCCGCGCCACCTCGAAACATTCCAGCGCGCGCTCGGGATCGTGCAGCTTCTGGTGCGCCCGGCCGAGCAGCAGCTGCGCTTCGTAGGACGCGGCACCGCGCGCGACCGCGTCCGCGGCTAGCGAGCGAGCAGCGTGGTAGTCGTCCGCCTGCAGCAGCGCGTCGAACGCTTGCCGGAAAGATGCTGACGGCGCCAGCGCAGGCCCGCGCCCGCGGCCAGGCCAGAGCGCGTGCCAAGCCCGCAGCAGAAGCTGGCCGAGAAGTTTCTTGAGCACCGGTGGTAGCGTTTGCTTTGCAGCGCCATGCGCGGCGGCACTATTGACCGCTCGCGCCACGGCGCCCCATAATGCCACGGCTGCCATGGGAATATTTGGTTCTGTCTCCGCCAAGCAAGTCGACGATTTTGCGAAGACGTTGGCGCAGGAACTGGCAAAGCAGTGCCCGCCGGATCCGGAGCGCGGCGCGGGTCGGCCGAACGTCACGCCCAGACGGCTGGTCTCGATGCTGGAGCAGATCTGCGGCAAGGCGCTCAGCTTTCGCGAGCAGCACAATCTCGGGGTCTACAAGAAGGCGCGCCTCGGCAACACTTTCCGCTGGGAGCTGATTGAACTGGGCTACGCCAGGGACTTCATCGACGACGTGACGCAGAGGCTGGTCGTTCATATTTCCCGCAAGCAGAAGTAGCTCGCGCGCCAGCGTTTGGACGCGAACTGCCCAAATTTGTCAGCAGGCATGGCGACCCTCGTCGTTACGGTTCGCCTTAACCAGCCAACGCGAAGAATAACGCAGGTATATCAATAGCTTACTGAATGTCCCCCTCTGGCACGCCCTGTGCTTCATGACTGTTACGAGAAGTGCCTTACCGGCTTATCGTATTCGCAACCTAACGTAGGAGGTTTTTGATGACCAAGCTACAAAAAGGCTTTACCTTGATCGAACTGATGATCGTCGTTGCGATCATCGGCATTCTGGCGGCAGTCGCCATCCCGGCGTACCAGGACTACATCGCGCGTTCGCAAGTGTCCGAGGCGGTGAGCCTGACCGCGGGTGGCAAGACCCCGCTGGCGGAGTATTTCAACGACAAGGGCATCTGGCCGGGTGCGGCAAGCGACGTGATCGGCAACACTTCCGGCAAGTATGTCAGCGCCGTCACGCTGACGGGCGCGGTGGGCACCACGGGCGTGATCCAGGTCGAGGGGCGCATGGCGGGCACGGGCATTAACAGCGCGATCACCGGGCTTACGCTCGTCCTCACGTCGGGTGACGCCAAGACTTGGAGCTGCACCAGCGGAACCCTCGGGCTGAAGCACCGCCCGGCGGCCTGCCGCGGGTAATTCAGGCGTATTTGAAGCAAGCGCAATCGAGCGGGGCTGGCCTTTCAGTCAGCCCCGCTTTCCTTGCGCGGCGTAAGCAGGGAAGACCTGCCATCATGCCAACGCAATTGCAGAAGGGGTTCACGCTTATCGAACTGATGATCGTGGTCGCGATCATCGGCATTCTGGCCGCCGTGGCGGTTCCCGCCTACCAGGACTACATCGCCCGGGCCCAGGTCACCGAGGCAGTCAGTTTCCTGCAAGGCAGCAAGACCCCGCTGGCTGAGTATTTCAACGACAAGGGCATTTGGCCGACGCTGGCTACAGACGTGATAGGCAGCGTCACGGGCAGATACGTGAGCATTGTCACGCTCACCGGCGCGGCGGGCACGACGGGCACGCTCAATGTCGAGGCGCGCATCAAGAATGCGGACGTCAACACGAGGATCACCGCCGGAACGGTCGTCCTCACGACCAGCGACGCCAAGCAGTTCTCCTGTACCAGCGGCACCCTCGCCGCGCGGTACCGGCCCGCCGTCTGCCGCGGCTAGCTCGCCTCAGGGCGCGTAGCCCGGAATCTTCGTTTCGTCCACCTCGTCGATCTGCTCCTTGTCGAGGAACAGCTCGGCGTAGCGCCGGTAGACCTTCTTGCGCACGAACACGTCGAACAGGTCCGGGTCGACGTGGCCGTTCAGTCTCATCCGGCCGAGGATTTCCAGCGACTCCGAGAGCGTCTTGCCCTTCTTGTAGGGCCGGTCTTTGGCGGTGAGGGCCTCGAAGATGTCGGCGATGCCCATGACCCGGGCTTGGACCGACATCTGCTCGCGCGTCAGGCCCTTCGGATAGCCCTTGCCGTCCATGCGCTCGTGGTGCCCGCCGGCATACTCGGCAACGTTCGTGAGGTGCCGCGGCCAGGGCAGCGCCTCCAGCATCTTGATGGTGGCGACGATGTGGTGGTTGATGATCTGGCGCTCGTCGCCGGTCAGCGTGCCCGCGCGGATAGTCAGGTTCTTCAGCTCATCCTCGCTGAGGAAATTCGCCTCGTGGCCGGAAGTGTCGGTCCAGCGATAGCGCGCGATCGTCTTGACCCGCTCCTGGTCGCCTTCGCGCATCGCTTCGCCGCCGATGTTGCAGGCGCGCAGGAACGCCCGGTCCTCATCCAGGCGCCGCAGCCGCTCGCGGTGGCGGGCATCAGCCGCATCGTGCTCCGCGCGCAGCGCGCCGTGCGCGACCAGCAACGCCTTTTCCCTCAGCAATTCGATCTCGGCGTCGCGCTTGAGCACCTCGAAGCGCGTGTCGATCTGGTGGATGCGGTCGTAAATGGTTTCCAGCTTGGTTGCCTTGTCCACCACGTGCACCGGGGTGGTGACCTTGCCGCAATCGTGCAGCAGGCCCGCGATCTTCAGTTCGTAGCGGTCCTTTTCGCTCATGGCAAAAGACGCCAGCGGACCCTCGGCCATGTCATTCACCGCCTCGGCGAGCATCATCGTCAGCTGCGGCACGCGCTGGCAGTGGCCGCCAGTGTAGGGAGACTTCTCGTCGATGGCGGTGTTCATCAGGTTGATAAATGATTCGAACAGTTCCTCCAGCTGGATGATCAGCATCCGGTTGGTGAGCGCGATTGCGGCCTGCGAGGCGAGGGATTCGGCGAGCCGCTGGTCGGAAGGCGAGAACGGCACGATTTCGCCGGTCTTCGGGTCCTGCGCATTGAGCAACTGAAGCACGCCGATGATTTCGTTCTCGTGGTTCTTCATCGGCACCGTGAGGAAGGACTTCGAGCGGTAGCCGGTCTTCTTGTCGAAGTTGCGGGTGCCGGAAAAATCGAAGCCCTCCGCCGTGTAGGCGTCGGGAATGTTTACCGTCTTGCCGGTGAGCGCGACATAGGCCGCGACCATGCTGTGGTTCGGCTTGCCGTCCTTGCCCAGCAGGTGGATCGGGTAGAACGGCACCGGGGTGCCGGTAGTGCCGCCGAGGTAGTACTTCAGCGAGGTCGTGCGCACGATCTCGAAGCGCAGCGTCTTGTCGTCCGTGACCCGGTACAGCGTGCCGCCGTCGGCCCGGGTGATGACTTTGGCGGCGGTGAGGATGCTCTCGAGCAGCCGGTTGATGTCGCGCTCGGCCGAGAGCGACGCGCCAATGGCGTTGAGCTGCTCGAGGCGCTGGCCGAGGTCCTCCCCCGCCTGCGCCGCGGCGAGGAGCCCCAGCCCCTGGGTACTTTCGGCCGACGAGCCGCTCATGGGCGCCCGGGCGCCGCGCTCACTTGATGCAGACCGAACGCACTTCCTTGATGCTGGTCATGCCCGACAGGCACTTTTCCATTCCGTCCTGCTTGAGCGTGCGCATGCCCTCCTCCAGCGCCACCGCGATCAACTCCGACACGCGCGCCTTCTCGGCGATCAGCTTCTTCAGCGGATCGGTGGCGATCAGCAGCTCGTGCAGGCCGCAGCGTCCCTTGTAGCCACCGCCGCCGCACTTGTCGCAGCCAACGGCTTTGTAGAACGTCAGCTGGCCCTTTTCGTTGCCGTAGGTCTTGACCCAGTCGCGGTAGACGTTCTCCATTGCCGACTTGGGGTCCTTTTTGAAGGTCGAGGTGTTCTGCAGTTCGTCGCAGTACTCCTGCAGGAACGATTTTATTTCCGCCCCCTCCGGGTTGTACGCCTGCTTGCAGCTGCACATGCGCTTCGCAAGGCGCTGCGCCAGGATGCCGAGCAGCGCATCGGAGAAGTTGAACGGGTCCATGCCCATGTCGAGCAGGCGAATGATCGACTCCGGCGCCGAGTTGGTGTGCAGGGTCGCGAACACCAGGTGGCCGGTGAGCGAGGCTTCGATGCCGGGCCCCGTGGTCTCCTTGTCGCGCATCTCGCCGACCATGATGATGTCCGGATCCGCGCGCAGGAAGGCCTTCATCACCACCGCGAAATCCAGGCCCGCCTTCTTGTTCACCTGCACCTGGCGCAGGCCTTTTTGCGTGATCTCGACCGGGTCCTCGGCAGTCCAGATCTTGGTGTCCGGCGTATTCAGGTACTTGAGCACCGAGTGCAGCGTGGTGGTCTTGCCCGACCCGGTCGGGCCGCAGACGAAAAACAGGCCGTAGGGCTTGCCGACCGCCTTCTGCAGCTCCGCGAGGTTGTGCGCGGTGAAGCCCATCTTCTCGAGCGGGATCGGCTCGCCCGCGGCGAGGATCCGCATCACCACGTCTTCCACGCCACCCGCGGTCGGGATCGTGGCGACCCGCAGTTCGATGTCGAGCGGGCCGAATTTCTTGAACTTGATCTTGCCATCCTGGGGCTTGCGCTTCTCGGAAATATCCAGGTCGCACATGATCTTTAGGCGCGCGGCCAACGCCGAACGGTAGCTCGCCGGCACCTCGATGTAGGCCTGCAGATCGCCGTCCTTGCGGAAGCGGATCTCGGTCTTGGCCTTGCCGGGGTACGGCTCGACGTGGATGTCCGAGACACCCTGGTTATAGGCGTCGATGATGATCTTGTTGACGAGCTTCACCAGCTCGTTGTCCGCTGCGGCCGAGACGTCGTCGGCGGGGGAGCCTTCCAACGCCTCGGAGCTTTCCTCGTCGCCCATCCCGGCGAGCATGTCGCCGACGTCGCCGGAATCCGCCGCTTCCGCACCGTAGAACTGGTTGACGGTCTCCCTGAAATCCTTCTGCGTGGTGACCTTGTAGATCAGCTTGGACTTCGGGAACACGTTCGAAGCGATGCGCGAACTGCGGATGCGTTCCGGATCCAGGCACAGGACCGTCATGCCTTCCTTCGCCTCGTCCACAGGCAGCCAAAGGTTGCCTTCGACGTACTCGCGCTTCAGGTTCTTGAGCAGGTCCATCGGCTTGACGCGGTCCGCCTTGAACGGCTCGTAGGGCACGCCAAAGAACTTGGCGAGCGCGGCGCCGATCGCGGGAAGCTTGACCTGGAATTCGTCCGCGAGCACAGCCTCGATGTCGATCGCCTTCTTCCTCGCCTGGCGCGAGGCGAGCTCGAACTCGCCGGCAGAGAGCACCGCGTCGGAGATGAGGTAGTCGTACTTGGTCTTGACCAGCTGTGGCTTCTGCCGCTGCTTGAATGCGATCGCGAGCGTCTGCGCCAGCTCGTTCACGCCTTCCTCGGTCAGCGGCCCGAACGGCGTGCCCGCCTTGTTGTTGATGATCTGGATCACGCCGATCAGCTCGGCGCCGCCCTGCTCGACGATCGGCGTCACCAGCTGCTGCTTGGTGCGATAACCGGTGCGCTTGTCGACCTCCTGCAGGAACCTCAGGTTCGGATTCAGCGCCTTGAGCTCAGCTTCGTCGTAGACGTCCTTGATGTTGGCCAGCTTGCGCGTCATGGCGACGTAGCCCGCGATCGAATGTTCGGCGATCGGCAGCTTCAGGTCCTTGAAGGAGTTCAGGCCGGTCTTGACCTTGGAGACGATGGACTGCTTGTCCTCGCCGAGTGAGTAGATCGTCAATCGATCCGCGTTGAACAGCTGGCAGATGTCCGCGCTGACCTCCAGCATGATCTCGTCGATGTTGCTGGTCGCGTGGATCTTGTTGGTGACCAGCTGCAACTGCTTCTGAAACGCGAGCCGGAGGTTGACGTCCGTCTGCGTTGCCGCTGGATGGCTGAGTACTGCGCTCATTGTTTTCTCCCGACCATGGGTAGGCTATCCTAGCCTCGGGTTGAAGGCCATTCTACACCCACCCCACTGATTTTTAACAAGCTTTTAAGGGCCTGGATCATTCGCCTGGCGCTTCAGCGGCCGCGCCCGGCCGCCCACAGGCCGCCTTCCAGCAGGCAGATCCTGAAGCCGCGCTGGGCGAACAGGAAGGCCGCCGCCGAGCTGCGCCGGCCGCTCTGGCAGTAAATGATGTACTCGCGCGCAGGGTTCAGCACCGAAAAACTATTGCGCACCTCGTTCAGCGGCACATTCAGGGCGCCGGGCAGCCGGTCGTGGCGGTACTCCGAGGGATAGCGCACATCCAGCCACGCCGCGCCGCGCTGCACGCGCTCGAGCCCCTCGGCATAGGCGACACGCTGC
>Ga0247727_10001780_pt1 | contig 50208 bp, 58 predicted proteins | sample WisWelCaveWW1625_FD_202498 | JGI IMG/M metagenome (GOLD analysis project Ga0247727, IMG submission 202498) | Biofilm microbial communities from Wishing Well Cave, Virginia, United States - WW16-25 | ecosystem: Environmental > Aquatic > Deep subsurface > Groundwater > Cave microbial mat | place...
AAGAAGAAGCCACTGTCTCCGCTCAAGATTCCGATAGAGATCTTTCGGTCCAGACTCGTGCTTCTTTCCCGATGGGTCTGTGACAATCACCTTGTAAAACAGGTGGTTCTCTTTCGAGAGAAGCGGCACATCGCGGTCGATGAAGAAGGACTGGTTTACTACCGGAACGGGCGTTAAGGAAGTGAAGGGCCCTTCTGGGGAGTCCCCACGGAGAACCTCCGTGAAGAAGTTCCCTGAAATGGTGACCTCTCCTAGAGACCACTCCACTACGATTTCGTTTGAAAACGCGGGGTAGACGGAGACGCGCTCGATGAACATCTACCACGACATATTGTTCGAGAAATATTCCGACAGTGAGTTGCCCCAACCCTGTTCCAGGTTGATGTAGTTTTTAATCTGTCGTTTCTTGTCTTCGTACACTTGACGAAAGCGTGCAGAGAGGCCGGAGTATTCTCCACCCTTGTTGCTGTCATCAATAGCGACCCCACCCACATTGTAGGGGAGGTGGTTCCGGACCTGCAGGACGGACAGCCCCTCGAGCAGGTAAGCCGCTGCTCCATAAAGCAACGTGCTTACCCAAGGGAAGTTCTCCACAGAAAAAGCTGTGGGAACAGGTGTCTCGTTGAAGTCTGAAACCGTGAACTTAATGGCGCGACCAATCGACTCGTTCGAGAAGTCGACCTCGTCGGTCAAACGATTCTCACGCATATGATCCCGAAGGAACCCGCGTACGTCTTCGATTGTCAGTGCCATACTAGATCACCGTTTCTGTAACTTCCGCGAACTTCTTTTTTGGCCCACGCTTTTTAGACGCGGGTGATTTCTTCTCTTCGGATGGGTCGATGAAGCCTTTTGAGTGAAGGAACGAAACGTAGTCGTCAGCGAGCCCCAATAAAGAAGGATCAAGCATCTCACCTTCGGAGAGTACTTGACCCGTCTTTAGTACAAGGCGCCCGCTTACGGCATTCTTGAAAGAAGCCATGCGCAGCCTACTTGTGAACTTGGTATTATGGCGTGTAGATTACACGGACGATTGATTTGGTGTTGCCGATACCGATTCCGATGCACTCGTAGGTGAAGAACGAGAGCATGTCGGCTTCGTGCTTGATGTACACCGTCGCGTCTTGCAGGATGAAGAACTTCCCGAGGAAGTCTTCGGTCGAGTAGAAGTAGATACGGTTGTCGGGCACGATCTCGCGCTTGATGGTGAAGAGCGTCTTCACGCCCATGATCACCGAGCTGGTCAGACCCTTGTAGTACTGCTCAGTCGTGGCAGTATCACCAATGTCGATCGAGTCCCACTTCAAGAGCTCCTTGGCCGTCACGTCGTTCATGAGCATAAGCCCATTTGGACGCTTCAGCTTCGGCAGGTACCGGAGCGACTCTGCGAGGTTGATCTTGACCAAGCCACCGGGGAGGGTGAACGCTTGCTCTGTTGGGTTCGCTGCGACGATATCATCGGAACGAGAGATGAGCTTCCCGTCCTCCTCGGCTTGGATATCGCGAACGTTGTTGTCACTGATGATCTTACGAATGTCATTATCGTAAGTCTTCAGCTCGAAGATGCTCTTCGAGTACTCCTCGCTCACGATCTTCCCGAAGAAGACCGCATAACGGGGGCCCGTAAAGTACTTCGCCTCGGGGGTACCGCGGAAGCCTACGTAAGTCGCCTTCGACTCGGGCTCCTTCTCGATAACCTTCTTCGGCTTATCCGTGTCCTCATCCTTGTCGAGCTGCTCGTCGCTGATGGGGATGGGCGTAAAGATCTTCCGCGCAAAGCCCTCTTCGCGAAGAACGTCGCGCACGAAGCTTGTTGCAGAGATAGCTGCCTGCTTCGTCAGACCTTGCTCGATCTTCTCGATGAAGGTGCTGTTGATGAAGGCAGGAGAGAGGTCCTGACGATTCATAGGTACTTTCTCCTATACCGCTTAGGCAGCGACGCCGAACGGAATGGGCTTGAGGATGGTTAGCATTGTTACCCCATCGACTACGGCGGTGCCCTGTACCCACCCGTATGTCGGAGCTGTGGCAACGGTCTTGACGCGCACGAGTCCAGGAGCAACGGCTGAAACTTCCAGCTCAGTCCCGATCGGGTACGCACCAGCCACGAACTGGTCAGTCTGGATCATCGCGTTTCCGATTAGAACCGCTAGCTTGCCAGACTCAACCACGTCAAAGGCCGACTGGGCATCAAGGGCCATAGAGGCGACTTCTTTCGCTGCCCCCGTTGCCTTGATAAGTTCGCCTGCGACGTTTAGCTTTACAGCCATACCCGCAACGATGGCTTCCCCGTCCGCGGGCGGGTAAGACATCTCCAGGGCAACGCCCAGAGGCCACCCCTTTAATACGTTCATCGACATGATAAGGTTACCTCACCTTATGACAGAACAAACCGTAGAATGGGGTCCAGAGTTGACACATCTGTCCGCTCTGAAGCCTCCCCGAGAGAATGTGGCCCAACCTTTTGGCTAAGCTTACATAGTGTTTCTGCAATCTTTTCCGGACGGGAAAGAAACTCATCGAAAACTTCGCGACGCGCATTGAGCGGGATTAGCCGGTTTTCTGCTAATGACTCAACGGCTTCCGCGAGTTTGATTCGGTAGTTTTCAGTGCCGAGATACTGAGAGGGGTCAGCGCTTGCTGATTTCTCGAGCAAACCCTGTGTCATCTCAATATATTCTACGACATCTTTAGCAAATTGCTGTAGCTGAGGATTCATGGCTACCCCTACAGATGCCCATAGGCTGCTGGGTTCAGCTTCCGCAACGTGCCTTTTAGCACTGCTTCGAGAACTTGGTTCTCGAGAGCACCGGCCTTCATGTGTTCTTCCAGGGAGCCCGGGATGACGCTACGTGAGACGTCACCCAAAACTTCAGCCTGGGTCGCCGAAGGTGAGGCTTGTGTTAAAGGCATTGACGGTTCAGGAGAAGTGGCACGAACTGCGTTCCGTTGGTGTTCCGGGAGATCCCCGGCCATCAAGCGCGCTAGTACGGCTTCAGGCTGTGCGATGTCTTGGACTGCGCGGCGAAGCGTTTCGAAATCCATCGATTCCGCAGACGCTACATAATCCAGGATTGCCTGCTTTTCTTCTGTCGAGACTGTTCCTTCTTGGAGCAGTCCGCTGAGCATTGGCATTAAAGGGGCTACGTCAGCAGCGGTCTTGACGGAACCCCTATCCGCGAAAGGGCGGGGGGGCCCTCCACCTTTCTCTTCTCGATAAAGCGCCGTTAGCGTGTGATCAAGCATTTCGGTGTTGATCCCAGCCGCATCGGCGAACTTCATCATTTGCGCGTAGGCCTGGTCGGGTTGAATCTTCCGGGAAGGATGCACAAAGCGGGGAGTCGACGCGCGCTTGGTTTGTCCAGTAGGCGCGCTTTGGCCCATGAGGCGTTGGATCGTTTGCTCTGCCAGAGCTGCCCCAGCTTGCTTGCTCATCATGTACTCCTGATAAGCTGCTTGCTTTTGCATCTCCGCCGAGGGAACCCCACCCTGAGCTTGAAGCATCTGGAGGAACTGCACTGCGGCCTGCGCTCCAGCTTGCTTAGCAAGATGATAGCGACGCGCCGATGCTTCCTTTTCCTCCTTCTTCTCTTCCTTGTCCTCTTCCTTCTTTTCCTCGTCCTCTTTCTTCTCTTCCTTAGCCATCTCTTCCGCCATCTTCATGATCTCTTGGCGGAGTAGCTTTTGGAGAGCAGTCTGAGCAGCAGCCGAGCCCGATTGCTTGACCGAGTAGGCCGGAGCACCGGAAACAAGGGAGCTAAGACGCTGAAGTAGTTGGTTGGCCTTTTGCGAAGCCTTCTGGTGAGAAACCGACTCGGTAGCACTGTTCAGGCCAGTGTGAGCGGCTCCATCAGCTGCGCGTTGCGGCTTGGCAGCATAGCCAGGGACTTGCTTACCCTGAGCCTCATGCTGCGGATCGCAAACATCCGTCAAGTCAGCGGGGTCAGCTTCCCGTTCTACGCCACCGGGGAGCTTTTTGCCCGCCCCGTCGGTCGCATCAGGATCGCCATAAACCACGTTGCCGGTGCCGGACCCTGGATTACCGGGAGCTGCTAACTGCGCCTCTGCCTTTTTGTAAAGCAGGCCGTCGAGCTCGTCGATAATGTCCCCTAGTGTGAACTTCATGAATTAGGTCTCCTGCTACGAACACCTGTTCGAAAACGTTCAGGCCACGTAGTTCTGCAGAACAGACAAGAGGGGTAACAGTGGATCAGTTGTGTTCGCACTAACCGAAACCGCTGCTACTTTATACAGAGCGTAGAGGGTTGCCGCGCTCTCCACATCGGCATCGCTTGAATGTTTCACCACGCCTCCTCCGAAACCAAAGGAAGAGCTGATGGATGTGCCATTCAATGAAGAGTTTACACTAACTGTCGGAGGGTTGACAAGAGTGTACCTCAGAATTCTTTGAGACGAAGGCTTTTCACGCAGCGACATCTCTGGCAGCATGCTGCGAAGCATTTGCGGTAGACGTGACGCTGTTGGTTTTGCGAAGTTAAAGCTATCGTCACCCAACAAATCTAACAGTTGAGGCATCTTTAATAGGCGAGTAAAGATCCCTGGCAATACAGACCGAAGACCAGGCATCTCTTTCCCGAGAACCATTCGTGAGAATGCCTCAGGACCCACCACTACACCGTTATTTGCAAGTCCTCCTAAAAGGTCTACGGGGTCTCCCTCGAGCTTTTCTAAAGCTTCACCAGAACATGGGCAGGACAAAGCTTTGGGGGCTTCGTCTTTCACGAAACGTTCGCGTGCCGAGCTTGGCGTTACCTTACCTACTACTCCTTCGATTTCCTTCTCGATTTCCGAAAGCTTACGTAGCACGGACAACTTGCTGTGTGCAGCCGACTTGGTGTCTACGTAATCTTGCTCTTGAAGTCCTTCGAGCTCTGCCAGATACACCGACGGCATTCCTTCTGTATACCCTTCGGAGGCAACTTTCTGGAGCACATACGCGATGCGGTCAGCAGGACGGAATACAAACGAGATATCAAAGAAACGGGGCTCCGGGTTGTAAGCGAATACTTGACGACCATCAGGATAGACGCGAGTCATCTCGTTCTTGAGGTGTTCACAGTATTCTTCACGTGTTTTGGCCTTATTACCACAGATGCTGCAAATGTCGAAAGGTACTCGCGCGGCCATACTAACTGGCACGTCTAACCCTTCGTTGATCTTTCGTACTTCTTCAGGCGCTTTGCTATTGTCGATCTCACAGAGAAGCTCAACACGCATCATGCCAGGATTATAGTATGAGCGAATGACTTTACCGTAGCTCTTCTTTGGATCTTTGTTTACATGATGTCGATAAACATGTCCATACTGCTCGAAGGTACTGTGGTGGTTCTCAAGCTCTTTCTGCTCGAAATAATCACCGTTACGGTTGCATCCGTATGCTTCTCCTGCGCCTAGTGCAAGGATGTGAGCATACGTAAAACCCTGACGGGGTTTGATCGCCTTGAAGTATTCTGATAACTCCGACGCGGTTTTCTCCAGGTAGAGTTCTCCCTGATGCACGGGAAGGACGTGCAGGGCGACCTCAGAGAAGTCGAAGGAGTTACTTAGGAGTTTTATCATTCTTAGTCGAAGTTTCGCTTCCACATGTTTGACCACCCCCCCCCAAGAGGGGTGACCATGTCCCAGAAGTTCTTTAGTACCTCTCCGGTATAGCTGTACTTCGAAGGGGGAGATCCCGTGCCGCCTGGGTTACTTGCGTTAGCTAATTCTGAAGGAACAGTGAAGTTCCGGTATTGTTCTAGGCGTCTGTAGAAGTCTCCGCCTGGATCATCTTCTTTTCCGTATCTGCCTTCCGCAGCATACCTATCTTGGATTACCTTGATAAGCTCTGCAGAATCTACGCCCCCTGATTCTGCAAAAAGGATTCTCTGGATTTCAGAGTCCCGCATTCCCACCTCTCGCGCGGCATCAACGAGAGCACCAACCCCCCATCCTTTGGATGCCCAGTCTTGTCGATCTTTACTCGAAGCAAGTGTCCCCCCGGGAATATCCTTTGAAAGGATGTCGAAGATCTCTTTATGTTTTGGATTCTGAGGATTGAGTCCAAATCGTCCAGGCTCCGCATCGCGAAAGAGAATTCGACCACGTTCAGCGGCTGAGGCTGTAGCTTGTGGGAGTGTAAGCGGCATACCCTTTCCTTCCCGCTCTCTCTTAACTCGTGCGTCTTGTAGTGCCAGAGCGATGGTTTGATGAAGTGGTTCTTTGGAGATTGCCCCCAAGACCGCTCCAGCGCCGGCACCTAAAAGGCCTGTCTTTGCCGCCTTAGCTGCCATAGACCCCAAGGTTGGATCTTCCTCCCACTCGTCTCGTGGGCGAAACTTCTCCCACAATGCTCCCACGCCCGCGGAGGGTAACGCCATCATCAAAGCGTTTTGAACAGGTGCTCGCTGCCTGTTAAACCACGTTTCTGCGGGAGCTAAGAAAGACTCGTCAATGTACTTCAGAAACGAGGTATCAGGTTCGGCCTGGGCCAGCTTCAATATCCCCTCTGCGTCCTGCTGCATACGATGCAGCATCCCCGCAAGAAACGTCGGAGAAGACGCCTGTTTCTCCAGCCCTCGAGACCGCAAATACTTCTGCAGGCCCTCTACCGTGCTACACAGCTTATCCATGACTCAACCTTAGAGTGTAGTTACGGATTCGCCACTGAACGTATCTGCGTTGGCACGAAGTGTAGTGACAGCGGTCGTAATGCGTGTCAGAATCGTGGCCGCGTATGAGCTGGCTAAAGCCCCTGCGTCATCGAAGTCGCTTCCATGAAACTGCTCAATCACGGGGAAGCCGGAGGGCAGCTTGCGAAACGCGGAGTCAATCACAACAGAGTCTAACCCTGCGGTGAAGGTTCCACCGATCTGAACCTCAGGCTCCCCAAACTTCTCTGCAAGTTCAGCATCGCTCCCTGAAAACTCAGGAATCTGATGCTCGACTGAATAGACGTTGTCTTCCAGTTCTTTGATAGTCCGGACTTTGACAGCCATGGGTAGCTCCTACAGCTTGAGAACGCCAGGAGGAAGAGTTCCTTTTGCCAGATGTTCTTGGACCAGCCTACTCTTAACTGCGGCAAGCCCCGATTGTGCGTATTGCTCGAGAGTAAGTGGGTCGAGTGCTTCTGCATGTCCCGCAGAAGCTTGGCGAAGCACAGAGGCAAGCACTGGAGGATACTTCGCGAGTTCCGGGGAGATAGACAGTAGTGTTTGCATGATTGGCATTAGCGCTGAAGGATCCCGATCCTTAAGGATCGGGTCGTAGTTCAGCACGTATTGGATTGCGGCTTGCGTCCGCATCGTGTCTTTCATACGACTGCCGTAGGAACGCTCGGGGCGAGCGTAATATTCGGTTAGATCCGTGCCTCCGCCGGGAGTCCCATATTCCACTAGTGCAGCGATAGCTGCTGGAAGCTTTGGGGCTAACTGCGTTGCGGCATATGCCCCGGGGATTGATTCCCAGAGTTTTCTACCAAAACCCGTTTCGTCTCGTTTTGTTGTTCGGAGGCTTTCGCGGGCCTTAATGGCTTTCTCTTCTTCAGAATACCACTTTGTGGCAGACTCAGTACCTCGTAACCCTGCTTCGCCCTTCTCAATCTTTGCAAGACGTTGGCCCTCCGTAACCGCTTTTTCTCTTCCTTTCAAACTCTCCTCAGCGGCACGTGCTTCTTCAGCCGAAGCTGCTTCTTGTGTTGCCTTACGTCTTTCCCAAAATCCGGGCTCAGGAGTAGTCACGTTTAAAGTAGGAAGGGGTTCGGCCCCGTAAGGATCCTCGCCCCCCCGAAGCTCATGGAGGATGTCCTCCCGATCACGCTTCAGGAGAGGAGAACCCTTTGCTGCTTTTTTTAATAGGGTAACCAATCGGACCTTATGGTCAGCAAGTTGGCCTGCAAGGGCAATCCCTTCTGCGGTTACTCCAGCGTGGCTTGATGCAACTTTAAGCAGTCGCGTAAAGAGTTCATGCGAAGGTGTACGCGCTTCTACCAACGCTGCTGTCTTTACGTGCTCTGGGTTTCCCCGTAGACGATAAGGCACCATACGCTCAAGCATCGAGAGGTACGGGAAGGCCTCTCGACGACCATGTAGTTGTTCTGCTTCTTTACCAAACTGGTAGAAGTTTTGGTGAACAAGCATCCCTGCAAGCTTCTGCATGCCGTAGAGCAGTTCTGTGCGGAGACTGTCGCGGCGGAGCTCGAGCTCCGCGGATTGCTTCTCCATCGCGCGCATGCTTGCAACAGCTTTTTGCACAACAAAGGGAATATTCTTGGGGTACTCTGCAGGTGCTGCACCAAAAAGGTAAGCTTCTGCCTTTTTCATCAGCAGACGTTGCTGATAAGGAACGAAATGCTTCTGGTCATCAACCAGATACTCAGTGTTGATCTCTACGTGTGGCGCAAACGCCTTCTTTTCGAGTGCGACTAGCTCTTGAACCACTCTGCGTGAGTCAGCTACAGGAAACTCTGCCGTCCGATCCTCTCCCGAGCGAAGGAGCCGAAGCATGTTCGCAGTGTTCATGCCTTCGGTAACGCGCCGTGCCTTTTCTAGAGAGAGACCTTGATCGCGGGCAACCTTGATCAAAGCTTTCTCTAGATCTGTCCCTCGCTCATGCTCGCGATTTACCGCACGCATTGAGGAAGTGATCTCAGTCAAAACGTCAGTCATTCTATGCGTCCTTTACGGGACGGGCCCGGTGTTCATCGAAGACGTCAACAGGAAGTCCTTGTGGAGTTGCCGACGTATGAATCATAGCACGGAGGCCGTCCATTAGCTTGTTGACTTCTGCATCGTCTGACTGTTTATTTGAAGCTTCTCGGTATCTCGTAAGCGCGTCTAGAAGCTTGACAGCCGAACCGATCTCATTGTTGTCTTGTAGGGACACCCGATCGATGTCCACGATCTTCATTCGAAGTACAGCTTCGATGCAAAGATCAATCTCCCCAATCTTTTCAGGGGGGAGTTTGGAAAGGCGTGCCGAGTACCAGTCGATGAAGAGTTTACCATACCGAAAACCGAACTGTCGAGCCTTCCGGACCATTGCGCTAACGGATGGATCGTTTGCGATGCGCTTCCGTGACCCGTCCCCCTTTAGGGGAGACATGTCGAAGAACAAATAGGTGTAACACTCAACAGCTTCGGAACTGACGTCGTAGCGCTCAGCAACTTCTTCGTGAAGCGCACCGGCCATTAAGTATGCTTCTACTTCGCTACGGAACCAGTCTGTGCGGTAGATATCGTGCGCTACATGGATGGGAAAGTCTTCGTTGGTCGTCGGATTCTTCAAAAAGGCGCGATATCTTAGAACGTAGGGATCCCCGGAAGGCTCGTCAGAAAAACGAGCTTCTTTTGATCGCCACTCTGGCACATAGGTGACGGCATTAAGATATCGCCTGTCAGCAGACATTAGGCCTCTTGGATACTATCCAACCAAGCGAGCCCGTTCCTTTTTCTTAAGTTCAAGGATCAGGTCGCCAAAGGAAGAGAAGACATCACGTAGTTGATCCTCAATCTCACTCATGCGAGTGATGCCGAAGAGTTCGCTAAACTGGTCGTAGTTCCACCAGAATAGGAAGAGCAGACGACCTACACGGTCGAGGGCCTTCTCCATGTCTGGGAGGTAACGATTGATTGCTTCGCCGATATCCGTCGAGCGGACGAGGGCACCCAAGGATGCGTGATCGAACACTGTTTGTTGGCCACCACCTGCGGCGGACATTGCAGCTTGCATGTCGAGTTCTGGAGGAGCTTCATCCGGAGGCGTGTACATATTTTCGCCTTCACCAATCATTGGTGCCTGCGGATACGTCTGACCTCCACCCTGTAGTTGCTCGCTAAAGAACTGTAGTCCTTTAGGGACATACCCAGTGTCTGCTCCAATCGTCGGATCTGGAATTGAGAAACTTGGCATTTGCGCCAGCTTTGCCAACACCAGTACATCTTTGTTGGGTACCGTATCTGCAGCCTTCAGTAGCCCGTCAGAGTCATTCCCCGTTAGCCCGTACTTAAGTACAAGGACGCGTACTGCGGACTCCTTCGACATTGGCTTCTCAGTCATGTCGTTGTAAGAGACGAAGTACTCGCTGCCGTCTGTACGAACCCGAAGCTTCCCGATGTTAAGATCCATTAGGTGCTGTGCAACCGCACCTGGGCGCCCCAACTTGAACTCGCGACGAGTAGAGTCAGGTGCCCCATCCACAGGGACAGGTGCGTCGGAAAATACATCCACACGTGCATCTTCGAGGGGGATTAGCCGGTAGTCTGTGGGAACTACAAGTTCTCCCGAGACTAGATGCAGGTGTCCGTCGCTGATTTTCTCTAGTGGAGAAAGGCAGACTTTCCACGAAACCCCTTCATTGGAAAGCTCGGACCGCATGTGTTTGGATTGATCGAAGTAGGTGTTTCGTGGAGATACCTCCCCTCGATTGCACGAAGGGTAGTTATTCCCAAACGGCTCTTCCCATCCGTCCTTTGGAGAGACGGTGTAGTTTAGGATCCCGTCCGTGTCCTTCACAAGACGATCGATGCTGAAGGGAACGGAGCCCTTCACTTCGCCATCGCGTGCTGAGCCCAGGAACATATACTGCTTGTCAATCTTCCCACTCTTACGGTCGACGGCCTTTAGGGTCTTGAAAAGCCCATCCATGTCGTCAATGACGAAGTTGTCCTTGACCCAGATTTCTGAAGGCAGTGCGGTGACAAACTTGCGGGACTCAATCTCGACCACGACGGCTTTCTTAGAGCCGTTGACGGTTTGATCTTGGGGTGTCAGGACAATAAGCGCCTCGACTAAGCTTCCGTCCTCATCGAGGACAGAGTAGACCCCACTCTTTTGGGGGTTCTGAAGCTTGTCTTGGTACTGTTTGTTGTACAGCTTAGTTGTTTGGTCTGCAGGACGACTATCACGCACAACCACTCGCTCGCGATAGACCTTCCGGCGGTCTTCAGGAGAGAGGTTGTTGATGGCCTTCGGGGAGTCGTCGATCGTGACAACTTCTACCGACTTGGTATCGTCCGCTGCTCGCTTCTCGGCATGAAGGCGTGTGGCCTTTTTGATGTTCTCAAAGCCGAAGGCGCGTACCGCTTCCTGCACATAGTCCTTATCATATCGGCACTTCTTGAGGAAAGCCGTCTTGATATGGTTTGGTGCTTGATGCAGATATTCAAGCGTCTTGTAGGTCTTCTTCCCAAGCACTTCCCGCAGTGCTGCAGTTACATGCTTCCCTGTGATGGGAGGGTGTGAGAACATGCTTAGTTGCGGTTCATCAAACCGCTGCATCTTCTGGTCCGCAGCTTCTCCGAGGATCAGCGGATCCTTCTTTAGGAGATAGTTCACCCAGTCTTCGTCCAGGGGGATAAAGAGGTCGCTATTCTTCAGGTAAAGAATGTCGAGGGGCTTGATTTCGCTGTTTAGAAAGAATACCGGGGCATAGAAATACTCATCGCCTACTTTGAAGGCGAACATACCCAGCCCGCGGGAACCGCTATCATCTTTCTCGACTACCTCGAAACCAACGAGGTGGTCAACGAGCTTGATAGCCTTCTCTTGGAGGAAGGAGTAAGCTAGATCCGAAAAGGCTTGTTCAAACGCATCGGCCATACAAGTTCTCCCTAGCGATCTTCCACTTCCTTTCGAGAAGTGGAACCTTACCGTCGAGGATGGTAAGTAGATGGTCTAGTAATACAACAACGTGTTTGCCGCCGGTGATGAAGCGGTGTATTCCCTGGCGCAGTTTGATGGAGATATTGGGACCGTTCGTTTTTGTTTTGTACAGGCCTACCCAAAAACTGCGGATAAACTCTAGGACTTCTGGACTCCCTAGGACGTTAAGACGAAGCGCAGAGGGGCCAACTCGATTCTTGTGCAGGCCAATACACCCGTCGCCGTCAATGATCCCTGCAATGTATGCCGCACTACATTCATGGGAAAGACCAACAGGTGGTTTATGGTTAAGCGACTTTTTCGTCGTGATACGGTAGTTCTGTTCTAGATCTCGAACGATTCGAGAGGCGGTGTATATACCTAGCATAACGGAGGTATGCGCTTTTGTGTATCCCAGGAGAGTCCTTGTTCGCTCGGTGATTTTTCCCGTGTAGTTAATGTCGTGCTTAAAGCGAGATAGATGTTCTAGGTCTTTTTTTGCAAGATGTATCTTTACCGCTGGTCCACGAGGATCGATGTACCCATCAGCACCAATGAAGCCTGCCCAGTAGGAGTTAAGTAACCCAGGGGACTCAAAGAAAGTTTGATCATGTGTAGGGAGTACCCGTTTAGTACTCGGGGCGACCTTTAGGAGAGCGTCCAAATGAGACACCTTTAGCAAGAGAGGGCACGAAGGAAGTGGAGTGGTCTGGTGACGTGCGTCCGCGGTGAGTGGCTTCGAGGATTGACTTCTTCAACCCACGACCATACAGCTTGGTCATCCAGTCTCTGCCCGTAAGCGGTACCTCTTGAATCCGGATCATCACTGGCCGAAAGGGAGGCTCAATGTCGGTAACCTGAACCATCGGGACCCCGTTGCGCTTGAGCGCATCAGCCACGGACGGCCTCACTAGCGTGCCTACGGTATAGAATAATACCGGCTTAGCCAAGTACTTGCCAACCGCTTCTTCGACGGGTAGCTCCTTAGCATCCCTAGGCCGGTAGGTACTTTGCAGCTGCTGAAAGTCCACGATCTCATCTGGAAGTGCCCCTTCCATGATGTCCCCACGATCCACTTGTGCTTTATTGATGAGGGCGCGCGACATCAACTCGACATGTCGTTTGTTAACATCTATATCAGAGCTAAGTAGTGTTTCTCGCATCTTCTCTGCGAAATACTTGCGTCCTTCACCGACCCCCTTGTAATGAACCACGCGCGCAGGATTGAGCAGCCCGTTGTCAAGGGCATCGCCTGCCTCAACCCGCTGTCCCTCTTTCACGCTAACCGTCAGGCCTGGGAGGGAATAGTGTTGGGTCCCTGAGACATAGGTATACCGCCCACCTTGGGGAGCATCAACGGAACGCTCCACTACCCCATCAACCTCAGCTACGGCAGCGCGGTTTGGAAACTCCTTCGGGATCGAGATGAGCTGCTTAGTTACCTCATACCCCGACTTCTGCCCGCCAACCCCAGCGACACCACCAGTATGCTTCACGTTCAAGCTGGCCTGTCCGATAGGCTCAGCCATAGCTGCTGCACTAGTCAGGCCTACGTTATCGCCGATGTTTGCGAGCCTGCCCGTCTCGATGGTTCCTCTGCAGCGTGCACAGATGCCGTGGGCACTCTCGCATGTTAGTGGGGACCGCATTACTACTGTTCCGACGCCAGCGGTCTTGAGCTGCGAGAGCATCTCAGCGGTAACCTTGTCGTTGTACTTGAACATACCCGCAGGCTGCGCTAAGTACCCACCAATGTTATCTGAGTCGGTTACTGAAGAGGGAACTCCGTTATGTGTCCCACAGTCGTTTTTTACAACGACCTGCGTAAGATTCGCTTGGGAGAAGAGCTTAGCCATAGCTCCTGCATCTTGCGTAGCGAACTTCGTACTGATCTGGCCCTTTCGAGTCCCATAGGATGATGCCCAGTACTCTGCAGCATCATACCCCTCAGCAAAGGAGTTATGCACCGGAACCAGAATAGGACGATCCCTATGGTCTGCGTACATTACCGCAGAAGCCGTAGTCGAGCTGAACTGGTCTTTCTTCCCGCGCGCCCCTGAGTGAACCATTTGGGCTAGACGATTCTTATTCTGCAGCCCTTCTTTCATTGCCCGGTCGGTGAAGCTCTTTTGAAGTCCGGAGTACTCTTTCGCAATAAGCTGATCCCGCTTCACAGGATCCGCGGAATGTTGCATACGAAGAGAGGCTATGGACTTTTCTACAGTGCGAAACTCTTCTTCTTTCCCGGGTAACGGTTCAAACTCTTTTAGAGAAACTGAAGAACCCCGCTCGTATGCCACCTGATAGCCCAACTTATTCAAGTCGGTGGCAATCTCAGCATATTGAGCAGGGTACTTCTCTGCTACCTGAGTGAACATATTGTACAGAGTCTTCTTATCCATTACGCGAGTGTAGTCACGTAATGGCTCAGGTAGCTTCTCATTGATCAGAACTTGACCGATGGTCGTTTTCATGTATCTACTTTGACGCTTCCACCGCTGCGCTGACTGCCTGTACCTGCTCACGCTTCAGCAAAGTACGCTGATAGAGGTAGAACACCGACATGATCACAGCGAGGGAAGTCCCTGCGATGATACCTGCGACTTCCTTGGTGAGGATACCCGACACGCTCAAGGCTCCCACAAGTTGAGCCATAAGCGTCAAATAAAACTCTGTGGTTTTATGTCCGTCCTTGGTAGCACGCAAAGTGTTCACGATCGCAACAGCGTTCTTGACGACATCTTGTGCGCCACGAACTACATCGATCTCATCGCCTTCTTCTACTGCCACACCTGGGGCAGCCGGAGCTGCTGGCTTTTCAACCGCAGCGAGAAGATCAGCTTCTTCGACAGCCATGGGTTATTCCTATAGTGCAAGGAGGAGAGGTGCCATCTTGACAGCAGCTTCTGAGACTGATTTGATCATCTTCATCATCTGCTCACGTTCTTGAATAGACTTGAGGGCATCTCCCTTCTCATCTAGGAAATCAAGAACTTCCTCGTTTGAGACGGGGGACTCATCCAAGCCTAGATCAAGAAACTCTTCCCCGGGAACGGTCCAGCCGTCCTCAGTAGCAAACAGCTTCCGATCCTTTTTCAAGTCTTCGGAAATCACTGCGATTGCTGCAAGGTGAGTCTTGAGCTCTTCGAGCTTCTTTGCGCGATCTAGTGCCATAGTTATTCCTCCCCTCCGCCTTCTTCAGCGGCTCGCATCTCTTCGACCATCCTATCGAATTCAGCTTCTTCCGCGTCTTTGACTGCTTCTGCGATCTGGAGATCTTTCGCTGCCTCTCCGATCACCCCGAGGATGCGCGCAACGTCAGCCGCATCAAGTTCCGACTTTTGAGCCTCTAGCTGAGCAAGTTCTGCAAGAGCTCCGATGATGACTTGCATTTTCCCGAGGTCACCCTTGATGATCCGGGCTTTAGACCGTAGAGCAGACAAGTCGCGAAGGATCTTGTCCTTAACCTGGGTCCACTGAACGATCAGCTTTGCAACTTCGCGAACATCAGCCTTACCATCGGCATCGGCTAGTGCCTGTAGCTTCTTCCCAAGCTCTGCTGTGTTGATCTTCTCGTACAACGCCTCGAGCCGATCGTGGTATGCGTCCTGGCTCTTGTCGATGTTTTTACTCAGGGTCCCCGACAAAAGCTCAAGCTTGTCGTATCCCTTGACACGTACGCCCGTTGCCTTCTGGTTCGCAGCGCACCCTCCAAATACTAAAAGAAAGAGTGCGCAGAGTGCTTGAAGTCGCATGCTAGTTCCTCGAAAGCAGACCAAGTAGTGCCTGCACTACCTGACGGTCTTCACTGGACAAGTCCTCAGCCATCTTCGGAGCCATCCCACCGGGAGGTTGTCCGACCAGATTTTTGAGCAAGCTATTTAGCTCGGTCAGCTGAGTACGGACATCACCCATAAGGTGCTCCATCACAGCCATCCGTTCCCCCATCTCAGCCTTGCCCCCGCCCTTTGCCTTGCCGTTAGCCATAGGATCTACCGCAGGCTCAGCCGGGAGAGGCTCTTGCGCGGGCGGAGGCACAGCGGGCGCAGGAGGTGGGCCCATCTCTTGTGGGGGTGGTCCGCCCATGCCTGCATCCGGCGGTGGAGCCCCTTGTCCCCCACCCATGAGTTGATTGAGAACCTCCTCCACCATTTGCAGGATCTCTGGCGGAGCCCCCTGCTGTTGGAGCATTGGGATGACCTGCTCAGGTGGGATGCCTGCCTGCAGCATCTCCTGCACAACCGACATGGGATCCCCAGCTCCACCCCCCGGAGGCGGTCCCCCAGTTGGTTGCGGGGGTTGACCCATGAATGGCGGAGGCATAGCCCCACCACCCATTGGAGGTGGCGGTGACATACCTGGCATCATCCCCGGCATTGGAGCCATCCCAGGCTGCTGACCAAATCCTGGAGGTGGAGGGGTAAATGCCCGCTTTTCTAGGCTTAGCCGTTGCTTAAGCGTATGTAGTAACGAACGATCTAGTGGCATTGCCTATTCCCTAACAAGTACCCGAAAGGATACGAAGTGGTCAGAGCCTACCCTTTAGTTTACCCTGGAAACTCAATGGGATCATCTACATCTATCTCATTACGGCGATATGCGTCGAGTGCCGCTTGCTTCGAGGGAAACTTCCGGACTTCTTTTTTATCGTTTGTACTAGAAGCTTGGAAAAGCCCGTAGTGTGATTCTTGTACCGGCATGTGCATTGGACGAGGTTGCCCCAGCGCAAACAAGTTCTTGCTTGGCAACATCTTCTCAAGGGCTTCTGTCCGTGCTGCCTCGGTAACCGGTACGTGGACCGAAAAGGCATCACCGTCATGGTCAGCGTTGAAGCCCGCTTCGATCAGTGGCGGCAGAGCCAATGACTTATCCAACCGCAAACGAGGCTTTAGCGCCAAGATGTTGAACTTGTGAAGAGTTGGAGCACGGTTAGCCAGTACCGGACGCTCCAGTAGAACCTCGTCAAGTACTGCCTTCGCTCGTGGGGTACGTGCTTCGATCTCATCCGAGGCTTGAACAGCAGGAAGGCCACGCTGCACTAACTTCCGCATAACGAACGGCTGATACATGCTCCAAGCCATTTCCTGTGGAAGCCCAATCTCATCCATGCCTAGCGTTGGATCTGGCACGATGACCGCGCGTCCAGTTACGTCTTGGGGCTTTCCAAGAAGCTTGAACTGAAACATGCCCGTCTTCGGACTCGACCCAACGATATCCTCGAGGAAGCCTTTCAGTTCCTTCTGCTTACCTTGTGGAGATACTGGATCGCCTAGTCCCGAGATAGCCTTAGCTGCATCGTATAGGCCTAGCTTCTCCGCACCCAAGGACTCATCAGGAAGGTCGGGCTTGAGATCGATGAGTTGGCGATTGACGTGGATAACGTCAGCGTACAGCTGGTTTACCGCACTCTTGATTGGTGCTTCTTCCCCCCGGAACGTCACGGGACGAAACATAGGAGGGATGACGGGGAGCTTCCGGATCATCAGCTCTTCTGGCCGAATACCGTTCTTCTGAAGAGTCTCGAAGTACCCCTTTACCTTCACTGCGTTATCGCGCCCAGTGCGCTTACCCGAATCAATCAGGCGATTCTGAGATGCGAGTGCCTCGACGGGGTTTATCTTAGTAAGGGCCGATACAAGTGCCTCGCCTCCACCCTTCCCATCAATAGTGTCTCGGTGAGCGATGATGTCACGCATCTTCTTCTCGGTAATCCCGAGAATACGCATCACCGGCTCTTCCATCACAGGGTTGGGGATGGGTTCTGCTAGAGCAATGTGCCCCCACCGCTCCCCTCGAGGTCCCCCGGTTACCGCTTCGTCAAACAGCCCCCCCTTCTCCGGATTGAAGTCACGACGACGGAACATGAGAGCATTGTCAATTGTCCCCTTGGACAACTGCTCAGTGTCTCTGTCCGTCATCGGAAGAAGCTGGCTTGCGTTTGGGAGCTTCTTGACGTTGATCCCCGAAGCCCGCAGCGAGTTCTCGAACTTGTTGTAGATGAAGGGAATCTTCGGGGAAGGAAGCGGATAGCCCAGGCGGAGTGCTCGCCAGAAGTCTGTGTTCTTCTGTCCCTTTACCAAATACATGTCCCGAATGTTTTCGATAGCTCCATGGGAGAGCAGTGCGTTAAGCTCAAGGTTTCCTACACGCTTAGCCCCTTCAACACCACCCTTTGCGGGAAGCTCTTCGCTAGTGTATGGACCGATCGTACGTGCACCGAACCCCGACTTAGCCGTCTTCGAGATCTTCAACATGAAGCTCTCTCCCGTAAGTACGTTCGGGATCTTGCGACCGGTCATCGGGTCGGTGAGGGTCTCCGTATCTTTTAACCCGTGCTTGGCGAGTAAGTCCTGCGTCATCTTGAGGTTGCTGGTTGCTCCGAAACCTTCGACAAGGACAGGTTGCCCCGTCTTCCGAGCTACCTTTCCTAAGGCAGCCTCGAAGACCTGTGCTGGATTGATGCGAGAGATGATCCCCAGAGGGTTGAGCATAATTTCCAGGGGACGACCATCTTCGGCCGTAGGCATCTGATCATCAGGGAGGATGAGCGATACAACCCCCTTGTTTCCATAACGCCCAGAGTTTCCTGACCATACTGGCTTTCCGTTGCGCCGAACATACAATAAGCCGTTGGGTACAGTAGCACAGAAAATCATACCGGAATAGTTAATCCATGCTTCAACCTGAGTCTTTTGGCTTTCAGTCTGACTATGATTGACTGAAGGCGTATTCTTGGTACGAACAATACCAACCTTGTACATAATGTGTTTGGCTTCGATATAATGTCCGTTAGCAGGAGTAATCCCCTTATTCAGCACGTTTCCCGAAAGGCCTATCTTCAGGCAAATCTCAGAAACATCATCGGCAAGTTGTTTGGACGTAGTTTGATACTGCATTACCCCCTTAGGGCTTACGTGCCCGTCACAAGCAATCATAGCATCTAGCAAAATCTGAAGCTCACTCGAAGCCCAACCCAAGTATTCTCGAGGTACATACTTCTTCCACGCCTTTCCAAGAGGACGCAAAAAGGTTGCTAGAGGCTTAGAATAAATCCTGAACTTATAATTCTTTGTATAGACATAATGAAGTCCAAGCCGCTTTAGGCATGCTGCGATCTTTTCTTTGACAATCCCCTCTTTCTTCTTAGTAATTTCTACCCCGTAGGACCCCGACGGTTCGTGCCAGAAACAATTTCCATCCGCAAGGTAGTACCCAAAAAATTCTGCCCAGTCTTGAGAATTAAACAGAAGGGAGCCAGTGTCACGGTTGCCCCTTCCTCCTTGTCCGGCAACTACTGTAATCCCTGGAATCACCACTATTGAAGGCGTAAAGCCTCTCCAGGTGTCAACATCTTTCTTGTACCGAACGAATTCCCCGAATACATCTACAGCCTTAACCTTTTTCCATTCTTGATTTTTTACTCGACGTGGATCCCCGCAAGCTACATACATGTCATGACTAGGAGTCACTACTAGATCAACTTGTTGTGTCTCAATCTTATACATCAACCCACTATATGTTTGAGTTATTAGCTGCTGGGGACATTGGTATTCAAGCTCATGGGTTGTTGGATTTAACGTTGCAAATTTCGTGGACATAGAGGCGACTGACCACTTAATCCAACCTTCTGCAGTTAAAACTTCTGTTTGATTGTCATAACAAAGCTTATCGGCAACCTTTACCGGAGCTTCAGTCTTGACGTTGACCTTGATTCCCTTGTTCGTCTTTACGACGTCAATGATCTTCCCATCGTAGTCATGGTCCCATGTTACTGAGACATCTTCGTACGCATCTTGAAGGTTCTTGTGAAGCTTCCCTAACATGAGATCGGTAGTGGATAGCGTCTTCTTCTGAAGGCCCAGAATGATAGGGTCACCAGGCTTCACCATTGTCCCCGGCTTAATTACACCCTGGTCATCAAGGATGGCCGTCTGTTCACGCGAATACGCCGTTGGAAAGAACGAGATATACCTGTTCAACCCAAGCAACGTATTTTTATCCGGAGTTAAGTCCTTCCCATATAAGTGCTCAGACGTTAGCTTCTTGGCTGCGGACTCCGATACGACGATGCCGTCGTCACTGCCGTACCCCTTGTATGGGATGTAACCGACGCGAAGATTTCGCCCAATAGCGAGCGTTCCTGCTTTATCTGCAAAGTTCGTCGTCGCGAGAAGATCTCCGGCTTTGACCTTGTCCCCAACCTTGACCTTTACGTTCTTAGCATGGATGAATGTCTGACGGTTAAAAGGAAAGTTCTCGTAGATATCCTGGATGTGTTCTTTGCCCTTAGCATCACGCACTACGATCTGATCGGCATCGACAGTAACGACTTCTCCGTCGAACCGTGCAACGTGTGCTGCGATCTTATGGCCAATCAGGTTCTCGAAACTACGGTCTTCCCCCGGCATCTTTGACTGGACGAGAGGAGCCTCACCATTCACCAACGGAAGCGTTTGAGCGAAGGCCTTCCCTGCCATAAGCAGGCGGTTACCCGATACGCTGTTTACCATAGGTACAAGGTTCGAGGACAGGGCAAACATGCCAGACGCGCTGGGAAGCTCATACTCAACATCCCCACGGGCAGCCGTCTCCATGTGACCCTTGTTCATCACCTTTACGCGTGCGTTACCCTTCGCCATCTCTCCAGGGAAAGCTACGTTACTGAGTGCCATAGTATCGGCGGTAACATGATCCAGCTTTCCCGTCTTGATATTGCGAACCTGGGTGTAGATACTCTTGTTTGGTCCCTTGAAGGCGTTGTAGGCTAAGCGCACGTCGACGCCAATTTTATTGCTCTCGGGTCCTCTGATGGGGTCGATAATCCCGAACTGGCTTGAGTGAACATTGCGTGCTTCCATCGGTACGCTTTGGATGGACGGAATCCCACCCTCGCCCAACGCAATGGCACGTTGTTGTTGATCAAGAAGGTCAACGGGATTGATTTCCTCGAGAGGCAGTGCTCGTGCATCCCCTTGAAGCAAAGCCCGAAGCTGGGGCGTAAAGAATCCTGCCGGCATGCCCTTCAAGGACTTCTTCTTCTCCACCTTCTGCATCAATAGCCGGCGCATGCGTCCAGCATCCTTCTCTACCTTCTCGGAGAGAAAGTCCTCCACCCCATGGAACGTACGGAAACGGATGGAGTCACGATCGTCCGGCTCTTCAGTTCCGCGGTTAATATTCAGGATGCGCTTGGTAGCATCGATAATCGTTGATTTCTCGATCTTGTCATAGGCCGTCCCAAGGGTAGCCTTTGTTACCTCAGAATCAAGCTTCGATGTCTGGAACGCATCGTAAACAGCATGAGCCTTCTCTTGGTCTGACAAATTCCGATCTGGACGCTCCCCCAATACGCGTTCGTAGATGTTATTGAGCGCGCGAGGGTCCTTGACTGCCTTATTAGCAGTGAGGATGTCTGACCCCCAAGACTTCTCAAGCGTGGCATCGTCTACCCCTACGGCTTTCAGCCAAGGATAGAGCGCACGACTTGAGTTCCCAAGCTGCATCTGAAACACACCAGAGGTTGGCTCCATCGTCAGACGGAAGCCCATCCCCGTGCCTGGGATCACGTTGAACTGTGATTCGAGTTCGCCGTTCTCGCGCACGCGATTGTACACGCCAGACTTCAGACGGTACTGGTTAACTACCGCGTACTCGTTTCCTCCTGCAATCATTGTGCCGCGAGGGGTCAAGTATGGAAGGTGAGCAAGCACCTTGTTGGTCTTCTCTACTGTCTTCCCAGAGAGCTTGTCAATCAGCTCTACCCGTCCACGAATAGGAAGGACAAGATCGCGTCCTTCAAGTAGATGCTTCTTTTGGTCTGCTAAAGTGTATCGAGTGTAAGGAATCTCAATGTTCGACAACTTGACGTCATACATCTTCCCTAGAATCAAGGGATTCTTTTCAAATGCCGACTTGACCCGATCAATCACCGCATGTCGGGTGGCTGTCGTATCAGAAAAGTCACGTAGTTGAACTGGTTCAGTCATGGGACTGCGTACCTGCTCCGTTATGCAGAGTCTTCACTAAGCTGACGTGCTAGAGATAACACACGATCCGCAAGGATTGGTGTCGCCCTTTTCTCCTGCAGCTTTGTTTGGCGTGCAAGCCATGTACTGGCTATTAAACCCAAAAACCCTTGTTTTTCAAGGGTTTCAGAGAAGCCACGAACATAGCCATCATATTCGGGGTTACTGGCCATAGTACTGTTGTGGGCCCCCAGTGTAACTATAGGGATTATACTGCGGTTGATACTGTTGCTGTGGCGGGGGGTATCCATACTGATATTGACCAGGTTGTCCACCTCCGCCGAACATCTTGCTCAGACCCCAGATGCCTAGGCCACCGGCCCCAAGAAGGCCTGCCCCCGTGAGCCACGGGTGCTTACCCGCGAGATCACCAAAACCGGCTCCTGCGAGACCTGCCAGTGCAGGCAGCTGAGCTAGCCCGTTCCACGCAGTATCAAGGCCCTTCTGCGCGCCTTCAGGAAGCATGCCCCGGAAGGCATCGCCAATGTTCTCTGCCCCTTGAAAGTTCTTTAGAAGGGGGTATTTCTCGAGCATGTCCTTTTCCGCTTGAGCAGCAGCACCGGATCCAGCTCGCGCTGTTTCAGCATCGATCACCTTACGTACAGACCCGCCAACATCCCCAGATGTCACTGCACCTTTTACGGCGGAAACAACTGGATCTTGCTGGAGATTCTGCCACTTGTTGGTGACTTTGTCTCGAATGCCTTGGTACGCGCCAATTGGCTTATACGCAAGATTTGCCAAAGGGCTTGTCACATTGCGAGACCACCAGCCTTCTTTTGCTAGCTTCTCAAGGCCGGCGTGAAACCCCTCTGCGAACCCTAGGTTAGAAAGGTAGTCGGGCGGATGTTTCATCTTCCCAAACCTCCCCGGTCTCTGGATCAACATACTTCATTGAGAGTTGTGGCTCTTTAAAGACAGAAGGGGGGCGCTTCTCTGGCTTCCACTGAGAGCGACCGTAATTGTATGCTGCGAGAGACCCAGCGCCTAATCCTGCGCCCGCTAGAATTGCTGCGAGATTAGCCGCCCCCTGAAGCGCCCAAGGAGTCATGGACTTAATGCTGACCCCGGTAGTATCCGTTTCACCATCGGCTTCTTTTGCTAATCCCTCTAGCCAAGCATCTGCAAAGACGTCAAGTTCTTGTGTGGTATCAGCTGCGAACTTAGGAATAGCTCCCTCTTCTAGCTTTTTAAGCTTTGCCTTTAGTTTTTCGCGGCGTTCTAGCTGATCCAAACTATTGTAAAGATTGTATGCACCCATCGCCGCCCAGGGTAAGCTAGCCATAAGCGCCATATTTCGGGTAGCTCCACCCAAAAAGGCATCAGGGTCTTTGCCGAAACCAAACTGTAGCAGTTGGTCTGTGACAGTTGCACCCTTTTCGATACTCGCTTCCTTTTCCTTTTTCTTTTTTGGCTTTGTCTTCTTTACATATACACTAAGCTTGCTTGGAGAGCGCAGTTCATCCTCATACCAGCTATTGTTCATGTAGTTGGAGAGGAGCCCACTACCTAAGCCTGCAGCAGAAAGCAGAGCAGCAGAGCGGAGCCAGGGGTTCATATCTGTCACCCCCCCCCAGAACCCACCCATGGACCCTGGTTGGCCCTGTTTCAGAAGACCCTGTAACTCAGTTAGTTCTTGATGTAGGTCGCCCATTTTACCGCGATCCTCAAGTAGCCCTCTTTCGTCCAACTCTTGTCTTCACACAGCAACATCTTCTCGCCGTTTAGGATTTCCGTGGTGAGATCGGCGTACTCGTCCGTGTGGGCGGAGTCTTCCATGTAGAAGACCTTAAAGATAGCTTTCCACTTACACCCTGGGGGAAGTGAAAACATGGAGTTGGTGGTTGGCTCCATGACGCCAGGAAAGTAGTCGGGGTCTGCAGTTGCTGCCGGTGGCGCGGTTTTCGGAAAGGGAGCAGAAACAAATGGGGCTTGAAGCTCATTTTCGCCAAACATTAGTAAGTCCGTCCTCGGGTCTTTTCTTCGAGTTGCTTTTGCTTCTCAAGATCAGTGAAATACTTCTGTACCTCCAGCTGATTCTTAAGCATATCCTCAAAGGGCTTTTCTTGCTCACGACGCATGATATCCCGAGCTTCTGCATCGGATTTAATCCATGCACCACCTAGCCCAAGACCAGCACCTAACCCCGTCCCGCCTGCGAGGGCCCATAAAGGCATTCCAGCCAGAATACCTAGACCTTTGCCGGCAACATCCCACCAACTCCCCGCCTTCTTCTCCATCAGAAGCCCCGGGATATCCCTCTTGTCATACCCCGCTACCGCAAGAGTATCTAGGAACCCATCCTTGAATGCCTGTGTGCTCATTTAGAAGCTCGCTTTGTACGGACTGTACATCTCTTGCTCTGGCGTCCGCCGGAGATCAACGATGCGTGGCTCTAGAGATAGAAGCCGCCCACCATGCTGATATCCAAGGTACCCGCCGAAGCCTAAAGCACCCAAAGAAATGAGTTTTTGAACAAGAGGAGACATCTGGCTCTTGTCCATGTTGTTCATAAATAAATAGTTGTTGAGTCCGGAGAGGGCGACTGCGCCTAACCCCGCACCAAGCAACTTACCTAAGCTGGATTCGCCCGGAGGGGAAATCTTGGGACGTTGCTCAAGCTTCCAAATTAGCCGATTCTTTTCTTCCGATGACAGGTTCGGATCTGAGTGAATCGACTGCATCACCTGTAGGAAAGATCGAAAGTTATCTGCCGGTAGTAGGCTCGGGGCATTCCCGAATGGATCAGTACCAAACTCCCCTGGGCTGAAGTCCCGCATATCAGCTTGATCGTCAAAAGCTGTTTTCTGCAGTGTCTCCGCAAACCCTTTTATGAAGGCCTTCTTTTCAGAAGACTCTACCTTCTCCGGAAGCTTATCCATGTCAGGCGTGTGCTTAGCCCAGCGCTTCGCCACTCGGGGGAGGTTCGAGAACATCCACTTCCTCTGCGAGTCGCTCTGGAATGGCATCTTTCTTCTTCCGACGGGTGCGAGCTACTTTTTCAACTACTACTTTTTCACGAGGCGGGTAACAAGGCAGTGTTCCCAGGTTCCGTTCCCAGTCAAACTCAATGCGAATCCAGCCTTTCTCTAAAAGCTGAATACATTCCGGAGAAGCCAGGTAAGCATGTGAGACGAGTAGCTTGCCTCCTGCAGGAAGGGTTTCGAGTGCTCCGAAGAGACCCGAGTGAACCCCTAGAGCGAACTTGACGCGACTTTCCAGATGATGCCTATGTTCGGTCATTAGCGTGTCCACGTAACCCACGGCTTGCGGTTCTTCTGGAAATACGACATGATGTTCCCCGTGTTGTTCTGAAGTACTAGGTACTCTCGCGTATGCGGATGGAAGTACGCTTCCGTTCCCACGCGTTTATGCGGAACAGGGATCAGCCCTTCACGGGAAGTAGCTAACTCACGCGCGCGCTCCAGATACTCCTTACGGGTGAGCCCCATCTCTACCGCATGCTTCCTTGCATGCTCCCGAGCGTTTTTCATGGATGTCCATTGAGCTTGTTGAAGAGACTTAGCTACGTCTTCTCCTAACGCCTCAGCAGACTTGAGGATTTTGCCTTTATCGAGATGCCACTGACCAGTGAATGCAGGTGCTCGTAGGGCCCCTGAGCTGTGCTGCCCCTGTGCAGTTACTTTGGCGACTCGACCTTTATAGCTCTGTGGGTTGTCCCACATGTCTTGGCGAAGTTCTTCAGTTAGTCCCGTACCAACCCGACCGACAATTTTACCTCGTGGGGTCAGGGAGTACTCAAACCCTCCTGCGTGAGAGCCTTCGAATTTGCCGCTGCCTTCATAGACATCACGCACGTAGACGTCATAGTCTGGACGGAGCTTCAATTTGACGGGCGGGCCATTGCCCTGCAGGTTCCACGCGATAACGCCCTCGGCAGTAGCGGGATGAGTTCCACTCTTGATTTTTTCGAAAAGCTGCTGCTTCTCTTCCGGAGAAATTGCGTAGTCCGGTACCGTGAACATCCGCGGAGTTGCTTTGTCAATCTCCTCGAGCATTTTCAGCTTTTCGGAGTACGGCAAATCACGTACATCACGGCCTTTGTATTTTATCACATCGAAAAGTGCATTGCGAAGCTCCACACCCTCCTCCGTCTGCTTCTGCAGGGAGTTAGCTGTAGTGGCGTTTAAGATGCCTGAGAGCTGATGCGCGGGAACTACTCGGCCGGTTTCTCGATTGATTCCGTAAAGCTCTCCTCGGACGATTGTTCCTTCAAGCTCTTTGGGGGTCTGCAGTTCATCAACACCTGGAATCTTGAATGTGTGATTAATAAGCCGATCAGAGCGAGCGCTTGGCCGATACGAAAATACCTGCGGATGGCGTACTTTAGATAGAGGATCTTTCTTAGGAAACTCAGTAATAGTATGAGCGCCGTCAATCTTAGCGCTGAGGAGATATTCAGGAGAGAGAAAGTTGGAGAGTTGGTCAGGCTTAGCGTCTTTATACGTGGGTTTTTCACTAGGAATCTCCCATTTCTTCTCGCGCGTTGGCGTGATGTTATACAACAGCCAATCTTCCGGCTTGCCGAAGTTCTTTGGACGAAAGAGCATGAACTCCTCCGGATCCTTTTTATTCGTCAAAACGAAGCGCATTTTATCTGGTTTAGATTCGAGGATCCGGACATTGCCAGAGTCGGCGATCGAAACCGTTCCTTTCCCATACCCCTCGAGGATTGGACCTTTGAAGGTCATGTACTCAGGGGTATGTGTAGGTTGTACCACTGCAAGATGCTTCTTGCCAGGCTCGGGGAGTCCCTTACGTACGGCCCACGAATACGCGTGCTCACCATCAGATAGACGCAGGTCGAAGTGCTTCCCCGCCCGCTCTGCTTCGTGCTGATGCAGAGTGAAGTCCCAAGTGGAAGGCCCCTCGAGAATTGGGAGAGGCTTCTTGGAGCGGGACGTAGGAATGCCTGGAGCGAATTCTTCAGCGAGAGCAGAGAGCTTGGTGAGGTCCAGCTGGGCACGGCGAGGAGAAGCTTCAGCACTCTTCCCCTCCTCACTAATCATCTCTAACTCATCCCCGACCTCTACCGGGATCCTGTCTAGTGTTCCTGCGGTCATCTCCAAGACATACGCAGCGCCTGGACAAGCTGCATTCTTGGTCCCTGCCAAGAGGAGCTCCTCAACCCCCACGACGGCCATGTCCTCATCGAGGAACAGAACGTCTAAGGGGAAGATCATGCCAATCATGTGGATCGAGTCCACTCCAGGCATAAGGAGACCAAAGCCTTCAGGTGGTGGCTCACGTTCGAGCATCCCCTGAGTCTTCTCCTCTTTCGTTAGGGCAAGCTCAAGCTCAGTCACGAGCATCTGTCCACTAGGAAGATGTCGGATTCCTGAACTTGGAACAGCGGCGTTCTTAGACAACAACCCCAACATCACTGTCGGGGTTGCTTTAAGATGCCCTAGTAGTGCGTCTATCGCATCCATTGACTGTGGCTACAGTTGTTCCATTAAAGTCTTGATGCGCGCCGCGAGTACCATTGGGTCAGTCGTCGCCGTCCAACACCGAAACTGCTTTGCAAAGCGAATCAGCTCTGCAAGACCCTCCTGCATCTCGAAGATAGTCGCCCCTTTTGCGTCAAGCTTGATGAGCAGTTCTTCTTGTGCTGCATCTTTCTCTGCAGCTAGCTTCGCCGCAGCCTTCTGTGCAAGATATGCGTAGTCAACCTTGTCGTCCTTACCAGGGACAAAGGCTCCGCCATCCCAAACCTCTCCGGGTTGAGGTTCACCCGTTACTGCTTCATACCCTTCGGGGGCAAGCTCCGACAGGTCAGCGTCATCCGTACACTCTACGCGATTGACGACAACGCCTGTTGCACTGTCCACAATTATCGCAATCATTAGCCGAAACTCCTTATGCGGCACTCGCCGCGAGCACCAGAGGTGCCTGCGCCCCCGATTGTCGTTCCACCCCCACCACCACCACCTCCACCCCCAGGGATTGCCCCCGCGCCACCCGCTCCACCGGTTCCACCTGAGTTACCTCCACCGCCACCGCCTCCGGATCCGCTTCGATTGTTGTTTCCGACTGTCCCAGCAGACCCTGCTCCACCTGCGATAGCCCCACCCGCACCCCCTGCACCACCACTCACTCCCGCCACTCCACCCACTACACCAGCATGTTGTGTGTTGTCAGCCTCGACGACGCCCCCTGCTCCACCTCCAGCCCCCCCGCGGAGAGAAGCACCACCGCCACCGCTTGCTCCGACGAGTGATGGTACACCTCCACCTGCTCCGCCTCCATTCCCCGCATTCTTTCCACCAAAGGCAGCGAGACATCCTGCGCCACCCTCAGTCCCACCTTCACCTGCCGTCCCAGTATTAGGGGTACCTCCACTACTTGCTCCTGCAGTTCCTACTGTACCCGCGGATAGCTGTCCCCCACCACCACCGCCCGACCGTGCAGTAGCGGTTGACCCGTTGACACCACCGCCTCCACCGAATGCAGAGAGGTGAGACCCGAAGGAGGTAGTTCCTCCTGCCGACCCCACGGTACCGTCTGCTGAAGAGCCGCCAGCACCACCAGCGCCACCTGCCCCGATCGTCACCGCTTCCGTAGCTGCAAAGTCCGCGGCAAGCATTCGGACGTGGTGACGTGCTCCACCACCGCCTCCGCCTCCCGCCTGTCGAGTTGATGCTGCTGCACCTCCTCGCGCGCCTCCTCCACCTCCGCCCGCGCCCACGAGATCAATATCTACCTCTCGTGCCCAAGGGTGCTTAGTCCAAGTCCCCCCCGCGGTAAACAGCCGTGTATCCACAAGCTGTTGCTGAAGCGCTAGAGAAAGGAACACAGCTCCGGTACAGAAGATAATCCGTTCAACACCAGCCTGTTGGCTTACCGTCGTAAAACTATCCAGCGTTTCGGCACCGCTAGGATCGTGTGTGATTACTCCCGTACTCGTGTTCTTAGCAATAAACCAAAAGCCAGAACCAAGTGTTGCAGCGGCGGTGTAGCTAAGAGTGAAAGTTCCAGAGAGCAGGAGGATCTTACCAAGATCTCCGATGACCACCGTATCGGCCCCCGCGATCGACCGTTGATGCAGTCGATTCAAAGCGAGGGCCGTGTCGATGCCTGTAAGCATCCCCGCCAAGGTTGCGGAGCCCGGAGTGAAGTTTGTCGGAGGCGCGATTGCAACAGCTAGTCCTGCGCCAGCAACTGGGTCCGCTCCAGCAGCGGCATGCGTTGCAGCGTGGGCGGCAACAGGAAGTGCCGATAATGCGACCTTCTTCTTTGCGTTCGCTGCTGCGCTGTCCTCGATCAGCAGGATGTCGGCTGCGACAGGCGTTGCCTTCAGCGTAACCGCTGCGATCTCGCCCGCAACGGTGCTGTGGATCGCAGTACTGTCGCGTCCGGCTAAGGACGTTGTCTTCAGCTTCAAAGGTGTGACAGCCCGCACGTCATCAGTGCCTGTGTTCGTTTCAGCTTGCGTCGCGAGCTCGACCTTACCTGCAACCGTCTCGGAAGACGCGATGACGGTTGGGTTTGGGTATGTACCCGACAGATCTCCTCCGGCGGGTCCCGAGGGGGCGCCACTTGGCAAAGTCCCGATCGTAATGCGTTTCTTTGCGTTCGCTGCTGCGCTGTCCTCAACTAAGAGGATGTCTGCTCCGACAGGAGCTGCTTTCAAAGCGATAGCAGCGAACTCACCTGAGATCGCCTTATGGATTGTTGATGTGTCAACCAATCCTCTTGCTGCGGCCTCTGCATCGAGCTCTCCCTGAGTAACCCCGGAAGCAGCCCCCGTACCAAAGGTTACCGAAATGGTTGCCGCTGTCTCTAGTGCCAGGAGAGCAGAATCGAGAGAGAAAAGGGTATCGGGAAGATTGACAACGGTATCCCCAGGCTGCCCATTGGGGGCTAGCCGGATACCCGCTCCAAGCGTTGGAACCCCTAGGACATGTCGATATTTAGCGACCGAGCCGATGAATACTTCGACTGCTGTTAGGTTAGTAATGTCCATCTAAACCTTCCTATTGACTCTTAGAGCAACTCTTGCCAAGAGAACGCCCCGATAGCAGTGACCGGAGAAGTTAAGGAGTAGACACCTAGAACATAAGTGTCCGAAACCCCTGCAATGTCCGCGCCTAGAGGCAAGATATCGCTTAGGTTCATGATGATCTCCCTACTCACGGATGAAGAGTACGCTCCCCACATAGGAATGCCACCGGTAATTACATTAACAGCGACACCAATCGCAACTTCTGCACAACTTGCTGGTTGAGCACCATACACGAATGCAGCAGCGACTGCAGGGTTTCGATACAGACGTACTCCGAAGTTATCTGGGGATAGGCCTGTCACGCTGATAATGTGTGGCTTAAGGACAGCATCCAGATGGGTAGTCTTCAGGCGTATACCAATAAGTGCCAAGACAACCCCTGGTGCCCCTGTTGTGAGAGAGGCAGTACCTTGATCAGCCGTACGAAGGACTGTTGGGGCTTCTTGTGACCCATCTGTGTAGATAGCGCAACTAATTTGATCGAGGACTCCCGCTCCTGCCCCACTTTGGTAAAGCGAGTAGCCCAAGGGGAGATTCGGTGTAGAGGTGTACACCGTGGTTATGCCTGTCTCGTTGGCGTGATTGAACTTATGGCAATAAATGATCTTGCCATCCACCATAAAGCCAACGCGCACCCTACCTGCTCCAAGCCACTCATAATCAATCACAAGGATTTGTGCAAGGGATAGGTCAAGGGTAATCCCTGAGAGACCAGTCCCATCGAGTGGATCAATGTTCCACGAAGCCTGAGCGACGCTCTCTGTGATTGCTGCGCCTTTAGCAATCTTCCACGTCTTCGCTGCGGCTGTAACTTCGAAGAAGATACCGTTCTGGGGGACGGAGTTTGCAACGTTCGAAGTATGGAACAGTCCGATTCTCTGTCGTACGTTCGCTGATGGGGGGGCTAGGAAAGACATCGTCGTGACTTGCGAACGTCCAGGCTGGTAGTTAAACCGCATGAACGTCTGCCGAATGACACTGTCCCCACTTGCAGCTGTAGTCAGCCGCAGACGAGCATCTGCAGTTGAGTGTGCCGCTAGCCCACCAGCAAAGAGCACCTGGCTCCAATGGGTTCCACTACCGTCCCACACAAGTTTCGAATGGAAAATGGCTTGAAGTGGCGACGTACGTAGCCGTCCCACTGCGTCTGAAGACGGTGAGTCCGCATATCTGACGGTGGGTTCGCCTTCGACACTAACCGGAAGGGGGCTATTCGGAAAAAGTCCAGTAGGCATTATGGGGTATACTCCGCGTAATTAGCTACCCATTCTGGTTCCGTTGTAGCAACAGCACCCGTAAGCGCGATACGAAGGACCTTTGCTGCGGTACCCAAAACGATTGGATCAGAATGGATAAAAGAGTCGTCTACTGGAACGGTAACCCGGAACATGCGTCTCTCATTGACGCCATCAAAGAAACTCAAGAGCATTGTCACGGGAGCTGTATCGCGGTTATGGAAGACGAACCCGCGAACTACCCGCTGACCTGCACCGGGGCCTACGAGGACAGTTACTGTTGCAGCTCCAGAGGTAGCCCCTGCGGCTGTAGCAAACACGATAGCCATTTTATGCGCCTCCGAGGAACCACGAGATCATCAGCATGTCGGGTTGAAAGGCGTCCCCGATGGCAGCAATGACGTCGGCGATGGGAACGTGTGAGAAGTCCAACTCCCCTGCCGCATTGGTTTTCAATGCCATGTTTTCAGCAGGAACGGTGCCCGCTGTCTTGCGGGCTCCGCTCTGGCTAAGTAGCGCGTGTACTAGTGCGTGGGACATAGCTATCGGTTCCTGAGCATTTTACGAATCTCTGCTCGAAGTTTGTCCTTATACTCGGGGCGTACCTTTGTAGGGTCTTTGAACTCGCTTGCGAGATACTCGCGAAGTTCTTTTTCAACCTCTGGTTCAGCTTCAGTGACTCGTGGGTCAGGCCCTGTGGGCTTTTGTTCCTCGTCGTCTTCAAAGAAGGCCCCGACATCCTGTGACTTTTCTACGGGCTTAGCCTTTGGAGGACCGCCCCCAAGGCGCTCAACACGTTTCCGATCTGCCTCAGCCTCTTGTGCAGCGACAGCATCCGTTACTTTTTTATTTTGTGAATACCATTGCCTTTCTAAGTCAACCCTCCGATTGTCCGCCTCTTCCACCTCCCCCATCGGTACGCCAGCTTTAGTGTCTTCCTTAGCGCGTCTACTCATTTCTTCAACGAAACCTTGAATAAACGGTGGACGTAGAAGTTCATCTTCTCGATATTGCGAACCGAGCTGCTGAGCATCTAACATCTTAGCAAGGCGTACGTCTCCGGCTGCAAGGGCCAAATCACGATAACCCTTTAGCAGATCCCGAGACTTCCCTTGCTCTTCGCGATATCGCGCTGCTTCTCGCGAAGTTTCTGCTGTGCGATAGGTATCTCGTGAAACAATATCCGCCGCGTCTTGTTCGAGCTTGCGACGTTCATCCGTAGAGAAGTCTTCAGTGCGTGGGAATCTACCTGCAGGAAGGGGTGTAGATGATCGCCCCCGGCCCAGAGTGCGTACGGCCCCTAAGCGCTCTTGATCGTTAGGTTCGCGTGTCTTTGCTTTGGCGATAATCTCGTCCATCGCACGTGCGAACGTAGGATCAGCAATTCCCTTACGTTGTGCCTCTAGAGCAGTCAACAGCGCCGGTAGCTTGTTCTTAGCTTGTTCTTGTCGATCATACTCATAGTTCTTTACCAGTTCTGCCAGGAACTCATCCCGCAACTTCTGGGGCATCCCTGCAAAATTCCCCGTTCCTTCGATGATCTCTTTCTTCCGAGGCCCCCAATACTCTGTCTTATCAGGAATTACCTTGACTCCTTCCTGGAGTTTTTGTACGCGTGCCAGCTCAGCGAGTTCGTCTGCTCGCGCCTTATCCCCCACATTTTTCCGCTCAATGCGGTCTGCGGCGTCCGTCTTAGCCCCCTGCACAAACCCCTTGTAGCCCTTATCCATCAGCGCAGCACCACCACCGAGAGCGCCTGCTCCTAGCCCCCAGGCCATCGGGTTCTCGCTACCTAGCATACGTGCAGCCCCGTACCCTCCGAGGCCTGAGAGGCCACCAGCGGCCAGCGTTGCTGATGCTGTGTCCATGGTATCGTACTTCTGTTTGAGAGCACTTAGACCACTTCCGAGGTAGTCCTTGGCTCCACCAAGAGCGCCCATGATTGAGTCGCGTGCACTACCAAACAGCTCCCCGATATCCGCTTGCTTGGTAATGCCGCGAGCACGACAAGCCTCGTAAAACCCTGCAGTGAAAGGCGTCGGAATCATTGCGCTTCTCTTCTCTACGAAAGGACCAAGTCCATATTCCAAACCACGTTCTGCTGCAAGCCCAAGACCAGCGCCTAGTGCGCCTCCACCTAACCCCCAGAGCCACGGACGCTTAGCTCCTAAGAGCATCGCCCCGCTAGCACCAAGAGCACCCCCGGCAAGCCCAGGATACAGCATTGCATCCATAGGGCTAAGGTCGACAAACGGCCGGGCCAGTCCTTGGAGGCGGGCTTTGGTTTCGGCAAGTCGTTTTGCGTATTCTTCGGGAGAGTCATACAGCTTTTGAGCTTTAAGTCTGGGGATAGCTTCTGGATCAATGGGGATTGAAAACTTCTGCAGAAGGTTCAGTTCATGCGCATTTGGATTTCGCCCCAGTGACTTAATGTACTCTCGCAGTTGCTTTGCCCGATATTCTCGATCCCTAATCGGCATCTTTCTTAAAATCTCGGGGGTAAGACTGTAGCGATCGTACTCGCTTTCACCAACAGGCATTTCTTGTGCTTGCTTCCGCATGGCTATCTCGTTCTCAGCAGGGACTTCAGCTGTTGATTTACCCGATCCTTGTCTTCAGCTAGCATCGTTAGATACTCATCAATCCCACCAGGACGTTCTGAGCCAAACATGCTACCAATGAAGCCGGGCTCAGGAAGGATTGAGCGGTACTGCTCTACGTTGACGTTGCGTTGGTCTTCGGGCAATGCGGCATGACTCTTGTAACGGATGCCACGACCGATGACCTGCTCGAGCTTCTCTTTGTTCCAGTGGGGGTCTAGCAGTTGAATCTGCCGTGTTCCCTTCAAGTCTAGTCCTTCGCCACCTGCGCTGGAAACAAGAAGGGCCCGCAGAATATTATCATTATATTCCCGGACCAGTTTATCCCGTTCCTTCTTCGTTTGCTGTCCCGTAATACGCCCGTAGGGGATCTTGTCGCGTTGGAGCAAAGCCTCATAGGGGGCAACCCCAGCATCTAGGAAGTTGGAGTAGATGAGGGCTTTGTGTGCAGGGTTAGCCGAAAGACTGTCTTTGAAGCGTTGGAACGCAGTTTGGATCTTGGGGGAAAGTTCAGCGGCTTGTGCGGGGGTGAGACTCTCGTCAAAACCACCCGGGCTTACCGAGATTTGCCGTCCACCTGTCAAGAAGGCATTGAGATTCTTGAGCTCAGAGCGTGACGGAGGAAGGTTCTGCTTAATCTTGTATTGAACCCATGCCGGGGCTTGTCCTAGGACAGCATTATACAGGTCGAGCTGTTTGCCTCCGAGAGGAACATCAATGGTTTCGTCTTTCCGCGTGGGAAAGTCGGTTTGTTCGTTCTCGTGGTAATCAACCCACTGTTCAAGTGTACGCTTGAGCTTCTCCTGATTGACGAGCGTGCTTTTAGCCCCTGGGCGAATCCCTCGGATGTTGGATGCCCACCACCCCGGATTGATCTCTTCCCGATCCATATACCCAGCTTCAAAGTCAGCTAGGTTGTCTGGCAGAAGCTTTTGTCCTGCGGCAAGGTTGACGAGGTTGCCAAGGTCAGCTGGGTTGTTATAGAGCGGAGTTCCCGTAAGGAACAACTTCTTAAGAGCCGGGGACCGCTTGATGATTTGCTGTGATTTGGTCCCAGGAGTACGGAGGCGGTGCGCTTCGTCTACGATCAACATGTCCCCTAGAGGAATCTCCCCCGATACAGCTGCGCGCTGCAAGGAAGAGATATCGTAGTCAGCCCGGGGCTTTTCTACGTGTTTTGCAATCTCCTTCAGGTAGTTACTCTGAAGAGAAGCTGGAACGACTACCGAAGTGTCCAGCCCTAGGGCTTCTGCTGCTGCGATACTGCTGAGTGTCTTTCCTGAACCAAGCCCGTGGGCAACCACGAGGCCTGGCTGCTTGAGGATGCGGTCAACTACTCGCTTCTGATGAGGCTTGAGCTGGGAGATGATCCGTGCTTGCTTAAGGAGTTCCTCGGTGAAGCCATCTTGATATGCCCTATCGGTTCTCATTGAAGTATTCACGAGCCCCATGTCGGATTGCCCCTCGACCTGCGCCTCGGGCTAATGCTTTAACAAGGAGTGCGGTGAGCAGCAGACCACCCCATCCCAATACCCTTCCAGGGAATGCCACTTGTCGGCTCTTCGGGAAGGAGGCCTTCATCATCTAGTTGAAGACCCGTCTGGGCCTGTAAAGCGAGGCGAGCCTTCTCATCTCTTTGCTTTTGAGTTAGCTGGGCCACCTTCACGAGAGTCTCGTTGAAAGCCTCTTGGAAAGCTTGGTGGTCCATGTTTTACACACCCCCGTTAGCTAGAAGCTTTGCCTGACGGTTCTTCTCGCGAGTATGCCGGGCTTTCTCCCGCCAACGTTTATGCATCCCTTGTGGGCCTGTGCCCATGGCATCGTCTGCCCAATAGCCGAGGGCAGCCCCAAGGAGTCCTCCGGGTACGGAACCTGCGGCCGGATCGAGCCCTTGCCCGGAAGCTAGTACTCCGCCCCCGAAGCTTCCTCCGAGAGCACCTAGAGCAGTACCCACAGGAAACATCCGGGGCAAGCATCTTCATGTTGCTCCAGACGCCGGCAGCCTTTACGAGAGCCTCAGGTTCGACACCGTAAGCTACGGCGGCTTCCGAGAAGCCCTCCCAGAAAGGGTGGGAGTTCGTGTCTTGTCCGTAGGGTAACATTAGTTGTTACTAGCGACCGTAAAGTGCTTTAAGCACAGCGTTTTCCTCAGGGTCTTGACCTTGGAATCCAGATGGGGTTGTAAAGTCTTCCCCTTCGGCACGTCCTACGGGAAAGCCTTCTAGTTCTGGGTCGGGGGCTTCGCTGTGTTGTCCTCGGGCCATCTCTGCATCCACCGTAGCCTTAAGGGGGTCGGGAACTCTTTCGTCACCCCCACCACCACCCAGCAATGCTATGATCTCGGGCGACAGGCCACCGAGTCCGCCTAGTGCTGCCCCGCCGAGACCAGCCTTCCATGGGCTCTTCATCCCCATGAGCTTGCCTCCGCCGTAGCCGGCTAGACCACCGACGCCTGCTCCGATGCCCGCACGGGCGCCGGGAGACAGGCTTCCGGCTGCGTCCATGACATCCTGCATGCTGAGGGCTTGCTTCCAGAGCGCACCTACCTCAGCTTGCTTGGTGATGCCCCGACGCATGCACTGCTCGGCGAAACCTTCGAACACACCTTGTGGAATCATCGATCATTCTCCGGGTTATCGGCACGTTACGCCGTAAGCAGGCTTGATGCCTGGGACTTGGTCCAGCTTCGAGCCCTGTGCAAGCTGCTGGTCGAGAAGTAACTTGTAGACCTTGGTCAACTCAGTGTGCTTCTCATTGAGGGTCTTCAGCTGTGCATAGAGATCATCGAACTCGCGACGCTTCTCATCAGCCAGGAAGCGGATAGCCCCTGTGTTGGCATTGAGTTGTTCGGCAGACGTTGGAAGGATTTGCTTCAGGGCGTATACCTCTTTCACAAGGTTGCCCACGGGGTACGTCTTCTGAGTTGCAACGACATCACGAAGGTAATCAAGGAGTTGACCTGCGTCCTTCTCCTTGAACTCCACCATGAGGTAGTGGATCAGGTCTTCAACCTGCATCTTCTCGATGGCTTTGCCTCTGCGAGCCGACACACGGCGCACCAGAGACATCAGCATCCAGATTCCCGCACGTACTACAAACAGAGCCGATGCAGAGATACCCACGGCCTGGAGACCAAGCTCAAGCTGGGGGTACGCTGCCACGAACTCTCCGAAGAACTCGAGCATGGCATAAGCCTCCACGGCAATACGAAAGGCGACCTTCCCATGAGGGTCGTCAAGAAGATCTGGTTTGACTGTTTTAAACGCTAAATCGCGTACTGATCGGTCGTCCCGACATTTGTCCGGTTCGGGTCCCCAGGAAGGCCATAGGCGTCTCGCTCGATTACCTTGGTCGATGCCGTCTGCCATGGTTGTTTCCCCTTATCCCGCGAGATCTCTTCAGCATCTTCGATAGTCTTATCTAATGCCGGCTCCGGGGGTGGAGCAAGCGCGATCTTTAACATGTCAAGCATCACATCGTCGTTAGTGATACCCATATCATAACACTGTTTGACGAATGCAGTTAAATACTGGTGCTTCTTTGTGCGGTTCACTTGGCAACTCCTCCTGCAGCCCCGTTCTTTGCTGCGGTTGAGAGAGCACTTTCCGCCTTGCGCAAGTCATAGCCTGCGGAAGGATCTGTGAAGTACTTGCTGAGCCCAGCTAGGGCGGGTTGTCCGAAGCGCTCTCCTAGGTAGCCTAAGCCACCTGCGCCGACCATCGCTCCTAGCCACGGTGCATTAAACAGCTTCTTCCCTAGCATCCCACCAAGCATACCTCCGAGGCCTACTCCTGCACCCATTCCTGTGAAGCGCTTGGGGAGGTCAACGATGCCTGTATCAAAGAAGTCACGTACACTGGCCATCTCAAGGGGCCGCTTACGGAAGTGGTCGGTACCTTCTAGGGGGTTGACAGCAAGAGCTTGCTTGGTCATCGGGGAGAAGTCCCCGGAAATCTCTGCAATCGCCATTGTCCATGCGATGCGGTCAGGGTTAATAACCCCCCACGCGGCACATTTCTCAATGAACCCTAAACGAGCGGCGTGGAGGGAAATGTCACTCATGCTCGCGGCCTTAGTAGGCACCCTGCATCTGGTAGTACTGAGCCATCGCTGGATCCATCATCATTGAGGGGTCCATACCTGGGTCTTGAATACCGTACATGGATAGGTCCGGATAGGATTGCATCACCTCCTCAGGAGGTTGTACGAGGCCGCCATCCGGGCTTTGGCCTCCAAGAAGACCGAGGCGATGGGCCCCATAAAGCCCTGCCCCTGTGAGTCCAGCACCAGCGAGCGCGCTACCGCCCATGGCTGTCATGGGGTTTTCCTGCGCGTATCCTCGCAAGGCATCCATTGCTTGGCTCCACATCCCCTCCTGTGCTTGCTTGTTAAGACCAGCATGGTCGAGAAGCGCGAAGAAGCCATCTCGATATCCTCGAGCCTCAGCTGTCTTGCGCATAAACTGCGTGTCTTGCATCTTGTCTACCCCTTGTGTAGAAGACTTCTCATCCTTGGGGGACTGCTTTGCAATCTTTTTGTAGTCATAGTCAGCATCACGAGATGCAGGCATCTGCAGTGAAGCTGCTAGCTTAAGTAGTTGTTCCCGCATGGGGCTTACCTTTAGACCTTGGTGTCTGGTACGAGCTGATCGATGAACACGATGTCTAGCTTGTTGGGCGCTTTAGGACGAAGTTCTTTCTTAGTCCCAGCAAACTCTTGTGCCTTCATCCACGGCTTGTACTGCAAGTATATAGTACGCCACTGTTGGTGCTGACGGGGGTCACGCTTGCAAAGCGTGCAGACTAGCGTGGAGGTCATCCAATTCTCGATGACGACACCATGATCGAAGGTTCCCCGGAATCCTACGGTATGTCGTCCGAATAGTGTGCCGCATACGCCACACGGTTGAAGATCATCTTCATGGACCACGTGAGTTCCCCTATGTAAGAAGGACGGGGAGGTGCGTTTTACAAGAGGGTTTACCTGTTATGAGCTAAAAGCATCTTTCTGCGTAGTTCCTGTTGTTCCTTGAGTGCCTTCATGGCTCTCTCGCGTTCGATGAGTTGATCTCCCAGATCTGCTAGCTGAGGGAGTTGTCCTGTGAGTGCTGGGGCGGCGAAGCTCAGGGCAAACCCCAGAGGACCGTTCCCGTACATATTCTGCATCTTGTGCTGAGACAGCTCGTATGCTGCGCGCTTCACGAAGGACTCTGAACAGCCTACAGCCTGTAGTGCTCCGCAGAACCCCTCTAGATACGCTTGATCCTCCATCTTGATTAGCCGAAGTAGACCAGGGTGCCACTGAAGGCGTCAGAGCCCAAGTCTACCACGAAGGCCGTGAGGTCCGAGTGCTTGATGCTGGGGGAAGTGAGAACAGTCCCGAGGTCATCTACAAGCTGAATCAGAGGGTAAGCTCCGATGTCATGCGCTACGGTAACTTTCCCAACCACATTGTCAAGAACCACACGGTAGATCTTGCCTTCCTTAGGAGGAACCTTATCAACATGCAGCATACCTGACACAGAAATGTGACCGTCACCCAATGCAGATAGCACCGAGGGGTGCCGACGCTGTGACTCAGGCAGATGCATGGAAGCACCTGGGGCTAAGCGTACGCCTACCTTCGAGACAGCTGGGAGAGGAAGGAAGACTTCGCGATCTAGTCGAAGATTCGTTACGTGCACGAGAAAACGCCTCAGTAGAGTTCTTTAGTAGTTTACAATATTGAGTTGCTGTTTACCGCCACATCGGACCAGAGGGGCGACCTTGTGGAGTAAGGGAATATGGTCCTACATCTCCTTCGGTTGGTGGGTTGACGAGCAAGGAAGGGCGGAACGGCATACTGTTCTGCTGCTGAAACACGGAAGGGGTAAGCATGCGTGCGGGAGGCCGCTCGTTCATCGGTACGTCGGTGTTCCCGAAGGACATCTGTGACTTCTCAAGAGGAGAAGCTGGCTGCATGCTCTGACGGGTCATGAATGGGCCTAGGGACATGCCAGGGTCCATGCTGGGGTTCTGAGAAGAAGGCTGGAACATGCCAGGGTCTTGGCTTTGGGGCATCCCCATATCTGCTTCCCACTGCTTACGTGCGAAGCTCCCTGCAGGATCGTCTTCGCCCCTCCGATACTCCATCGTTTGCATCCCACCTGCACTTCTAGGCTTCCGCCCTTGGGCCAGCATTTTTCGAAGCTCTGCCATCCACCCCTGTTGCTGTCCAAGGGGGAGTTGTCCGGCTCCACGCATAGGCGCAGGAAGATTAGCTGGACTGGCTTGAGCAGAGGGTGCCTGGGGTGCGCCTTGGGCTAACTTGAGCATAGCCCGATACAGGGACGATTGCTTCCGCATCTGTGGAGCTTGGGCGACGCTCGAGGGTGCTGCGGCAACCGTTGCTGGAGCTCGTGCGGGTGCTTGCTCTTGCACACCTTTTTGTCCCCAAGGTGTTGCGTTTTCACGCATCTGGCCCCACATCTTTTGATTCTCTGCTTCTTGTGATGACATCTGTTGCTGGGCCTGCGTAGCTTGCTGAGAGCCTGGGGCGTATTCCTGACGCTGTCCTTGTGGCGTGTACTCAACCATTGAAGGTTGAATCTTCGGGTTTACTTTAGCAAACTCAGCCATCCGCTTAGGATCATGCTGGTTCATGAGGATATATGCTTGTTCGTCTTCAGAAAGCCCAGGCTGACGTGCTGTTTGTGACCAGTCCTGCTTGTATCGGGGCTGTTGCGCAACCTGCTGCTGGTATTGCTGGGAAACCGCTTCTTGGGTACCGGGGGCTGCCTGTCCTTGAATAGGTTTGGCAAGATTGGGGTCTTCCTTAGTCAACCCTGTCATCAAGGCGGCACCCTGATATGTAGCTGGATCTGCTGCGATGCTACCAACTTGTGCGATAGCACCTAAAGGCTTGTCCATATACGGATCGGTTTGGGCCCACCACTTATCCACCCCTGTTTTGCCTCGTCCAGCTGCTGCAGACTGTTCTGTTAGACGGCCAAGATAAGGATTCTTGGTGTCGTTAAACAGTGCATGTGCTGCGCCTACCGCAAGGTTCTGCCGAGGATCCTCATTACGGGGATCAATCTCGTTGAACATGTTGTAGGCAGTTATTCCTGCAGTAACTGGTGCGAATGCTTTGCTTCCGGCGCTCCATACAGGTGCAGCTTGCGCAAGAAGAGGTGCGGCCACACGGCCTACTGCAGCAGAAGCTCGAGGAGCTAACTGCTGAACCCCCTGCAATACCCTTTGTCCCGTACTAACCCCCCCAGGGGTAGCCCGAGCAAGAGGTGCTGCACCTCTCACTAGGCCTTTCGCCCCTTGGTACATTTTCTTTCCCTTCTGGACAGCCTTGTTTGCAGCTTCTGCGCGGTCCCAAACGTCTAAGGCGTCCCCCCCTGCAGCCATTGCATTCGAATCAAACTCCGACTCCTGATCCTGTACTGGAGGGACGGCCCTGAGTTGAGCTAGCTTGAGAAGCTGAAGGATATCGAAGGGTGTCATGGCGTTAGCGGAACATTAGGGGTTGTTGTGGTGACGGCTGCTGAGCTACTTGTTGCTGTTGGGGTGCACCCCGACCGCGTTGAAGCATTTGTTCAACAGCCCGCGGATCGTATTGCTTTCCGGTTTCCCATGGAGGAAGTGGATCGGGCCCTTCTTGGGAAATACGCATCTGCTGCAAATCATTCCAGTGAGAAAGGTCTTCGTTAGTGTATGTCCCGCGGGCCATACGATCATTGTAGTTATTCTCGTCATAGTTCAGGTCTTGCTCGAAGGTGTACTCCCCCCGAGGGGCAGGTCTTTTCCAGTACTCCTGCTGTGCTTGAGTAGGTCCGGACGCGGTATCTGCAATCCTCGTACTCGCGGCATCTATCCCCGTTGACACAGTCTGTGGAATATTTGCTATATTTCCTACCATGCCTAGAACGTCGCCGGAATTATAAGCCTGTTGAAACTCTCGTATATCTCTACGTGCATTTGGATTTACACCGGTTCGACCAGTAGCAGCCTGGTGAAAACCTAAACCCATATGTTTGGACGGATCGGTGGCCATTTGCAGCTGACCCCCACGTCCCCGCTGTACGGGCATATTGGCGACTGCTGCATCAACTCCTGCCATAACCGGTATAGATAATACTTTTCCCAGTCCTTTACCTGCCATCCACATGCCACGTCCGAGCGTGGGCAAACCTGCCCGGACAAGAGGAGGCGCAGCAGCTCGAGCGGTTTGCGCAGCAGCTGCCCCAAGCCGTCCCAGGGGAGGTACTACTTTAGCAACCCAAGGAGCTGCTTTTGCAGCTACTCCCGCCAACATTTTTCCCGTTTTTGCCTCATGCAGAGCGTGTTGTACCTCCCCTGCTGCCTCAGGTATTTGAGCGAATAAGTTAGGTTCTTCGGCCGGCATACCAGGAGGCACAACCTGAGCCAACTTCACCAAGGCCCGCAGCAGTAGCGCGCGGTCGAACTCTTTAGCCATTACATTACTCCTGCAGGTTGTCCGGGAGGCTGTAAGCCTCCACCAGTTACGCCACCTTGACCAGCGGCGAAGAGCCCTTGCTGCATTGCGTCTCGCCCCGCTTGGCTATTTGCTTGGCCCCGGAAGCGGTCCATGTACATCTTCACAAGGGCATACATGGACTCATCCTGTTGGGCAATCATCTGCATCTGACTACGTCGCTGTCCATCGTCTGGGATGGACAAGAGCTGTTGCGCGGTTTGCTGTGCTTGAGTCTGCAGGTCGAAGATAGTGCCGCTTCCTGCCCCGCCTTGAGCACCTTGTGCTTGGGCCTGGGAAGTAGCCTCTTCTTGAGCCTTGGTTTGAATCTCTTGAGCGATCTGTTGCTCCTCGATCCGCTTCTTGAGCTCATCCTTGAAGTCGAGACCCCACTGGGACAACATGGTGCCCGAAGAGATCTGCTGTGCAGCGGAGAGCTGCATGATGACCTGACGCTTCTCAATGTCATCTGCCAGAGTGACCGGCGTGAAGTCAACCTCTTGATCTTCCCAGTCAAAGTACTGGGCTGAGCGATCGGCTATCCATTGAAGGAGGTCATCATTGCTTTCATGAAGGTCACGCCACATGTTCTCGAACAGACGGAGTGCTGCAGGCATTGCTTGAATAGACAGGGTGCCATAAAACAGCTCTGCGGGGTATCCAAGTGCGTTAAGAATCTCTTCGTTAGTCTGTTTGATGAGAGGAGAAGTATCTAAAGACTTGCCTTCGGCTCCCATTGCTTCGTATCCGACAGGAATCGGGGAGACCTGAACATGGGCAGGGTCCCGACGATGCAGCTTAACCATTTCTTGCATCTTGTTGAGGAAGGTCCCCATTGCGATGAAGTGAGTCGGATCATTGTTTGCTGAGGATCCCTGCGGGAAGAGCACCCGGAAAGGAATGATATAGTCGAAGGCGATAGCCTCGTTGGCTCGCCGAAGGATAGCTGTGTACCAGTACAAGGTGAACACTGTAAGACAAGGCGGGAGGCCCCAGTCGCGAGATACACCTGCCAGAGTTGACAATGTCCGGTGGAAGACCTGTCCGCGGTTGAACTTGAACATCTTCTTCTGCTGTACAGCCTGCAGAATCGCCATCGGTGTGCTATTGATGTAGAACTGGTCGCCTTCCTGGATCCGCTTGACGAAGTCTTCGGGAATCTTCCAGTAGTACTCCATCTCGCCTGAGATAGGGTGACTCTTGATGTCCATCTGGTGGGGGCTCCACCGGATGATCTTTACGCGCGTTAGATCGCGACTACGCTTGTCGCGTACCTCGATCTTCCCAGAGTAGCCACAAGGACACTTTGCATGGAAGTCTCCCGTTCCTGACGTGTACTTGTAGTCGACATCATCAATGGGTCGCTCGAGCTTACACTGCGTGCAAACCCCAAAGCGATCAAAGGGGAAGTGCATGCTGTTGAAGGTATTACCATAGACGAGCAAGTCGGTACTGCTCTCGATCGTCCGACTCTTGACGTGAAGATGCTCCTCGAGAAGCTCCTTGTACTTCTCGGTGGACTGCGTGGGCTCACCCTTATAAGCAATCTCTGTGATGCCATAGCGGACAATGCGATCGGTTGCCGACTTGTACATCGTGTTGCGGAGGTACATGAACTCCGCCCACTTCAATGCATCCCGAATCTCCTGTGGGACGTACTGAGAAGAGATGTCAAAAAACGGGTGGGGAAATACGTGCCCGGCTTTTTCGATCAGCGTCTGGTTAAGAATGCTGCTGCTACTGATGGACATTTAGAAAAGCCTGCTAAACCCAAGAAGGGCTTTTAGTTCAGCTACAGCTAGGCGAATCGCCTCGCGCTGTGTGGGAGTAAGTGTCTGTTCCTTAGCAAAGTGGATGCTCATGAAATAATACGAGAGGAATGTGCTGCCGAGCTCGAAACTGCAGCTTTGTCCGACTCCAAAGACTTCATACGTGTCTTTAAGAGGCGTACCGTCCACGAGTTTTGCTGTGACAATTGAGGACTCGTGGGACGAAACCAGTTGAGCAAGCGCGGAGGTATAGGACTGGTCAATCTCACGACGCTGCCAGTAAGTCTTGATAGAAACTGTAGGATTGTCCCATACCTCATAGAGCATCGTAAGGAAGATCGAGGTTCCGGGCTGTGGACGGCCACCGTTGTTCTCGCTCTTTACGACACAGACTCGAAGTGCGCCTACTTGGTTCATCACCGTTTGGAGCGCTGTGTAGATTGCGTTTACCTTTTGGAAGACACTCCGGTGATGCGCAAGACGGAGCCATTCAGCAACTTTCCGAAACGCCAAAGCAAGCCCCGCGACGCCACCAGTTCCGGTGAGGCCGATCAACAGGGCTTCTACAAAGGTGTTCCAGGAAAGTTCCATGGCCTTATGCTCCTCCTATGCGACCCCCAGCTACTGGCACATATCCTGGTCGACGAGGATCTGGGCGACCTGCTGCACTGCCGTCCCCACCATATCCTGGTCCGCCTGCACGCCTGTCTCTATCTGCTTGCATAGCCTCTTCTCGATATTTATATGTTAGTGGAATGCGTCCGTTTCTTAGATTTTCTGGTCGATTGGTGAAAGCTTGAAGTTCAGGACTAATTACTAGAGGATCTTCTGCAAGCGGTTGCCTACCCATATAGTTACTAGTACCCCCCATTGCCCCGAACAGCTTCGACTCTAACTGCCGTCCAGTTTGCTGAGCATAGTTAACGATCGGGTTGGGGTTCGGAGGGATAGGCCCTTGAGCTGCCTTTAGCAGTACCTCATTGAACCCGTCGAGAAAGCCTTGTTGGTCGATCATGCTTGTGCTCTGGAAATCGGAGGGTTGTAGTGGGGTGCCCCCATGACTACCGAAGCGCCTTGTCCGCCACCGCCAGTAGTTGTCTTGATGGTTTGCTGTGCGGGAGGCTTCTCGTGAATTGGGTTGGTCTTCTTTTTAGGCTCTGAGATGGGCGGCTTGGTGACGTTCACGGGGTTGTACAAAGAGGTTGGCTTCTCAGCTAGTTTGAGTAGCTTATGTGCTGCAGAATACAGTGACGCGGCTTCCTTAGGCATATAGCCTTCGAGGATGCACTGCGAAAGGAAGCCCTCAGCGAACGGGTTCACTGCTTAGCCTTCCCACGAGTCGCAGACAAACTCGCGCTTAGCTTCAAAGTCATACATTGTGCACTTCCCCTGACCGTAATAACGGCATGTCCCGCAAGACTTGCTGGCGCTTGGAGAAGGCCCATAGTTTGGGGCTTTGGAAGAAGCCATGGCTTCGGCTGCCATCTTGAACAGCGCGGGCTCTAGCCCAAAACGCCGACAGAATGACAGATACTCAGGTGAGTATGTGGCCATGCTTACCGGCCGAAGCGCAAGGGAAACCGAAAGAAGGCTTCCTTGGCTTGCTCAGTAAGCATAGGCTCAACGCCCTGTAGCTCTTGAGTGGCCGCGAAGTCCTCATCGTTCTCTTGCACTGCTTCATCAGAGTCCATGACGGGGGTTGCTGCGACCTCCCCGTCTTCAGGGCACGTGGACCCATCATCGGCCATTGCCCCGATGTCCTCGGTAGGATCGGCAGACATCGCTGCGGCTACCTCTGCGGGTGCGACCACATCGTCTTCCATGGCGCGCTTAAAGAGCGCCTGGACGACTGATGCATCAACTACCCCAAGGCTAGCGCACTTCTCGACGAAGCCTTCCCAAATCGCTTCTAGATTCTGACCCATGTTAGTACTGTCCTCCACCCTGTTGCATGCGCTGCATCATCAACATCTCTTGCATGGCTTGGCGCATCTCTTCCATGTTTACCTGTTGATCTTTACGAGTTTGTTCTGCAGCTACTGCGTCCGCACGTGAGAGATCGTCGTAGGCGAGGGATGCGAGAGATCCTGGTCCTAGCACAGCTCCACCTAGGAGACCGCCGATGCCTGCCCCGAGGAGTCCACCTCCCGGACCACCCTTGAGCCCCCCAATAGCTCCACCCAGGCCTGCTCCGCCCAAAACGTTAGCACCCATAGTTAGCCAAGGGTGACGAGTAGGAAGGGACAGTTTGCTCTCATCTAGGCCTAGCTCTTGATACTTCTTTTTGGCTGCAGCGATGTTGCTTGGTGCGCCATAGAGAGAGGCAAGAGGGAGAGTGGCTAGGGTGCCCCGCATCATCTGTGTCTCCCAAGGGAGCGACGAAGCGCGTCCTGCGGCTCCACCACCTAGGATCAGGGGGAAGTCCATATCGTCGAACTGGGCTTCCTTGGTAAGTCCTGCTGCCTGCATAACGGCGTTCCAGCCGTCCTTGAATCCAGGGTGAGGCATCTTTATTTCGCCTTTTTGGGTTTCTTGGGCTTAGCCACTGGTTTGGCCTTCGGGGGCTTCTTTACTGGAGGAGGCTTTGGTGTTCCTCCGGCATATCCAGAAATGCTAGGTCCGGCCAGATCATCTTCTGCGTCCATTCTTTGAAGAAGGGCCTGGTAAGCCGGATTTGTATCGGGATCCCAACCCATATTTACGCTATTTGGTCCCCGTGCTAAAGATCCATATCCTTGCTCTCGAGCGTATTGGTCCAACCCCCATTGTTGGATGGCCAGTTCTTCCTGTTCTTCTCTGGTTAAGAGGCTTTGGTCGTAGTCCCTATCTGACTCCGGAATCTCTTCATATAAAGGATATGTTTTATTCATCCAAGAAAGTACATCCCCTTCCCCCTTTGACTTCCCCATCTGATACCCTCCGACTCCCCCGACTATTCCCCCCCCGGCTAACCCGCCAAGAGCTGGGAGCACCCATCCCGGGAGACCCCCAAACTGAGCACACTTGTAGAGCAGCTCAGTCGTTTGTGTAGGGTTAAGGCCCAGTGAGGAGCAAGCAATATGCCACCCCTCGAGCGCGCCCCGCTGATCGGCCGAAAGCTTAAGCATCTTGTTATCCTAAGAGATATTTTCGGCGGATAGCCGATGAGGGTAGTTCTTGTCCACGGGACCCTTGAACATCTTCTTCTTCTGGGTCGCCTCTAGCTGTTGCATATCATCTTGCATATTGTTCTTAGGTGAGGCCACTTGAGGTTGGTTGACCATCTGGGTAGGTGAACCCGGCTGCATAGGTAAGCCCAGCTGTGGAGGCGCAGGGGCTCCGTTCTGAGGAAGAGTGGGGAGTTGAGCTGCTTGCTGATTCACAAAGCCTTGCATAGGCAACGACATTTGTGCAAGCTTTTGCAAAAATCCCTCTAGAAACAAAGAATGGCATCTCGATGCATGCTTCGAGAGCCTTTCACATAGCTCAAACCCGGGATCATGCAGCATGTGCGTACTCTGGGGGCGGTCGAGGCCCGTGGACTACAGAACCATAGACATCGAGCTTATCCAGATCGAGTTCCCAAGGAAAGTCCTGGTAAAGAGGCTCAGCGTACACAGCCGCTTCAACGTGATCGATCACGTCGGAAGGCTGCAGGTCTGCCTCCCTGCAAGCTGAGGAGAAGCCCTGGAGGAAGCCAAGAACCTTTAGGGACTCGTTGAGGTGTCCCTCAGCGATGGTTTCGATGAAAGTGTTCATTAGGACGCTGTAGCAAGTTCCGCAGGATACCGCTCGATAACTTCGCTGGTTTTTACGAAGTCAGAGCCTGAGCTGATCTTAGGAAAGCATGTATCGCAGTAAGCTCCGAAACGTGTAAAGACGCTAGCCTTTGCTGAGCAAACGTCACAGCATGTTCGGGAGGGACATGCTTGGTTGGATTTCTCCATACGGAGTACCTTTGGAATATCTCGGGACAATTGAGGCAGCCCCCCATGGTGTGGTTGCCAGTTGAGTGCCGATTGCTGCTAGGCGGGCAGCCTTGCGCAGTCGCGCCATCATCTTTGCAGTCTGCTCTACGCCAAACTGGGCGATACCAGCAGATTTGACGAGTTCATACGCTTCGTCTTCAGGAAGATTATACACGGAAAAGCCCCCCTAAGCTATCGAAGGTTTGTTCTGTGAAAGATGACTACAACCTTGGTTGACTCAGGCAAAGTGAAGGAGATACCTGAGTAATAGAGATTGAGGGTTTCGCGTTCTCCTGAGTCAAGTACGTAGACTCCTAAGAATCGAGCCCGAAGGTGGGGGCGAAAGGTAAGGGCTGCCTCAGACTCAAAGAAGAGAACAATGAAATCCTTCCCATCTACGAAGCCTGAGGGTTGCAGATAGGAAACCCCTGCTTGACTCCACAGGAGGAAGTTGTTCTCAGGAATAGGCAGCGCCGCAATCTCATCCTTTGAAAGGATCGGAGGCGTTACCTCAGGCTCTTCTTGCTCGTAGCTCAAAACAGCATCTTCTTTCTTTTCTGGTTCAGCTAGAAGGATATCCCCAAAACCTAACCCTAAGGAGTCAGGTACAGAATTTGGTGGGGTGTACCCATCTTTGACGAACTTCCTATAATCCTTCGTTGCCATCTAGTTCTCCCAAGGGACATGTACCTAAGTATACACGCCATCTGATAGCTAAAGAAGAGAACCCGCAGGTTCTCCTTATTGAGTGCACAGGAAAGCCCGTGCGAGTGTCTTCGCCTCGTCTAGGGACTGCGCATCTACATGCCCCCAGATCATGTATGAGGTCATTGAAGACTGTACGTGCTGGCGGGTTAGGTATTTGGAGGAGCAGACGCTGTAGGTGTGTCGCCCACGAGATTGAATGCTCCGCATCAAGTAAAACGTGTCTTGGAGGAAATGTTCGACCCCATCTAAGTGGACAACTTCCACACTAAGCTGGGGGAACTCAACATACTCACTGGGTGGAGCAGGAGGTATCTCCGCCTGGAGTTGGTCCGCTTCCCGTATCTGTCGACGGAGTGCTCGATTCTTTCGGCGAGAACGTCCCATCGTATTTGTCTCGGAGATGTTGAGGGGTTGCGTCGGAAGCACGAAGGAAAATATGTGCTCCATGGTGTTTGCACATAGCAACGAACTCTTCTGCATACTTCAGTTGTGATTCTGGGGAGAGTAAGTAGTATGTGGGAATGAATATCTTCCCATTCGTTGTTTCAAACGTGAAGAATCCTTGGCCAAGCACTTCCCCGATGTGCGCGTGCTTGAAATAGAGATCTCCAATCTTCTGTGGACAGACCCTTTCTTGTGCTTGGGTCCACAAAGGCCACCGCCACCACATGGAATGGTGGGGGTAATCCTCTGTTGCGCAGGAGAACTCCCATTGAATATGAGTTCCATGTTCTAACAAGACTTACTCCTTTAAGTACTAAGAAGTGGTGATCCTTGAAGGACTCGAACCTTCAACCTCTAGTGTGTAGGACTAATGCTCTACCAATTGAGCTAAAGGATCAACGTTGTTTTACCTATGATGGTGGTGAGGATGGTGGGGTGGGCGCGGCGGAGGTGGGGGCGCGTGATTATGTCTCGGGGGGATGGGTGGGCAGTACACTGCCGGTGGGGGTGGTGGAGCCATGTACACCACGGGTGGCTCACGACGCACCACTACTGCATCGATGTGGCAACCAGTCATCCACGCAAGGATGAGGCCCATAGCTAGCCAGAACCAAAGATTTGAGTTGTCTTGATAACGGTTAGAATACCGCGACATCGGTTACGCTCCAAAGAAATAGTTATGGCGGAGAAGAGAGGACTCGAACCTCCAGTAGGGTATTAACCTACGACGACTTAGCAAGTCGTTGCTTTTACCATTCAGCCACTTCTCCAGGCCGGGAGGCCTAAGCCCCTCCGGATACTACTTCCCAGATACTACACGGTCGTGCGTGAAGCTTCTACTGGCTTGCCGAGTGGGATGCCATACTTGCGGATGGCAGCGAGGAATGCCGGTGTCACGAAACGGATCATAGGCTTGTTCCGCGGTGTGGACAGCACGGTCGTACCAACGTTGCGAGCGCTTTCATCACCGCTAGTGATCATGGCGCTGTAGACGTCGTTGCGAGTCATCACGTATGTCTCCGAGCTGGAGAATACGGTTTGACCACGGGGGGTCACATACCCCTCTTGTGGGTCAATCATGATGACGAACTTGACGTCATCCTGCCCTGCCGACCGACACCGACGAGAGGTGAACACCACGCGGAATGAGCTGCGTGACTCCTTCTTCTTGGTGGGGCGGTTGATGCGCTCATTGGAGCGGATCTTGCGGAAGGACTTGCTCGGTTTGATTAGATACTTGAACGAAGCCAAAGGACTCTCTCCGGAGAACTATGTTGCCGACGTAACTAGTGCGTCGGTCGAGATTGACGTATCCCGACCTTCTTCTTTG